>Ga0214921_10000014_pt1 | contig 367104 bp, 429 predicted proteins | sample LL1505_MetaG_FD_177992 | JGI IMG/M metagenome (GOLD analysis project Ga0214921, IMG submission 177992) | Freshwater microbial communities from Lake Lanier, Atlanta, Georgia, United States - LL-1505 | ecosystem: Environmental > Aquatic > Freshwater > Lake | place: USA: Georgia | collected... | reverse complement strand
CAGGTCCACCATAAACATAATGTCTACTGGTGAATGAGATAACAATGCTCATAATAAAAGTCCAAACAGTATGTTTATGATGGGCCTGCATAGTTTCGACAGGGCAAGTAGTAACAGAGTGGACAGCACGGTAATGTGAAAACCGTAGGGTTGGGGGAAAAGTAATAGTCGCTATGCTCATAGCATAGAAAGACGTTAGGCCCGGCCGAAGAAGCGAAAAAAGTAAACGCAAACGACTCACAGTTCGCATTGGCTGCTTGATAAAAGCATCCTAGGGTAAGACATACCTCGTAACAGAAAATCAGAAAAGGCTCTTAGGAGCCTTTTTCTCTAAGTGTAAACACTAACATAGATTAATGATTTTCTCTATATCAGATTAATGATTTTCTCTATATCAATATTTTAGTTATCTGTTATACTAGTCATGCACTACGGTGCATAACTTAAAAGGAGAAAATTATGTGGACAAAACCTACAGCAAGCGATATGCGCTTCGGTTTCGAAATCACTATGTATATCGCTAACCGATAACATGGGGAAGGGCACTAGTTGCCCTTTTATTTTGTCAACGGAAAGCATGGTTACGGCGTTATATATGTATAGGAGAATTCTTATGCAAGAACGTGCAATATGTTATAGCAATTTGGGTAAACCGAGTAAATATGAGCAAGTATCAGGTGAATATCGATGGTCAACCAACAACACCTTTTTGGATTCTGATAAAAAACGAACAACTGCTTGTAAAAATCCTAAAATTAATAAACTAAAAAAATGACCAAAATCATACTCTTTTAACTAAATAGAGTATGACATATATAATCTATACATTGATAGTAACACATATTACTATCATTTGTGTCACCCTATTCTTACATAGAGGTCAGGCACACAAAGGAATAATCTTTCACCCTATACTAAGTCACTTCATGCGCTTTTGGTTATGGTTAACCACAGGTATGGTCACCAAGCAATGGGTAGCAATACATCGTAAGCATCATAGATATAGTGATACAGAGGGTGATCCACACAGCCCGCATGTGTACGGAATTAAACAAGTATTTTTTAAAGGAGCATTATTATACCATGAAGCATCAAAAGATAAAGATATGGTTGATACATATGGTGTTGGTACTCCTTCTGATTGGATGGAGCACAACATATACACTCCTTACTCCAGATCTGGCATTAGCATTCTCTTTTTGTTCAACACGGTAGTCTTTGGATATTGGGGAATATTAATATGGGGCATACAAATGATATGGATACCATTCTGGGCAGCTGGCGTCATTAACGGCATTGGACATTGGATTGGATATCGTAATGGTGAAACTAAAGATGATAGCAGAAACATTAGTCCTTGGGGTATTATTATTGGCGGTGAAGAATTACACAACAATCACCACTTAAACCCAGCAAGTCCTCGCCTAAGCAAGAAGTGGTATGAATTTGATGTGGGTTATATGTGGTTGACCATATTCACGTTGTTTGGGTTAGCTAATGCTAGACAAATCACATAGTTTAGTATATCATACGAACTATGAGCACCGAACATGATAAATTCAAACATTCTAAGCGTTTACTCAAGGATGAGAATGCTATTAAAAAGCAAGTTAAAATTGCTAAAGCATCGCACATCCCGGGTGACATAACTCCTAAAGTCATAAAAGAACCACATCGTTTATCAAAACATCATGCAATGGATTGTGGTAATTCAGAATGTTATATATGCGGTAATCCGCGTAAAACACATAAGGATAAGTTGACGGTACAGGAACATAGATTGTTTCAAGATTTGGATGAAGTTCGAGATCGCCATAGCAACGGTCTGCCAAATAGTAATGAATAAGACAATATTATTTCTGTCATATTTCGAACTATAAATATATAATCATTTAACACACAAGGAGATAAAATGAGATTTACAAAACTAGCAACAACATTCGCAACTTTATTGATTGCAGGTTCCGCAATGGCCTCAGGTGGCTATGCATCATTGGAATATTCTGATGAAAATAATCGTACAACTGGTGCAAACAATATTAAAGAAGCAATCGTTGTCGGCACTAAGGATGGCGCAATGGATTACAGCATCAAAATGGAAAATAGTCAAACTGCATATGGCAGTGGTTCTATTTCTCAAGGACTAGAAGTACGTGTCAAAAGAACTTTCGATATGTTCTATTTAGGTGGACGTTTGGGTGAAAAAGTAACTAGCAGTACCCACTTTAGTCATTATGCAGTTGATGGTGGTGTTAAGATTCCTCTTGGAGCTGGTTTCACCGGTGATGTTGGTGCTCGTTATCGCAATGCGTTTGAGTCTGGTAATAGTTTCAGAACCACACGCGGTCACGTTGCAGTAGGTTATGCGCTTACTAAACAAGATGCAGTTGCAGTTCGTTGGAGCCGTAGCTATGGTGATGAAGAAAAAGATGCATGGCGTCTACAGTACACACGTAGTTTCTAATTTAGGAACATGCTAATAAAAGGCTCTTAGGAGCCTTTTTTAATTTAAAGGATTAATATGATAGCAGAATATATTGTGATAGGATTTTTGTCAGCATTAGGTTGGTGGGGCGCCAACTATTATGTAATTGCTCCTCACTTACCTGAACCAGTAGTCAAGGAAAAGAAGAAAGAGGAAGTTACCTCTTCATCAAAGAATTAACAAAATCTAATAATAGTGTATGATGTTGGCCGCGGTGATAGTAACCTCGCATCCAACTGTAACTATCATACCAAAACTGTTCACTTTCTGGATGACACCCTATTAATCCTATACGATTTTGTATAATAGCCATCGCATCACCGTTACTATAAGTCGCAACGGTTTCAAATTTAGTATTATCACCTACTAATGCACATCCATCATAAAAAAACATCTTGTATGGTTCTACCATACCATATCGATCCTTCCACATGACAGGCATGTTTTTAGCATGTGGTCGTCTAGTACAAGTATTTGGTTGTTTGATATATTGAACTACCCTAACATCATCTAGTATATTGAAGTAGTGACTATCAGCCCAATATGCCCCCATACATATCCCAAGATATCGTCCACCGTTACTAACAAATTTACGGATACGATTTGCACTATGTTTCAATAGAGTATTGTAGCTGTCACTATCTCCGAGTCCTCCGGGAACTGCTACTATATCTACTCCCTCGAAGAAATTATCTTCTAATGCATTTTTTGAGAATAATTTGAAGTTATAGTGTTCTCCCAATGCTTTTATAATACCATTTCCGCTCTGAACTGAGCATTTTGGATCAGCAATGAATAGGGCTATTGTGGGTCTCATTATGATATTTATGACGTATAATATGACACAATTAATACAAATGGGAATATATCCAAAACTTGTTGACTTATCTATCAATATAAAGTAGAATTCAGTTCGAATAAAGGAAAACTATGTCACAAAATCAATCAGCGACACTAAAAAACTTAGAATACGCACTTGCAGGTGAGAGTATGGCTCATATCAAGTATCGTTATTTTGCAAAAATAGCAAGGGAAGAGGGGTTCGAGGATGTTGCAAAACACTTTGAACATACCGCAGACCAAGAAATCCTACATGCATGGGGGCATTTAGAATTACTAATCGGCAAACCAACAACAGTGCAATGTTTAGAAAAGGCTATTGAAGGTGAAACACAAGAATTCACTGTTATGTATCCTAACATGGAAGCAGATGCTATGATGGAAGGTGCTAATGAAGTAGCACAAGAAATGCGTGGTCAAATTGCAGAAAGCAAAGAACACGCTGAACAATTTAAGGCAGTATTAGACAAAGCACAAAAACGTTTCTCTGCACTAAAACGAGTTGAAGAACGTCATGCTACTGCTTATCAAAAAATGTTACAGGAGGTTCAATAATGGAACACGTATGCGTAGTATGTGGACATATCCACGATGAAGAAATAGAAGGTAAATGGGAAGATTTGCCTGCAGATTTTCTATGCCCGGAATGCGGTGTAGGTAAAGAAGATTACGAAACTATTTAAGGAACATTATCATGAACATGGATCAATCAGCAGTATTTTTGGCAGGTAGTATTTTAACTGCACTAGGTTTTATTGTAGTAATTGGGGCGGCGGTTGTAATTAATAATTTACTAAGTAAATATTGGAAACCAATACGTATATTTACTTTAGACAGCTGGCATGTTAACCCTCCTGTACACACCATAGATGAACCCAAGATTGAACCAAGTATAGATAATACTAGAACTAGAAAGTAATTTTAACCAAGTCCCGGCTAGCCGGGACTACCTACGTGTGTCACAGAATTGTCATACATTATAACGGATTTTTCCGATAAATATGTACATGACACAGAGAACATATCGTGCTATTTTTATTAGTGATGTACATCTTGGCACAAAAGATTGTAAAGCCGAATCCCTTAACAACTTTCTTAAACATAATACTTGCGAAACATTATATCTTGTAGGAGATATAATTGATGCATGGAAGATTCAACAAAACAAATGGCGTTGGAAACAAAGTCACACCAACGTAGTACGCAGAGTATTAGGTCATGCCAAGCGTGGTACAAAAGTAATATTCATTGCAGGCAATCACGATGAATTCTTAAGACCAATGATACCATATGGTTTTAGTTTTGGCTTAATAGAAATACACAATCAAATAGAACACATAGGAGCAGATGGTAAACACTATCTAGTTGTACATGGGGATTTGTTTGATGGTATAACACGCCTAGCTCCTTGGTTAGGATTCTTGGGAGATAGGTTGTATGATTTTATACTCACTCTTAATAGTAAGTTTAATTGGATTCGTCATCGCATGGGTTTTGGTTACTGGAGTTTGTCTAAGTATCTTAAGCATCGTGTTAAAAAAGCCGTGGATTTTATGTTTCAGTTTGAGCATAATCTTGCTGGCTATTGTCGCAAGAGAGGCTTTGATGGGGTTATCTGTGGACACATTCATCATGCTGAGATAAAAGATATAGATGGTATTACATATATGAATGATGGTGACTGGGTAGAAAGTTGCACAGCACTAGTAGAACACCATGATGGTCGTTGGGAAATAGTAACTTGGACTAAGGAGCGTGATAATGTGGTTAATGATATTGATAGCAGTACACATGAACAACCCGCAAGATCGACCAGGAAGAATAGAACTATTGTTCAACGACCAAAAGAGTTGCGAACAAACATTGTCAACAATGAAATATGAATTAAAATTTAAAAGTTTTAAAGTAGAGGGTTCATGTCAAAAACAATCTTAATTATAACAGATAATTTACCGGAGCAAATAAATGGTGTTGTTACGACCTACAAAAATATTGAGGCGTGTGCTGTTCGTGACGGTTATAACGTTGTGGTGTTGGATCCCGGGTGGTTCCGCTACATTGATTGCCCTGGCTACAACGAAGTCAAGATTGCCTATCCGAGGAACTTGGGCAAGAAGATTGAGGAGATATCTCCGGATTATATCCATATCGCCACAGAGGGTCCTCTTGGTTTGTGGGCTAGAACATATCTTTCATTGGGTAGTATTCGCCACAATACCGCTTATCATACTAAGTTTCCTGAGGGGTTAAAAAAATTATTTGGCATTCCTGAGTTTATCACTTGGCCATTAGTAAGATGGTTTCACAAGCACAGTGGAAAAGTTTTAACTACTACGGACAGTATGGTGGCAGAATTAAAAGCACATGGATTTGATGGCGAAATAATTCCCTGGACACGTGGTGTTGACCGAACAATATTTAATATAAGTCATAGAGTAGAAACAACCAGCAAATATATAGTATGTGTTAGTAGGGTCAGTAAAGAGAAAAATTTAGAAGCATTTTTAGAAATGGATTATCCTAAATATCTCAAAGTTATGGTAGGTGATGGGCCAATGTTAGAAACCTACAAAAAACAATATCCTGACGTACACTTTACTGGGTTTAAGACCGGAGTAGAATTAGCGCAATATTATGCAAACGCAGACGTATTTGTATTCCCTAGCAAATGGGAAACGTTTGGTATTGTTATGATTGAAGCAATGGCTTGCGGTACACCAGTAGCCGCATATCCAGTACAAGGACCAGAAGATGTAATAGATGAGGGTGTTACTGGGTGCATGAACGAAGACTTAAAACAAGCAGTAACTGATTGTTTATTTTTACCTAGACACAAAGTGTTAGAGGGTAGTTATCGTTGGTCTTGGGAAAATGCTTGGAAAATATTTCGTGATAACCTAGTGTCTAAGACATAAATATGTTTTGTGAAAGTAGAAACATCATTAGATTGGGAAGAGGTTAAAAACTCACTTGGTAACCAGTTAGAAAGTATAGGGTATAATCCCGACCTTCGTAAGATGTTAAAAAATATTGACAGTATGGTCGTTGAATTCAGCAAGTTGGAAGTTGAAGCAAGACGCACCCGCAAGACTACATATAGTGATAGTCAAAAAGATAAAATCAACAAAGCCATTGACCACTTAGAGAAGTTGTTATTGATGGCTAAGTTGATGTACTAAATCCTACATCAATCCTTGTAATATAGATTAATTATACATTTGCATTAGCATTTAGTATTATATTTATACCCATTTTCAAACAGAAGTATTACCTTTTTGTTGTAATAATACAACACAACTTTCGCTCTAGTAGCCACCCATAATTTGACAATAAATCCATTATAGTCTATAATACATGTATTGATTAATTAAAGGAGCTTGCAATGACCGCAGTTTACGATGCACTGACAGACAAACAAAAACGTGAGATTCGCATGTATGGCGTTACTGAAGCCGAGATGAAAGAGGCTGTAGAGCAAAGTATTACTTTTCGTCATTCAGGTCCTGCTATGATGGCAGCTAGCCTCATGTCTGATTGTCAGGAAATGATTGCTTACGACAACGGCGGCTCTTATGATTTCATGGTCATTGAAGATGTTCGCCAAGCACTGAATCGTGCTAAATGGATTTTGTTTGAATATTGTGATAACCGAGGTTAATTATGAAAGTTGAAGTATTAGCACACGGTAACACAAACCCTGAAAAGGTTCTATTACTTTATAAGACTGCAAAGTTTTATGCAAAGTACTTGAACCTTACAAATTTTAAATATACAATTTATATTTGTAGCGCACCTAATTTGCGGAAACGTGACGGTAATAACGGCGTTGCAAGCAAAACGGATGATAAAGAAATTACTATTGCAGTTGACAGTCAACTACAATTGCCACAAATGCTAATGACATTGGCACATGAAATGGTTCATGCTAAACAATACATGCGTGGTCAATATAAAGCAACACCTTCACGTAACGGTAAACACAAGCGTTTTTGGTTAGGTAAACAATACTCAGTTTCATATATGAAACGTCCATGGGAACGTGAAGCCTTTCGTAGAGAAGGTGAATTGGTTGAGGCACTGATTAATTCAGTTGCCCAAAAAGCGAGTAGGGCTTGACAATAAATCAAGTTTACTATACAATAGAGTTTCTTAAGTCAACAAGTCATTTTTAAAGGAGTCATAAATGGCATCAGTTAGCGACAATCACACAATCACTAGTGTGCAAACCCGAAAAGCAATTCTTAGTGCCTTCAAAACTAAACGTCCCGTTTTTCTTTGGGGCCCTCCCGGAATCGGCAAGAGTGATGTTGTTGCAGAGATTGCTGCAGAACTAAAAGGTCATGTCATTGATTTGCGTATGGCGCAAATGGAACCTACTGACATTCGAGGTATTCCATTCTTTAATCGTGAGAATGGTAAGATGGATTGGGCACCCCCAGTAGACTTGCCTGATGAGGAATTTGCAAAGCAATATCCTGTTATTGTCCTATTCTTAGATGAAATGAACTCAGCACCCCCTGCTGTACAAGCGGCAGGTTATCAATTGGTTCTTAACCGTCGAGTAGGTAAATACAAACTGCCCGATAATGTCGTTATCGTTGCGGCAGGTAATCGTGATAGTGACAAAGGTGTTACTTATCGTATGCCGATGCCCCTTGCTAATCGTTTTATTCACTTAGAAATGCGCCCTGACTTTACGTCATGGCAGACTTGGGCTGTTAATAACAATGTTCATAAAGACGTTGTTGGTTATTTGTCATTTGCAAAAAATGATATGTATGACTTTGATGCTAAATCATCAAGCCGTGCATTTGCGACACCCCGTAGTTGGTGTTTCGTTAGTGACTTGTTGAATGACGAGGCTAACATGGATGTTGATACTCAATTCAATTTGATTGCAGGTGCAGTTGGTGAAGGTCTTGCAGTTAAGTTTGCAGCACACCGCAAAGTTGCAGGTCGTATGCCCGAGCCTAGCGATATTTTGTCAGGTAAAGTAAAAGACTTGGCAATCAAAGAGATTAGTGCTATGTATGCATTGACCATTGCAATGTGCTATGAATTGAAAGATTCAGTAGACAATAAGAAAGTAAACAGTAAAGAGTTCCACTCTATGGCTGAAAACTTTTTCACTTACATGATGAACAACTTTGAAACAGAGTTGACTGTTATGGGTGCTAAGATTGCATTGAAGACTTATGAGTTGCCAATTGAACCAACTCAATTGAAAAACTTTGACGAATTCCATAAGAAGTATGGAAAATATATTGTGGAAGCAGGTAACTGATCCACAGACTCCCGGTGTGCAAACACCGTTTAACGGGCGGGGATAGTGTGAATGTTCCCGCCCTTTTTTTAAAGGATTTAAAATGAGAAACCCCGCTTTATCAGGTAAGAAATATTTTTACGCAATTGGCCAACGTGTCCGTGCAAAAGGACTTACAAAGGACCAAGGTATGGAATTTTATAAGATTGATTCCGCACCCGATTATGCTAGAATTGCATATGATGCTGGATTTCGTGGCTTGCGATTGAATTGACAATAATTAAATAATAGTGTATAATATAGTTATTGTAATAAAGGAGTCTATATGAGTGATGTAATTGCCCCAACTAAAAAGAAACGTAGTAGTAAATTTGATAATCTAATCGGTCCAATGGATCCTAAGATTGATGCACAAGCACGTGAACTATTAGTAGGCGCACGTATTGGTCTATTGTTGCGTCATTCATTCTTTGGTAATCTTGCTACACGAATGAAATTGGTTAATGCTGATGAATGGTGCGCTACTGCTGCAACTGATGGCATTACATTCTATTACAATAGTCGTTTTATCAAAATGTTGAAACCAAAAGAAATTGAATTCTTGTTTGGTCACGAAGTATTGCACGTTGTATATGACCACATGGGTCGTAGAAATGAACGTGATCCTCAAATCTGGAATATTGCTGATGACTATGCAGTTAATGCAGATTTGAAACGACACAATGTTGGTCAATTCATTACCACAGTCCCTTGCTTGTACGAAACTAAGTATGATGGTAAACCTGCTGAAGAAATCTATGATGACTTGATGAAGAATGTTCAAAAAATCAACATTGATTCATTGATTGACCAATTGCTTGATGACCACATGGATGGTGAAGATGGTGAGGGTGAGGGCGATAGCGAAGGTGATGGTGACAAAAAAGGTAAAGGTAAACGCCCGAAACCAATGACACCTGAAGAACGTGAACGTACCCGTCAAGAAATCAAACAAGCAATTATCAGTGCCGCACAAAGTGCAGAGGCAGGTACAATGCCCAAAGGTGTTGAACGATTGATTCAACAACATACTAATCCAGTCATGCCCTGGCGTGAACTGATTCAAACTAATTTGACTAGTGCTATTCGCACAGACTTTAGTTGGATGCGCCCCTCACGTAGAGGTTGGCATAGTGATGCTATCATGCCCGGTATGACACCGGGTGAAGAGATTGATGTTGTTGTATCACTTGATATGTCAGGTAGTATTAGTAATAAACAAGCACAAGCATTCTTGGGTGAAATTGCAGGCATGATGGATGCATTTGATGGCTACAAGGTTCACGTATTCTGTTTTGATACTGATACATATAACCCACAAGACTTCTCTAGCGAGAACATGGAAAGTATTGAAAACTACGAACCACAAGGTGGCGGTGGCACTGACTTTGATTGTATCTTTGATTACTTGAAGAAAAATGCTATTGAACCAAAACGTTTGATTGTGTTTACTGATGGATATCCCTGTGGCTCTTGGGGTGACCCTGACTATTGCGATACTACTTGGATCATTCATGGTGACAAGAATCCGAATCCCCCATTCGGTACATTCGCATTGTATGATGAAAATTAATGGCTAAAAAGATTGCAGTAATAGGTGCAGGTACTGCAGGGGTTCTCGCAGTCTCTCATTTTAATAGATGGATGAAAGACTGCGAGGTAGAACTATATTTTGATTCCGCCATAAAACCACAACCGGTAGGTGAAGGATCAACTAATACTTTTCCTAATGCATTATGGCATAATTTAAATTTCACATTTGACCATTTAGAAAAACTAGATGGTACTATAAAATATGGAATAGATAAACGTAATTGGGGCGGTAAAGATTTCATTCACCCCTTTTACCCGCCTAATGTAGGATATCATTTTAATGCTGGTAAGTTTCAAACTTATGTTATAGATGCCCTGAAAGATGATATTAAAATCATTGATAAAAATGTAACACATAGTGACATTGATGCCGATTTTATTATGGATTGTTCCGGTAAACCTGACAACTATGATGACTTTTATATGTCAGACTACATTTCAGTAAATGCAGTTTACGTTACACAATGCTATTGGGACAATGTAAAGTTTAATAACACACTTGCAATAGCCAGACCATATGGTTGGATATTTGCTATTCCTCTAAGAAACAGATGTTCGATTGGTTACATGTATAACCATACTATCAATACATTAGAAGAAGTCAAAGAAGATGTTAAAAATGTATTTGCAGAGTTAGACCTAATTCCGAGTGAAGTTACTAATGCATTTACTTTCAAAAACTATATTAGAAAAGAGAATTTTTCTAAGAGGGTAATATATAACGGTAATGCGTCATTTTTTCTAGAACCAATGGAAGCAACATCTATTGTAGTAATGGATTTTATTAATCGAGGAGCTATTGACATATGGTCAGGTAAGACCTCATACAGAGATTATAATGCTTCTTATTTAGAAATACTACGTGAAATTGAAAGTATGATAATGTTACATTACTATGCTGGTTCTAAGTTCAACACACCTTTTTGGGATTTTGCAAAAGACCGTGGAGAGAAATGTTCAAAGCAATTAATGAAGAATAAAAAATTTAATTTTATATATGATATGTCAAAGAATGAACATCCGGGTGAGGCTATGCAAGTACAACCAAATTTTGGTGTATTACTTGCACTAAGTTACAAAATAAACTTGACTGGTTTGAATTTATATGATAAACTAGAAAAACTAAAAGAGAAAAGTAAATGAAACGATACCTTGCAATGTGGGATATGTACGGTCTTGAGTTTTTGTTTGACACGGATAAGTGGGAGAAAGAATACATGTGGAGTATTCTTTCCGAAAAGAAAAAACCTGACACTCCTAGCATTCAAATGATGATACTACGGGCTAAGGCTAATAGTCAGCGTTGTTATGAAATTTATTCATTCAATGCAGATGATGACTTGACTGAGGAATCAATCAAGTTAGCATTTGAAACTGCACCTCAAGGTATAGTAGATTTTATTCGGGTTAATGGTAAAAAAATTTATAGCGACCGTGCAGAAAAGAAAGCAGTAATAACATGATGTACATTGGAACAAGTTTGGGTGGCTGTTTGCAAAGTATGATGGCAAACGAAGTGTCCGAAAAGGAAGTTATGTTTATCGTAACACGTACCGACGCACCTGACTATGAAAAATTTATTAATGTTGTAAAGGCATATCATGCTCAGGGTAATCCATTTGCATCACGGCCCGGTAACTATGAACTAGGTGATTATGAATTAGAAGATGTGTTAAAGTTAGCAGAAACACTTTGGTACAAGGGTAAGATTCATCAACCTAGATCCTTTGTTGGTGCAATGGGTTACCAACATCCGTTTAACGGTGGTGACCAATTATGGTGGCAAGTAGTACCTACTAATACTAATAGTAATCCTGCTGCAGTAGACGCCTACGAAAAATACAAGATGTTAGACATATTGACTAGATGAGTATATTTGAATCTCCCGATAAAGGAGAAACTATTTATAAAAGAGAATCAGGTTCACTTGACCGTGAACTTGTTTCCATTTCTGAAAAGAAAAAATCAATACATGAACAACTAATGGAAGATAAACTGTGGGGTAATATTCGCCGAAAGGCTAAGACAAACGTAGCATTACGTGATATACTCAATCAAGCAATCATGGTTTATAATTTAATTAAAGATGAAAAGAGAAATTGACCCACAAAGTTGGTTTGGTATTAGAGAGATAAAAAGTAATATACCAAAACATTTTATCAAATCTAATACTCCTATGAGTGAAGAATCCTATATTTGGGTAGTAAAGAAATTGGCTGGGCGTTTTGGAACATCTATGGATGCATCTAATCTATTATCTATAATAGAAGACACATACGTATATTTTGAAGACCCAAAAGAAGCAATGATATATGAATTGCGTTGGTCTGGTGGTAATTAATTTTACAACTAGTAAAAATCATATTAAATATCAACATAGCTTATAAGCATAAGGAGAACGTTATGAGTTTTTTAAGACACGTAGGAAAAATCAGTGACCGTAAGGTTGCAATCGTATTCAGAGAAGTACCAGGTGAAGACCACATGGCATTAGTAGTGTATACTGAATCATTAAACAGACATATACATGACCCATTAATGAAGTGTATCGAAAGTGATATTGGTCAAAACAGTGAAAACCTAGCAGATGCATTGAACCGCACTCATACTAATGATGGTAAAATTATTTTACAAGTTCTTCATAAAGAAGGATTGTTGAAGAAAGTACAAACCAATCAAGTTGTAATGACACCAAGTCCAACTACTAACATCAAGTTAGATGAGTTGAATAAAATCTTAGATGAGATGAAACAAGGTGAAGAAGCAGTTCAACGTTTAGCTGAAATGGATCAAAGTTTAGGATTGCAAAGTTCTAAACAAGTTGCACAAAGAATGAGAAACAAAGAGGCGGCAAAAACTACACCTCCAGTTAATATTCCTAATGCAGACGGTGTATTAGGTGATAGTGCATTAGCAAATAATCTACGTTCACAAGCGGCACGTATGGAAGCTGAAGCGAAAGGACTACTAGCAGAAAGTGCAAGACTTCAGCAAGAAGCCAACGATATGTTAGGTATCACTACTGCAACACAAACTACTGCACCAGTTGCTAAAAAGCGTGGTCGTCCTGCAAAGGCAGCTGTAACTGCTTAAGGTAATAATGTCACCCGATTTTTTGAGTAAATGGGAACATATTCTTGAGGATGTTGAAAAGAGTAGAGTTCCTGTACAATTTGTTAAAAAGATTGTAGTACGAATGGTAGGTAAGAAACAACATACTATTAATATACAAGCACTTTTTAAACAAGGATTAAGTCCTGACGAAGTTGAAGAGGTCATCTCACGTAAACTAAATGAGTTAGATCCTCTTATCAACAGCTTTGAATTCGTATTGAATTTAGAAAGTATTGCTGAAACAGTACAGCCAGAAACAGATAGATTACTTGGCAAATTATGAAACAGTATTTAGATTTATTACAAGACATTTTAGATAACGGAGAAACAAAAGATGACAGAACTGGCATTGGCACTATTAGTGTGTTTGGACGTAATATTCGCTTTGATTTGCGTAGGGGCTTTCCAGCCGTCACTACCAAAAAATTAGCATGGCGAGCCTGTAAAGGTGAACTACTTTGGTTTATTGAAGGTTCAGGGGATGAGCGTAGACTGGCAGAAATAACACATGGCACTAAAGATGGTACTGTGACTATATGGACACCAAATGCACTTGCACCATATTGGCAAGGTAAATCAAACTTTGAAGGTGATCTGGGAAGAGTATACGGAGTACAATGGCGTAGTTGGAACAAGTATACACTTAAACGGTCTGTTGATACCGTGGAACATGAGAATAATGCTGTTACTCATTTTGATGCTAAATTAACAACAGAACCAGTTGACCAATTGGCAAATCTCATAGAAGGACTTAAACGAGATCCTAATGGGCGCAGGCATATTCTTAGTGCTTGGAACGTGGGCGAGTTAGAACAGATGGCATTACCACCTTGTCACGTTATGAGCCAATTCTATGTTAACAAGAATAAAGAATTATCTTGTCATATGTATCAACGTAGTGTAGATGTATTCTTGGGTCTACCGTTCAATATTGCTAGTTATGCATTACTTACACACTTAATTGCACAGGTATGTGATTTAAAAGTAGGTGAACTTATCATTAGTACCGGTGATACACATATCTATCAAAATCATGTTGAACAAGTACGTGAACAATTAACACGTGCACCATTACCGTTGCCTACATTATTTCTTAATAGTAATGTTAAAGATATAGACAAGTTTACCATGAACGATATTCAGTTGGAAGACTATAAGTCTTATGATTCAATTAAGGCCCAAATGGCGGTATGAGTGAATCAATAGAATATGTTGTTCATAAAATTCCAATGGGTGATGTAGAAGATCCGGACTTAATGGTCGCTAGTCCTATATATGATTGGCAACAAACTCCCGCAGGTAAATACGTAATGGAAAATAGTTCACCCACTCCAATGTGGCATAGACTGATTCATGGTTATGGGCATCTTTATACCATAACAGCATACTTCACTCCTCATCAATTAACTTATTATAAACTGAGGTTTGAATGAATATTTTAATTACCGGTGGTTTGGGTTTTATAGGACACAACTTAGCAAATAGTTTTGACAAGCTAGGGTGTACAGTGGTGATAACAGATAACAGAACTAATTACGGAGTCATTCCTAAACAAGAACTAGATTACGTTATGAATGAACGTAAGAATAAATTAAGTGAAAATGTATTCTTGCATTCAATGGATATTTGTATGCCAAATATTGATGCACTATTTGAGACATATAAATTTGACATAGTAGTGCATACTGCTAGTTTCCCAAGACAGAAAATAGTAAACACGAATCCAATGCAGGGAAGTCGTGTAATGAGTGAAGGGTTACTCAACTTGCTGGAACTATCAAAAAAGCATACTGTTAAGAAGTTTGTATATCTAAGTAGTTCAATGGTATATGGCACATTTAATACTACTGCTGATGAAAGTTGGAACTGTCGTCCAGAAGGCCAATATGGGATTCTTAAACTTGCAGGAGAACAACTGGTTAAAGACTATCATCGCCGTGGCTGTTTTGATTACACCATTATACGTCCTTCTGCTGTATATGGCCCATGTGACGTGGAAGACAGAGTTGTCAGCAAGTTTATTTTGTCAGCGATACGAGGGGAAACATTACAGGTTAATGGTCAAAATGAATTACTTGATTTTACATACATTGATGATACTATAGAGGGTATCGTTAGTGCTACACTAAGTAAAAATACAGATAATCAGACATATAACATTTCTAGGGGCAACGGCCGTACATTATTAGAAGCCGCCCAAATAGTACTAGGGACTGCCAATGGTGGAATGTTACAGGTAAATGACAAGGATGTTGCTTATCCTAGTCGAAACCAATTATCTATTAATAAAGCCCAAAGAGATTTTGATTTTGCTCCCAAAATTGATATAGAAACCGGATTTAAATTATACTACGATTGGATAAGGAGTTCCACATTCTATACTAAATAGTAGTATATGTGGATACTCAACTTTATACCCGATCTTTATTTACACATGACTATCTTTGCTATTATAGCAACTGGGATAGTCCTGTACATGGCTAGTTTTTTACTAAAATTATTCCCAGTTTTAGTCCCTTATCAGCAAATAATACGCATCATATCACTATTGTTCATATTATTAGGGGTATATTTTGCCGGTGGATATGGAACTGAAATGGAATGGCGTAAGCGTGTTGCCGATATGCAGGCTAAAATAGCAATAGCAGAGGAACAATCTAAACAGGCCAATGTAAAACTGGATAATAAAGCACAACAAAAAGTTAAGATTATCCGAGAAAAAGGGATAGTTATTAAACAGTACATAGACCGTGAAGTCACAAAATATGATACTAAATTCGCACCCGGCGGTGAGTGTCCAATTCCTAGCGAATTTATTAAAGCACACAATGATTCAGCAGAGGCTCCAAAAAAATGAAAATAAATGAAATAATTAATGAAGGTCGTGGTTCTAACCCATACAGTGGCTATAGTGCTGACCAATTGGCAGTAGTTCGCAGTAATTTAGATGCTAAAGAATTGGGATTATTAAAACAATACAAAGAAGAATTACTACAGAAATTAGAACAACGCGGTATTAGCCCTGACCTAGTTGGTAAGGGTGTGGCAACAGATCCACAAGATAGTTTACCATTACAAAGTAAATTAGATATCTATAGAGAACAAGTCCGTGCCATAATGGATAGATTAAAGAGTGACCGTAAGAGTTTTATGCAACCAGGGCAACAATATCAAAAAGAAAAGCAAAAAATGCGTAAATTAAGCAGTCCTGTTACTACGATATCAGGTGCAGATTATATGGCTCAGCAAGGAAAATAATGAACTTAATTAAATGGTTTGTATTATTAATTTTTATTGTGCTTGCATTCTTAGCCACAGGATGCAGTACCACCGTTCCTGTAAAGCAAAACTTCCCGGATAGTCCTAGTAAAATAGCAATGGAGAATTGTCCTAATTTACAAAAACTAAAAGAGGATGCAAAATTAAGTGATATATCAAATACAATTTCAATCAACTATTCAACTTATTATGAGTGTGCAGTTAAACTTGATACCTGGATTGAATGGTACCAACTACAGAAAAATATATTTGAAAGCGTTAAATGAAAAAGTTACTATTAATAGCAGTAATATTATTAACGGGATGTGCTACATTTAATGATGCAATAGATGCATACTTAATGAAGTATGACAGTAATGAATATAAATTAATCACTGAAATTAGAACTAAAGCCGGCGTTGCTAAAGATAAATGCAGTGACGTAGTAGAATCTAAAAGGGTAGCAAAAGAATTAGCGTACACTAGTTCATTTTTAATGCACTATGCAGAACACTTACCACATAATAAACCAATGCAAAAGGCAACAGTTGAACTAAATGATATGGTAAAGGGATTATCTGACAAATATGATAGCGGAACAGTAAGTCCTGTGTTTTGTAAAATTAAATTTAAGAACATAGAAGAATCCGCAAATACTATGCAAAAAAGTGAGGGGAGTAAACCAAGATGAGCACAGTACAGCAACACCAAGAAGAATTAGCAAGTGTAAATAGTAGAAACCCAGATGTAACTGATGCTGCCGCTAAGGTACATGAATACACAGAGATGTGTATGAAGGGTGAGATTAGTAGAGAAGAATATATAGAGTTGATTAAAGATATCCAAAGAGAATTAAATATCAACCAACATATGGTAGAGCAGGACAACTTGATATTAATGAATACCGCAATAAATGGTTTAATTAGTTTAGCAAGTTTAGCATAATAAAAAATATATAAAGGAGTCAAAAATGGCATTAATAGATAGCGTATTGAATTTAGTAAACAAACAACCAAAAGATCCAAATGCACCTAAGCCGCCGGTCGGTTCACGTAGCGAACGTGAGGCTAAACTAAAAGATAAAGCCGGTATGGTTATTTCTATATTTGCATTGTTATTAGCAGTAAATAGCTGGTACGGTGGTACATTGAGTAGTTTAACATTAAACAATACAATCAAAGCAAATAACGTATGGGCGTTTTATCAAGCAAAGAGTATCAAACAAACACTAGCTGAAATATCACTAGAAAATGCTATAGAACGCAAGCAAGTAGATAAAATTGAAAAATTAAAAGCTAAGATCGACCGTTATGAATCTGATCCAAAGACCGGTGAAGGTAAAGTTGAATTAATGGAAAAAGCACGTAAGTTAGAAGCTGAACGTGACGAAGCCAAAAAGCGCAGCCCATGGATTGGTTATGCAAGTACTATGTACCAACTAAGTATTGTTGTGTTATCAGCAAGTATCCTTGCAGTTAGTATGTCAATGTTCTGGGGCAGTTTCTTTGTTGCCGGTCTAGGATTATTACTTTCAGCACAGGGTATATTTCTATTCTTTTAAAGAGCCACTAAGGTGGATCCTCTAACCCTCTTCGCCCTTGCCAACGGGGCGGTAGCCGCCGTTAAGAAGGGGTGCCAGCTATACAAAGATATTAAAAGTGCAGCTGGGGATGTTAAGGGCGTCCTCAAGGACCTTGACGACCAATTTCATAAACTACACCCACCGGATAAGCCTGCTAGTACTGCACAAAAAAATGCATATATAGAAGAAAAAAATCGTGTAATTGAATTAAACAAAAAGCAAGGTGAGACCACTAGTATCTATACTGAATTAGGTGAACATCTAGGTACCTATTACGACAATTACTATAAGTGCATGATATTGCTTGATGAAGAAGAACGTAGAAGTCGTGAAGAATTATACACCGGTGATGATAGTCTAGGTAAAAGGGCATTGCAACGTGTCTTAATGAAAAAACAATTAGACCAAATGGGTGTTGAATTACGTGAGATTATGATTTATCAGAGTCCACCGGAACTCGGGGCATTATATACTGAGGTCAATGAGATGATGACACAACTTAGTAAGGAACAAAAAGTTCTTTTTACTAAGAAAGTTCGTGCTGACCAAATAATTGCCGAACGAAAAAGACAAAAAATGAAAGCCATGATGGAAGATTTATTGTGGGCCGGCGCAGTACTAATAGTAGGGCTTGCAATGGTTGCATTGTTTGCCTACATATCACACGATAGAAAAGTAAGATGGCCTGAATTAGAACCTGATGTATTGGCTAAAAAACGACAAGAACGAAAACAAGAACATTTAAATTGGTCAAGAGCTAACCAAGAAAGACGAGAGCGTGAAGAGGAAGAATTTAGAAAAAACGAAGATAAATCAAAATAATAGCCATTGCAAATGTCCACGATCCTAAAACAATAGCAACTACTCCCCAAAAGAAAACTCTTGGTGGCAAATCACTTATCCAATCAAGCAATGTATATTCTCTACTCATTCATATATTTAGAATTGAGTAGAGCCTACATAAAGTAGACTATATCCTCTTATTCGCTTGATGCATTATTACCGCATTTTTTACGTTTAGCATTTGTTAATGCGCCATAGTCAACTGGCCATTCTTTACCAGGAGATAATTCAATAGCACCTTGAGGGAAAGCATACGTAACGCTTGCTTGTTTCATAATATCAGTAATAGGAATACGAAATTTAGTTAAGTCATTACCTAAATTAGGATAGGGCGGTACGTGTGGGAATAACCATCCAGCAACTTCTTTAGTTTGATTATTAATTACAATCTTATAAAATTGATGCGGAACTACAACACCCTGACCGATTTTTTTGTCTTGTGCATTGTATATTCCACCAACATAAATTGTATAGCTTTGATTACGCTGAACTGCCCAACCACGCACACTAGTTTCTAATAATTTCCAAATTCCACGATTTAATGAACCTGCTTGAGGACTCATATTAGTCATTAAGAAACTTTCATATTCTACTTGTTGATCCCAACTTAAGTCACCATCAGGAACCATGTGACCTTTATCATATCCTGTACCGGCATAGTCATCTGGTCTAGCACCACCGGCTACCGATTGGTCTGCAACAAATGCGTTAGTACGTGCAACACATCCCAATGCATTTTGAGGTATTAATTCATAAGTAACAAATCTTGGTAGTTTTGCCGGAGCATCGTATCCAACTAAGTATGCCTGACGGCATATAGGATTAACGCCGATTGCTTGGGGGAATCCATACGGGGCGTGTATTTTACATGATTGTGGATCCAGGGGAGGACGTTGTGTCCAAGCAAACGTCATTGAACTTACTACTAATAGTGCCAATGACAACATAATTTTACGCATAAAAGCTCCTTTAAAGTCATATATTTAGTGGAATATCGTGCCCATACAATAAAAGATAAATATATTATTAATGGAATAAAAACATGGCAGTACAAGTTGAATTAATTGATATTGGTGCATTAGCAAATGATGGTACAGGTGACCCGTTACGTGTAGCCTTTGATAAAATTAACAATAATTTTAGCACTCTTTCAGCGATTAGCTTCCCAGCCCCGGGGGGTATTGAGGGCTCATTGCAGTACAAAATTGGTAATTCTTATACTGGCAGTCCTAATTTATTATTCAGTAATAATTCAATTAGAATTGGTTCAAATGTAGGTGTAATAACTGGCGCCAATGTAAACATAGGATCACGTCCTTCCCCAATACATAAATTATATCTAAGTAATGTAGGACTTGATGTAGGAAATGTAAATATTGCTGAAACCGGTAACACTATTACGTTCTCTATTGTAGGTACTCCTGGTGCTAAGATTAGTTTAGCCGGCTTAAATGATATTCAAGTCAGTGGTAATATTATTACTTCAGGTAATGTTGCATTGGGTAATAGTCTAGCATATGGTAACGTTATTATTGGATCAGCTAAAGTAACAACTCCAGACGCAACAATAAATCAAGTGATTTATGAAACTCCGGCGGCAACATTTACTACTGGCAAATTCAAAATTGCTTCTAGTAGAAATATCAGTACCAATTATACTCAGTCAGTAGAACTTAATATTGTGGTAACCGGGGATAAAGGTGTACTACGATATACAGCACATAGTACTGTGTTTTCTAGTCTCCCAGTTACAAAATACAACGTTGACCTTCATTTTAGTAACGTTAGAATAATGGTAAGTCCGCAGTTTGCAGACCCTATTGTTCATTTAATATCATACGAAATAAACAATTAATATGAGAGCCAATGAATTCATATCAGAGTCAAGTCAAAAGAAAATTTCTAAAAGACAATCACAATCAACGGCTGGTTTAAACACGTACGGTGATGCAGAACTTATGTCCGCAGACTATACTTCTTATCGTTTAGGTATGGCAGTTGCTGGTGCAAACGGAAAAGATCCAATAGACATGAAAGCAAAAAGTTGGATTGGTAAAAAGAAAACAGCTCACCCTTATACAAAAGAAGAACAAGATATGCTAAAGCAAGCATATAAGGCTGTTGGTGCATCATATAAAGACCTCAATCACGGTGACATGAAAAGTAAAGAACTTGATGATACTCATAAAGTTAGTCCTGTGTTAGGCTTTAAGGGCTTTAGTTCTGAAAAGTCAGACAAAAAAGCCATAAAGAAAAAATAAAATCATAACACGTTATCCTGATAAGTAATATTATTAACTTATAGGATAATAAATGATTGATATAAATAAAACTCTTGACTTGGTAAAGTTTAAATTCTTTAATGAATGGATTTATACCGTCATGTCAAGTGACCCAACTAGTGAATTCCACAAAGATGTAACTAATAAATCAATTGAAATGCATATTGATCCATTGGATATTCCTAAAAATGCAGCTATATTAGATATAGGCTGTGGTCAGGGTTACTTTATGGACAACATGAAAGACAAGGGTTATACTAACATGTTGGGTATCACACTAAATGAAAAAGATACCGAAATATGTAAAACAAAAGGTCACAACGTAAGAAATTATGATATGACCTTTTTACCACAAAAAGATGGTTTTAATGATGAAACTATTGATTTCGTGTTTATGCGACAAATGTTACAATGTAGTCCATATCCTATTTTCACATTAGTTGAGTATAATAGAATAATGAAATTGGGTGCAAAAATGTATATTGAAGTACCTGCCCCTAATTCTGAAAGAAAACACGAATTCAATACAGAGCATTATAGTGTTATGGGTCACGTGCAACTGGCCGCTTTATTAGAACGTACGGGATTTAGAATCGATAAATTCAACGACATGAAGTTTGATTTAACTGTAAAAAATCCACAGAATGATGAGGCCGCAACTATTCCAGAAGTCTATTACGCGGTTGTTGTCACCAAGACAAGACCTATCGATATCAAGTAAATCTAGCTAAATACATCATGTCCTTTGATGTATGGAAACAAAAACAGTTAATGAATGGATTTGACAAACTCAAGTCCATTCCGTCACATCAGGAAAACGTTGACACAACACTAGAAGACCTTAAAAAACTAAGCGGAATAACCCCTCAAGTTATAGGAGAAGAAAGTAATATTAGTATTACTGGAAACGAAAAAGGTCAGCTAATGAAAAAACATAATATACAACCTGGAACTAAAGAATGGTTCCAGTTATGGTTTAGTAGACCATATTTAACCGGCGAAAAGCCTATAGGAAAATAACATGACAATAATATATTCAGGAGTAACAATAGGTTCAGGAATCACATTTGGGGCTAGCTCTGGAGGAGGCGGCGGAGGACTAAAAGTATACCTACAATCAGCTCCATCAAGTGGAACAACATGGACAGACACTTCAGGTAATGGTTACGATGGTACTCTACGCAAGTCAGGTACAGGTAATTATGCTTATAACTCAGCTAATGGCGGTGGCATAGTCACAACCGGTACTACGGGTCTTAACGGTGCAATGATTGATATTCCGTATAATTTACCATCAACATTTACTATTGAAATAGTAGCAAGTATTAGTGCTACAAGTTATTGGAACACTTTGTTTGGTAATGAGGCATATAGCTTTAATAAAGGATTTCTTGCATATTTTGGCAGTGACACAATACTAGCAATTGGATCACCATCCGGTTCTTTTGAGAATTATACCTTGTCATCCGGCGCAAAAGCAAATAGAAATCACTATCTAATTACTGTCACCGGATCAACATTGAAATTCTATTTAAATGGTACATTACAAACAAAATCTTCAGGTACATTTGCTCAACCTTCAGGTGGTGTATCAACTAATAGCTTACAGATTGGTGCCAGACACCCCAACGTTGGTACAATAAACACAATAAATGATGCTGCACATGGCAAATATTTTATGGTAAGAGTATATGATAGTGTGTTAGACCAAACTGCTGTAACTACAAACTACAACGAAGCTAAAACTGCGTTTGGTTTATAATTAAATTAGGAAAATAACATGGCACTAAACGGAATATCAACCCTGATGATAGCAAGTGGGACTACTCTCACAAAAAATGTTAGTCCGCCACATACTAATACTGAGATTGTTCCTCCTTACTCAGCTATTTGGAGTTTAAATTATGCAGGTGCATTGGGGGCAACAAATGATGTCTCATACAAATTATATGTAACATCGTTGGGGATAGGCTCTGCCGTCACATTGACCAGTCATCAGACCGGTGATTATGCAGTAACAGCAGGCAACTTCTTGTATGATGAGTATGGAACTAGCATTGGCATCATAAAGGGCAATACTACAATAGACAATTATATGGCCAAAGCCGCGGCCGTTTGTGGGGCAGTCACTAATCCACTAATTGAAACAGTAATAAATGTCGCAACATACAAAGGCACGTGGAACGCTTTTACTAACACTCCTACACTGACTGATGGTATTGGCACAGAAGGTGATGCTTACGATACAACAGTTACTGGAACCAGCGGCGCCTTTCCTGCGTATGTTGAACAAGACTGGCGCATCTACGCTACTGGTGTTTGGCAGAGAGTTGCTAAAACAACCACAACACAATGGACTATAACACCAGCCACCGGCGGCCTAGCAGACAAAGAGGCTAGACAGATTGCCAAACTTGATTTGGCCGAAACAAATAGAGCCGCATTAGGCAACCCTAGAGCAACATATGATATCACACAATTGCCAACACAGTATTCTGACAATGATATAGTTGACAATCCAAATCCTGATGGATTGATTGAAGGTCGTCCTTGGATATACTCTATGGTTACTTCAGGATTACTACTACAATTAGATGCAGGTAATCCTACAAGCTATTCGGGATCAGGAACAACCTGGACGGACCTTAGCACTTATCAAAACAATGCCACTTTGACTAACGGTCCATCTTTTACTAGTGCTAGTACAGCAAGTTATTTTAGTTTTAATGGTACTAATCAATTTGCTCCTGTAACCACATCTAAAATGAATGTGGCCCTCACCGGCAAGACCGCAATGTTTGCAATTAGAACTGTCAATGCTAACACCGCCGATGCTACTTATCGTAACTTGTTTGGTGGTAGCACCAATGTTCGTAACTTCAATACCTACATGTATCATATATCAGGAACTACTTGGCGACTGCATTTCAGCACCGGTCCTACGTCTCCATGGGCGCCATCTGTATCTGCATCTTTCACGGTGACAGATAACCAGTGGATAGTCGTAGCTGCAACACAAACCACCGGTGGGGTAGTAACTTATTATGTCAACGGACGCCAGATAGGCACACCAAATACTAGCGTAACATTTTATCAATTTATAAACAGTGGAATTGAAGCAGTAGCACGGTCAGACAACTATTGGCGTGGCGATATTGGCGCAGTTGCTATCTACGGAGAAGCATTAAACGCAAGTCAGATTCAACAAAACTTCAACGCACTACGGAGTAAATACGGAATATAAATACAGTTCCCTGTGTTTACTAAATACTATTATGGCAGATACCCCAACACTAGTTAAGACTCCTTATAAGAAAACAAAGTTTAAGACTGATAAAGACTTAGAAGACTATATCAAATGCTGTGACCCGGATACAGGTTATCTATACTTCATGGATAACTTCTTTATGATACAGCACCCAACACGCGGTAGTATGCACTATCACCCATGGGACTTTCAACGTGAATTAATTGAAACATATCATAAGTATAGATTCAGTATCAACTTGATGGCTCGACAAACAGGTAAGTCAACTAGTGCCGCAGGTTACTTACTATGGTATGCAATGTTTGTACCAGACAGCACAGTACTAATTGCAGCACACAAGTATGCTGGTGCACAAGAGATTATGCAACGTGTTCGTTATGCATACGAAAATTGCCCCGATCATATTAAAGCAGGTGCAGTTGATTATAACAAAGGTAGTTTAACATTTGATAACGGTAGTCGTATTGTTAGTGCAACAACTACAGAAAATACAGGTCGTGGTCTATCTATTTCATTACTATACCTTGACGAGTTTGCATTCGTAAGACCTACTATCGCACAAGAATTCTGGACATCTATTACACCAACATTAAGTACTGGTGGTAAAGCTATTATCACATCAACCCCTAACTCTGACGAAGACCAATTTGCTTTAATCTGGAAGGGCGCTAACAAGTGCGAAGATGAGTTTGGCAATACAACTGATTTGGGTGTAAACGGATTCAAAGCATATAAAGCAACATGGCATGCACATCCAGAACGTGATGAAAAGTGGGCTGATGAAATGCGTTCACAACTAGGTGAAGATAGATTCCGTCGAGAAATGAATTGCGAATTCATTATCGCTGATGAAACATTAATCAATCCTAGTACACTAATTGAATTAGATGGTACTGAGCCTATATTACGTCAAGGACAAATACGTTGGTATAAGACACCTAAAAAGGGCAACATATATGTTGTTACATTAGATCCTAGTATTGGTACAGGCGGTGATCCAGCAGGTATACAAATATTTGAAGCAAACACTACTACTCAAGTTGGTGAATGGAAGCATAATAAAACTGATATCCCTAATCAAATTAAATTGATAGCACAGATTAACAAGTACATTGTTGACTGTACAACAGAACCAAAAAATATCTATTATAGTATTGAGAATAACTCTGTTGGAGAAGCAGCATTAGTATCATTAAATGAGTACGGTGAGCAAAACATTGTAGGTAACTTTATCAGTGAGCCCGGAAAGAAACGCAAGGGATTTACTACAACTAATAAGAGTAAATTAACTGCTTGTGCAAAGTTCAAGTCATTACTAGAAAGTAAGAAACTTAAAGTACATAGCAAAAGCCTAATATCAGAATTAAAGACCTTTGTTGCAAAAGGTGCTAGTTATGAGGCAAAATTAGGTGAAACTGACGATTTGATTATGGCCGCATTATTATCAGTTAGAGTTATGCAACAATTAAGCGATTTTAACGTGGATTTAGAGAATCATATCCGCGACCATCAGGAAATTATCATGCCCTTACCCTTCTTTGCAGTATTCGCATAAATATCTTATTGAGACTTAAATTATGGCAAAAAACCAAGACAAAACTAAAAACGACATATACAATTACTTTAAGAGTAATGGTTATGAACCTGTACTTAAATCTACAAATGGTAAAGAAGTAAGCGTTCCTAACGAAGCTGAAGTTATTGAATTCCAGTTTAAAGTAGATGACGTAAACTACGGTACAGCCGCATTGAGTTTAGATAATGAGGGCCAACTTAAAGTATTCTATAGCGATAAGATAGAGAACAGCCCTAATACCAGCGAACACGGTGAGACAACGTGGAATGATTTAATACCCACTCTGAGACAAATGACCTTTGGTAAAACAAAGAGTTTTGAATTAGATGATATGGATAACTTGGAATACGATATGGCTAAAAGAGAACATAGTAAAAAATTAGAAGAAGGCTATCACCCAATGGGTAAGAAAGCCAGTTATAGTGATAACATCCCTGAGTGTAAGATTATCATTAAACATAATCGTACAATCGAAGAAGGTGAACAACGTTATCGTAACATTCATCAAATCTTTATTGAAAATCAACTAGGTGAGAGATTTTTAGCACCTACTACTAAACCAGGATTGGCAAGAGTATATGCAAGACATATTGCTGAAGGTGGCAAAGTTAATGATGACAAGTGGAATCATATTACAGGACTATGTGAAGAATATTCAAAGATGGCAGGATTCATTCGTGCTACTCGCAATGGACAATTCAATGAAGATACACAACGTTTAGTGACTGCAGGTACCGAACACTATATCAGTTTGCGTGAGTCATTACATAAGTTAGCTGGTAAGCGTGGTTATAATAATTACTTTGAGAGTTGGGCACCCCCATTAATGGAGAGCGAAGGTGATGAAGACTTAAGCGAAATGTTTATGAACAGTAGCCTAGATCCACGCATTGAAAGTGTTATACCAATTCTTAACAGATTGAACAAAACTATTAGTGAGAACCAAGAGATTAAACAAGTAGTTGCATTAGAAGCATGGGCTGATGATGTTACAGAGGGTGTATATTCACATGATGTTGAAAGAGCATTCCCAAATGGTAAAGCGCCAGGTGTAAAGTCACATCCAGCAGTAGTTAAAACTAACAAACCAATTGGTACTAGAGTTGCTGATATCGGTAAAGGTGGCAAAGAACACAACGTTAAAACTGATAAAGAGTGGGATAAACAAAAGGGTGTGGTAGAAGGCGAACCTGGTTCTTATGATCCTTTTGCAAACGATCCGGCTGCTGATGCAAAACACGAAGCAGACGTTTTTGCCAAAATGAGACAACAACAGCAACAAGGCAAAGGAACAAGTCTTAAAAATATGAATCCATTAGATAGAGACCAGTATTTAAAAAATACAAATCGTCAATGGGATTCTACCACACAACGTAGCATGCCTGCTACACAACCACAGCAACAACCACAAAATGAAGATATCGGACCACAACAAGCCGCAGTTGGTCAACTAGGTGCGACTGCTAAAGTTAATGCAGGTGGTACAATATTAGGTAATCCAGAACGTAGTCAAAAAGGCCTACGTGGTAAATTAGTAGGTACAAGTGAAAGTATTGATCCAGTATTATCTAGGATCAAAAAATTATCAGGCTTAAAATAATGCGTGAGATACGTGAGTTCGAATCATGGGCTAATAGTATGCTTAATGAAGCGGGTAAAGACCGCCCATTAACATTAGATACTGATATCCAACGACAAGCACAATTAAAATTCCCAGATCGTAGTCCCGAACAAGCTATGACTATGTTTGTTGCAGATAAATTATCTAAGCAAGAAAAATTAGATTACGACCAAAATAAAGTCATCAACGCACAAAAACGTGAAAATGAAAAATTACGTAGGTCACTACAAGATTTAGGTAATGAACTACGTGACCATGAACTTCAAGCACAACAAACTGATATTGAAGTGCAACGACTAAAAGACCTAAGTGCTAAACTAAAACCAGCAGGCGAAATACAACAAGGTGCTGCAAAAGCAAGTGCAGATAAAGTTGAACAAATGCTTGCCGATTTAGAAAAAGTTCGTAATAATCCTAGTATTGATGATAAAAAATTCAAAGAATTAGAAACCAAAGTGCAACAAATGAAACTTGTAGCAGATGACAGTGGCATTGATAAGATGCAAGGTACATTGAATTTATTAGCAAATAAACAAGGTGTTAGTGACCAAATGTTTAATAAGGCTATGTATCAATTATCTGCTACACAAAGTGAATTAGATGCCAAAGAACTTAGATTCCAAAAAAGTATCGCAAAGAATAAAGATGTACAACAGTCATGGGGCAATAAATTTGCTGAATTGAATAGAGAAATTGAGAACACAAAAAACGTTACTGAAAAACTATTCACCGATTTTGGACAGCAAGCGGCTGGCATGGAAGAAAAAATTAATACGGTAGACCAAGAATCAACCGAAATGTTAAAACGTTTCAAAAGTAAATTAGAAAAATTTGATAACTACGAAACATACTTGGACAATAGTATTAACGCAATTGAAGATGCTAAAAATGAAATCAATCATACATTAGAATTGGTGCGTAGTATAGGTAAACAAGATGCAACTGCTGATGTTATATCCAAAGCACAATCTACTTCCAGACAACAACCGCCCCAGTTTGATAGTGAACTGGATCAAGAATTAAACCAAGAGCCGAACTCATTTAATCCAGACTTACCTTTAGATATACCTGATGAAACTATCCCAGATGAAAACATTCCTGCATTAAACCTGCGTGAAGATACTAGGGTCTCAAAAAATAATTATTCGTTAGAAGAAAAGGAATGGTTGGAAACATACTTACCAAAATTTGTTTATCTATATCAGAAATTATATCCAAATGATATGGGTACTATAATTGATGAAGAGGGTTTATATCAAATGGTTGAGGATGACATGCATTTAATGTACCAATACCATGCAGTTATTTCAAACAAGGTAGTGAGAGAAAAATTTGATATTACCCATAGACGTTTACTCAATGCATATAGAAATCGAAACACAGAACAAGGGACATTATTCAATGAATCCCTAATCTATGCATATGAAACTGCATTAAACAATATTTCCCAAATACGTTACTAAACGCAATAAATCATCATATATTTGCCCTATACGGTGATAAATACTATTGACATGAGAGAAAAGTATGTTATACTCTATCACATGTTAGTCACATAATTATGTGTGGCGACAATTAAAACAAAGACCAACTTAATGAAAAAAGGATATAAACATTATGGCATCATTAGCAGAAATCCGCGCTAGAATTCAAGCGCAAGAAAACAAGTCAACTGGTTCAAGCAGCCAGCAATCTGACAACTCAATTTACCCACACTGGAATATGGACGAAGGCACGACTGCTACTATTCGTTTCCTACCAGATGCGAACAGTACAAATACTTTCTTTTGGGTAGAACGTCAAATCATCAAACTGCCATTCAATGGAGTCAAGGGTGATCCAAACGTAAAACAAGTTCAAGTACAAGTTCCATGTATGGAAATGTATGGTGAGAATTGTCCAGTACTTGCTGAGGTTCGTCCTTGGTACAAAGATGAGTCATTAAAAGAAATGGCTAATAAGTATTGGAAGAAACGCAGTTATCTATTCCAAGGTTTTGTTCGTCAAAACCCAATTGGTGATGATAAAGTTCCTTCGAATCCAATTCGTAGATTTGTAATCAGTCCACAAATCTTTGCTATTATCAAAGCAAGTATCATGGATCCAGAGATGGAAGAAATTCCAACACACTATACACGTGGTCTTGACTTCAACGTTAAGAAAACAAGTAAAGGTGGCTATGCAGATTACTCGACCAGTAACTGGGCACGTAAAGAAACTGCATTGACCGAATTAGAACAAGCAGCTATTGATAGTCATGGTTTATTCAACCTAACTGAATTCTTGCCAAAGAAACCAACTGAGGCAGAACTACGTATTATCAAAGAAATGTTTGAAGCAAGTGTAGATGGTCGCCCATACGACAATGAACGTTGGGGCGCATACTATCGTCCTTATGGATTAGAGGCACCTGCAGGAGCAACCGCGGCACAACCAACAGCGACTACTGAAACTAGCGCACCCGCAAAAGCACCCATAGCAGAGTCTATTCCTGAAGATGAACCAGAAGCAGTATCAACTCCAGTAGTAGTACCACAAGCCGCGTCTAGCGACAAGACACAAGACATTCTAGCAATGATTCGTGCTCGTAAGCAAAACGCAAGTGCCTAATATCTAGGTTGAAGGGAACAACAGTTCCCTTCTTTAAGGAGTATAATATGACACTACCAGACGAAAGATACCGCGCCATCAAGCAAGGTAAAAAACTATTAGAGGAACTATGTGACCCTGGTAAGACACCAAGGGTACCGAGTATAGTTCGAGACCGAGCAAGAGGTGCATTACGCCACTATCCAAATGATTATGAATTGGATTCATTGGCAGACAAATGCCCCGACTTACTTGACAAACAATCATTTAGTACGTATCATACAGGAAAACATTTAGGGGATAAAATTGGTTAAACCATTTGACGTTAGTAAGTTTAGAAAAGAAATAACAAAATCAATAGAGGGACTCAGTATCGGATATAACGATCCTACGGACTGGGTTAGTACAGGAAATTATGCACTCAATTATCTTATCAGTGGTGATTTTAACAAAGGCGTTCCTTTGGGCAAGGTCACTGTATTTGCTGGTGAAAGTGGTTCAGGCAAAAGTTATATATGTTCAGGCAATCTTGTCCGACATGCACAGCAACAAGGAATCTTTGTTATCTTGGTTGATACAGAAAATGCCTTGGATGAAGACTGGCTAAAAGCATTGGGTGTAGATACTGACGAAAGTAAACTATTGAAACTCAATATGGCTATGATTGATGATGTAGCTAAGACAATCAGTAAATTTGTCGCTGATTATAAAACATTAGCAGAAGGTGAAAGACCTAAAGTATTATTTGTATTAGATAGTTTAGGTATGTTGTTAACCCCAACAGACGTTAATCAGTTTGATGCAGGTGATTTGAAAGGTGATATGGGTCGTAAGCCTAAAGCACTTACTGCACTTGTTCGTAATTGTGTAAATATGTTTGGCAGCTTGAATGTAGGTTTAGTTGCTACTAATCATACGTATGCAAGCCAAGATATGTTTGATCCAGATGATAAAATCAGTGGTGGTCAAGGTTTCGTTTATGCAAGTTCTATCGTAGTTGCTATGAAGAAACTCAAACTCAAAGAGGATGAGGATGGTAATAAAGTTTCAGAAGTAAATGGTATTCGTGCCGCATGTAAGATTATGAAAACACGTTATGCTAAACCTTTTGAAACACTACAGATTAAGATTCCATATGCAACAGGTATGAATCCATACAGTGGTTTGCTTGATATGTATGAAAAAGCAGGCATACTAACCAAAGAGGGTAATCGTTTAAGTTATACAACCGATGACGGTGAGATTATTAAATTATTTCGCAAAGCATGGGAGTCTAATGAAGACGGTTGTTTAGACAAGGTAATGAGTGAGTATACTTCAAAATCAAAATCAACGATAAGTACATCTTCAGAAGGAGAACCTGCAGAATGAGTTTATTAGTAATTACAGAAGTTTGGGATGCATTGCGTGACTATATCGATATGAATGAACGTAGTGAGGCCGCAGATACATTGGTCAACTATCTAATGGATAGTAACTATGAAGTTGATGATATCAAAGATGCCTTCAAAGACAAAGATATCACTAAGGCTTTGAAAGGCTACGCCGAACAACATTTCCAAGAAGAAGACTACGAAGAAGACGAAGAAGACGAATATTCGGACGAAGATTCGGATTGGTAATCAATGACTAATTGGTATACACGTGTAAGTAACGACTTAAGTGTAATACCCGATTTTATGTCATACTATGAGGCAGAATTAATTTCTGCCAAAAGTGATGTAAAGATTTCAGGCAATGTTGAAAAACTTATTGCAGGGATTCCGGGTGTCACCGAACATCGTTTTAACCAACTACAAGAAATTGAAGCGGTATTAAATTACCTTAATATTCAATTACGGAAAATTCGCCGAAAGCATTTTCAAAAGTATTTAGAAGCGTATAATAGAGTATTGACTAGCCGTGATGCTGAAAAGTATGTAGACGGTGAGCAAGAAGTTGTTGACTTTGAGACTATCATAAATGAAGTTGCATTACTACGTAATCGTTGGTTAGGCATTATGAAAGGTCTTGAAGCCAAGCAATGGCAAATGGGCCATATCGTCAGATTAAGAACTGCTGGTATGGAAGATGTAACATTATGACCTATAAGTATAAAGGTCGAGGCATGGTTCAAATAACAGGTAAACAAATGAACATACAACCTATTCCATCACTATCAATTAGTAATACCAATCCAAGTACTTGGTCTCAATCCAGTGTTACAATGAATAATGTCACTCTCGGTGGTGCAGGATACGGTGGCATCCATGCACAATCATTAGATGATTTATTGTATAACAATCACTATAAGAAATATGAAATATATGAATTTGAAGATGACATATTGGCAGTTAGTTGTGCTTGGAAAAGACAACGAGATACTACACCTGCCGAGTTTATATATTCTAAATTAACAGATAAGAAATTGTTTGATAGTGTTAATAATGATGACAGAGAATTGGCAAGAGTAATTCGTGATTATTATAGTAAAAAAATAATGGTGCTAACATTGAAGGGTCACAAGTTAACATCATTTAGAAAAGACCTAAACACATACATTCATGGTGACACTAATAAAGCTACCGATGAATTATTACCTCTCATTTATAGACTACCTGAGTTTTATGAATATGATATGAAAATTGAAGAAATTAAATTATCACTAGAGGATAGACCTAAAGGTGCTAAGTTAGAAAAACTTCACGGAAAGCAAACGGTATTTGAGTTGTCACCAATCACTATCGTAAAAAAACATAATAAAAGACTAAAAGTTATGGAGTATTGGTTTGAGGGAAAAAGTAGTACTCCTGTTTTAATTCAACTTGAACCAAAGAATCCACTATTGCATGTATGGGATGATATTTTTAATAGTAAAAAAGTATTACAAATTTCAGGATTCCCCTTTATCAAACACATGGATGATTTTGAATACTTAAATATTAAGAATTTTAAACTAGCCAAAATTTGACAATAAATGGACATTGTGCTATACTATGTTTATAGATTGATTAAAGGGGTTCAAATGCTTACTGAAAAAGAGATTTTAAAACTAGTTGCTAAAGTGTTGCAGAAAAACAACATTGCTAGTTTTACATCAGGTTGCTTGTTTGTTGCCTGTGATGAAAATGAAGCCCGCAAAGTGTATCACACACTAAGCAAAGAATTTGGTCTTGGTACGGTTGGTATCAGTGGTCCTATTCAGGGTGAATACGCATTCGATATTTGACAATAAATCCAAATTGTTGTATAATACTTGTATTGATTAATTAACAGGAGTCTAAATGTCTAGCAAAGTTCGCATTGTGTCAGGTTCGTATCGTAAACAAGCAGTAAACAATCAAGTGTTTACACTTGTCAAGGGTTACCAAGTTGGTGCTAAGGGTGGGTTTGTGACAGTAAAGAATGAGGGTCAGTTTAACATTAACATTGGAGAGGTGCGTGTGCTAGTAGAAGATATGAATAAAATCGAATTTGTAGAAGGTGATGCTACACCTACAGTAGCACAAGCACCAGTTACTACACCTGTAGAAACTGATGAACAAGCAATGGACCGTATCGCATCACGTTTTGCAATTTTAGATGAAATGTCTAAGGCATGTATCAATACTGATATTCGTGCTATGATTGTTTCAGGCCCTCCGGGTGTAGGTAAGAGTTATGGTGTCGAACAACAAATGGAAAAGGCAAGTTTGTTTGACAAAATTGCAGGCAAGAAAACACGATTCAATATCGTAAAAGGTGCTATGTCAGGTATTGGCTTGTTTGCAACATTGTACAAATACTCTGATGCTAAAAATGTTTTAGTGTTTGACGATTGTGATGTGTGGGAAGACCCTGATGCATTGAACGTACTCAAGGGTGCGCTTGATTCAGGTAAGACCCGTCGTATTAGTTGGAACAAAGATTCACGTATTTTGCGTGAAGAAGGTATCCCTAATACTTTCAATTTCAACGGCTCTGTAATCTTTATTACAAACTTGAATTTCAACGACAAGCGTAGTAATAAAATCAAGGCTCACTTGGATGCATTGCAAAGTCGTTGTCACTATCTTGACCTGACAGTCAATAGCGAACGTGACAAAATGTTGCGTATTAAACAAGTACACCGTGATAGTGATTTGTTTGCACGTTATGAGTTTGAGCAAGGTGTTGCTGATTCTATTTTTGATTTTATGTGGGAACACAAAACAAACTTGCGTGAAATCAGTTTGCGTATGTGTTTGAAAATTGCAGATTTGGTTAAGATTAGTCCAACTAATTGGAGAGAGTTTGCGAAAGCAACGTGTGTGAAGCCTACGTAATGGCTTCTAATAGAACTTTCAGGGGACTTCGTGTCCCCTTTTTTTACCTATCTGCTTGTATTTTGAACTTGATAAGTATATAATAATAGTATGCAAGCGCCTAAGCCTACAACTAAAGAACAATTAATACATTACCTAGTACATCATATTAGTTTAGGAACCTACGATAAAAAGTTTTTAAATAATATCTACGAAATAAACAAACCGTTAACTACTAACCAGAATGAATTATTAGACAAGATTATCCTACGTTACAGTAGACAATTTGCAAAAAAAGAATTAATTTCAACGGACCTAATCAACCTTCCATGGACACGTCCTCTTGTTATCAGTAGCCCGGAATTTACAGAGGCGCACATATCAACTAATGACGATATTATTAATATTAGAACACCCTATAAAAAGGACTATATCCTAAGGTTAAAGGAGTCTAGGTTTCCGATCACATGGAACAGAGAATCTAGATTGTGGTATACTGAGTATTGTGCGGAAACATTAAAGTATGTTATAGAACATACCGAAAATAATTTTAGTGTAGTTAACTATAGCAAAGATATTCAGGAAACTATTAACTATTTGTGTGATTACGAAAAATACAAGTATTGGAATCCTACGTTAGTTTGTATAAATGGAATGTACTATCTTATAGCAGTAAATGAGCATTTGTATAATGCAGTCAATCATTTGTTAGATGATATCACATTATATTCACTTACTAAATTAGTAAGATATGGTATCGTGATAGATGATAGTGTTGTGAATAGTTTATCCTATAGTAAAGAAATAATAAATTTTGCAATAGAAGTGCAACCGACATTAGAATCGGATAACATGCTACAGTTAGTGGAATACTTGCAGAAAATTGAATGTGAATTAATTGTAGTGTACAATTCAGCTTACTTTAATAAATTTATAACAGTTGAATTAACCAATATCCTAAAGGACAGTCATATAAATTTAATGATTGTTGATAGGTATCAATCGTATGATATAGACGAAATAAAAAAATCTAAGTGTAGTGTGTTTCTAACTAACAATATGAGAACAAATTCAACACCGATTATCTTCACTGATAAGATACTGCATTTAGTAAACAGTGAAGCACCACAAAAAGTAAAATCAATGTATGAAACAGTGTAGATTAATTATCAAAGATGAAGTCAATGTAAAGATTGAGGGATTAGAGTTACCTGAACGCAAAGCATTGATGAAAAAATTCGAATATGAGAAGCCGGGGGCAAGATATCTGCCAAGTGTCCGACTCGGTCGTTGGAACGGTAAAATCAGTTATTTCAGTCTAGGTGGTTCAACTTATGTAAATTTACTTCCTGAAATTCTGCCCCTCCTCGAGAATGCAGGATACGATATCGAATTAGACGACCTAAGAACATACAGTACAGTTTTCAACTTTAAGCAAATTGAAGAAGATACATTCAGTAAACATAGTTGGCCTATAGGTCATCCTAAAGCAGGTGATCCTGTTATGTTTCGTGACTATCAACTAACGGTAGTTAACGAGTTCTTGGCTAATCCACAGTCTATACAAGAAATTGCTACTGGTGCAGGTAAGACATTGATGACTGCGGCATTGAGTTATAGCGTACAAGATTATGGTCGTAGTATTGTTATTGTACCAAACAAAAGTTTAGTTGTACAAACTGAAGCCGATTATATTAATCTAGGTTTAGACGTTGGTGTATACTTTGGTGATAGAAAAGAGTATGGCAAAACACATACAATATGTACATGGCAAAGCCTAGGTAACATGTTGAAGAATACTAAGTCAGGTAACGCTGAAGTATCAATAGGTGAATTTATTGAAGGTGTTGTTTGTATCATGGTTGATGAAGTGCATATGGCTAAGGCTGACGTATTGAAAGAACTATTGACTGGTGTGATGAGTCATATTCCAATTCGTTGGGGACTGACTGGGACAATACCTAAAGCAATTTTTGAAGCACAATCATTGTATGTTTCGCTTGGTCCTGTAATCAGCAAGTTAAGTGCAAGTGAATTGCAAGAAAAGGGTGTGTTAGCACAGTGTCATGTTAAGATATTGCAACTTAAAGACGATGTAGAATTTACTAATTACCAAAGTGAATTAAAACATTTATTGGAAGATACTTATAGATTAGATGCTATTGCACAAAAGATTTTAGAGATTAAAGAAACAGGTAATACATTGATTCTAGTTGACAGAGTTAATGCAGGTAGAGAATTAGTAAACAGATTACCCGATAGTGTGTTCATATCAGGTGAGACAAAATTAACAGAAAGGAAAGAAGAATATGACGAAATTGCTACAAGTACTGGGAAGATTATTGTGGCGACTTATGGTGTGGCCGCTGTGGGTATTAATATTCCTAGGATCTTCAATCTTGTTCTTGTTGAGCCCGGAAAGAGTTTTGTTAGGGTTATACAATCTATTGGGCGAGGTATTAGGAAAGCGGAAGACAAAGACTTTGTCCAAATCTGGGATATGACGAGTACATGCAAGTTTGCTAAACGTCATTTGACCCAGCGCAAAGCATTCTACAAAGAAGCAAACTACCCGTTTGACGTAGAAAAATTGACATACAAATAAGAAAGTGTTATAATAGCAACATGCGTATATTGAATTTAGAAAACAACGAATTTTACAACCTAGAAACCTTGCCAGAGGAAATAGATGATTTACGATTTGCAATACTTGATAACAGTAATCCTACTAACGTTGATTACCATTACATACCGTTAATCTTCTTAGAGAGTTTTAATAGTCCGGCCCTAGTATTGAAGATTGGTGATAGAACAATTAAGATGCCAATTGATTGGCAAGTGTTAATCGGAGAACCTGAAATAGGTGACTTAGAAACATTGCCTCTTACTAGTATCAATGATAGGGGATTTAAAGTATTTGAGTTTAATCCACTTAGTGCATTTAGACCCAGTTTCTTAGATATTGAGATTGTAAACATATACCATGATGTAACTTGGTATGCACCTAGATTGAAGAATGGTCAATTCTTATGTATTCCACTTGATGATGGTCCTAAACCTAGATGTGTTTATTTTGTAAAAGAGATTAGTCGTAATTGTGAAATTGTAGATTATAATCAGGCATTCTAATGGCAAAAGAAAAAGTATCAGTTGATGAAAAGTTTCAAAAGCAAGACTTAGACTTGTTTGAAACATTGTTGGCTATTGATAAAAAAGACTATGGCTACTATGACAGACTAAGTGAAGAACAAAAGAAAAAGTTTGTACCCTATATGATGACACATTGGGTAAGCACAGTAAAAAGTTCAAGTGATGTGCAAGGATTTTATGTAATGTCTACTGATGGTGCAGTAAACAAACATTTGTTTAATGAACACGTACAACGTCATCCTAAACTACAGTGGTTAATGTTTTGTGCTGCAAGTCTAGGTGCAGGCAAACAATATCACCAGTGGATACCCCATCTTAAAATAGGTGTTACTAGTTTGCGTGACAATGCAAAGATTAGTGATATCATTGATTACTTTACTAAGATATATCCTAAATATAGTTCTGATGATATCATGGCAATAAGCGAGGCATATGTCTTGGAACACAAAAAGATGCATTTTTTAGCAAAGACTTATCCTAATCTAAAATACAGTGATATCAAAACACTGGCTAACTTAATTACTGAAGAAGATATAAAGAAATATGAAAAAGAAAGCGGTAATTGAACAACCGGTTAAGTATGGTTGTGAATTTTGTAAGCGAGAGTTTGTCCGTGAAAAAACATTATTCAGTCATATTTGCGAATACAAACAACGATGGCTTCATCGTGACCATGCAGGAAATCGTTTAGGTTTTCAATCATGGTTGCAATTCTACAGTAAGCATAGCGCAAGTAAAACTAAAAACAAAACGTATGAGGAATTCATTCGTAATCCTTACTATGCATTGTTTGCAAAATTTGGTAGCTATTGTGTAGATGTAAATGTACTAAATCCTAGTAGATATATCGACTGGTTACTAAAAGACAATATCAAAATAGATAATTGGGTTAGTGATAACAACTATACAAAATATCTATGTGAATATCTAAGAGTAGAGGATGCGTTTGATGCACTTGCTAGAAGTGTAGAGTATAGTGCAATATTGGCTGAAGATGCTCACATACAAGCCAATGATGTGTTACGCTATGCTAATCCAAACAAGATATGTCATGCTATTACAACAGGTAAAATAAGTCCCTGGATGTTGTATTGTAGTGATAGCGGTAGCCGTTTCTTAGAGACATTAAACACAGACCATGCTAAAATAGTAATTGATTACATAAATCCAGAACAGTGGGCATTAAAATTTCATCGTGAACCAGAACTTAAAAAACAAATCACCGACACTCTCCGTATCGCAGGCTACTAGGGTACGTATACCTTGGAAAGAAGGGGATACTATTACCAAGTGGAACGAAACATGTGCTTGGGCAATTGAACACTATGGCTTACCTGGAGGTAAATATTCCACACATCCTACTGAAGGATATATGGATTTTTATTTTCAAGACGAGCGTGATGCAATTCATTTTAACTTGAGATGGCTATAAAAACAACATCACTAGAAGAACAAATCACTGAAGACTTGGCTAAAGAAATGGCTGAGGAGATGGACTTTGGTATTATGAAAGAATTATTGATTGGCTCCGGTTGGTACACAGTTGAGTTACTAACATTGGGAAGTAGAGAAAAATCAATTGAACTTAGAGATTGGGTAACAAAAAATTGTAAAAGAGGTTTTGTATCCAGAGGAAAAACATTTATATTCAAATCTAAAAAAGAAGCTGAATGGTTTAGTCTGAGGTGGCAATAACATGGTAGCAACAGTAAGATTAGGACGCAGTTTAAGACCAAGAGAAGAACAATGGTTAGTAAAAAATGTCGGGGCTAGATTACATTATCTACCGAAAAGTATCGGTGGTGTTGGTTGGGTTGCAAAGTGTAAAGAAGAACGCATAGCCGGTCGTGCAGTAACCGGTGTAGCATTAGTATGGTATCTATCATTTGAAGATGATAAGTTAGCAAGTTATTTTTCATTAAAATTCTTATGACAAGTGTAGTTACATTAGTAGACAAATCACCTAATGATACATTGGTGATTGTGTCAGAATTGAGAAATTTGAAATATGTTCAAGGAATTCATTTTGACTTTGAGTATATACCACCAAAAACAGATCCAGTGTCAGGTCATTGGATTGATAGCAAAAGATATTCTATCTTTACCTTTTACGTAGATAGTTTAGGTACTTGGTTTAAATTAAAATACGGGTGAAATTATGGCAATAGGAATTAGCACAGGTACATTCAGACCACTACCAGTTAGAGAAGACGAAATACAATATGAGATAATTGACCGTACTTATATGAGTAGGGGAAACAGAAAATCATATGTATATGATTGTAAGAGTAAAAAAGAAGACCCAAGTATCATTGTAAAATGGTGTAGACGTAATTTCGGGGAAAGAGGTATAGGTTGGGACTTTCTTTTAGTATCAGGAAATGTTACAATCATACTATGGGAAGACAAATTTAAAACTATGTACGAGTTATGGAAAAATTGATATCAAAGATTTGTAACAGATGCAAATGTATCAAACCATTGAATCAATTTGGCAATGATAGTGGGGGTAAAAAATTACGGTCTGATTGTAGAGAATGTGATAGTGCATTAGCTAAAGAACGTAATGAAATAAGAAAAACTGCACCACCTATACCTGACAATCATGTTTGTCCTATATGTAAACAAACAGAAGAACAATTAAATGAAAATATTAATCCAACATTACGTAAAAAAGGTAGACCGTGGGTTATGGATCATAATCATATTGAAAAAACATTTCGTGGATGGTTGTGTAGAAAATGTAATTTGGGATGTGGCAATTTCAAAGACAACCCCGAACTATTAGACAAAGCGGCAAAATATTTAAGGGATACACAAAATGGCTGATATAATGATTGACATTGAGAGTTTAGATACAGGACCTGATTGTGTTATACTTACAATCGGTGCAGTATTGTTTGACCCTAAAGGTCAAGGCATTATCGAAAGACTTGAGTTACGCCCTACGATTGAAGACCAAACAGAGTTGTACAATCGTACTATCAATGACGATACATTGCGTTGGTGGGGTGAGCAAAGTGAAGCCGCACAAGAAGAAGCATTAGGTGATAGAGATAGAGTGTCATTTAAAGATTGCATGGATACACTTTACAAATGGTGTTGGAAGTATAACAATGGTCATGTATGGAGTAATGGCGCTAGTTTTGATATTGTTGTAATGGAAAGTGCATGGCGAAACTTTAAACAATTGCCACCATGGAGTTTTTGGAATATTAGAGACACTAGAACTATCTATGACATATGCGGTGTTAAACTTAAATCTGATGGTCATGTAACAAGCCACAAGGCAGTAGAAGATGCCGAACGACAAGCAATAGTTGTACAACAAGCATATATGAAATTAATTAAAGTTGGATTGGTAGAACCTAGAAAATGAAAATGTTAACTGAATTATTCGACGGGCTGGATCAAAGTAACAGGTCTTTGGATACAAAACTTTGTACTATGTGTAAGCAAACATTACCGGCAAATTCTGCATATTTTGCTAAAGAAGGGAGTAAAGGATATCTACGTTACGAATGTAGAAATTGTGCAAGAAAACATACTAAACTTCTAAATAAGATTAAAAAGTCAGCACCAAAAGTTGAATCTAATCATAAATGTCCGGTATGCCAACGTACAGGAGACGAACTAACTACGTATGGTAAAAATAAAAAGTCTGTGTGGGTAGCAGACCATAATCATGAAACCGAAGAATTTAGAGGATGGTTATGCCACAAGTGTAATTTAGGTTTAGGTAATTTAGGTGATAATGCTGAAAGATGTATACGTGCGGCGGAGTACTTAAGCAAATGAAATTCAATTCAGACATTGATATTGACTTTGGTAACAGAGATAGTATATTAGAACATATACAGCATATACCTGCAAGTATGCGTAATGTCAAACCTATTCGTAAACATGCGACCGGTGTATACGTAACTGATATACCTTATGATAGCATGAATGATATGGCTAACATAGATTATACTGTTGCAGAAAATAGAGGATATATCAAGTTAGATTTATTGAATGTTTTTGTTTATAGTGCTATCAAAGATGAAAATCATCTAATTGAAATGATGCGTGAACCTAATTGGGTGAAACTATATGATAAGAATTTTGTAGAAAAACTTATTCATTTGAGTAATCATTATAGTAGCATACAAAAGATGCCAGAACCAATCAATAGTATACCTAGACTAGCAATGTTCTTAGCACTATTAAGACCTGGCAAGAAACATTTGATTGGACTATCCTGGAAAGAAGTAGCAGAAACTGTATGGGATAAGGGAAGTGATGGGTATAGTTTTAAGAAAAGTCATGCTATCGCTTATGCACAACTTGTAGTAGTTCATATGAACTTACTTGAATCAGGACATTCGTTTGACTAGTGTTATTGACTTGCGTTTACTTTTGCGCTTGCTCAATTCTAACATACTGCATATTGGTCCATGTACTACAGTAAGGCTTTTGTTATTAAATGTTCTAAGATAGGGTTTAAAGGGATCCCAATCTTGTCGTAAAAACATGTTAATAGGAACTAATCTGTTACTTTCCCACCACCAAGTATCACCTAGTTCTAAGAACCTATCACGTAATATTGCATCAATAATAGAACCATAATCATAGATAGTGGTGACAATATCGTCCCTATTTTGAACTATCCCTACATAGTCTTGACCAGCATAGGAACAAACAGTTATAAAGGGGTGATTCTCGGTGAGTTTTTTGAAAAATTCGTTATTAATCATTATTTTAGATGCACCCTTTATTTATACTGGGTAGTTTACCAATATATTATTTTATATAAATACTATACAGGAGCCGGAAATTGTACTCAACTGAAATTTATCAATATGTCCCCAGACAAATAGTAGTAATTGAAGTGGGTTCCTCACCTAGGAGATATGACAACGTGTACGCTAAAACATTAAAACTACATAAGGGAAGCGCCAGTAGATTACAATTCCAGTTCTTAAACCAAGAACAGAAACCAATCAACATTACTGGTAAGCAAATAACCTTTAGATTAATCAGTTATGATAACAATGAAATATTGTTACAACAAAGTTTAGTAAACACATTGGCCGTAACAGGAATTGCTGAACTCAGAGTAAATGCCAATAGTTTGAACAATGTACACACACAAAAATGCTATTACAGTTTAGAATTACCTGATGAATTGGGATTAAACGTACCTGGACTAATAGATAAAAACGGTACCGGTAGGGGTGAAATAGATATTGTTAATAGCGTATATCCTCTACGTGTTCTATCACAGGAATTAACAGTTCCTGCTATAAATGCCCAAACAGGTATATATTATAGTTCTGTGTTTCCTACCAATTATAACCCTAAGATTACTTTTCAAGTAAGGTACGAAGAATTTGTAGGTCAAATAACTATACAGGGTTCTACCAATGGAATATCAAATTGGTATAATATAGAGGTAATTGCGTTTACGGATCCCGCTTTACCAGTGACATATACCCTTGGATACAACACCATTGGATATCATCCATATATACGATTCCAATTTGATAGAACAGCCGGCTACGTGACTTCTATTTTAGCTAGATAATATTATACCATCTATATTGCTTTTTGATAGATATTATGTTACAATTGTAATATGTTTGATATCCTATCACTAATTCCTAGTAAAAAGAAAAAAACACATAATGGTTGGACAAGTTTTAATGCAACTTGTTGTACTAATCACGGCGGTCATAGACCCGATACTAGAAGTAGGGGCGGACTTAAATTTGAAGGTCAGAATTGGGTAATGCATTGTTTCAATTGTGGCTTCAAATGTAGTTTCACATTAGGTAAACCGATCAGCCAAAACACTAGAAAATATTTAACTTGGTTGGGTGTAGATGAAATCGAAATTCAACGATGGAGTTTAGAAAGTTTACAATATAAAGACTTATTAGACTTTACTATACAAAAGAAAAAGAATAGTGTGGCAGGTAAATTTAATAACGTACCTTTACCTGAAGGTGAAGAGTTAGATGTAAATAACCCAAAACACAAAGTATATGTAGATTATCTAACAAAACGCAAGATAGATATACATAACTATAGATTTATAGTTACTCCAAATGACGAAGGTCGCAACAGTAATCGTATAGTAGTTCCATACTATTATAAGAACAGAATCGTAGGTAACACTAGTAGATTCTTAGATAATAAGATTCCTAAATACTTAAATAACCAGCAACCTGGTTATGTGTTCAATACTAACAAGCAAAAACAAGACTATCAAGTGTGTATAGTCACCGAAGGTATTTTCGATGCAATTAGTATTGATGGTGTTGCAGTAATGCATGATGATATCAGCGATGGGCAAGCAGAAATTTTAAACAGTCTAGGTAAACGTATCATTGTAGTTCCAGATCAAGATGAAGCAGGACTAAAGATGACTGACCGTGCATTGGAGTTAGGGTATAGTGTTAGTTTACCGTTATGGCACAATGATGTTAAAGATGTGAATGACGCAGTGGTTAGATATGGTAAACTACCTACATTGTTAAGCATATTACAGTATGCTACTAACAGTAAGATTAAGATACAAATGCAAAAAAGAAAGATAATGAATGGTAGAAGAATATAATGTAAATGTGCAAACATTATTCTTGCGTATGATGTTGACAAACGCAGAATTGTATGTAAGGGTTATGAACATAATGAACCCAGACAACTTTGATAAGAGTTTACGTCCTGTGGCTAGCTTTTTCAAAGAACACATGGAGAAGTATAACTTGTTGCCTGACAGCGCACAAGTTGTTGCAGTAACAAACGTAGAGATAGAACCAGTAACAGAATTTGAGCAAGGTCACTATGATTGGTTCTTGGATGAGTTTGAGAAGTTTACACGTAGACAAGAGTTGGAACGTGCAATTCTAAAGAGTGCTGACCTATTAGAGAAGGGTGATTATAACCCAGTAGAGAAACTAATCAAAGATGCGGTACAGATTAGTTTAACAAAAGACATGGGTACAGATTACTTTGCTGACCCGAGGGGGAGGCTTATGCAGCTTAAAAACTCTAACGGACAAATTAGTACGGGATGGCCCTGCATGGATGCGAAACTTTATGGTGGATTCAACAGAGGAGAATTGAATATCTTTGCTGGTGGTTCAGGATCGGGTAAGTCATTATTCATGCAAAACTTATCAGTTAACTGGAGTCAAGCAGGATTAAATGGTGCTTATATTTCATTAGAATTGAGTGAAGAACTAAGTGCTATGCGTATTGACGGTATGATGACTGACACGGGAAGCCGTGATATCTTTAAGAGTATTGACGATGTTGAAATGAAAGTTAAAATGCTGGCAAAAAAGTCAGGTGGATTGCAAATTAAATATCTACCGGCACAAAGTACAGTTAATGACTTGCGTAGTTATTGTAAAGAGTTAGAAATTAAAAATAAAAAGAAATTAGACTTTTTATGTGTGGATTATTTGGATTTATTAATGCCAGTTTCAGCAAAAGTCAGCCCAAGCGACTTGTTTATTAAAGACAAATATGTGTCGGAAGAATTGCGTAATTTAGCAAAAGAATTGCGTGTATTATTTGTAACGGCCAGTCAGTTAAATCGTACTGCGGTAGACGAAATTCAGTTCGACCATAGTCATATTTCAGGTGGTATTAGTAAGATTAATACCGCGGATAATGTGTTCGGTATTTTCACAAGTAGACATATGCGTGAGAAGGGACAATACCAGTTGCAATTAATGAAAACTCGCAGTAGTTCAGGGGTTGGTCAGAACATTGAATTAGCGTTTGATTTGAACACTTTGCGTATTACAGATCCGGATCCAGAGGGTAGCAATAGTTATCGTCCTGCCCCGCAACCCTCAGGAAATGACATTATGAGTAGATTAAAGCCCTCAAGTACAGTTACGTCAGTTAATGAGAAAATCCACGAAACTGTGGATGTACCGGAGAAAAGAGTAGAGGGTTCGGCTATTAGTGCAAGAATTAATACATTATTAAAGAACAATAGAAGATAAATATATGTAGGACATCTTACATTATGCAAAAGAAAACCCGCAGCCTTTTAGAAGAATTAGAAATAATTGGTAATAATCGTGACACTAAGCACATTATTGAGAGCCGTGCCCACAACATCATCACAAGTGCTATTAATTTATTAGAAATGATTAATAAACATTATGATAGTGAGAAGGCTGCGATACTTGAACGCAAATTATTAAACGCTATTAAATCCAGAGACCAGGATCGTTTTTCCAAGAGTATAAGGAAAAACGATGAAATCTAATGAATTTAATGTTAATGAAGCCTTTTTAGGAATTGATCCATGGAAAATGGCGGCTGGATATGCACTTAAAAAAATGCGCGGTTCAAATTCTACTGGAATTGATCCAGAACATGAAAAAAACTTTATCAAACTTTTCACACAACAATATAACAGAGAACATAAAATTCATCCTAATTTAAATATAGATGATTTTTTAGATATGTATTTTAGAAAAAATAACTGGGACGCTAGTAATTTACCTGGAACATATCAACAAAGTTTAGATAATGCTAAACAAGCGGTCACTGCTAATCCAAGTCCACAAACAGTACAACAATTAGCTAGTGTAGTTTATAATATTGCATTGATGCTACCTAGTGGTGGTCAACGATCCAGTCAGCAACAGACTCAACAAGCTGCCGCACCAACTGCACCTGCAGCCTCATCCCAACTTGATCCTGAGACTATTCAGATTCTAGGTAAAATTAGAGGGATGAAAAATAGTCCTGAAAATATAATTGACCTAACAGATATTATCTCTATGTCATTGATGAAATTACAAAGAATTTCTCCAAAAACTTATTCTAAAGTTATTTCTAGTATAATGTCTAACGGCGGTAGGTCTAGTACACCAGCGCCTTCCCCGGCACAATCTACTCCTAATTATTCAGGTGGACAACGACAAGCACCTCCGCCTAGCAACGTAACATACAATAATACACCTAATCCATGAATTCAATACGTGAATTATTAGAAATCCTAACAACCATCAATGCCCCTATGCTTGTAGAAGCTAAGGGGCATTTAGACCATCCAGAAGATGCAGTCTTTATCGGTGGTAGTAGCTATGCACAAACAGCAGTAAATGCTATTGTATCAACAGTGCAAAATCCTAATGTAGTTACAATTAAATGGGACGGATATCCTGCAATTATCTTTGGCCGCGGTGGCAATGGTAAGTTTGCAATAATGGATAAGCATATGTTTAATAAAGGTGACGGATCCGGACGCACCGCATATACTCCTGAATTATTTCGCAAATATGACTTGGCACGTGGAGTTGACCGCTCACAATTACATCAAATACTAAGTCAAATATGGCCCGGTTTAAGTAAAGAAGACCAGGGTCAAGGATATTATTGGGGTGACTTATTGTTCAGCCAACCGTTAGAAGAAAATAACGGATTATATACATTTAAAGCGAATCCAAACGGAATTACTTATACAGTAGATGTTAATAGTGAAGTAGGTAAATTAATGAAGGGTAAAATTGCTGGTATCGCAGTGCATCAATTTATTAAACCTAATGCCGCTAGCACAGATGAAGCAACTAGTTTAAATGGTAGTATAGGACAGTTACAGAATAGTTCAAATGTGGCGATTATTCCTAGTAAAATGCCCATACAAGCAAAATTAAAATATAGTGAAGCACAGAAAGGTAAAGCAGACCAATTGATTCAACAATATGGACAAGCTGTAGACCAACTATTAGTTGCACCAGCTGGATGCAAGAGTTTCTTAAACAGCAATTTATTCACTAGTTTTATTAATCAGAAAGTACGACAGGGTAACTTTAATAATTTAATGAAGGACTTTATGACGTTCGCTAGTAGTAAGCAATTGACTGATGCTGTTAGGGGTAAGATGTTTGGATACGTTGATCCAGCTACTAACAAGAAAGTCCCCGGACATTTTGAGATTAATAAGCAAGGGTTGATTGGGGCATTTATGATATGGAGTGCTATCTATAACTTAAAAGGTCCTGTCGTTAAACAACTAGACAAAGCAAGCAAAAACAGTCCAGTCAAGGGATACTTACAAGACGGAACGCAGACTCAAGAGGGCTATGTAGCATATGGGTTTAAGTTTGTAGACAGAATGGGGTTCAGCCGTCAGAATCTACTAGGCCGCTAAACCAACATTTTTTTCTTCTAGGCATAAATAATAGTATGAGTATCTATATGAGACTCAAACTTTTAAAGGAAAAATATTATGGCAATTCAAACACGTACACATGGCGATTCTTTACCAGTATTCGCAATCGACACATTAGCAGGTTCAGGTGGTGCAAATCTAGGCACAGCAGTTCAAATCGCTGGTCCTAAATTAGACTTCTTCTCTATGGACCTAGGTGGTGAGTTGTACACAAGTGCAAACAACAACCAATTAGGCACAAACGGTGCAGTAGAAAAAGTTATCCAGTGTATCACACAATTGGCTACTGTTCACTTCTATCAAGTAGATGCTTCTGGTGCAATGTCTATTGCTGTTTACCCAACTGGTGCATGGACAGCTTCTGACTTAGAAGATGCTATTCAGGCCTTAGGTACAGTTTCTGCATACGGCACTAACAGTTCTTATTCATTAGCAAGTGCATCTGTTGCAAACAACGGTTTCAAATTAGCGTAATTTTAGTTTAATAACTATAAAAGGACCCGAGAATTTCTCGGGTTTTTTTACCTCTATAAATACTGTATGAGTTTTAAATTAAAGTGTTACACATTATTTGATATTACCAAGACTGGTAACACGAACAGACGACCTCCCGTCAATGGAACACCCGAGCAGACTAAACGTTGGGAAAAGACTAGAAATACACAGACTAATTTTGACACTATAATACAAGTATTATCGTTACGTAGCCAGCCCGAGGATATAACAGATCCTATAGAAGACATGATTATTTTTGATGGTGAGTTAGATATATTTGGATTCTTATTTGATAATGAAGATGTTGCACAAACATGTTGGTCTTTTGAGATGTCTATACCACATAATAAAGTATATGATGATGGGATCAATGAATTGGGTAACTTGTTTAACGATTGTGACGGAGTACCCATGATTAAAGTAGGAACAGAGTGGGATAAACTGCCTAACTTTTTAGATACCACTCCTGAATTAAAAAACATACATTTTGAGGTTATACATGAGAAGTGAAAAAAGAATGTTTAAGATACTTAAACGTATATTAGATAAAGATAATATAAATGAGGTTAAAAAGCACATAATATATCCAGACGAAAATGGATATATTATGTATGATGAATATATAATTAAAACCCTAAAATCCGGTGATTTTATAATAGAAAAATTTAATACATATACGACTAAAAGATTTAACAGTTTACGTAATGCAGTTATGTGGGCTACATTAGATAAATCCAATAAGATACTATATGCTAAGAAAGTTGAAGAATTGGATATATTACTAGCAAGTACAGATTCTCATATCCAAATACAGAAACGGTTGTTAAAATCTACCAGAACCACGGATTCAATGTCATTAGCATATACGAAACTCAATGAAGAAACGATTAAAAAGAGCAATATTGTCAGAGAATTAGAACATTTTGTAGGTCTGTCCAGAGTCCTACAGGAACAACGATTCGATAAACTGACAAAATAATTCAATTAAAGATAAATATATTATTAGCACTCTAGGAAGAACTATGAAACTAAACGAACTTAACAACAAACCAACTTTGAATGCAAAGAAAGCATTGAAAGAGCATTTCAATACCAACTTAAATGTTGACGGTATGGGCATCTACGACACAAAACGTATGTTGTCTAAAGTCAAGGGTTTAATGTCTGAATTGAAAGAAAATAGTAAGGGAGTTGCAAATGAGCAAAATCCAAGTTACATGAAACTAATGTTCATGGAACAAGCATTGACACATCACTATGGTGATTTGAAATCTCTTCCAATGTACAATCCACGTATTGTATTAGAAAACGAAGAAGTTGAGAAATCACAAGTTGTATTGGCAGCTAATGAGATGATTGATGAAATGCAAAAGATGATTGAAAGTGTGAGTGATATGTTGGTAAAAGAATTACCAGCAGTGGTTCAAGGTGTAAGTTCAGAATTTGGTACAAATGAAAGTGAACAATTTGAAAGTCAAGTAACTGAAGCATTGACCTCACTACAAGCTGCATTGGCACAATCTAAGACTGGACTACGTTCAGCATTAGGTGTTATCACCGGAGAAGGTGGTGGCTTTGGTGGTAATGAAATGGGCGGTGACATGGGCATGCCTGAAGAATTACCATTAGGCAGTGACGAAGAAGTACCTGCAATGGGTGATGAAATGGGTGGCGGAGAGCTTCCAGAAGAGCCACCAGAAGAAGAGCCAAACGTAGGCAGACCTACTCGCTAAAATGAGATTGTTTGAATTTGCTGATGATGACCCACTTCGTGTCAATCTAACTGCTGTAGCCAGCTATTTAGAATCACGTTATAGGGGCCAGCATCAAAAATTGTCAACAGAACTTTTTTTAAAGATATTAAGAAAACACGATGTTCCTGTTGACAAGGATGACTTGTTTGACATAGTTAAAAAAGAACCTCTCAGTAATATCATTAGTGATTTAAATAGTAACGAAGTTATTTTTAAAGGTCAAGAGCCAGAGCAGGATCAAATGAGTAACCAAGAAAAGCAAGTAGGCGATAATCAAAAGACCCTGCAACAAATGGCAAGTAAACAAGCAAATAAACCTAACCCATTAGGATAATGCGGGTACGCCTAGGTGATAAATACTTGTATGAAAAACAAGTATGGTGTAATTAAATATTGTAGATACTGTAATGAAAAGTTTGAAACCAAACCTAGATTTTTAGATTTCTGCTCACAAAAATGTAAGAATCCCCTGAACAGAGGAGAATATGAACCTTGGAATAAAGGTGTCAAATTCACAGAAGAACAAAAATCTAAATTGAATACCGAAGGATTAAAAAAGGGCCGAGGTTGGAATAAAGGATTGTCTAATCCAATTCAATCATTCAAGTGGACCGGACATAATAATCCAAATTGGGAAGGACGCATCAACAACATGCGCCACAAAAAAGAAATTAATGATGAATTTATAACATATAGAAACTTATGTAGGAGAGAAACCTATAGGTCTAGATATGCTATGAAAAAAGAGGGTTTAGTACCTAAGGACACTGGGAAAATGAAAAACCAATATCAATTGGATCATATTATTCCTTTTAAGCAGGGGTTTGATTTAGGTATAAATCCAAAAGTCATTGGAGGTAGAAGTAATCTCCAATGGATTCTGGGGGAAGAAAATAGGACGAAATGGGATCGCTTCCAACCAGAAGATATTGTAAACAAAGTATTAGGAGAACACAATGGCTTACTCAGATAAAGTAATAGACCACTATGAAAACCCAAGAAATGTAGGATCGTTCGCCAAGGATGAAGCGCATGTCGGCACCGGGATGGTTGGTGCTCCGGCATGCGGCTGACGGCGATGTAATGAAACTACAAATTAAAGTAACAGATGGAGTAATAACAGATGCACGATTTAAAACATATGGGTGTGGATCAGCAATCGCAAGTTCGAGTCTCGTCACAGAATGGGTAAAAGGTAAAACACTAGATGAAGCCGGATCAATTAAAAACTCCGAAATCGCCGAAGAACTAGCATTACCTCCAGTTAAGATACATTGTAGCATACTTGCAGAAGATGCTATCAAAGCAGCTGTAAACAACTATAAAGAAAAACATGGTTTACTTAACTGATATTGCAGTTGATAAAATCAAACAACTATTAACGAAAACACATAATAGAGGTGTACGTATAGGTGTACGTACTACGGGTTGTAGTGGTTTAGCATATGTGTTAGAGTATGTTAAAGAAGTAAAGTTTGATCCATTTGATGAACGTATAACATACCCTGACTTTATTATATTGATATCTACTAAAGATATGGTCTATCTTAACGGCATGACAATAGATTATACACGCAATGGATTAAATGAAGGGTTTGACTTTAAAAATCCAAATGAACGTGATCGTTGTGGATGCGGCGAGAGTTTCCGAATATAGTTGACAGTTGGTCTATAGTTGACTATAATCGACTATAATTATGTATAATCCAAACAAATATATCTATCAACCCATGCAAAGGGTTGAAGTAGAAGGTAAGCGTAGATATCTTACCCCAGACGGAGAGAAACTCCCCAGTGTCACTACAGTACTTGATGCTACTAAAAGTGAAGAAAGCAAGCAAGCATTACAAAACTGGCGCAAACGTGTGGGCACTGTTCAAGCACAAGCAATTACTACCGAAGCTGCAGGTCGCGGAACACGAATGCACAAGTGGCTTGAGAACTATATTAAGAACGGCGAAACAGGAGACCCTGGCAGTAATCCATATAGTATTCAAAGTCATAGCATGGCACAGAGTATTATTAGTCAAGGATTAGTGAACTGTGATGAATTCTGGGGTACAGAAGTTCCATTATACTACCCCAAGATATATGCAGGTACTACTGACTTGTGCGGAGTGCATGATGGATCCGAAGCAATAATGGATCATAAACAGACAAATAAACCCAAGAAACGTGAATGGATCGATGATTACTTTGTGCAATTAGCTGCTTATGCTAATGCACATAATGAAGTTCACGGTACAAAGATACGTAAGGGTGTGATTTTTATGTGCGACCCTAATGCTGTATATCAGGAATTCATCATTGAAGGTGCTGAATTCGACAAATATACAAATATGTGGTTTACTAGATTGGAGCAGTACTACTCGCAATTTGTATAAATACTATTATGGCAATAGTACAAATCTCCAAAATACAAATTCGCACGGGCGCAGAATCAGATTTACCTCAGTTAGATATCGGTGAATTAGGATTTGCTACCGACACTAGAAATGCTTATATAGGTAACGATCCTGTATTGGATCCTCCTGTAGGAATAGAACCTACACTTACTCAGTTATTAACTGATAGCCCAAACTGCCATATTAATTCTAGTCAGCTTACTGGTGTAATTGACGTAGATGTAGGCAACATTAAGATAGCCGGCGGCACAAACGGATATATACTTCAGACTGACGGAAATGGAAATTTAGGTTGGGTAGTGGGCGCAGGTGGCGGCATAGGATTAGCCGGTGGTTCAAATACACAAATTCAATTTAATGACGCAGGTGATGCTACTGGAGTAAGTAACCTAACGTTTAATAAAACAAATAGCACACTTACCTTAACAGGTAATTTAGTTGCAACAAATATTACTGGTAATATTGCTGTTAATTCAAATGCACAACCTAACATTACTAGTGTAGGTACATTAGTAAGTTTGAGTGTAACCGGTAACATCACGTCGGGTAATGCTACGTTAGGTAATCTCACAACAAGTAATTATTTCAGTGGTAATGGTAGTTTATTAACTGCTGTTGCAGCAAGTACCGCTATTACTGTAACTGCAAATGCACAACCTAATATCACAACTGTCGGTACACTAGCTGAATTAACAGTTTCAGGTGACGTTGTGTTAGGTTCAATTACTGATATTAAAATTGGTGGTGGCACACCAAATCAATTGTTACGTACAGATGGTTTAGGTAATCTTACATGGGTATCAGATGTAGGTGCCGGTGGAATTGCTACATATGGTAATCTTGACGTTCAAACATTTATGAACGCAAATTATATTCCAGGGTTCACTGGAGTAATTCCTAAGGCTCAAACTGCTTATAGTATTGATGGATCAAATGTAGTAGGACAAGTTGATAGTGCAAATGTCGCTGATTCTGCTACAATAGCCGGAACGGTTACTACAGCCGCACAGCCCAATATTACTAGTGTTGGTACCTTAGGTAATTTAAGTGTTACAACTAATATTAATTCGAGTAATGTAATTGCTACCGGTAACATCAGTGGCAACTATATTATTGGTAATGGTAGTCGATTAACATCAATAGCAGGTACTAATATTACTGGTGTAGTTGCTAATGCTACATATGCAACTAGTGCCGGAACTGCCGGAACTGCTACAATAGCCACTGTTGCTACTAGTGCAGTTACTGCTGATTCAGCCGCTGCAGTAACAGATGCTGCACAACCTAATATTACTAGCGTCGGTACATTAACTAGTTTAACTGTAACAGGAAATATAGGTGCAGGCAATGCTAACTTAGGCAATCTTATAACTAGTAATTATTTTACTGGTGTATTAACAACAGCGGCTCAACCCAATATCACTAGCGTTGGTACTACATTCAAAACTATACCCACAATATTTAGTGTTTTACCTACTGCATCAATTGCTGGCGCGGGCACTAGAGCATTTATTACTGATGCTAATACCACTACATTTGGAACACAAGTGGGTGGATCCGGATCAAATAATATGCCAGTGTTCAGTAACGGCACTGATTGGCTTGTAGGGTAAAAAGATAAATACATAGTTCGCTCTTAAAACGAGAGTTTACGCAGAACGCCACTGCGTAGGCCTAGAACGCCCATAACATAAAGGAAAAATAAAATGGCAAAAATCAATCAAAAATATTTCGGTAACCGCAACATCGGTACCGGTGGTCAACAATTAACTGTTGATGAAAATGGTAATCAAATCACTCCAGCAGACGATAAAATCGGTGGCGAAGGTATTGCATCAATTAACTGGTCTAATCGTGGTTCATGGTTATCAACAGCAGGTGGCGCAGCCGCTCCGTTAGCAGGCTTACAATTACCAGCTCCAACATTACCGGGCGGCGTCCAAGCAACTTGGACAAACTACTTTGGTGCGGCAGCAGTTACAACCGGAGCTGGCAAAGCTGGACTAGTCACCGGTGAAACATACGAATATGCTAGTATTCCAGGATTAATAGTTACTGTTGGTAGTTTAGCTGCAGCAAATGCTTTATTCACAGTAACAGCCCCGGGTAGTACAACTTCATTGTTAACAGACTTGCAAACCGTTGCTCTTACTAGAAGAACAGGTTCCGGAGCAGCCACATTTACGGTTGACATTCAATTAAAAATTGTTAACACAGTTATCAATGAAAAAGGTTCTGGTTACGGCGGTGGTGAAACATTTACAGTTACGTTAGCTAACGGTGCAGCTTTTACACCGCCAGCAGGTACAATCGTGTTGACTGCTGATACAGGTGCAATTGGTTCAAGTACTAATCAAGAAAATGCAATTTTCTGTTATGCTAAAATTTCTGATGCTATCACAAATGCACAACCTGCAGATATCATTAAACAACGTAGCACCAAACGTTTCAAAGTTAAAACTACATCGGGTACTGCAATTTGCGAATTAAAGTCTAGCGCATTGTCTTCATCTGCAGCAACAGATACCGGTAAAATGACTATTGGTGCTACAGATAGCGCAGGCGGTACATATTTTGTTACTAAAATTGGAGCCCGTCGTTGTACACTAACACGTGGCACAGGTACACAATTTGCTACTAATTCAAGTGTACCGTGGTCTTTTGATGCTGCAGTATTAAATACTTCTGTAAAGATTGACAACGCTTAATTAATTTAAGCACAACAAAAAAGGGTCTTAGGACCCTTTTTTAACCAACTCTTTTAATTTATCTTGTACAACATCAAAGTTGATTGTATTAAATAATCCCGGATGCATTGGCTTTGGATACTGTTCATAATCTATCCAGCAATAACCGCTGTGTTCATTATTAAGTATAGGAATAAATTCTTCTTCTATCTTGCAGAAAAATGTATGATAGACAAATTTATTATTGATGAACTTTTGTATAGGTACAAGTTTAGCGTCATTAGGAAAGTAACCTATTTCTTCCATACACTCACGTGTAACACCATCTAATAATGTTTCATCTTCTTCTATTTTTCCACCTGGAATTCCCCAGTTACCTACGTTCCTAGGATCATTGCGTAACAAGTATAAAAATCTTTTAGTGTGTTGTGCGTAAAAGAAAACACCACCTGAAATATTCATCATACTATGATTTATCATAGATGAATATATCCATTAAATTACTATGTTGTAATCACCTTCTTCATACCAACCTTCAAATGATTTCATCCAAGTATTATTTGCAAATCTATATTGCACACCTGAAGTAAGATTAGTAACGTATTCGACAATAGTTTCTGCACTACTGTCAAAACTAATTTCCCACTTACTAGCTGTGCTATTATACTCAATAATATCATTTGCATTTGCTACTATACTACCCCATACACTATAATCTACACTAGCGTTAATGGTACTACCTATAGGTTCTACAATCAGGTACCGTTGTCCCGAAGCAACATTAGGCAAACCATGCCCGGGACCTTTGAGTTGCGGATTGATAATACTGTCAACTGATTTTAAGGTGTTCAACGGCAATGTATCAGTATCAATATTGAATATTAATAATCTATCATCGTCTGCATTATAATTAATAGTACCTACAATATCAGTATCCATATATGGATTCTGTAACCATATTTGGCTGATTCCCGGTCTTACCGTGCCATACACATTCAATACACTAGTCCAATATAATGCAGTATTAGGATTAGGTGGTAAATCAATTGCGCTATTGTCTGGGTAGAATGTTTGATTAGCTGGTAATATCTGTAATGTATTACCTATCAATAATAATTTATATCCGTATGGTGTAATCTTTTGTCTTGTACCCAATAACAAATGGTCATCTTGCATATCGGTAAGTGCATTACCTTTAAAGATACTTGCAATGATTTTATGAATGACACCGAGTTTCTTAACTTTAGCAGGTGTACTTAACCATATAGGCATATAGAACTTCCATGTCATAATATCGATTGGATTACCTGTGGTTGGTGCCACAGTCCTACTACTAAAAGTCAATCCATCTTGGTATATAACACTTAAACTAGTCCAATCAATAAAGTTATCTGTACTTTGTATTTCCATTGCAGGGTTAAATAACACACCTAACTGTTCTATGAGTTCTAATTTTTGATTATAATTACTAGTCCAAAAATCTACAGTAACTTTTAGTGTGTATGGCACAGGCATAACACGTTCAACAGTAAATGCTTGTCCCTGAGTTTGTTCATAACTTTGTGTTGTTTGATTAAACGTGCGCTGTCGAACACTGACTTTATCAATAAAATATGGATCCTGTGTACGCTTTTGGTCGTATTCTAAACCGGTGATATAATATGTAATCATCGGTGCGCTTGGCATAGTACTAGAACTGTTGTTTGCTTGAATCACTGCGGTTTGACGACTTTGATCACCATACTGAATAGGTACACGCACAATGATTGGATTTCCTGCAGGATCGTTTCCTTTAGTTACATTCCAGTCACTAAAGATTCTTGCAAATTGAATCAAAAATCTACGTATCTGTTGGTCATAAAAATATTGTGCCATTGTTTACCTTAATCTGGTGTTATTTTGAATAGTGATGATAGTGCTTGACTTTGTGGAATTACAGTACCATCAGTCAACGTTGTAGTTGCAGTATTATTAATAAATGAACCCATTTGTGTTTGATTACTATTTGGTCCAACACTAGCACGTACATTTTTACTTATTTGTACCCATAAACTACCATCATAACGATACATAGTCTGTGGAAGATAATCTGTTCTTAAGAAGTAATCACCTAATGCAGGATTATTAGGAAATGTTATTCCTGATTCAAAAGGTAATCCATTGGGTGCAGTCCCGTCACCTGTCATGTATCCACCAGAATAACCAAATCCTGTTGGAGTATAATTTACAACATAGTTGAATCTTGGATCAGCGTCAGCACGATAATCCATTTCTTCTGTTATTGTACCGGTAAAACTACGACCCGCAATAGTAATTGTTGTGTTAACTGGCATTGCAAACAATGTTGGTTTATTTATTGTAAACGTTTTATTAACTAAATCTCTACTTACAATTACTGTACCGGTATCAAATACTTCAGCGGTTTGACCATTCAATGTAGTAATGGTTGCAGTTAAATCAATACCTGGATGTGCATCTTTGGGAGATTCTAATACATTAATAACTGTAGCACCTGCAGGAGCAACAACCGTGGTTACAATGCTACTTGGATAATCACTAGAAACTGAATATGTATTATCACTTGTGCCGTATGGTCTATCAATTAATGCAGTTGCACTTGCGGCAATAACAAAATCACCTGACACTTGGCCACCACCAGTGTCTAATCTATCAGGCTCAACTTGTTCAACCTCTAATGTCATCTTCATAAAGGCTTTTAATAAATCACTACTGCCGATTGGTTGGTCTAAAAAGTTTTTCAATGCACCAGCACCAATAATGATACCAGGGCTAGGACTATATCTTGATCCTTGAACCATTTGAACTGTTGCGGTTAATGGAGCACCCTTGCTAGTTAATATACCCTTAGGTAATTGCGGCTGTCTTGTACTAGGATCAGTCGGTACAAGATATAATTGACGCCTATCGTACCCTGAACTAGGAAGAATTCTAGTAGCTTCTGCGACCAGTGCGTCATTTACTTCAATGTTTTGATTATATCTACCTAATATATCTTTTAAATTGTCTGCGGTATCTAGTGCCCAGAACGGTGAATTAACTACGTATGTCCCTGTATATGGATCTATTTTTGTACAAGGTGTACCTACTGGTACATTTTGTTGGGAGATATAATTTTTATTACCATAACTAACTACATATCCCGGGACATATGTGGCTGTCTTATTCCAGTCACCTAGATAATTATCTGTACTTGTTGGTTGCTTAAGAATATTACTAAACTCCTGAGTATCTACTAATGGCTCACATTTAATACGCCATAAATGTGCATACCAAGTATTACTAAATCCTTCGCTGGCAAAGTTACCATCTGTAATTTGATAATATCTGCGTAAACTAGTGGGTATTGTTTCATTTAATGGATGATAATCTGTTAGATGAGGTAATTCAATAACGTCACCAACCATTAATTTACGTCCAACAATTTCTATCATCTTATTATAATGTACTGTGATAAAAATTGTATCATTATTGAGGAATAATCCAAACTGACTTAAATCAAAATCCAAGTTTTGAACATTATAGTGCCCTCGCAATCTATAAATGTCTTTGTCATATACACGGTCACGATTCTCTAAGAATAATAAGTCTTGTATCTTTGTTGGATCGGTACTAGTTTGTCTAGGAGTACTCAAGCTATCAGTAGGACCATTGTCTTGGATACCCTTGTACTTGTGAATGTACAAATCAGTCGCACCAACATCTAGCATTTCTGCTATGGTTCTGTCAAAAAATCTATAATCATTTGATTTTTCACTACGGTATAAGGAGAGTCTAGGCATGTTTGTATCCGATATATCTAGTATTTATCAGCCCATTTGTAGTAAGTAAGTATTACCTTTTTAGGCTTGACAATAAATAGGATATATCGTATAATATGTCTTATCGTAACAGGAGTATTTATGGCAACACGTAAACCCAAAGCAACATCAGACCACTTTATCAAAGCATTGAATCCGCGTGATGCTGATACAAAGTATATGGGTGACGAGCCCTTTTTTCCAGTTCAACCTGAGGGCGGAAGTCGTACAGTCGCACTTACATATGGTTTTACATGGTACAATCGTTTCTATGGAAAAAAAGACGCCAAAGAACTACTAGCACAATATTTAGACCACAATAATCGTGAGTCTGATGCCAAGATTATTCGCAAGGTTGATGAAAAAGAATTTTTAATGACATTGTGTTGGCTTGCCCGCATGACATTGCGTGGATTAGAATTAACCGAGCATGAAGAACTTACATTACAAAATGAAATTAGCCGACTAGTTAAAGTAGTGAACAAACCAGAAGTCATTGAAAAAGAAGTAGCACCTAGTAATCGCCCTAACATTCAGGAATTGATGCGTGAAAAAGCACGTGATGCGGCAGGTGAACTTGAAGGCATTTTTGATGAATTTATTACTGAAGGTAAAGTAACGCAAAAGACAGTTGATTTAGTTGCAAAATTTAATGTCATGCCACAACATATTCCATTGATTGTTGAGATATGGAAGAAGAAACAATTAGAATTTGAGGAAGTATCCGAAACTGATGACAAAGAACTTAAAGAGGCTTATGGCAATTTAGGTAAGGTCCAATTACGTAATACACTTAAATTCATTGAACAGGTACTAAGTGACCTCAATAGTTATATTAGCATTAAGAAAGCAAGTAAAGCACCTCGCAAAAAGAAGGCAGTGCCTGTAGAAAAGATTGTTAGCAAACTTAAGTACTTGAAAGAGTTTAAAGAACCTGCTAATAAACTTGACTTGATTAGTGTACATCCAACTAAGTTGCATGGTGCAAGCGAGGCATGGGTCTATGACACTGCAAGGCGTAAATTGCATCACTATATTGCAGATGATTATTCAAAAGCGTTTACTGTAAAAGGTAATACGATTCTTGGATTTGATAATACTACCAGTGAAATTAAAACACTACGTAAACCCGGCGAACAAATTAAAGAAATTATGGGAAGTAAGCCCGCGGCACGTAAATATTTTAAAGATATTAAAGCAGTAGGTACTGTACCAACAGGACGCTTTAATGAAAATATGATTATTTTAAAGGCGTTCTAATGGATATAGAAAAACGAATGATAGAAATGATGGAACCAGTTAATAAGTGTATACAATTAACTGATAATGACGAGGAAATGCTAATGTTGGCATGTGCTATGATGCAACGTGTTAAAGAAATATTTGATAATCAAATTGGTGTGCAAGGCAGAAAACAAATGTTTAAGGAGTTATTGAAATGATTGATAAATTTGTATTTTGGTTTACTGAAAACCGTAAAAAAATTGGATATTCATTGGGTACACTTAGTATACTAAGTGGTATAATGTCTTTACTTGGTTATGGTCAACCTAGTACTGGTCTTGTGCAAATTTTTGTAGGTACTGTTATTGTATTTGATGCCTGGAATATGCCATGAATATTGATTTGAACAAGTACGCGGATTTTGTAGAGGCGGTGACAAGTCAAGCAAGCAATGATTTAACTACATTCATAGATACATTGGATCGCATAGATGCAAACTATGAACTAGATTTAAATGATAATCAAATGAAACATGGACCTAACGTTAATGTTCCTTTATTGTTAACCGCATGTTTAGGACTTGCTGCTGAGTCAGGGGAATTTATTGAGATTCCTAAAAAGATTTTCTTTCAAGGTAAAGCACTAACTGATGAAAATGTGTTTCACATGAAACGAGAGTTGGGTGATGTTATGTGGTACTGGATTAATGCTTGTAGGGCACTTAATCTAGACCCCAATGAAGTTATTGCAGAGAATGTAAAGAAACTAGAATCACGCTATCCCGGTGGTTCATTTGATGCATATCACTCTGAGAATCGTAAAGACGGCGATTTGTAATGTACCCGGATCTCCAGATAAATACATTATCTGGAGATTTACATGGCTACAAAAAGTTTAGAAGAACTTAAACAAGAATTATATCAAAGTTTACGATATCGTTTAGGTGACGGTATTATTGATTTAGAAATTGGTCCTGAGCACTTTGAGGCTGCGTATGGATATTCAGTTAAAATATATCGCCAACGTGCTCAAAATGCTACTGTTGAATCATACACATTAATGACGTTGCAATCAGGGGTAGATACTTATACCTTGCCTCCTGAATTTATAAATGTTAGACAAGTATTTCGTAGAACAATTGGTCTAGAAACAGGACCAGCTGCTAGTAGTTTTGATCCATTTTCAAGTGCTATTCTCAATACATATTTGCTTAATTATAATGCCGCCGGCGGTTTAGCAACCTATGATTTTTATGCAGGGTATATCGAACTAGCCGCACGTATGTTTGGTGGATATATTGTTTACACATTCAATCCTGTAACAAAACAAATTCGTTTAGTACGAAACATCAAAGGTTCCGGTGAACAAATATTAGTTTGGGCCGATACTCAAAGACCTGAGTCAGAATTATTACAAGACCCGGGTGCAGGCGTTTGGATTGGAGATTGGACACTTAGCCAACTTAAACTAACTATAGGCGAAGCACGTGAAAAATTTGGTACTATTGCAGGACCAGGTGGTGGATCTACATTAAATGGAACTGCACTTAAGTCAGAAGCCAAAGCAATGCAAGACCAGTTATTATTAGACTTAAAGAATTACGTAGACTATAGCCAACCATTGACTTGGATTCAAGGTTAATGAGAGCAACTGAATTCATTGCTGAATTATTCCAACATGGTAAACAAAACTGGACTTGGAAATACAAGGCTGATACTGAGGCTATTGCTAAATTTACTGTAGGTAATAGAGACTATGTATGGCAAGCATTTAGCCATTTTAGAGATGATAAACCACATAAATGGGAAGTACAATTTCGTCTAGTGCGACAAGCAAGTGACCCTGAAAAATTAGAATTATTCGGTACAACAGGTACAGGGAACTCAGCAGAAGTAATGTCAATCGCAGTAGACATTATGCGTGAATTTTTACAATACTATGGTGATAGTGTACAACAAATTGCATTTGACGCAAAAGAGAATAGTCGTATCGCACTATATAGAAAAATGGTTCAAAGACTATTACCAAATTGGGATGCAGAGGAAGATTATAGCCCAGAGTATGGATTAAGATTCACGTTGACTAGACCAAAACAAGTTAATGAATCTGATTCTAAATCAATATATAGGTCTGGAATGTGTGATGCATTTGCTATGGCACTACATCAACTAACAAAATTACCCCTAGGTGCATGGACTGGATACTATTATGATGATTTTGAAGAAGAAGACAGTACAGAAATTTCTCATATTTGTTGTGTAAAATCATTTGACCAAATAGAATGGATAGACGTTGATGGTCTTCATCGTGGAAAGCCTAAAAATTTATACTTTAACAATAAGATTGAAAGTATCAAACTAGTACCAATATCAGAAGAAGATGCCCGTTATGTTTACACTATGGAAGGTGTAAGTGAAACGGATATTAAAAAAGCAAAACAATTTATTTTATCCGACCCAAATCTTTCTAAATTAATATAACCTAATCATTTACTTTTGTCACACTATTGTAGTATAATTATATTACAGGAGTTTTGTTTTATGATTATAGGTATTACAGGGTTTATTGGTAGTGGTAAGGACACTATTGCAGATTATCTTACAACATTTCACGGATATAAACGTATTAGTTTTGCAGGTACATTGAAGGATGCATGTGCCGCAGTCTTTGGTTGGGATCGTGAATTGCTTGAAGGTACTACAAAGTCTAGTAGAGAATGGCGTGAACAACTAGATATATGGTGGAGTGAGCGTTTAAATATGCCTGAACTTACCCCGCGCTGGGTATTACAACAATGGGGAACAGAAGTTTGTCGTAACGGGTTTCATAATGATATTTGGGTAGCAAGCGTTGAAAATCAACTACGCAAAGCAAAAGATAATATCGTAATTACTGATTGTCGTTTTGCCAATGAAGTTAATGCTATCAAAAATGCAGGTGGTATAACTATGCGAGTTGAGCGCGGTGAAAGACCAGAATGGTATGATTCCGCAGTTAACTATAATAAAGGTCCAGACGGTAATGCATTATGGGCAGTGAGCAAATCTAAATTAGATAAACTTAAAATTCATGCTAGTGAATATAGTAGCGTGGGGTTAAATTATGACTATTATATTGATAATAATGGCTCTATCGACAATCTACACAGTCAAATAGAACACTTAATCAACTGCTAAGTCACCCCTACGCCATGTAACTTCTTTGCGTTTAATAACCTCAACACAGTTTAAACATATAGTTCTGAGGTTGTTAAATTTTACATTTTTCAAATCACCGTCTATGTGATAGACTAATGTTTGACTGGGATAGATACTATGAAAACCGCACAAATCACATGTGGTTTTTTTCTTGTAATTTGCTTTTTGCCATCCGGGCATCCTAGCTACTAACTTTTTCTTCTTTCTACCACACTCATCACATCCGCTACGATAGTGTGTAACATCATCACGTTTATAATTAATAGCACAAAAATTTTTGTTGCAGGTCTTGCATATAGGTCTCATGCTATTATTTAGCAAATAACCTTCGAAGGCATGGTTATTGGGGTATTTTTACGATCCTATGCTAAATATTACTATGACGGGAATGAACCCTATACATAACATTTAAAGGAAAACAAAATGGCATTAAATTCACCAGGCGTACAAGTATCAATCATTGACCAAAGTCAATATTTGCCTGCCGCATCAAATTCAATACCTTTACTAATTTTAGCAACTGCAACTGATAAAGCAAGTTCTACATCTGCGGGGACAGTAGCACCCGGAACATTAGCAGGTAATGCTAATAAACTATATCAATTAACAAGTCAACGTGATTTGGTAACATTGTTTGGTACACCATTCTTCTATAAGACAACAGACGGAACACCAATTCACGGTTACGAACTCAACGAGTATGGCTTATTGGCTGCATACTCATTATTAGGAGTTACCAATAGTTGCTATATTTTACGTGCTGACATTGACTTAGCTGAATTGATCGGAACATTGACACGCCCAGAAGGACCTCCTCCAGATGGTACATATTGGTTAGATACTACTAATAGTATTTGGGGTATCTATGAATTTAATTCTAATACTAATAAATTTGAAGTAGTTACACCTTATGTGCTAACAAGTCCAAATACTGTTACTAATGGCAATGACCGTTATCCTATTGATTCCATCGGTAATCCAGGTGACTATGCAGTAATTCCAATCGAAGCCACATTTGGATTGTTATCTGCACATACATTCTTCTATAAAACAATGGGCGGCCCATCTAATAACACTTGGGTCCCAATTGGTACTAGAGAATGGAAAATGTCTAATCCTACAGTGATTGGAAATGCTACTCCAATCTCTTTAACTGCTGGACAAAGACTTCATATTAATATTCCTACATTAACTGTTAACAGAGATGTTTCAGTTCCTGCAAGCCCAAACAATACTGTTTCTGGTTTAGCTAATGCTATTAATGCATTAGCTATCGGTGATTTGTTTGCAAAGGTAGAAAGTGGTTCATTGGTATTATATTACGGTGAATATGGAAGAAACAAATCAATTATATTAAGTGGCTATGGTAGTGAAACTTTATTAGCTGATTTAGGTATCGTTGCTGGTTCTTACTTCACTCCTGAAGTGTCATTTGGTTCAAGTGCTCAAATGCCATTATGGACTGCAAGTCAAGATAGTCCTAGACCTAGTGGATCTGTATGGATCAAGACAAGTCAGACTGGCGCGGGAATGGATTTATCATTGAGTCAATATAGTTCTGCTAAAGGACAGTTTGTAGCTAAACGAGTAGGTATAGCTCAAACCGAACTAACTGCATTAGCTGAATTAGATGCCACCGGTGGTGCAGCTATCCCAGCTGGAACAGTAATTGCTACGCTAAATCCGCAATATATTCCGGAAGCCGCAATACAGTTTTATTATAGAAGTTCAACTGGACCTACAATAGTTACTGGTTCAGTATCAAATCCGGATCTTTCAGGTTATATTGGTGCATCACTTAAAGTTGCAGTAACAATGCCAGGATCTACTACCGTTAGTAATACGTATAGCATATCAGTGGTTGATGCTACACTAGCAACATTTGTTACTGTATGGGCGGCACAACAAATTCCTTATACTAAAGCAACTATTACAACTGACGGTGCATTGCAAATCACGCATACATTAGGAGGTGACATATATATAGGTACTGCATCTCCTACTGGTACACCACAAAATCTAGGTTATGCATTAGGATTTAGTACAGACGGGATACGTACACCGGGCGTAAGAAGAGGCTTCTTGGATACATTTACAAGTCCTGCAGTACCACAGAATAGTACTACGTATGCAAATGGTAGTGCTGGTGCAGGAACTGGTGCAACATTTAATATTTCTAATGACCGAGGACATTACGTTGTAAATGGTGTGACTGCCGCAGGTACAGGGTATACTGTAGGAGATCGTATTAAAATTACAGGTGATCGTTTAGCAGGATTGAGTCCAGCTAATGATTTAACATTGGTTGTGCAAGAAATCGGCGGATCTGGAACAATCAATACAGTAACAATATTGTCAGGTGTAGCGAAACCAATTTACTTTGCTACGTTGAGTAACTGGTATCCATTAGACTATATCTCTAATGAAGGTGCTCCAGCTGCTCTACCTACCCCACAGAAACATTGGTACTATAGTACTGCTACTGAAGTTGACATCATGGTCAAAAAGGGTACTCAATGGGTAGGTTATAAGAATACTGCGTATGACACAAGTGGCGGTCCTACTGGACCTTTACTAAGCGGCACAGGTACTATTAATCCTGCAGGTGTCATCATATCTGCAAGTATTCCAGTTACACAAGATGATGGATCAGCATTAGTGTATGGTGATTTATGGTTGAACTCAGCAGATTTAGAAAACTATCCAAATTTAAGTCGTTGGGAACAAGTGAGCAATGTGGATCAATGGGTATCTATTGATAATTCAGACCAAGTATCAAGTTCAGGTATATTGTTCGCAGACGCACGTTGGGCTAATAGCGGATTAGTAGATCCAGTCAACGATCCAGTACCGTCTATAACTAGTTTAATTTCAAGTAATTATATAGATTTAGATTGTCCAGAGGCTCGTTTATATCCACAGGGTATGTTATTGTTCAACACAAGACGTAGCGGATTTAACGTTAAGCGTTTTGAACCAAATTGGTTCACCCCTGCAAACTATCCAAATGCATATCCAGCGAACGATACAAATCCAGCACATGTACCAAAACTTCCAGACGTTCCGTATGCATGGGTTAGTGCTAGTGGTAAGAAAGAAGATGGTTCAGCTTATATGGGTCGTAAGGCTCAACGTAATATGGTTGTGCAAGCATTGAAAGAAGCAATCAATACTAACATGCAGATACGTGAAGAAGACACATTCATTAATCTAATTGCTGCACCTAACTATCCTGAGTTGCAAGCAGATATGATTACATTGAATAATGACCGTAATCAAACTGCATTCATCATCGGTGACACTCCATTGAGATTAGATGACCAAGCAACTAGTTTAACTAGTTGGGCAACTAATCAAATGATGGCAACTGAAACAGGTGAAGATGGTTGGGTAACACGTGATACATATTTAGGTGTATTCTATCCAAACGGCATCACAACAGACTTATCAGGTGCAAGCGCAGTTGTACCAGCAAGTCATATGATATTGCGTACATTCTTAACAAATGATACTATCGCTTATCCTTGGTTAGCAGCGGCAGGTGTTCGTAGAGGTAACATTACTAATGCTACAAATATTGGTTACTTAGACGGTAATACTGGTGAATTCCAATCAGTTAAGAATCGTATGAGTATTCGTGATGTATTATATGAAAATCAGATTAATCCATTAGCATACTTTACTGGTGTGGGTTTATTGAACTATGGTAATAAAACATCATACGCAAGTAATAGTTCATTAGATAGAGTTAACGTTGCAAGATTGATTTGTTATATACGATATCAATTACAAATTGCAGCTCGTCCGTTTGTATTTGAACCAAATGATTCATTAACACGTAGTCAAATAACTGCTGTTGTTCAGTCATTGTTTATTGATTTAGTAGCAAAACGTGGTCTATATGACTATCTAGTAATATGTGATGAAACTAATAATACTCCATCACGCATTGATAGAAATGAACTTTGGATTGACGTTGCAATTGAACCAGTGAAAGCTGCTGAATTCATCTATATTCCAGTACGTATAGTTAACACAGGAACCTTGAGTTCACAGTAAGATAAATAATATTAAGGAGATATAAAAATGGCAACAGCCTCAAATTCACTGTTTAACATGACAGTAGGGTCAGACAACACCCCTAGTTCTCAGGGCTTGTTAATGCCTAAGTTACAGTATCGCTTTAGAGCATTGTTTCTTAACTTTGGTGTCGGTGGTTCTACCCAAGAATTGACTAAACAAGTTATGGATATTCAACGTCCTCAAATTCAATTTGACGAAATCGAACTTCCAATTTACAATTCAAAAATATACATTACTGGTAAACCAACATGGCAGGAGACACAGATTAATTTACGTGATGATGCCGCAGGTAATGTAAGTAAATTAGTAGGTCAACAAATTCAGAAACAATTTGACTTTGTTGAACAGGCATCTGCAGCTACTGGACAAGATTATAAATTTCAAATTACTTATGAAGTACTTGACGGTGGTAACGGCGTATTAGTTCCTAACACATTAGAAGTATGGGAATTATATGGGTGCTTCATTAAGACTGTAAATTATAACAATATGGATTATAAGTCAAATGAACCAGCGACAATTCAATTGTCAATTCGTTTCGATAATGCAGTTCAATCACCATTGTCTTCTGGTATTGGTACTAATGTAGGTCGTGCGTTCGGTGGTACTGCTGTAACAGGTATCGGTAGTACAAGGTAATAATGGCCGGCTTCTTTCAACAGTTCTTAGGTGACGTTGCAAAAGGTTTCTTAACTAATGATTACTTGCGTGATTATACTCACGCAAGTAAAACCTTTGTATCAAATGGATATGGTTATGCTCCCAAGTATAAATTTTTATTTCATGTATACTTTGAAACCAATGATAATCTTATAACTGCATTACAAGAGCCAACAATGCCCACTGATAGAAATTATGGGCTAGCAGTTAAATCTGTTCAATTGCCAAAATATAGTTTTGATTTGCATACGATGAACCAGTATAATCGCAAAAGAATCGTACAAACTAAAATCAAATATGATCCTATTCAAATTCAATTCCATGATGATAATAGTAATCTAATTAATAAGTTATGGTATGCATATTATACCTATTATTATAAGGATGCATTGCAATCTGATCCGGTTGGTTCTACTTCTACTAGACTAAACGGTGATAAAAGAAAAACAAGAGATATAAACAAAAGAACTCTATATGATCCTAGTATAAGTCAAGATGACGATTGGGGCTATATAGGAGAACCCGACACATCTAGTTCTAGTTACACTAAAGATCCTTTCTTTAGGTCTATAAACATATATGGATTTAATCAACATAATTTTGTATTGTATAGATTAATTAATCCAATGATTCAAAGTTTTAACCATGACACATATAGTTATAGTGAAACTAACGGTATCATGGAAAATTCAATGACTCTTGAATATGAAACAGTTAAGTACTATACAGGTGCAGTTGATGGTAAAAATCCAGAGCAAGTAGTACCTAAGTTTGGTCAAGAAGCACATTATGATAAGAGATTAAGCCCGTTGGCAGCTCCTGGTAGTAACTCTAGTATTATGGGTCAAGGTGGCTTGATTGCAAGTGCCGGTGGTATTATGGAAGATATCCAAAATGGAAATATACTAGGTGCTGCGAGAGGCATAACTAATACTGCTAGAACATTTAAAAATCCACAAACATTAATTAACTCAGTAAAAGGTGAAGCATTAGCTGCTGGAACTAGCTGGTTAGCAGGCACTCCTAATAGAAATAATTTGTTCAATTTTCCTACACAAAACGCTACGCCTACAAGTGTAGTTAATGATGTTAACTCTGGAATCGTTAGTGGTATATCAGGTGCATCGACTAGTGTTAGTAATTATGTTAATACATCTTCTACTAGTGGCTCAAATAGCCCATCATCAAGTTCATATGTAAATCAAATGGATCGTACAAGTGATAGAGTAAGTACTGCTACAGTAAATAATCAAATCAGTGTAATGGCTTCCAATGTCAATATTCCACAGTCACAAGTTAATCAGCAAATTAATAATATAAGTCCTAGTACTGCTAGTTTGACTAACGCCCAAGTTAATCAACAGATTAAAAGCATTAACAACGGTAGATAATTATGGCAAATACAGTAGACGCACCTAGTTCAACTCTAGACACATCGGTAAAATTATTTGATAGTTTTTACAACTACGATATGGTAGTAGATGCCACTAAGTACGAAATAGTTCGTAGTTATTTTAAATCAATAAACAATAGCGATACTATTGCAGCTAATTTTGCAACTATGGTTTTTAGAATATCAGGAATCACTGGCAATGATCCATTGACATTATTAAGTTTTGTTCAGGGTAAAACAAAATTAGAAGCAAATGCTATTATGATTTATTATTTGAATAACATCAAAAGTAAAACTGCACTGTATGGTATTAGTGTCATGCCGCAACCCAACGAAAACGTTCAGCGTAATATTATATTATAATGGCTAATTATGCACAGGGTATATTTGTACCTACTCAACCTCAGAAATATATAGGAAAACATAACCCTAAATATCGTAGTGGTTGGGAATTTACCTTTATGCAATTCTGTGATAAAAATAAAAATATTATTCAATGGTCTAGTGAGTCGATTGTTATACCGTATATGCATCCATTGACAGGTAAAAGAACAAACTATATACCTGATTTTTTAGTTGTATATGAAAATAAACACGGTCAACAAAGAGCAGAAATTGTTGAAATTAAACCCAAAAAACAAAGTTTGATTGAAAGTCGTGTAGCAAGTGCAAGAGACCGGGCAGTCGTAGCAGTCAATCATGCTAAATGGGCAAGTGCTATGGCATTTTGTAAACAAAACGGTCTTACTTTCCGCGTCATCACAGAAGACGACCTTTTCTATCAGGGTAAAAGAAAGTAATAAATACTACTATTATTAGGATAGTAGTATGACAAAAAAACTTGAAGAATTATTTGAACTTCCGCAACTGGATGATACACTCAATGAGGATATTATTCAAAATAAGGAAATGGAAATAATATCACAAGAAGCATATTCTACATTAGAAAAGATAGAAAACGCATTACCTCAAATTAGAGGCCTTGAAGCAAGTGACAATGAAATGGACGAACTTGCTAAGATGGCTACAGGAAGTTATAAAGACTTAATGGATCTAGGTATGCAAGTTGATAGTCGCTTTGCTAGTGAAATATTCAATAGTGCTAGTAGTATGTTAGGTCATGCTATTACTGCAAAGACTGCTAAAATCAACAAAAAACTAAAAATGCTTGACTTGCAATTGAAGAAAGCAGCTCTAGACCATAAGATTACTGAAAAAGTAAAAGAAATTGAAGCAGTTCCGGCTGGTGAGGGTGCTTTATTGGATCGCAATGAACTCCTTAAGAGTATATTGGAAAGCAAAAAAACGCAATAAAGATAAATATTATATAGGAATAAAATATGAAAAGCCTTCGTCACTATCTAATGGAATCAGCAAGAACATACAAGTATACTATCAAAATCGCAGGTGATTTAGATAAGAATTTCTTGGATATGTTCATGCATAATCTTTCAAAATTTGACCCAGTTAAAATTGAAGATCCAAAAACCACCCCTATTCAAAAAGATCCATATGGATTTCCTGAACTGCAAAACGAATCAATTACCATAATTAAAGCTGAATTCAAATACCCAGCTAATGAACCAATGATTCAGCAAGTTGCACAATTATTAGGATGCAACATCAATAAAGTTAGAGTTACTACTACTGATTACAATGATAGTATCAATGCAGAAAGTGAAAAGTTTGGAAATGAAATGAAGGCAGAGCCATTATTACTGCAACCTGAAATGGAAGACAATGGTAAGCAAGCTAGTAAAGATTATGCTAATCAGTACCTAGACAAAGTGGTCCCTAAGAGACCTAGTATTGACTATGTATTTGATGCGCCAAAGACTCCATCAAGTCCTAACAAGAGCAAAGAAGGTATCAATACACAAAGTCCAATGTCAAAGATAACCCCCATTCAGAAACCACTGACGGGTAATGCTAGAATAAACAAAGGTAAATAATCATGGTAGATTTTTCAACTAGTCAACTGACATGGATAGTAATTGGAGCATGTAGCATGGGCGGTACCGGATACATGACTATGGATGCTGCTATGCAAAAATTAGACACTAAAATGGAAGTTACTAGTGTAAATGTACAAAACAATAACGATAAATTAGAAGATTTAAAAAAACAACTTATCCGTATTGAAGATAAGTTAGATAAGAAAAAATAAGGATTACATATAATGGATTTCAGAAGCCTAATACAATCACTAGATGCTATTAATGAAGATAGTAAAGTTCATAAAGGTACTTATGGTAACAGTTATGGCAAAGAAGATGTTCGTGACCAATATGGGCATAAAGTTGGTAAAGTAAACAAAGGTGCAGAAGATAAAAAAGAAGCACCTAAAAAGGGTCGTGGTCGTCCTAAGAAGGGTGCTGATGATTCAGGTGAAGTTAAAAAATACGACACAGCAACATTAGGTTCAGTATTTGGTGGTGGCAAGAAGCCAAGCAAAGAAGTAGGTAAGAAATCTGTTAAACACTCATTGAAAGAATATATTGAAGAAGCAGAATTGGCATTGAATGAAGATGCTAGTTTAGGTGTTAAGCCACTGCCAGGCGCAAGTGAAATTACAATGAATAATCAACCAACTGGTATTACTGCTAAGGATCAACAATCTGCAACAAAGATTAAAGACTTAATGGCTACCGGTGATATATCATTACCGGGTGCAGGTGATGCTGACCAAGGTGTTAATAATTCTTTAGGTGAAGATGAGTTTGATGATGAAGAACACGGTTCACATGATCCAGCTGAATATGGCATGGAAGGTGATTACGTAAAGAACCAATTACATACTATTGCAAGAGTAACTAGTCATTTAGAAGAAAAACTAAGTGACTCAGAAGACTTACCTGAATGGGTACAAGAAAAAGTTAGTCAGGCAAAAGGCATGATGGTTGGTGTAATGGATTATATTGCTAGTGAAAAAGAACGTGATATGGAACGTGAAACTGGTGAAGAAGGTGTTATCAGCGAGAAGGCTAAGAGTAAGGCCCAACAACGTTTCTTTGGTATGGTTCATGCAATGCAAAAAGGAAAGAAAGTTCCTGGTGCAAGTAAAGAATTAAAAGGTGTTGCAAAAGATATCGGCAAGAAAGATGCCAAAGACTTTGCAAAGACTAAACACAAAGGTCTACCTGACCATGTTGGTGAAGATGCATCACAAAATACACCTCCTGCACAACAGTCACCAATACCAATATCTAAAGAGTTTAAACAACTTTTCAGAATGAATCACGGTGGTGCCAAGCGCCCAATGGAAGAAGACGAAGTTTCAATGTCCAACCCAGGAAAACTTAGCAATCAAGAATATAAAGATTCAATGAATCAACGTTACGGTAAACCAGACTTAGATACCTCTAGGATGAATAAATCACATCAGGATTTCTATGACAAGAATCCTAGTTTTAAACAAAGTGGAAAAGAAATTGTTACTCCCGGTGACGGTCGTCTTGCTTCAAAAGTTGTGCCAGCAGTTACTGACACTAAAGTAGGCCGTATCCCAATGAATACACCCGGTGGTAGTGCAGGTCGAGGTGGTGGTATGGGCGGCGGTACAGGACTTGGTGGTAGAAGACCAGGTGATGATAATAGATTGAATCCATTAAAGTTAGAAAACTCTGACGAATACGCCCAGTACGATATACCACGTGTTGAAATCCGTGGTTTTGGTCCTGATTTTGAAGATCTTCCAGCCGGAAAGAAACTAATCAATCCAATGCAGCCACGTAGACATAATGAGTTGTCCCCGCCCACACGCGGAGATAGTTCTCCACATCCGTCAGTGACTAATGTTGATTTAACAGTGGATGAAGAAAATGTATCAGAAGACAAGAAACGTATGAGTCGTGCAGCTAAAGGTCATGAAAAATACGGCAAAGAAGGCATGGAAGCATTGGCCAAGGCTGGTCGTGAAGGTGCTAGTGAAAAGAAATTAGATACTATCCGTAACAAGTATGACAAGTATGACAACAAGAAAAAAGTCAAAGAAAGCACAACTATGAAAGCAACACAATTAACAGAAGGTGCAATGAAGGACCTACTAATTAACTTCTACTCTGACGTAGAATCACATAAAGGTGATGGCAGTGTATTTGACCTTAAGAAAGCACGAAACGTTCAACAGGCCGAAGAAATCTTAAAAGCATTAGTTAAACACGGTGATGAATATGATGGTTTAGATAACTCTAGTCAAAATGAATTAGTAAATCAAACATTGAAATATCTAGCCCATGAAAAAGAATTACCATTCAACACTTTTGCAAATGCAGATAAAGAAAGATTTGCTACACGTACACCTAATGATTTAAGTAGTTATAGACAAAATCCTGGTGCTAAGCCAGGTAGCGATTTTAGTAAGCCAGGTAGCCCAATGGCAGTTCCAAGAACTCCTGCTACCGGTAGTAATGGATTCTTAAAAACATTAAGTACACCGCAAACATTTAACGAAAGTAATGATATGAAAGATAAACAATTTGAAAGCTGGGAACGTGAACTCAACAGTTTATTAGTAGAAGGTATTACAGTATCACATAGTACTGGCCAACAAGGATCACCTGATTCATTGAGCATTAATGCAACTGAGCATGATGCAGGTGAATTGATGAGTATTTTACGTAATTCAGGCATGGGAATGTTTGGTGGAAGTAAAGAACAAAACAGTGGTTATGGCGCACCTATGCAAGGTGATGAGGGTGACGAAGAAGAATTTCATCAAGGCATTAAAATTGCACCAAGTCCAGATGTAGTTGGTGACGGTGATGACATGCTTGCATTAATTAAGAAAATGTCAGGTATAGCAAGCGATCCAGGTACACCCGGGTCAGTTGAAGGTGATTACGAAGATGAAGAAGGTAATGAAGAAGTAGATGAACAATATCTATCAGAACCTATTGTTGCTAAACCAAGCCCAGATGATACTCATCCACCATCAACACCCGCACCCCCTCCTGCTACACCCGGCAGTGATGGACAAGTATCTGAATTAAGAGCAGAATATCCTGGTGGTAGCACAGAGTTACCGGAAGACGATGATGGTGTGACACCTACAAGACCTCAAACTGTAACTATGAAGTGGCGTGATTCTGATGAAGAACCTGAATCAGGAATGGGCGGTCTTAGAAAAATGAATCCAGAACCAACTATAACTTATGACCCACCGGAACAAGATGACGATGAAGTTGATGAAGGTAATGCATTCACTGATAAATTAAGAAAAACACCAAAAGGTGGTGAATTCAAGATGGGTGATAAGTCATATAAAGACACTAGTTCTATTGAAGAAGGTGACATGGAAGAAGGTAATGCATTCACTGGTAAATTAGCACAAACACCAAAAGGTGGCGAATTTAAGATGGGTGATAAGTCATATAAAGACACTAGTTCTATTGAAGAAGGGCAAGAAAATTGCAACGAATGTGGTTACCCAATGGAATCATGTGGTTGTGACCATGTTGAAGAAGGCTATTCAAATGACGCAGGTGGAGACGCAATGGGTGATACAGAATTATTGCAACTAAAAGAATTGTTATCTATGGGTAATGATTTGCATAGAGAAAAACGCACCCAATCAACAGGAAATATTCAAAAAGTTACAATGGAAACAAAATTACTAAAAGACGCAACAGAATTGTTAACTGATTGGAAAAAATTAAGCGGTATAAAATAATATAAACCGTACTTTAAATAGCCCGCTAATCCCGGGCTATTTTTTTGGCTACCACTCATATTGAAAACGATAAATAATAGATAAGGTAGGATAGACATGGCTCAACAAAAAATTGATTTCGGGGCATTCCCAAATGATCCAAGTGCGGATGCAATACGTGCGGCATTTGAAAAGATACAGAATAACTTTACAGAATTATACAATACCGCACAATCCACTGGTGTTCAAACTATTACGACCGGCACTGGATTAGGACAAAACAGAACGTCAGGTAACGTAGTATTAGTGGCTAATATTTCAAACGTTACTATTCAAACAGGTAATAGTTTGATAGTCGGTGTGGGTGTTGCTAGTGGTAACCGAGCCACTATTGCAAGCTATAGCACACCCTTCAAAATAGATTTAGCACCAAATATTTCAACTAGCAATGGTACTTTTACAGGGACAATAACTACTAATACACTTAACATAACAAATACTATTAGTTCAAATCTAGTACCTAGTGCTGATAGCGTGTATAATATAGGTAGCCCTACTAAACGTTGGAAAACATTATTTGTTGCTGCACAAACGATTGACTTGGGTGGTGCATTAATTGGATCAGACGGAACAGCTATTAGTATGGGAAGTTTGAATGTTGCATCTAGTATTGTAACAACTCAAGTTACAAGTTCTACAGTAACAAGCCCAACTATTAACGTTGGTACTACTACAATTACAAGTGCAGGTGGTAGTCTACAAGTACCTAATATTACTGTATCTGGAAACATGACCAGTGGTAATATTGTTATCAACAATAACTTAAACGTAGCAAACATTACATCTGTAACTATTGTTGCGGCAAGTGCCGCAGTTGGTGGAACTACTATTGATGCAAACGGTGCAATTACTGTAGGTGGCACTAATCTTACTACAACCGGTGCATCAAGTGTTAGTGGTAATTCAATATTAACATTTGCTCTACAATCATCTGCTCCGTTTACTGCTGGGCAAACAATTACTGTAGCCGGCGTTACTCCCACAGGATTTAATGGAACTAAAACAGTTGTAACTAGTAACGCAACAAGTGTAACATTTGCAGGTACTACTGCTGGTCCTCAAACTGTTGCAGGTACAATTTCAGGTGGCGGTACATCTATTTCTTCAAACGGTGCACTTACTATTGGTAATACTACTATTGGTTCTAACGGTTCACTGCAAATAGGTAATACAATTATTACATCAAACGGTGCCATTACAACAGCCCCGGGTGCAGTAGCACCACCTGCAACTGCACCCGGTGCAGATAGTCAATTGTTGTTTAACAGTGGTGGTAATACTGCAGCCATATCAGGTGTTACATATAACTCAAGTACAAATTTATTAAGTATTGCTGGTAACGTAAGTGGTGGTAATTTAGTTACTACTGGTATATTGAGTGTTGCATCAGGCGCCAATATTACTGGTACTGCAAACGTAGGAAATATTATAACACCAGGAGCAGCCAACATTGCCGGTACAGCCAATGTGGGTAATCTAGTTAGTCCAGGCTCTGCAAATATTTCAGGTACAGCTAACGTAGGTAATTTAGTTAGTCCAGGAGCAGCCAACATTGCCGGTACAGCCAATGTTGGTAACTTAGTAACACCGGGGGCGGCCAACATTGGTGGAACTGCTAATGTAGGTAACTTAGTGACTAGTGGTATAGCTAATGTAGGTACCTTAGTCAGTCAGGGTGCGGCTAATATCGCTGGAACTGCTAACGTAGGTAATCTATTAACAAGTGGTACAGCTAACGTGGGCACCCTAATAAGTCAAGGCAATGCAAATATAGCTGGCACAGCTAACGTAGGTAATCTAATTACATTAAATGCTACCATTAGTGGTAACGCAAGTTTTGGTAATTTAGCAACACCTGGTTCTGCAAACATCACTGGTACTGCTAGTGTCGGTGGATTAATAACTGTTGGCTTAGCAAACGTAGGTGCCATTGTAAGTCAAGGTGATGCTAATATCATAGGTACTGCTAATGTCGGTGGATTAATAACTAGTGGTGTAGCAAACGTAGGTAATTTAATAAGTCAAGGTAATGCTAATATATCTGGTACTGCTAACGTTGGTAATATTGTCAGCCAAGGTAATGCTAATATATCTGGTACTGCAAACGTTGGTAATATTATAAGTCAAGGTAATACTACCACAATAGGAGTGCATTATGTAGGTGCAGTTGGTGTTAGTGCAGGTAGTAATGTATTAATTGCTAACGGTGATGCACGTACAGTAGGTATACACCATATTGGTACTGCTAATATAGCTAATGCATCTTTTGCTAATGGTATTGTTGGTGGAGGAACTCAGCAAGGATCAAATAAACTAACAGTCAATGGTGATGCATATACCAGTGGCAACCACACAGTAGCTAATAGCGTCATACTTAATAATCATGCCGTAGGTGGATTTAGCGTTATAGGTGGTGGTTCACAACAAGCAGGTTATATATTAACTGCTAATGGTAATAGTTTCACTAATGGTCTACATAGAATGACCTCTGGATTAAGCGCATCTAATCACTATGTCGGCGCTGGGTCGTTGGCAGCCGGCAATGCCTTCGGTGTTAATGGTAGTGCATATACTACTGGTACTCATGTGATGGGTAGTAGTGTTACATCAGGCGCCCACTTAGTGGGTGGCGGAACACTAAGAACAGATACTAATTTAACAGTTACTGGTAATGCATATACATCAGGTATACATACCATAGAACAGGGCGTAAGCAATTTAGGTCATTATATAGGTGCATCAGGTGTATCTACTGGTAGTAATGTGTTAGTTGCTAATGGTGATGCGTTCACTACTGGTACACATTATATGGGTACTGCTAATATGGCTAATGCTGTATTTGCAAATGGTGTTGTTGGTGGCGGGACTGCACAAGCAGGGAATGCATTTACTCTTAACGGTAATGGATATGTAGCAGGTACTCATTATGTGAGTTCTAATAGTTTTGTAGCTGGTGCACATGTTGTAGGTGGTAGTTCTGCACAAGCCGGAAATTCGTTAACAGTTACTGGTAATAGTTTTACATCATCTGACCATTATGTAGGTGGCAATAGTAGAACAATAGGCACACACAGAATGGCTAGTGGTATAAGTGCCTCAAGTCATTATGTAGGTAGCGGTGCATTGGTTGCGGGTAATGCATTTGGTGTTAATGGTAATGCATACACCTCAGGTACACATAGAATGGATAGTGGTGTCAGTGCTTCAAGTCATTATGTAGGTGCTGGTACATTATCAGCAGGCAATGCATTCGGTGTTAATGGAAATGCATATACATCAGGTACACATATAATGCAGGATGGTGTAACTGGTAATAGTCATTATATAGGTGCAGCCGGCGCAACAGTAGGAAGTAATGTATTAGTTGCTAATGGCAGTGCATATACTGTTAATACTCATACTATGGGTTATGGTGTAACAACCGGAACTCATGTAATTGGCGGTACTGCTGCTCAAGCAGGTAATACATTGACTGTCGCGGGTAATAGTTATACATCAGGTGACCATACTATAGCCGGTACTGCAAGTATGAGTAATGCATTATTTACAACTGGTATAGTAGGCGGAGGTTCAGCACAAGCAGGTCATGCATTAACTACAAACGGAAATCTATTTGTATCAACTAATCAAACAGTGGGTGGATTTACTGTTATAGGTGGAGGCACTCGCCAGTCAGGTTATATATTAACTGCTAATGGTAACGGTTATATATCGGGTACTCATTTTGTAGGTGGAACCGCTAACTTAGGTAACATAGTAACACCGGGAAATGCAAACGTTAGTGGCAATCATACCGTAGGTGGATTTAGTGTTATAGGCGGGGGAAGTGCTCAGGCAGGGTATGTATTGACTGCTAATGGTAATGCATATACATCAGGCTTACATACTATGTCAGCCGGTATAAGTTCATCTAATCATTATGTAGGTTCTGGTTCATTATCCGCAGGTAATGCATTTGGTGTTAATGGAAATGCATATACATCAGGTACACATAGAATGGACAGTGGTATTAGTGCTTCAAGTCACTATGTCGGTGCCGGGTCGCTAAGTGCTGGTAATGCATTTGGTGTTAATGGTAATAGCTATACATCTACTAATCATATTGTAGGTGGCATCGGTGTAGTAGGTGGTACTGCACCGCAAGCCGGAAATTCACTTACAGTTACTGGTAATAGTTACACTTCAAATAATCATTTTGTAGCAGGCAACACAAGAGTAGGTGGCACACAGGCAGTTCTTGTAACTAATCCATATGCAGCTCCTGCAGGTACTGGTGCAGGAATTACTAATGCAACTGCAGCGTGGGCTAGCGATGTAGTAACGTTGACATTTAATTCACAACCTTTGTTAGGTGTTGCTACAGTACCCTTCACAGTAGGTCAAATCATAACTGTATCCGGACTTACTCCTGCTGCGTTAAACGGTAGTGTAGTAGTTACCGGTACTCCCACAACAACTACAGTTAGCTATGCCTACATAGGCAATCCCGGGACTATTACAGGTACTGCGTCAATCACGCATCAATCAACATTAAGTGTTCAAGGTATAATTACTGTTCAAGGTAATGCAAACATTGGTAATATCACTGCGGTGAGTAGTATCACCGGTGGTGTCGTTACATTAAGAGGTGATGCAGGTGGCAATGCATTGTTGGCATCGGGTGTAGTAAGGATAGGTGGCAACCATACTATTACTGGCATACATGCAGTTGGTAGTAGTGGTATTCAAGCAACTAATTACACATATAATGGTGTTGGATTAGGTGTCACCATTAACTTTGGTCAACAGGCAGTTACTCCCTTTGTTCAAGGACAACTAATAATACTTACTGGATTTAGTTCGTTAAACAATACTGATTATACAGTACATTCAGCTACCTCAACAAGTGTAACTATAGGTAGAGCGGGCACCGGTACTGCAATAGCAAGTGATCCAGGATGGACGGGATTCGGTTCAGGTACTCAAATCACAGTATCACCTAATAATACTTCAATGACAGTTCAAGGTGGTGCTAATATTACTGGGGCAGTTAACTTAGTTAATGGTGGTATTAGTGCACCTAATGGTACGTTTAGTGCTAAGTTGTTTAGTGGTAACGGTGCAAGTTTAACTAACTTAGATTATAGTGCTATTACTGCTAATAAACCAAATACTACTGTTTCAACTGCTGCAGCGTCAGGTGGCGGGTCATTTACTTATAGTACTACTACTGGATTCAGTTTCACTCCAGCCGCGATACCAACTTATACTACTCAAACGCTTTCTGCTAGTGGTAGCGGTTCATTATCATTTAGTGGAACTACATTACAATATACTCCACCTGTTATCCCGGCTGCATATGTATTACCTGGAGCTACTACAACTAGTTTAGGTGGTGTTATTGTAAGTACAGGTTTAAGTGTAAGCGGTGGCTACATAACTAACAACGGTGTTGTTGGATTAAGTGCTGGTACTGGCGTTGGTGTTTCTGGTACAGCCGGCGGAACATTTACAGTAAGCATAGGTCAAGCAGTTGGTACTGGTAGTGCAGTAACTTTTGGTAGTCTAACATTAGGATCCAGTACTACTGCAAGCACATTGCTAAATTCATATGGTGCAATTCAATCATATGATAATATAACTGCGTATGCCGGGTCTGATATTAGATTCAAAGAAAATGTTAGACCTATTCCAAACGCATTAGAAAAAGCAATTAGTATTGGTGGTAAGTTATTTGATTGGAAAGATGATTATCTAAACGCCAGAGGTGGTGCAGATAATTACTTCCATAGAAAAGCAGACTTTGGTGTAATTGCTAACGATGTACTAGAACATTTCCCAGAAGCAGCAAGAACTAAAGAAGATGGTACTCTTGCAGTTGACTATGAAAAATTATCTGCATTAGCACTACAAGCTATTGTAGAACAAGAAGAAAATCATGCAAAAGACATAAAGTCATTGCAAGATCAAATTGATGCTATTATGAATTTATTAAAGGATAAACAATGATTACGTTAGACATATTACAACAGTTGTGCCCTAAAACAAAGAAAAGTGTTTTAGAGAAATATGCAGTACCACTACACGAAGTAGCAGAATATTACGATATGTATGTAAACATGAACCGTGCAGCTGCCTTTGTAGCACAAACTGCACATGAATCAGGTGGATTTAACTTTGTTAAAGAAAACTTGAGTTACGGTGCAAAAGGTTTAATGACTACATTTAAGAAATATTTTCCTAATGAAGAATTAGCAAAACAATATGAACGCAAGCCAGAAAAAATTGCCAATCGTGTATATGGCGGTCGCATGGGTAATGGTGATGAAGCCAGTGGTGATGGTTATCGTTTCTGTGGTCGTGGATTAATTCAATTGACTGGTCGTAATAACTATACTAAGTTTGCAGCTGATTTAGGTATTAGTATAGAAGATACCGTTGCATACTTAGAGACACCGGCTGGCGCTGTTAGTAGTGCTGGTTGGTTTTGGGATAACAATAACTTAAATCAATACTGCGACAAGGATGATTTTGTTACGTTAACAAAACGTATCAATGGTGGCACGATTGGATTAGAAGATAGAATACATCATTATAAACTTGCATTGCAATTGTTACAGGGATAAGTATGGCTCAACCAATATGGGTAACAGATGCTGGCGATCTAGGTACGTATCCTACTGACAGTAATTTAAATATTAAGGTATTTGCATACGCACTTCCACCCGGAACAAGCGTAGCATATAGTTTGGTAAGTGGTTATTTTCCAGAACCCATAGAAAACACCTATATGAGGCTTGATCCTAAAGCCGGAATCATTAGCGGAATCCCAAAAAATATTGCAAAAGAAACAACATATACATTTACTATTCGTGCAATAGATAACTATGACAACATAGCAGATAGAACATTCAGTTTTACTTTGGTCGGCGCTAATAGCCCTAAAATTACAACTCCGCCCGGTGAACTGATTCACACAATAGATAGTGTCTACGTTAATACTAAAATTGAATATAGTAATCCTATTACCAGTAATATTGTAGGAATATTATTGATGTCTGGATCTTTGCCTCCAGGATTGCAGTTATTAGATGATGGTAGAATTTTAGGTTATCCCAAACCACCTACATTACTGAATAATAGTCCTACAAAAATTACATATACATTTACTGTTCAATTAGTTAGTGATTTGGGATTCGATAGCGCAACGTATTCAATGACGATTATAAATCAAAGAATTAATAATCCACCAAATAGTCGTAGACCTGTAATTTTAAACAAACAACCATTAATTTACCCCATTGATACTACAGATAGTCTATATAATTACTATACTGAATCTGGGGTATTACCTGATTTTGTTACTGGAAATTATTTTTCTTTCAAAGTAATAGGGCATGATTTTGATGGTAGCGATATACGATATAGATATTTTACATTACCTCCTGGTTTAACAGGAGACGTTGTAACAGGTTGGATAACTGGTTATCCTGTGTTACCTGCGGTGGGCATTGTAAGATATAAATTTAATGTTAGTGTAGAGAAGGCAAGTAATCCATTAATCAATTGCGGTAATATCGAATTCACTGTGCATGTTATCAACGGTGTCGTGCAGGATGTAACATGGGTAACACTAGAAAATTTAGGAGACATTGAAAACGGTGGCATAAGCACATTATCAGTCAAGGCTAAAAGTGTTCAACGATTAAATTATAGATTACATTCAGGTCACCTACCTCTAAATCTTAACTTATTACCCAATGGTGATATAATAGGTAGGGTAGCAGAACAACCGACGGGTAGTTTTATCAATGTGGGAACTGAGATATATTACAAATTTGAAATTATGGCGTTCTGTCCACAATATCCATTGTTGCAATCAATACGAGAATTTACATTAAAAGTTATATTTACACATGACGTACCTTTAGAAAACGTATACGTTAAGGCATTATGTAATGTGTCAGGAAGAAAAGTAATACAATCATTATTGACTGATGAGAATATTATACCTAGTAACTTACTATACAGGCCTAGTGATCCTTATTTTGGCAAAGCAAAAGATGTAAGATATATTCATGCATATGGTTTACATTCAACATATACTGATAATTATATCAAAGCAATGCAAAATCATTACGAAAGAAAAATTATATTAGGTGATATAAAAACTGCATTAGCACGTGATGAAAATTTTGTATCTATGTATGAAATAGTGTATAGTGAAATAGTTGACGAGTTAGTTAATCCTAATGGTAAAAGTATACCTAATCAGATATTATGGCCTGTAAATATTCCACTAAATCGAGGGGCATATGATATTAATAACACAACTATTAACATAAGCCAAACTAGTTATAATGTAAGTTCTGCATTAAAAACTGCACGATATTTGAATCCCGAAAGTTTACCTACCATGAGAAGTGAGTTAGTCTCTAGTATAGGTCAGGGAGACGAGTTAAGTGTATTACCTAAATGGATGACTAGTCAACAAACAGATGGAAACGTTATAGGATATAAACCCGTATGGATTATATGCTATACATTACCCGGGGCAGCTAGGCTCATTCAACGCAATATAATTAATTACTGGCCACATAGATTAAATGAAATTGACTTTACTATTGATAGATATATTATAGATAAGAGTTATTCATATAATTTTAATAATAGGTTATTAACACCAAGTTGGCAAGAACTACCCAGTGCTAACCCAGTACCAAATCCATTGGACAGCCGTGACGTAACGGTTCTTTTCCCAAAGAAAACAATTTTGCCTAACAGCTAAAGGATAAATAAAGTATGAGCAATATAAACACAAATTCAATTGATGCAACCTTTCCAATTCCCGGAGTTAATAATTCCAGTCAGGGATTTAGGGATAATTTTGCAAGTATAAAAAATAATTTAACTACCGCTAGAGTCGAATTAACTGATTTGCAAGACAAAGTTGTACTTAAATCAGCGTTAGACGGAACCTCATTGGATAATAATATGGGTAATTCTGTTATCAGTTATGCCTCAACACGAAATTTCAGATCCACATTAAAAGATTATGGCATATTAGCAAATCAACCGGACGCAGTTATTATAGATGTTAGTGCAGCAGATGTACATAGGGGTATTATTACTGGTAAAACTGATTTGATTTTTGCTGGTTGGGCACCTGCAGGAACTAAGAACGGTGTAGACCTGCATTTGATAATTCAATCTGATACTGATGTAGCAAATACAACTATTAGTTTTCAAAATTCTTCATATGATTCACAAGGAGTTGTTGCTAAAGGCATGAACCCAATGATTAGAGATATAGAGAATTATAGTTCGTTCAATGCTGCAACTAATCAGCCATTATATATAACTATTGATACTGACCTTGCCCCGGGCGGAGTAGGAATAACACACACTAATAGTATTGGTATACCTGCCGGAGTAAAAGAATTACATTTTAGGGTTACTAGTGAAGATTGCGGTACAACAATGGATATCGTACCCGTAAACAGAAGTCATAAAAGTACACAGATTAGTTTTAGAAGCCCTACCGGTATAGGCGAACCAGGTGATATGCCTGGTGCTATCTGTATGGATGGTGCTAGAATTTATCTATGTATCAATCCTTATCCAGCATATGTCGATAATATCAATAAAAAGACGGCAGCACAATGGACTAGTGACACTAGTACTATATTAGCTAACGGTATTTTTGGTAAAGAAACTAATACTGGTAAATTTAAAAAGGGTAATGGGTCTTCAAGATGGAGTCAGTTACCATACTATGTTGTTTGGGCCATGACGCCCGATGACTTTTTTGTACCAGCCCCCGGCATATACTAAATATTTGCATGGAACATCCCTTCATCTCTGACTTGTCTAAATTGTCAATGGACGATTTACAAGAAAAGATTGCTGAGTTAAACAAACGGTTATCATTTGTAGCTAGAATGAATAACACATCAATGTATGGACAGTTATTAATGGTAATTGACAGTTATAACGCAGAGTATAACAAGAGGATGAGCGAGATGTATAAAAAATACAATCTTAATAATTCTATACAAATCGTAAATAAAAAAGAATGACAGCAAGAATCCAACGTAGCTTTGACTTACAAATGGGAGTACACTTTACTGGAGTATTTTACCTTAATATATATGATATCGACCTACACTTCAATGTAGAGACTGAAAATATCAAAGAACAAACCATTGCATTAGAACGTATCAAGTTCTATCTATCCGAATGTTTAGAAAATAGTATATTTGTATATGACAAAGAGGAAGATGCAATAGAAAGATACTTGTCAGCTAATTTGAAGGTATCAGTACTACCCGAAGAACCATATGACCAAATAGTGGGCATTATGTTAATGACCAAACTCAATGCAATTGCCGAAGGACGATTAGTAATTACCGATATTAGTATCAGTTCACGCATGAGTGATGGTGTAAGTTGTATGCAAGATATTGAAGACAACATCGGTCCGTTTGTTGTCAAAGATTGGTGGAATGAGAACAACACCAAAATTAATAGTTACAAATATTCACCTAAAAATAAAAAAATATTGAAGTTAACAAAACTAGTAGAATGGTCAGATGTATTTCTAAATTGGGATAAAACAGAAGAACCAATTATACAAGACATAGCCAACGAGATAGTTTACGTTAATTTTGACAACAAAACGGGCAAATAATACTTGATTTGTCTATCTATTTGTGTTATCATGCGTTATGCGTAATGATAAGTATGGTAGACAAATACTGGGAGAAGACGAGTTATTCGTTGCCTACATGACCGATCCCGATCTATGTATCAGACAATGTTTGGTTGAAAAGCCAATCAACTTTGATGATATACTGGAGCTACAACAAAAACCCAAAATTATAGTATATAAAGAAACTGATATATCAGTTGAGGATTTTGACATTGAATGTCAAAATAACTGGTATATGCCAAATGACTATTATATTATGGATATAGCACAATATGCACTTGATATGTGCAAGGAAGATTATGAATTGCAACGAGTAGGTGAAGAACTAATTAAGTTCCAAGAACGTGATATGTTTCCATTATTGCGATATTGTAAGTATATGGTTGATACTATGCGTAAACATAACATAGTATGGGGAGTTGGCAGGGGAAGTAGTGTTAGCAGTTATGTTCTGTATTTGTTAGGTATCCACAGAATAAATAGTATTCACTATGATTTGTCAATAGACGAATTTTTAAAATAAGGAGATAATCATGGCAAGAAGCGCATTAGGTAGAGAAATTAATATGTCAGCATTGGTTTCACGTAATGAAAAAGTACGTGCAGTCGGTAACATGAGAGTTAATGCTAGGGGAGATTTGCTAGATAGTAATAACAATATTATTACAAATGCAAACAAACGAGTTGAATCGTCATATAATCAAAGCGTAGTAGATGATAATATGGGATTAAAACCAACAATAGCCAGTAGCACATTGCAGGATAATGAATTGCATGATCCAGGATTAACAATTGATGATACTCCGGTAGAGTTGACACCAGAAGAACAAGAATTGTTTGAAGACGAAGATGATGAGGAAATAAAGTGACAAAATTTGCATTTGATGCTCATAAGTTTGAAAAGAAAAACTTTAAACCATTAGGTAGACATATCATTGTAAGTGATATGCATTTTGATGAGCGTATCAGCAGAGGTGGAATTATTATTCCAAATGATGATATGAAAAGTTCGGGCATTCGCCCAAGATGGTGCAGGGTGTATGCACTTGGTCCAGAATATACCGATGATGAAATTAAAATTGGTAGTTGGTTATGTATCAGTCATGGTCGTTGGACAAGAGGTATCGAAGTTGAAGACGAAGAGGGCCCAAAAACATTGCGTAGAGTTGACGAGAATGATATACTATTAATTAGTGACGAACCTGTCAATGATACAACAATGGGGGATAAAGTATGAGTTGGTTGAAAGATAAATTACGTAATTGGATACTTAGTACTGAACAGGATGACTGTGTTGTCAGTCCGAAACGTGCTAATAGAGTGGGTCTTTCTACTAGTAGAAGTTTTGAAAGTCGTGGTATGGGATTTACAATCTATCAAGCAGTAGGAGGCAACATCATGGAATATAGTTCTTATGATGAAAAAACAGATAGGCACGAACACAGACTGCATATCATTCCAACTGACCAAGACTTGGGTCAAGGTATTGCACATATTATCACTTATGAAATGTTGAGGAAATAAAATATGATATACGAAACAGTTTACAATAGTTACCGCTCAGCGGAAGAAATCAATACAAGTATGGCAAATGTGTATAAACATATGTCATTAGCAGTACTTACTAGTATGCTTGTAAGTTATTTTATTGGTACAAGTCCAGAATTGCTTCAATTCTTTTTTACAGGTGTAACAAAGTGGATCGTAATCTTTTCACCACTAGTGGCAATCATGTTAATTACAGTTGCTTTAAATAGCAATCCTCCTAAACAAACAGCAGTATTAATGTTACATGGTTTTGCAGCATTAATGGGATTAAGTTTTGCTACTATATTTGCCGTGTTTACAATGGGTAGTATTGTATCTGCATTTATGGGTGCGGCAATACTATTTGGTACTATGAGTATTTATGGTTACTTCACTAAACGCAGTCTCGAAAGTCTAGGGCAGTTTATGTTTATTGGGTTGATTGCTATCTTTATTGCCAGTATTGTTAATATCTTCATTGGATCAAGTGTTATGGCTACAATTATTAGTGCGTTGGCTATTATTATCTTTTTGGGCCTTACTGCATATGATACCCAACAAATACGTGAAATGCTTATGGTAGAGAATGAAAATTCGGCTACACAGGAGGTAGTAGGGGCATTGACATTGTACCTAGATTTTGTTAACATATTCTTAAATCTTTTAAATTTATTTGGTGACCGTAAATGAAGAATCAACTTTGGGTAGAACAATATAGACCACAATCCGTAGAAGACTATGTGTTTGCAGATGAACGTCAACGTGAACAGGTAGCAGGCTGGATTAAAGATGAGAGTATTCCTCATCTATTATTCAGTGGTGACCCAGGTACAGGTAAGACTACACTTGCTAAAGTTCTTATCAATGAACTTGGTGTAGAAGAATATGATGTACTAGAAATCAACGCAAGTCGTGAGAATAGTGTTGATGTGGTTCGTGACAAGATTGTAGGTTTTGTACAAACAATGCCTTTCGGTAAATTCAAGGTTGTTCTATTAGACGAGGCTGATTATTTAACTCCAGCAGGTCAAGCAGCATTGCGTAGTGATATGGAATCATATCACATGACCGCACGATTTATTCTAACCTGTAACTATCAGCATAGAATTATCCCTGCACTTAAGAGCAGATGCCATGAATTTCACATCAGTAAAACAGATAAAGACGAGTTTACTGCAAGAGCGGCTACAGTACTAGTAAAAGAAGATATTGAGTTTGATTTAGATGTATTAGATACCTATGTTGGTGCAAGTTATCCAGACTTACGTAAATGTTTAAATCAATTACAAGTCAACAGTAATAGTGGTAAGTTGTTGCCAATGGTTTCTATCGGCAATAGCGAAGATGAATTGTTACTTGCGGCTACTCAATTATTCAAGGCAGGTAAAATCATTGAGGGTCGCCAACAACTATTACAACATCTAAGTTTATACCCTGGACGTATTGAAGATATATACAAATGGATGTATAACAATTTAGAGTTGTGGGGAGATAGTAGCGACAAGCGTGATGCTAGTATCATTACAATTCGTAATGGATTAGCGAATTTAAGTTTAGTGGGTATCCCAGAAATTAACTTAGCGGCAACACTAATTGAACTTACTGCATAAGGAATAAAATATGAGATACATGCTAATTACCTATATCAAAAAACCCAATCAACAGATTGATGAACAAGTGCAAGTTTCTGAAAATTTAAAAGAACGTGATATTACCACATGTAATATAATTTTAGATTTTAAAGAAAAGGTGGTGCAAAATGCACACGTTAATGGTAAACCTATTCCCAAAGATTGGAATAAAATGGTAGACTACTACAAACAAATCTATCCTGATTTGATTGCTGATTTAGAAAAAGATAATACTTCTGAGTAACAAATGGTAAGAGGGGATATGAGCCCCTCTTTATGCTCTTACTAGTACTGCTTACTTATAAAGTCGGAGTACATGCTCAATGATGCGGTGTCTTTGAACATCTTTTAGTTCAAAGTTACACAATTGCAACCCTGGAATCACCCCCTTCCCCAATCGATTTTGTAAGTCCATTAGCCCATTGTCGGCTGTCTTTCTATCGGCTTGTTCTACGTCACCAGTAATTACAATCTTACTGCCGACACCGATCCTGGTCATAATCATTTTGAGTTGCCCAGGTGTTGCATTTTGTGCCTCATCTAATACCACGTAACTGTGTTTAAAGTTTCTACCACGACAGAATGCTAGTGGTGCTATTTCCACTATTTGTTCTTCTAGCATGTGTGCGATTTCTTTAGTATTATAATACTCTCTTAACACGTCCAATAATGGTCGAGTCCACGGTTCCATCTTTTGATTTAAGTCGCCGGGTAAAAACCCGTGCTTTTCATCTTCAACCCCAACTGCAGGTCGTGTCAATATAATACGGTCAACTTCACCTGCTTTTAGGGCTTTGATAGCCGCTAACATAGCAAGATAAGTTTTACCTGTACCGGCTGGCCCACCCACGACTACGATATCTGTATTGTCGTCAAGTAGTGCTAGTATGTATTTTTCTTGATTTACTGATTTTGGTACGAGTTGAACACTTTTATTACTGTGCTTTACCCTAGGATTGAAGTTTATAGTGTTTGAATCGTGCGTGTAAAAAGTCTGTGTATCTTTTTTTGAATATGCGAATCTTGTATCCTCTTGTTTACGTAATGCGCCTGTTTTTCGTTTGCTCAAAGTAATTCTCCTTTGTAGAGCCGAGTTCTCATATCACTCAAATAGTATTTAAACCCTAATAACCCAATTATAATAGTACAGTTTTTGTGTAAAATTATATGATAAATATTATGCTTACCCCAGAAAAACTTTAATGCTCTATATCATTGCAATAGTGATAAATACACAATGAGCAATAATCCTTCAGATACCTTCTTTAACAGTATAGATTATCCTAGCATAATCGACACCATTAAGGGCCTGTATTCTAGTGACGGTACAATGAGCGTTTTGTTAGACTTTGAGCGTGTTTTAGACGAAGCTGACTTATATGCGTATAAGAACTGGGAACTAGGAGAACTAGTAAGCGGCCCTGACGTAAAACGATATACAGTAGCATGTATGTTTATGTACCCATATAAACTAATGCCTGACCCTAGAGGGTCTAAGCGTCTACTTCAAGTGGGCGTTAATATCAAATATAAAAAGACAAAAATCAGTGTTCCAATGGAAATAGATAGTCCCGGTGACTATAAGCCCGGAACACACTACCCAAAGATGGAAGAACGTGAAATTTGGTTAGTTCGTATTGAAATGCCAAAAGAATTGATGGATGACATACGTGAAGGTTCTATTGACTTAGCAGGTCAGACTATTGACTTAGATGAGTTAGATAGCGCATATGATGATGACTTACAAAAAGAAGATACTGAGGGCGGTGAAGATCAATCTCAGGGTCAAGGCCAACAAATGCCACCTGACATGGGAATGGGCGGCCCACCAGGAATGGCTCCTCCCCCGCAGCCTGGTATGGGAGGGATGATGTAATGCATTTATTACTAGAAGGTTTTGACCATATGGATTTAGAAAATCAAGTTATCCCTGAAATTTCTATTGATGAATATAGTGCAAAGACAGGTACAGATGACGAGATTGTTACAGTAGCATTCACTATTAAAGGTGAGCAAGCAAGTAAAGACTTAGTTGAATGGTTTGAACGTGGATATAACTGGATCATTGATGCCGCAGTTAGTGACGGTGAATTAAGTCCAGGTAAATATCTAGTGTTTGTAGAGATAAATCGTAGAACATCTACCCCGGCAAAAATAGTAGAATTAGTAGAAGACTTGGAAACATTGACTGGTCTAAAAACTAAAGACTGGACAGTTACTATCAATGATGAAAACTTTGATTGCGAAGTTAATCAAATTAAATCACAGATGATATTAAGTCCGCAAGAATATCGTGAAACCAAAGAAGAAGGTTTAAATGAAATGAGAGAATTATCAGGTTCAGAACCCAAGAAACTATATGGTGTACACGATTCAATATTAAAAGATTTTATATCAAAGGCAGGTTTGTAAAAATGGCAACAACGTTATTAGCAAAAAAATCAGGACCACAAGATAATGCAATCACAACAAATGACGACCATCATGAAACATTAGCGAGTGATCCTACAATATCACAATTTCCACAAGGAACTACTATGACAAATACATCAACAGGATTCGGAGGAGGATTCGGAAATGCAACAACCAACACAACAGCCGGCAATTCAACATTTGGCTCTACTACGACAGGAGGATTCGGTTCAACCAGTAGTAGTCCAGCTTCAACAACTAGTAGTGGCTTCGGAGCCAGTACAGGTTCAAGTGTCAGTGCAGGACCTTCAGCAGTAGGAACAGTACAAATAACACAAAATCAAGCAGAGTCACTAAAGAGCGGTGGCGGCGCGATGCAAGAAGGTGCAGAATCTACAGTTAAGTTAGACAAAGATGCAACAGATTGGATTAACAAGAAAATGCGCCCAATGATGGGTTGGGTATACATGTTAACATGTACATGTGACTTTGTTATCTTCCCAGTATTATGGTCATTATTGCAAGCATTAAGCCATGGTCAAGTTACAAGTCAATGGCAACCACTAACACTACAAGGTGCTGGATTATACCATATCGCAATGGGTGCAGTACTTGGTATCGCAGCTTACGGCAGAACAAAAGAAAAAGTAGCCGGAGTTGCATAATAAATATTGACAGATAACAACTAATTTGTTATAATCAATAATATTATGGACTACTATAAAACACTTGGGGTTAATCGTAATGCTTCTCCCGATGAAATCAAAAAAGCATATAGAAAATTAGCAGGACAACACCACCCAGACAAAGGTGGTGATACTGCTACATTTCAAAAAATTCAAGAGGCTTATGAAACACTAAGCGATCCGCAAAAGAAACAACAGTTTGATAATCCAAATCCATTTGGTGGTATGAACTTTGGTCACCCCGGTGGCTCACCGTTTAATTTCCACTTTCAGCAACAGACATTCGACATGAATGATGTGTTTGGACAAATGTTCGGAGGTAATCCCTTTGGACATAGGCAACCACAAAAACAGCAGTACAGAACTACTGTAGCAGTAACATTAGAACAAGTATATAACGGTGATGAACAAACATTGCAATTCAATGACCAGGGAAATAATACGACTGTAAAAATTCAGATTCCAAAAGGCATTGAGAATGGAGCTACTTTAAAGTATGATAATCTACTTAAAGATGCAATATTGTTTGTTGATTTTAGAGTATTACCTCATCAGAAATTTCAACGTAACGGGTTTGATTTAGTAGCTGAACAGAACGTTAGCATCTTAGACTTAATTGTCGGTTCAAGTTTCAAATTCACTACTATAAGTGGAAAGTCATTGGATGTTAGTGTAAGACCCCAAACAGGACCTAATAGTACTTTACGTATTGTGGGAGAGGGTTTACCAAAGCAACATGGTTATGGTGACCAATTGATTTTACTTAAACCCTATATGCCTGATATAATAGACAAAACAATCATTGATGCTATCAAAGCATCTAACAAATAAAGGGCAATATGCACTCACCAGAAATTGATACAATCATTGAACAAGCAGTAAGTTCAGCCAAACAACGCAACCATCAATATTGCACTGTTGAACATTTACTATTAGCATTAATTACATATGCACCATTTAAAAAATGTTTGGACGATTTCGGAGTTGATAGCGATACAATGACAATGGAAGTCAATGCCTATTTAGATGGGCTAAAGGCTATTGTTGTTCCTGTTGAGCAAGGTCAAGAAGTTACGCCGAGAAAAACTAATAGTTTAGAACGTGTAATGAATCGTAGTGTTACGCAAGTATTGTTTACTGGTCGTAAAGTAGTAACTACAGTAGATTTATATTTAAGTATCAGTTCAGAAACCAATAGCCATGCCCATTATTACTTGCTAAAATATGGAATTAATAAGAATGAATTTGTTCCATTCTGGCAACGTCATTATAAAGGTCAAGAAACTTCTAATAAAATGTCTGATAGTCAAGCAGATGATGTATTAGAAGAATACACTATTAACTTAACTAAATTGGCTGAACAGGGCAAAATCGAACCAATGATTGGTCGTGAAAAAGAAGTTGATGATATTGTCAACGTTCTTGCTAAAAAGTTTAAGAGTAATGTATTGATGGTGGGTGATCCGGGCGTTGGTAAAACTGCAATTGCAGAAGGTCTTGCACAAAAGATATACGATAAAGTTGTACCGGAGTTCTTGAAGGGACATGAGGTTTATAGTTTAGAAGTTAGTAATCTATTAGCCGGTAGTAAATATCGGGGTGACTTTGAGGAAAAGGTCAAATCAGTATTGGAAGCACTTGCTACTAAAAAGAAAGCAATTCTTTTTATTGACGAAGCACATACTATGCAAGGTGCAGGTAATGCTAGTGGTGGTAGTGTTGACTTTGCAAACATGATTAAACCCGCTATTACTAAGGGTAAACTAAAAGTTATTGCCAGTACAACCTGGGAAGAGTACTATGAGAGTTTTGAGAAGGACCGTGCATTAATGCGTAGGTTCTATCGTGTAAGCGTAGATGAACCAAGTTATGATAGTACAATAAAAATCTTAGCAGGACTAACAGATAGACTTAATCAGTTTCATAATGTTATTATTACAGACGAGGCTATTAAGGCTAGTGTAGATGGTGCAACACGATATATGCATGACCGTAAAAATCCAGATAAATCTATTGATTTACTAGATGCGGCTTGTGCTAAACAACGTGTGTTAGAAAATGACCAAGCAATCATTATAAAAGAAAACATCTATGAACAAATAGAACGTATGACGGGTGTTACTGCTGATAAACTAAACGATGATAAAGCAAGTTTAGTTGTTGGACTAGAGAGTAATATCAAAGACAAACTATATGGTCAAGATGAAACTGTAGATAAAGTACTTGAACGTGTATATGTAAGTTTTGCTGGTATCGGTAATCCAACTAAGCCAATGAGTAGTTTCTTATTCTTGGGTCCAACTGGTACAGGTAAAACCGAACTAGCACGTTTGTTAAGTACTAACCTAGAAATGCCATTAATCAAGTATGATATGTCAGAATATAGTGAGAAATTTACTGTGTCAGCATTACTAGGTCCGCCTCCAGGATATGTTGGCTTCGGTGAAGGTCAATTAGGTGGAGGACGATTGATTAATGATTTAAGCAAGAATCCACATTGTATCTTATTGTTTGATGAGGTTGAAAAGGCTCACCCAGATATCTTTAATATCTTCTTGCAATTATTGGATGAAGGCAAAGTAACTGGTAGTAATGGAAAAGTTGTTAATGCTAAAAATTGTATTGTCATTATGACAAGTAACTTGGGTGCTACTGATAATGATAGAAATCAAATTGGTTTCGGTAGTCAAGAAAAGTCGGGCGAAGATGACAAAGCATTGAAAGAGTTCTTTAAACCAGAGTTTAGAAATCGTATTGATTTGATTACCAAGTTCAACAAACTAGACACATTGGCAATTAAAAAGATTGTTATTAAATTTACGGATGAGTTGAAGAAGTCATTGCGTGATACACATGATATCACATTGAATCTAAGTGAGCCAGTTGTTGATTATCTAGCAGAAAAGGGATATGATAAGAAGATGGGTGCTCGTCCTCTAGGTCGTAAGATTGACGAATTGATTCGGGTACCTCTAAGTAAAAAAATCTTGTTTGAACGAATTAAACATGCTACAATCAATGTTCATATTGATATTGAAAACAAGATTGTATTTGATATCCAACAAAGATTACTACCCTCAGCAGTAAACGTAGGACCAGATGGCATTATCACAGTTACCAACTAAAAGAATTGACGGCATAGAGTTTATTGACCAACGTGCTTCACTCTATTACAACAAATTCAAGTATCGTGCAAGATTTCATTGCAGAGGTGTAACACTGGCATGGTTTAATTACACTATCGATGAGATTGTTGAAAAGATTAAAAAGTTCCCTACTAGATTTTCTGGCGCAAACAGTAAACATATAATGGACTTTTATACTTGGAAAATAGCTACTAAGAAAAATAAAACTGCAACAGTACGTATTGAGGGTGAAGTTGCTAGTGTATTTTCTAACGATTTAGATTTACTAAAAACACTAGAAAATATAGGGTGTCATGTAGATTACACCGAAGTAGATGATACGATTATATCCGGTGTAAAATACTTTGTTAGAGAACCTAAACATAAGTACAGAATATATCTAAAAAGCAAACGAGTTAATGACGATTTCCGAACTAAATTGCAGAACTTTATTGAAAGATATAAAGATACTGATACGGTTATAATTCCTAGTGGATCATTGGCTCATTGGCTAAAAGATGACAGTAATTATGTTAGGGGAAGCTGGTCCTATCACTGGAACAAGTCCTATACCAGTAGTAATTACTTCATAGATTACGATGATGAAAGCACACTTACATTGTTTTCCCTCATGTTCTCTGGTATTATTTCTAAATCATACAAACTAGAAAAACGCCCAGACCCTGTCTAAAATGATAAATACTCTATTATATGGAGTATTTTCATGGCAAAGATTGTAGAAGATGTAGTAATCATCAAATTTAGCAAAATTGTTAAGGATAATGATACCGTTTCTGGTATTGCTAATCCTGATATACAAGCGGCCCTTGAACAAGTAGCCCAAGAATTAGCCGGTGATAGTGTTGTAGTAGAAGTGGAAAAAGCCTAATGTCACAAGCTACTACATTAATATTGTTACCACAGACTGTTTATAGTAACGCACCAACTACTGGAAATACATTTCCAGCAGCCAGTTATTATGTAAGCGGTCAAGATATGCAGACAGTAACCTGGTCTATTTCTCAATTTAGAGGGACTATCATAATTCAAACCAGTATTGTAGATAATCCTACTGATGACCGTCATTGGGTTAATACATATAATGCAGTGTATAATGCTCAAGCCGGTGAGACAGTCAACACATTTATTAATATTATAGGTAACTTTACTTGGATACGTATTGCACTTGATGACTTCACTAGTGGTACAATAGAACATGTTAAGGTTAGTTATTAAAAAATGGGCAAAATAGTTGTTGTTTATGGTGGTGGATTTCAGCCTTTTCACGCTGGTCACTTTAGTAGTTATATACAAGCCAAAGAGAAGTTTGGGAAGTTCCCCAACACTGAATTTTATGTAACTGCCAGCGATAATACTAATACACGTCCTATTCCTTTTAAAGAAAAACAATGGTTAGCTAAACAAGCAGGTGTTAGCGAACAAGATTTCCGTAATGTAGCAGTTAAAAGTCCATTAAATCCTGTAGAAATATTAAGCCAATATAATCCAGACCAGGATATATTCATATTAGTCCGCAGTGAACGTGATCCAGTAGCATATAATAGAAAAGACGGTACGCCCGGATATTATCAACCATTCGTTAATATTAATAAATGCAAGCCATTTAATGGTCAAGCAGGTGGACATGGTTATGTATTTGTCACACAAAAAGAAGAATTTAATTTAGCCGGTCAGACTGTATATAGCGGAACGCAAGTACGTAATATGTATGCAAGTGCTGATAATGAAATGCGTAATCGTATTGTTAAGGATATGTATCCTAATAGCCCTAATGAATTAATGATTAGAAAAGTATTAGACAAATATATCGGAGCTACTGACGCACAATCACTTGCACCAAAAACTAATGATACAGTTGTCAAACCTAAGTCTAGTGCAATTGATAAATTAAAAGCAAAAAAATTAAGTGAACAAATACAACGTATTCGTCCATTATTGAAAGAAGCAAATCCGGTACAGAAATATAAATTTCTTAAATTAATGAAAGAATCATTGGGCCAAATAGTAGGTAAAGAATTTCTTGACGGGCACCAAAGATCAAAATTATTAATGAAGTTATTGGATACTGGAAAATATGATTTAAGTGATTTAGAATTATTAACTAGTGCAGAATTAGTTGAGTTATATAGAGAAGAATTTAAAAAAGTAGATGAAATTAGTTTCTTCAATATAAATAAGCCCAAAGAACCATTAAAGAATAAAGAAACTAGTCCTAATGACTATCACTCATATTTTAATAAACCCGAAACAAAAAAACAAAAAATATATCATGGCCCAGAAGAATATGTTAGCAAGACAAAACTAGATCCAATAACCGGTAAAAAAGTAGTAGATGAATTTGCATCACCCGGTGGAGATGACAGTGGACCAGACGAAGAAGAAATATTGTTTAGATTAGCAAAACAATGGTGGCTTGGTAACGAACAAGATATGATTCGTGCTGAACGCACATTAGCATCAATGGGTTGGGAAATTGGTGAAGATGAAGGATATGATGACGGTGGTGTATTTGTAGTACGTGCCGGTGATGTTAACGGTAAAAGTTACATATCATGGCCACATGAAGACTTAATAGTAGATGAAGGTCAAACGAGCGATATGCGTGACTTTTTCAAAACACAACAACCACTTAATACTGCCCCAATTAAACCTACTACAACTGGTCCAACTATTGCTACAGTTACAAGACAAAGTGAAGGTATTAACGAAATTAGTGACGAAACATTACAAAGTTATCTGGGTAAAGCAGACCGTCATGTTAGTAATAGACTAGACCGTATGAGTCAAGCACGTGAACGCTTAAACAAGAATTATGAAATATACGATGTTGAAAATCCTAGTAGGATAATTGATAGATTTGAAGCCAATTCTCCTGAATTAGCAAGACAATATTTTGAGAAGTTCATTAAAGAATATCATCCAGGTGATTCAGACTTTCATTTTGAAGTTCGCCGTAGCACAGGAATAATTGAGAATAGAATTATCTATGCCGGGTCTAAAGTAAATTTAGTATTAGTTTATAAACAAAAGCCTATATTACTAACTAAAGAACCTGTAGATTATACAGATGAAAATATAAAGAAGTATGCAATCGTAGCATATTTGTATTTACGTGATACCACCGGGAAGAAATTCTCTATACAAAGCATAATGAGGGCTATCATAGTTAAGCCGCTTGAGGTTCACCAAACCAACGAAGATTCTAGCGATTATTTAGAAGAAAAATAATTTGACCCCCTAGAAAGATAGTAAATATTATTATCTTTTAAGAGGAAATTATGGCAACAAAGAAAACCAAAGCACAAACCGAAGCAACAGTACCCGTTGAAAAGGTAGAAGAAATTGCTGAACAAGCAGCCGCTGAATCAGCAGAAAACAAAGAACAAGCACCTGCAGCAGGGCAAGTTCAAGTTAACGTAGACTTCTTACGTACAACAAAGGTCCACATAGCAATGCCATGCTACGGTGGAATGTTGACTGAATCTACATTCATGTCATTTATTAAGTGGGCAAACACAGCCCGTCAACTTGGTATTGACTGGACATTAGAAACAATGGTAAATGAATCATTGATTTCACGTGCCCGTAATACACTAACTGCTAAGTTCCTAGAACAAGAAGGTGCAACACATTTATTCTTTGTTGACGCTGATATTGGTTGGGAGCCATGGCACTTGTTAGTATTATTGAACCGTGACGTTGATGTTATTGGTGGACTATACCCAATGAAGACTATGCCCATCAAGTGGGTAGTTAATGGATTTGAAGGTGCTGAAGAAGGACCAGATGGATTCCAAGAAGTTAGTAAAGCAGGTACAGGATTCTTGTTAATGAAGCGTCATGTATTTGAGAAACTAAACAGTCACCCAGCTGTTAAGCCATACAAGAATGATATCGGACTAGATCCAAAGTATGACAAGCATTTGAAGACATATTTTGACACAGCAGTTCGTCAAGGCCGTTACTATTCAGAAGACTGGACATTCTGTGAAAACTGGCGTGATATCGGTGGTAAAGTATATGTTGACAAACGTGTATTGTTACGTCACAGTGGTTCTTATGTATTCTGTATGGAAAATCAGAATCATCTATTAGAGACTATTGGACCTATGTATGTTGCTGAAGTTCAAAAGAAACAACAGGAACAACAAACTGCAACCGCCACTACAGTTCAAACTGAAGAAGCACCCGCATCTGCAAAAAAAGCAAGAGCAAGTAAGAAGTAATTTTACTTAATACTAACTAAAAGGGCTGTCATTTGACAGCCTTTTTTCATAAATACATATATGAACCTATTAGAATTTGACAGTTTTAGCCTATTAGACGCTATACATTTCCACGAAGAATTAAACCCGGAGTTGTTCAATGGGGATAGATTAAAGCCTCAAGTCCATGACCAATTATTATTAATTGCACAGGATTTTGTGGATCATTTAGGAATTAATGACATAGAAGTACAAGATATTACATTAAGCGGAAGTAATGCGGCATATAGTTATACAAAGCATAGTGATATTGATTTACATATATTAGTAGATATGAGTAAATTTAATAATGATCCAGTTTACCGTGAATTCTTTGATGCTAAAAAGACAATATATAATGATACACATAGCATAACAATTGGTGGAATTGACGTAGAATTATATGTACAAGATAGTAACGAACCCGTAATTAGTTTAGGTGAATATAGCATATTACGTGATAGTTGGATTAAATTGCCAAGAAAGCGAAAAGCACATATAAGTCAAGTTGCTACAAAGAATAAATATCGTAAATTATATAAATTGGCTGAATACGCTATGCGTAGTAGTGATTCACACAAGATTAAATATGTACTTAAAACAATAAAGAAATATCGTCAAGCAGGATTAGATGAGGGCGGAGAATTTAGTCCAGAAAATCTAGCATTTAAAATACTACGTAGCAAGGGTATTATTAAAAGATTATATGAAAAACTACAGACATTACACGATAAGAAACTAAGTTTACCTGAATCAGTAAATAAAGACTTTCTTTATGAACCTAAGGCACTTTCTAAAGTAGTTAAGTTTGGCGGTTATGTATTCAGAGTACAAAATACATTAAATGGTTTTGATTATATTCCGGGTATGTTTATTACTGCGTATGATCCCAAATTACCAAAAAATGAACAAATAGTAGGTACCGCAGAATTAGTTCTTCACCAGGACGAGAATGATAGTTGGTTAGAAAGTGATGACACAATGGTAGATGATAGTCATCAAGGTAAGGGAATTGCCGCTATGATGTATGCAGTTGCCAAGAGTTTAGGATTTTCTGTTAGACCTAGTAAGTATCAGACCGTTGCGGGTAACAAAATGTGGAAGAAATGGGGCAAAGACGCTAAACATCTAATGAAAGAAAATATCAATGAGGCTGTAGATACAAACACATTAAATCCTAATTTCAAACATAAAATGAAGTTTGGCAGGTATATTTATATAGCGACTGGCACTGAAGGAGCAAATACATATACAAGCAAGGGATATGATTGGGGTGAAGACAGTCCCGGATTAACTATTGAGGTATTTGATCCATATAATAGTACAAAAAATCCTATAGCATACACAAACTTTATTGCTCATAGAGATAAAAATGGCGAACATTGGCTAGAAAGCGATATGACTAGAGTAGAACCAGATTATAGAGGACAGAATATTGCATATCAAATATATGCTTATGCTAAAATGTTGGGTAATGATATTAAGAAAAGCACTGACAATGAAGGTGAATTAAATCAAACAAAATTAGGAAAAAAGATGTGGCGTGGTTGGGGTAAAGATAACCTCAATCTTTATCCTGACGGTTGGGGAAAACTAATTAAAAAAAGTGATGCTAAGAATCTAATGAAGGAAGCGTCAGGATATATACCAAGTGAAAAAGAACGTAACGACCCTAGATTTAAAACTGCATTAACAGTAGATATTACACCATACACAATGCAACAAAATGCTAAGAAATTAGGTAGCAAAATAAAACGTGACGGAACGCCACCGACACTACAACCATAAGAAAGACGAAAAAATGGCAACTACAAATAAAAAAATAAACAATAAAGTAGATCCTAGTATCAGAACAACGCAATCTACGTTCATTGATATGTCATCAGTAGCATCATCTACTACTGTTAATACCAAAGTAGATCCACAATTTGGTTCTGGTTCTAAAAAACCATTAGTTACTCCCCCCATTGCTAATACTGCAACAGTTACTATCCCAACAGATCCGGTTGTTAGTAACGTATCTATGACAAGATTAATTAACACTATTGTACAAAATTACTTAAGTACCTATAGTGGTTCAGTAGGGAGTTCATACCGTGCAAATATTGCAGATGTTGCAAATTCAGTTGCATATGTTAATGTTACCGGTAAACCTAGTTTTGCCACAATTGCAACGTCCGGTAGTTACAATGATTTGTTAAATCTACCTAGTCTTGCTAGTTATGCTACACAATCATATGTTACTACAGCAATTAATAATTTAGTTGATGGGGCACCCGCCGCATTGGATACATTAAAAGAATTAGCAAATTCATTAGCAAATAATAGTAGTTATGCCAGTACAATCACTAGTGCATTAGCTGGAAAAGTTGATACTAGTGCATTATCTAGTTATGCTACTACTACTTATGTTGATAACAAAGCAACATGGGCTAATATATCAGGTAAGCCAGCATTGTTTAGTGGTAGTTATGCAGACTTAACAAATAAGCCAAGTCTATTCAGTGGTAGCTATGTAGACTTAACAAATAAGCCAAGTTTGTTTAATGGTGACTATAACAATCTATCTAATAAACCTAGTTTGTATAGTGGTAGTTATGCAGACTTAACTAGTAAGCCAACATTAGGTAATATATCATCTATTGATAAAGACGGTAATGCAAGTAATATTCTTTATGGCAATGGCGTATTTGCGGCTGCACCTACAGGCGGTGCAAGTACAGGTAATTGGGAATTTCGTAATGATACAATATATAACTATGCCGGCGGACAAATTAATAATAGTGACACAGCGCATGGTGCAACGGCTGGATTGACCTTACCTGATAATGGTAGAACAGATCCTGGTGCAGTTACTACACTATTCAACAATTATGGTAATGTAGTATTAAGATCAGGTGAATTTGTAACCACTGACCATACTATAGGGTCAAATGGTTCTCAGTTTTATACTGATGTAGATATCGGCAATGGTTTTGGAGTTATAGACGGCTGGCGTCAACGTAATCAACAACAAATTGAAATTAATATATTTACGGCACAGGCTCCTATATGGAGTGTATTAATTGGTGCGAGTTTAGGAGCAACTGTTATTGTTACTTACTCAACACTATCAGGAAATCAAACATTTACTAGTGTATTAAGTCAGCAATTTACAGGACAAGGACAAAATGATCCAGGTCATGACCATGGACAAAGATATAGTGGTAGAATAGATGGAACATTGCCTGCAGGTCAGACTGGAATTGTTAGTATCAACTTCCCAACTTCTACTGTTACTAATAAGAATTGGGTATTTGATAAAGATGGTAATTTAACAGTACCGGGAGGTGGTGTAATTAATAATGACGGTGATACCAATGTAGTTAATATCGTTGGATTAAATTATGCCTCGATGCAAAGCCATAATAATTATATTTGGGTAGAAGAAACTTATGCTGCTATTGAAGTCGACGGATATCAATGGACTTTCCATGATGATGCTGTATTGACAATTGCTAATGGTGCTAATATTTCTCAAACGACGGATAACGGTGGACAAAAAACATTTAATATCACACCGCCTGACACTAGTGATTTTGAAGTGGTAACGGTTGCCGGCAATATTAGATTGCAAACTGTTAATTCATATGGAGTCACTAGTACTTGGACATTTGATAAAGATGGTAACTTAGCATTACCACAAGGTACTATCTTAAGTGAAACAGCCAACTCAACAGCCATCACACCACCGAATGCATTGGCTGGACAAAGTTTAGTAGTTCGCCTAACAGGTGCTCAAGGAATTAGTTCCGATCATCCTGGTGGATTTGCGGACGGTGATACTATAACTATAACTATAATTCCTGATTATAACCTTACCCCAGTTACCGGAACAGTAGATTATACATTTACTGATTGTACTCAACAACAATTAGGTAGAGCGTTAACAGGTACATTGACATTTACTAGTGAGCCTTCTAAACTAATAACTTGGACTATACCAGTATCAAGTACTATGACAACTTTCACTATCACCCTTAGCAATGCTGTAGGGTTTAGTATTGGTGGATTGATATCACCGCTTACACTAACAAGAAGTGGTAGTAGTGAAGACCATCATGTTCACTTAATAGCCGGCGATCCTTCAATTACTGACATGTACTTGGGCGATGACGACCAGTATGTTAAGATTGAAAAGAACGGCGGCAATGTTGTTGTTGGAACTAGTACAAATAACAATCAATGGACATTTGGTACTGACGGAACTACAACAGTCCCTACAGGTAACATAACTTCTGATACATCATTGCAACTCACTACAACATTTGAAAATTATAGAACAGTAGAGTATCAAACAGCAGGTGTTTGGGATGTATACGTAGAAGATGTTGCTACTGGACCTAATGATGCATGGTCTTGGATAGATGTAACATTCAAAGATAATTTAATAAACAAACCTCAAGTATACATTGAAAATCAGAAAGCAAGTGACGGTATAGCACATCGTTGGACATTCGATGAAAACGGTAATTTAACATTACCATCTGATACTTCTAAAATTAACTATGCTAATGGTACAAGTATATTAAGTGGATTTATTACATCATCTACTCCAACACTAGATAATGCTAGTGCAGGTGATATGGATGTAATGATATATGATGGAAATTTAAAGCACACATCTAAAGTTACTATTGATGCATCAGCCGGTCATTTAAAAACTGCAGGTAATTTATCTGTTTCTGGAAATACAATAATACAAGGTAATTTAAGTGTTACTGGTGGCATACGCAAGAGTGCTAGAGTGCTTACTACAACTACTACATTAACAACTTCAGATGCTAGTGGATTTATTGAATTTGCTGGTTCAGGTACATATACTGTTACGCTACCAGACCCAACACAGGCTGCTAACTCAGGTATTGGTTATAGATTCTGGCAAAACACTTCACAAAACATTACATTAAGTACACCAGCAGGTAACTTCTATGGTCCAAGCGGTAGTTCTGCAAGTACCAAAGTGTTAGCACAAGCTACTACCCAATATTGGGATGTTTGGAGTGATGGTTATAACTGGGCAGTATTTGGAATAAAGATAGCCTAACAAAATAAGCTAAATATAAGATATTCGGAATATATTATGAAAATCAGTCATTTACAAGAAGGTTCAGTCGCCGGAGATCCTGGGATTACTCAGAATGCCGGTGACGCACCTCGTTTTGGTCGTCATCCTACTGTCTTAGAAAAAGAAAAGAAGATTGACAAAGTAGAAGAAATGACTTCAGGATGTGTAGCAACTATTGCACAACCAATGGGTGAGATGAATAAGCGTAGTAATAGTATATTCTCAGGTATTAAAACTAGTAAAAAATATGCTAACAGTAGTAAAGCCGGCATCTATGAAGATGAAATAAGTGAAGAAAATCTACTTGCTAAACAAAGACAAGAAGAATTGTTTAAAAAAGCAAAACTACGTGATTTAGGTAAACGTAGAACTATATCTGATGTGCTTCTTAGAAAACAAATTGAGCAAGCAATGCTGGAAGAAATGAATATGATAGAAGAAGATAATGACTTCTGGTATCATGGTCCACACGCAGTAGCAAAAGAATTACATAGAATACACAATAAAAACACAATAACAACCGAAGATATACATCAATTATGGGAAGGATATCCTCCCACACATGTAAGTGTTATTAATAATAAACCTTTTATGGAAAAGCCTGATGTTGCTAGTATATTAAATGCACATAAAGAATTAGTAGAAAATGGTGGACTGATATGAAAATAAATCAAATTACGATTGTAGAAGAAAAGAAACGACTTGATCCTAAGTGCTGGACAGGCTATAAAAAGCAAGGCACTAAAATGAAGGGCGGAGTTAGAGTTAACAATTGTGTACCGGCAAATGAAGCCGCTAATGCCAAACAACAGGCAGCAATTGCTATTTCTAAAAAAGATGAATTGGCGGAAGGTGAGAACTGGAGCAAGCATAACAATCCACGTGCAGGCGGCATGAGTCAAAAATCTGTAAAGAGTTATCGCCGTAGTCATCCAGGTAGTAAAATTCAAACTGCTGTAACTACTAAGCCTAGTAAATTAAAAAAGGGTAGTAAATCTGCAAAACGCCGTGCTAGTTTCTGTGCTAGAATGCGTGGTATGAAAAAGCATCGTACAGGTGCTAAGACTGCAAGAGATCCAAACAGTAATATCAATAAGAGTTTACGTAGATGGCATTGTGAGAGTGTACAAGAACTAAAACAATTAGTAATGATTGCTGAACAAAAAATTTCAAAACTAAAAGAAGCAGGTAACCCAGCACAACAAGCACAACAAGCCGGTAATGCTATTAGACAATTTACACCTCAATTAATGAGAGGTGTTTCTAATGACGTTAGAAGATTCAGAGGCCAAGACCCAACAAAAGACCCTGAATACGCAAGATTATCACCGCAACAACAACAGCAATATCTGCAAGCACAACAAACTATTAACTCTGCTAATCCAGATGAGTTAGAAAAATTTGATGCTAATCAAGCGGCATCAAATATTCAGGGAATGGCTAAAAGTGTAGTTAACCCAAACAACATGCCTAATGCTACGTTGAAACCAACACAATATACAAATGGAGTAGCGCCGAGTGCCCGTAAAACAGCGGCCGATTATCCTCCGGCTACTGCTGGAGGCAACCCAGCCGCAACACCTACCGCAGCACCAACGACACCTACACCCGGTGACGAAATAGAAGAAGAAAGCAAGGGTCTATGGGCTAACATACATGCTAAACAAAAACGAATCAAAAATGGTTCAGGTGAGCATATGCGTAAGCCGGGTAGCAAAGGTGCACCAACTGCACAATCATTTAAAGATTCTGTCAGTAAAAAAAAACATAACGAATCCGTTGAACTAAATGAACTTGTATCTAATGACCAGTGGTATATAGTGATGCGCGGTAATTTAGATTTTCACGGAAAATATCACGGAAAGGGTGATGATGTAACCGGGCCAATACCTAAAGTACAAGCAAGTACCGAATTACATAAAACACACCCATATGATAGTAATTGGACTATAGTACCTGCATCGTCAATGCAAAAACAAATACATGAGAATTCTAGCCCACAGGCAGCTGCCGCTAAGAAAGCATTGAATCGTGGTTCAAAAAAAATGCCCGGCATGTCTAATATTGTTCAGCAATTAGTACATGAAATTAAACCAGATGGTACTGTTGTTGTTAAAAATTCTTCTGAAACTAAAACAATGAATAATATCAAAAAGATATTAGAATTAGGTGGTGGTAAAAACTTTGATGTAGTGATGGCACCACCCGGGCCGGGTTGGCACTCAGTTAAACCAGTTCCAATACCAGATGAACCAAATGACAAAAAAGAAGTAGCAGAAGTAAAAGATGATGAAGATGATGGCTTAATTGGTGGACTATATACTCCTGAACAATGGGCTAAAATGATTGCTAACTTAAAGCGTAAAGCACAAGAACAAGATGCCAAAAATAAACAACAAGAAAAACCAAAAGATTTAGGTGAATCTACAGTTGAATTAAATAACTTACTTAGACTATCAGGAAATAACAAATGAATATCATAGAATTAATGGAAGGCGCAACGCCTAAATTACCCGGTGCGCCTAGCGGCATTAAAATTATGAGTGTTGACCAGTTTGTTCAACATCCTGAGGCAGATGACTTTGATGATAATGAAGAATTAGACGAAGGTGCTTTTAGTAATGGAATAAACAAATTAAAAAATTATGTTCTCAGAATATTAGGTAAAAAGACCGGAATTGATAAGAATCAAGAAGCATTTCAACGCATGATGCATAATATCGTTACTCCTGTAGATTCAACTCAATATGACAGATTATGGCAGGAATATAAATCTAATAAACAATATTATGTACCTACTCCATCAATTGAACATGATTTGAATAACAAAGAAAAAATGTATCTTTGGAGTAATAGCATAGTACAGTTTATTATGAATAAATTCCCTTCTGCTAACCCTGAGGCTCTAGCAAAAGCTGCAGAAGCACTTAGTCAATTAGGCGCTAAAGAATCAATAGCCCAACGTCACAAAGATATGGGTATAGATGAAGCAACTAAACTACCTATTGACCAGCGTGACATTGCTGGGCAAGAATTCCAAGACTACATGACACGTATTGCGGGTACTCCTGACATTGATAAGAAAACAGGTCAAGTTAAATTAGATAAAAAAGGCAAAGAGAAATATGTGTCTGGTAAAACAAAGCAAGACAAATATCGTATGCCTTACATTCATCGTAGTAGCGTAATCAAGTATTATGATGCTACTGGTAAAAGATACCGCGAAGAAGATGTTAAACAAGCATTAGCAGTTCGTCCTAAAAAGTTACTAAAGCAAAATGAAAAGATGAAGCACAGCAACGGTGACTTAGAACAGTTCTTTAACATTGGCTTTGCTGCATTAGTTGGTCTTGCACTAGATGAAAACACAAACAACTTAATTGTAGTCAACACATGTCCGGGTGCTGGTAGTTGTAAAATAGATTGCTTTGCTATGAAAGGTGGTAAGATTCAGTTTGAAGCCGCATGGTTAAGTGATGGTCGTATTATTACATATCTATTGAATAACCCAGATGGTTTCTTTGAACAACTAGCAAATGAAATTGCTAAAGAAGAAAGTTTAGGTAAGAAGGGTGGATACTCTGTTAGTATTCGCTGGCATGATGCTGGCGACTTCTTTAGTCCAGAATACTTAGACTTGGCATTTAAGTTAGCACAAAGTTTACCTGACGTTAAATTCTATGCTTATACTAAAATGGCTAATGCTGCACTTGCACAAAAACCAAGCAACTTCATTATTAATTGGAGTGAGGGCGCACACACTTCACAAGAGAAACAAGTTAAAGCTGCTGATCCTAACTTAGATAAAACTAAGAATAGTCGTATTGTACCAACTGGACTATTCCAAGACTTATTAGTTAAAGATGCTAAGGGTAATTTAGTCAAAGGTACTGAAGGACAGTGGCAAGTAAAACCGGACCAACTACCTGAACTAAAACAACGACTAGCAAAAGAATATGGCATTAGTGCTAACTCAATATTAAGTTATGATGAGTGGGCAGTAAAGAAAAGCCAAAACACTAGTATGAAATATAATGTTATCGTAGCACCCGGTGAGCCAGATTTAAGTGCTAATGATACAGGTGTACTAAGTACATTGTTATTGAAACACTAATCATGGATCAAGATTTAGTAGATTTTTATTTAAAGAACAGAGGGACTCTTCCAAAATGTTATCAGATAGCCTAAAAATATTATTAGCAAGCACACAGAGTTTTGCTATTAAAAGTCAAAACTTTCATTGGAACATTGAAGGTAGTAATTTCCCACAATATCATCAATTCTATGATACACTATACCAAGATGTAAATGAAACAATTGATACTATTGCAGAGTATATCAGAATAGTAGGTAGTTATACTCCAGGTAGTTTACAACGATATGCTGAACTAACTATTATTGAAGACCAAACAAAAATTCCACGTGCTCAATTAATGTTTGCAGAAACATTACAAGACATTGAAAAAATGCTTGAGTTAGTTACTACAATGTTTGACCAAGCAACAGAAGACCGTCAACAAGGTATTGCTAACTATATGGCTGAACTACAAGACTTATATGGTAAGAAGGCTTGGTTCATTCGTAGTATTCTTAAAACTGAGCGTGAATAATGAATCCAAACGATTATCCTGTATACCCTGAAGATGACGGTTACGATAAATTTCGCAATCCATACAGCCCGGTTTAATAGATAAATATATATATATGAGATTCAGTGAATTTAATAAAATTAACGAAGCAACTAAGCCTACTGTAAACTTAGCTGATCCTAGACAAGCGGCTGTATATAAAGCACAATTAGATTTAGAAAAAGCAGGCGTACCGTTAAATAAAACCAATACACCATTAACACCTAGTCAAATAAAAACTATGCAGGACCTAGGATATGATCCTGCACGTACAGTAAATAATAAGCCATCAGTTTGGACTAACCCAAGAACTGGTGTAACTTCTTCAACACCACCCGTCTCTAGTTCCGACCCAGCAGTATGGAAAAATAACAGAACTGGACAAGTATCATCAACACCACCTGTCTCTAACACATCATCTGGAAATATACCAAATAGAGTTGGAATAGATAAACCTGGAGCATCTGTAGGCGGAAGACCGGTTCCTAATGATAATGTAGGGACAGCTAGACCCGGTGAACCTTCTATGGGCAGAGAAGTCCCTGTTAAACCGGCTTCTACACCACCAGCTAATACTGCCGCATATGATACAGGTTACAATGCAGGTAAAAAAGTTAGAGCCACCATTGATGCCGGGGTCGATGCGGCTAAAGGAAAGATATCATCAACACTTGGTCAAAAAACACCGGCATTAGATACCAGTACTAGAATAGATCCAGTTATGGGTAAAGAGGTTCCTGCTAATAGACCTAACGTAGCAACAGGGGTCGAAGCGGGTGCAGAGGCTGGAGCAAAAGCCGGAGCAAAGTCAATAGGTAAAAAAGTATTGGGAAGAGTTATTCCCGGTGCAGGTATAGCATTAGATGCTGAAGAAGCATATAGAAGATATCAAAAAGGTGATAGAACAGGTGCAGTTATATCTGCATTAGGCGCAGCCGGCGGGTTTGTGCCGGGTTTTGGTCCTGCAATATCTTTTGGTGCAATGGGAGTCAATGCGGCTAGAGATGCATATAACTCTCCTGCAAAGTCTACTAATCTAAATCCTGTTACGAGTGCAGCCAATGCTGCTGCAGCAAACAAAGGTATGACCGGACGAGGTGGTCAATCACCTGTTCAGCCATCTGTTAAATCACAACCGCCGGCGCCTGCTGTTGCACCCCCTACCACACCCAACACTGATGAAAAAGGTGTAGATGTACCAGAACCGAATAATACTACACCAAATTCACGTAATGTTGCATCACCTGATTCAGGTTATAAAGGCTCTGCAGGAGCACAGTCAATTCAGCAAGCAAATGCTGATAAAATTAAAGATGTTAACAAAATTAGAGCCGGAGATACTATTAAAGTAGGTGGACAAGATTATACAATAAAACGTGGTGATACATTAGACGGTATTGCTAAAACTCAATTAGCATCTAGTAACCCTTCAGTATCAACCGATAATAAAAATGACAAATTACCTGATGAAGATGTATCATCAGTGCAAGCAGATGAATCTAAATCACTAAACAGAATTAAATCACTCGCAGGTTTAAAATAAACACACCTTAGGACCCTTTGGGTTATGTGTAGCCGGCTGCTGGCTTGAGTCATCCAATTCGCTACTGGACCTCAAAAGTGAGCACTTTCTTATTTTGAGATAAATATAAGTATGAGAGCACACGAATTAGAAGAATCCGCCGTAGACGAACTTAAGAATAGATTACCTAAACTTAAGCGCCACAACTACGACACTATTGACCGTTTAATGCAAAACATTTCTGTTAAGCATAAAATCACGGGTAAAAAATTACACGACATGTTTGTTAAGAAATATGGACATACCCCTGATACTTGGATTAAGAAAATCAAAAACAGATTAGGTGAAGAAGATGTAACCGAGAGCGGACATGCTCATTATAGAAATTATTCAACATCCGATCTTTTGCGTATGATTAAAACTATCAAAAGAGATGAAATTGGATTAAAAATTATAGCTGCCATCACTGATGAAATTATGCGTAGAAGACAAGGTGTGGCGGAAGGCAGTTTAGAAGAAGATGAATATGATAAAATGCTAAGAGATTTGTTGAAGGCAAGACCTGACTTAACTAAAAAATACGCCAAAGATGTTCAAAAGTCAAAAGATATTGAAAGTGGCAAAGAGTTAAACAAACTTGTTAAAAAGAATCCTAGTGTATTGAAAACATACAGTGATGCTGTAAAGAGAGATAAGAAACTAGGTGTGGCGGAAGATAGCACATCACACGATTGCAAACATTGTAATGGCAAAGGTTATCATACTATGACAAAGAAAGATAGCACAAAAGTTGCTACAAATTGTCCACAATGTAAAGGCAAAGGTTATATTGTTACTAAAGGTGTGGCGGAAAGCGGTTATCGTCATGGTTTTGCAGATCCTAATTCCCCGAGTTTAGGCAAGCGTCATAGAGAAGATGACGAATATCATGTTCCAGATCCTGTTGATACAAGAACATGGTATATCCGTGCTAATGGTAAAATTGTTAAAGATAAAATGGGCACACCCTATCAGTACCGTAACAAAGAAACTGCTACTAAAGCCGCTCGGACAATGATGGCAAAGTCATTTAATGCAGGTAAGAAGTTTGTGTTGACTACTAAACCTGAAGATGAGCAAGGTGTGATGGAAGGTGATGTATTACCACTAAAGCGCCCAATGAATAAAGTTCAACACGGTAAAAGAACTTTTCCACCAACACAACGTGATGTTAAAGAACCAGAAGGTAACATCACGCCATTATCCCAAAAAAAAAGTAATGTGAATGAGGGCGTAGAAGGCCCGGAAGATATACAAAAGATAAAAGACTTTATTAAGTGGTCATACAAGACACTTAACATGCAAAAACCTTATCCAAAGATTACTATTAGTAAGAATACTAAGGTAGCACAAGCAGGTCATCATACCGGTGTGCATAAAGGTAATGATATTTGGGTATATGTTGGTAACAGAAACTTAATTGATATCTTCCGTACCATATTCCATGAACTAACACATCATCGTCAAATGCAATTGAACATGATTAAAGATGGTGATAGCTATCCAGGTAGCCCAATTGAAATGCTGGCGGATATGGCTGCTGGTAAGTACATCAAAGTATACGGTAAAGATCACCCTGAAATGTTTCAATAACATAAAGGATGATTAAATGAGAGCAAACGAATTTTTAATTGAATACAACAGAGCTATAACTACTCAAAAGTTTGGTCCTGCCTTATTACAAGCTATTGTTAATGACACTACCATGATATTGCAATTGGGTATACGTAAACCTATCACTGGTAGTGATGCTATAGAACAAGAGATTCAAAATAATGCTGAAACCTACTTACCAAGAGTAATACAAGCATTTGAAAATGTTGATCCTACTAGAAATAATCAATATACTCCCTGGATAATTAAAACTTATATTAATGAGTGGAAATATATTCATGGCACGTTATTTGAAGATTTACGCAGTACACTAACCGACTATTTGACAAAGTTTTATAACCTTGTATTACGTAAAAAGATATCTAGTCCACGTAACGATATTTTAGGGTACAGATCATTTGAAGACTTTTTTGATGTACTAGATGAATATCCTGACCCAACTGATCCAAATATGGCAAAGGGTAATGCATTAGAGTTATACCAAGATAATACTGTAAGAGCAATCATACCTGAAAATAAACAAGCGGCATGTTATTATGGTCAAGGTACTCGCTGGTGCACAGCGGCTACAACAGGAACAAATTATTTTGATAGTTATCATAGTAGTTTTCCATTAGTAATATTATTACCAAAACAACCACAATATACGGGTGAGAAATATCAGTTATACTTTAGTGTGTTCATAGATGATATTCCCATAACTTCGGGTGATCAACTTGATGAGTATTACCATACTCACGGTGAAGACTTTGTGATTGATAATACGGACGATCAAGGTCAATTTATGAATGAAAAAGATCAACCTATAGCATTAGATAAATTAGTAAAGAGATTTGGGCAAAGTTTTGAAAATATAGTTCAGGCGTTGGTCAAGTATAATCCAGATGTGGGTTATGCAGTAAATGTAAACTTCAATAACATTCGTTAGGGCAAATCCTTACACAAAAAATTTGACTTCTCTACGTAGTTAATGTATAATAACTACTTTATAGGAGCATTTATGGCAGCTAAAATTTTCAGTGGCGATCAAAAAATCAAACTAACACAACTCATTAATGAAGGCATGACTGTCTTACATGAGATTGATACCCTCAACGAGGGACTAAGCGATACTGTAAAGGCAATTGCAGAAGAACTAGAAGTAAAACCCAGTGTACTTAAAAAGGCAATTCGTGTTGCCCATAAAGCAAGTTTAACACAAACTAATGCTGATAACGAAGAACTCAATACTATTTTAGAAACTGTAGGCAAGACACTTTGAGTTATGTAGATGCCATCCATGCAAGGGATGAAGATAGAATTTATGTAGTGGAACGAGGTAATGACGGTAAGCGTTATTACAACGAGTATCCTGCAAATTATGTTTTCTATTATCCAGATAGGAAAGGCAAGTTTCGCAGTATTTATGGAGATTCATTAAGCAGATTTAGTACACGAAAGCGCACTGAGTTTGAAAAAGAAAGACGAATGTATCATGGCAAACCACTTTTTGAAAGTGATGTTAATGTTGTATTTCGTTGTCTTAGTGAAAACTATTTAGAGGTAGATGCACCTAAACTTCATACTTGTTTCTTTGATATTGAAGTTGACTTTGATCCTGAAAAAGGTTTTAGCCCAACCGATGACCCATTCAATCCAGTAACAGCAATTAGTTGTTACTTAGATTGGCTAGACCAATTGGTAACATTAGTTATCCCACCTAAGCACATGAGTAATGAATCTGCATGGGAGATTGTTAGAAGTTTCAATAACACTATGCTTTTCAATAGTGAAAAGGAAATGTTTGATGTGTTCTTTCAATTGATTGAAGATGCTGATGTATTGACTGGTTGGAACTCAGAAGGATATGATATACCTTATATGGTTAATCGTGTCACACGTGTAATGAGTAAAGATGACACACGCAAGTTTTGTTTAATGGGTCAATTACCCAAGCCAAGAAAGTATGAACGTTTTGGTAAAGAAGAAACAACATATGACTTAGTAGGTCGTATTCATATGGACTATTTGCAATTGTATAAGAAATACAATTATGAAAGTCGCCATAGTTACAAACTAGATGCTATCGGTGAAATGGAGGTTGGTGAAAACAAAACACAATATGAAGGCACTCTTGACCAATTGTATAATAAAGACTTTAAAAAGTTCATTGAATACAACAGACAAGATACTATGTTGTTGGTTAAGATTCATCGTAAGACAAAGTTTTTAGAATTGGCTAATCAATTAGCGCATGAGAATACAGTATTGTTACCAACAGTAATGGGTTCTGTAGCAATGATTGAAATGGCTATCTTTAATGAAGCCCACAATCGTGGATTAATGGTTCCAGACAAGAAACATAGGAGTGAACATGAAGACGAACAACAAGCAGCAGGTGCCTTCGTTGCTACGCCCAAAACAGGCATGCACGAATATGTCGGAGCAGTTGACATTAACTCGCTCTACCCCTCGGTTATTAGGGCCCTCAACATGGCAGGTGAAACAATCATCGGACAAGTTAGGCAAACTCTTACAAACCAATATATGAAAGACAAAGGTCTTAGATTAGCACAAGAAAAGAAAAGATACAAAGACGGCGATGATGACGTTGGTGGTGCTATTCTATGGGAAAATTTGTTTGGTGCATTAGAGTATACTAGTATTATGAACCAAGAACGTGGTACCATTCTTACCCTTGATTATGAAGATGGTCGTAGTGAAGAAATGAGTGCGGCAGAGATATGGAAACTTATCTTTGACAGTCATAAGCCCTGGATGCTTAGTGCGAATGGTACAATCTTTACATATGAAACTGAAGGTGTTGTTCCAGGATTATTGAGTCGTTGGTATAGTGATAGAAAAGAAATGCAAAAGAAATTGCGTGAATCAACTACTGATGAAGACCGTGAATATTGGGATAAGCGACAATTGGTTCGTAAAATTTTATTGAATTCTGCTTATGGTGCATTGTTGAATGAGCATTGTCGTTTCTATGACAAGCGTATTGGTCAAAGTGTTACATTGTGTGGTCGTCAAATTGTTCGTCATATGATGAGCCAAATCAATGAGATTGTAACAGGCAAGTATACACATGACGGTGATGCTATTGTTTATGGTGATACTGATAGTTGCTATTTTACTGCACTCCCATCACTTAAAAAACAAATAGACGATGGTGAATTAGTCTGGGACAAAGATGTTTGTATTCAGTTATACGATAGTATTGCCGAAGAAACTAACGAAAGTTTCCCTGCATTCATGGAACGTGCATTTCATACACCTCGCAAAAATGGTTCAATCATTAAGGCTGGTCGTGAACTGATCGGTGATCGTAGTATCTTTATTACAAAGAAACGCTATGCTATCAATATCTTTGATAAAGAAGGTAAACGTAAGGATAAGGATGGTAACAAGGGTGATGTTAAGGCTATGGGTCTTGACTTGAAACGTGCTGACACACCTAAATATGTGCAAGAGTTCTTAATGAGTGTATTGTGCATGGTAATTCAAGATGGTTATGGTCGTGAAGAAGTCATTGAAAAGGTAAAAGAGTTTAAACGTGTTCTATCAGAGCAAGAAAGTTGGACTAAAGGCTCACCTAAATCAGTAAACAAGTTGACGATGTATGCCGAAAAAGAAAAGCGTGAAGGCAAAACAAACATGCCCGGACACGTTCGTGCGGCAATCAACTATAACTATTTGCGTAACATGAATGGTGACCAGTATAGTATGAAAATTGTCGATGGTATGAAAGTAGTTGTATGTAAACTAAGAAGTAATCCTCTTGGCTATACAAGTATTGCTTATCCAACTGATGAACTACGATTACCAAAATGGTTCAAAGACTTACCATTTGACGATGACGCAATGGAACAAACATTAGTGGATGAAAAGATTGATAACTTACTCGGTGTATTGGATTGGAAGATCCGTGAGAATACAGATGTAAGCACAACCTTCGATGATTTATTCAGTTTAGCCTAATATGGTTAAACTGATGTTGACTTATTCATTAAAGCCATCTATAATACACAATCAAACTATTTAAATAGTTAACAAATTAAAGGAAACACATGAAAGATTATTTGCAAGACATGATTGCACACACAAGTGCATTGGGATTTATTGACCTTATTAAGGTAACTGGCACTGAACAAGAAACTAAAATCAATGCTAGTAGTGAAAAACAAACAGTAATGATTACTGGAACGTTCAAAAACGCTAGCCCAGACTTCATTGGTACATTCGGTATGCCTAATCTACCTAAACTAAAAACTATTTTGAGTTTTGACGAGTATGGTGAAGATAGTAAAATCTCAATGGTTCGCAATGCTGCAACGTTACCAGAGTGTATTCACTTTGAAAGCAAAAACGGTGACTTTGTAAACGACTATCGTTTAATGAGCAAAGAAATTGCAGATGACCAAGTAAAGATTTTTGCATACAAAGGTAAAGACTGGGACGTTGAATTTGTTCCTAGCGTAGAAAGTATTCTGCGACTAAAGAAACAATCACAGGTGCATAGCGAAGAAGAAACATTTGCAACACGTATTGCAAATGGTAATTTGTATTTTGACTTCGGTGATGTAAGTACACACAATGGTAATTTTGTATTCCAAAGTGGTGTTACTGGTTCATTGTCAAAGAAACTCAAGTGGCCTATTACGCATGTAATCAGTATTTTGAATCTTCCCGGTGACAAAGTATTCCGTATCAATGGTGCAGGTGCATTAGAGATTACAGTTGATAGCGGTCTTGCTAATTACAGTTACTTATTGCCAGCACACACAAAATGATTAAGAGTATTACACCATTCGGGCGTTATATAACAGTTACCAATTCTATAGCTAGTACCTATGTAAATGGGCACTCAGGATTGCAAGGTGTGGGTAACATGCGATACAATACTAGTTCGCAAAATATGGAAGTGTTTGATGGTAGTAATTGGGTCATGCTTAATATGGCTATGCCAAGCATAGGACTCACGGGTGAAGCAGAAAGTCTACTTGACTGGGCTAGACAAAAACGTATTGAAGAACTTGAATTACAAGCATTAGCCCAAGAACATCCTAGTATCAAAGACTTAGTTAATGATATTGAAAAGAAAAAATACCAAATCAAAATGATTAGAACCCTTATTAAGAGTCCAGGTAATGAGCCAGTAGAAATGATGGGAAGCTAATGGAACAAGACAATTTATCACAAAAACATAATGATGAGTGGGCAACATTCTTGCCTGCTATTAGTAGTTTTTATATTGCTGGCTTAGGTAAACAACGTGAAGGCGAGAACTATTTTGATGCTGCACGTATCCCTGCACAGTTCAATGGTGATGTTGAATGTCTTAACTTTTTAAACGCACAAAAAGGTCTTTACTATTATAAGTGGGGCTTGTATAGTGCAGGTCATGCAAACTTAGATGTAACTAAGGATGACAATAACGAATCAATTATTCGTAAACGTGACCCTAACACATTTATGTTAGGTGATTCAGGTGGTTTCCAAATTCTTAAAGCACAATGGCCCGCTGATTGGAAAGATCCTAACTGTCCCCGTGCTATGAAGAAACGTCAACAAGTATTGACATGGATGGATACATACATGAACTACGGTATGTGTTTAGATATTCCTTCACAGTCATTGACAACTTATCATATTCAAGACCCAAAGACTAAAACATCAGCGCATGGTATTAAAACTATTGAAGATGCTATTAAAGCAACACATATCAATAATGAATACTTCATTAAGAATCGCAATGGTAGTTGTAAGTTCTTAAACGTATTGCAAGGTCGTACTCATACACAAAGTGATAGTTGGTATGAAGAAATGAAAAAGTATTGTGACCCAAATATCTATCCAGACAATCACTTTAACGGTTGGGCATTTGGTGGACAGAATAAGATTGATGTTGAGTTAATGCTTAAACGCATGGTTGGTATAATTCATGATGGTTTACTACAACCAGGAAAACACGATTTGATTCATTGTTTGGGTACAAGTATTATGGAGTATGCGGTATTATTTACTGATATTCAAAAAGCAATACGCAAATATCATAACTCAAATCTCAAAATTACATTTGATTGTGCAAGCCCATTCTTTGGCGCGGCAAAAGGCTTAGCATATTTTAATACTAGTATTGAACACAACAAGAAGTGGTCATATAGTATGGAAAAGACTGCGGAGAAAAAGTCGTATGCAAATGACACTCGCAAATATAGTGATGCAGTTGTGGCTGAAGGTATCCATAAAGTCTTTACAGATAGTCCAATAACTGATAAACTAGTACTTAAGGATATGTGTTATCGTGGTCAAGGTTTCTTAGGTCAGCATGGTAAAGAAACTAAAACAAGTTGGGATACATTGAGTTATACATTGATTCAAAGTCATAATGTTTGGATGCACATGAATGCTGTACAAGAGGCTAATCGTAAGTATGAACAAGGTGTAATTCCAAGTATGTTAATGAGTCAGCGTTTTGAAAAGATTCTTTTCAAAGATATCATTGACCAAGTATTTGCGTGTAAAACTAAAGATGAATCAATTGCTTTAATTGAAAAACATGAAAAGTTATGGGAACAATTTAAAAGCGGTAGTCAAGGTATGAGTGGTAAGAAAACTACTAATACAATTTCTATCATAGAATCAGGATTGTTTGAAGAAGTAAAAGCAAATACAGAAGAAGTTGAATTTGAAGAAGTGATAGAAGATAGTGATGATGAGATGGAAAAAATCTTAAATGAAGTCTAATCAAATTTTAACTTGGATCACAGATAATAAAGGTGCTACATACATGGAAACAAAAAACACAGTAACATTTTATGCTAATGATGCGTCTGACGAAATGCTAAAAATTACACAAGAAGGCTTTTATGTTCGTGGTGTAAAAGTGCCGCAAGATGAACGTGAAGCAGAATCAGTTTACAAAACCTTTCATCAATGGCTCACATGGGCCACACTTAATAGGACATTTTAAAATGGCAAGACCAAAAAAGACTAAAGTAACAGAAGTAGTACAAGAATCTACAGTAGTAGAAGAAGTATTTGACCCACGACAAATGGCTTTAGCAGAACAACGCACACGTATCAGTGATGCGGCAAAGCGTATGATATGGGTTACACTACGCCGTGAAGGCATTCATGCATATTATGATGCCAATCATGACCCCGCACTAAAGACGGGAGACGAATATGATGTGAGTTTCTTAGGAATGCCGCATCGTCATATATTTCACTTTACTGTGGGCATTCAAGTGTTCCACAATAATCGTGACATTGAGTTCATTCAATTCAAACGCTGGATCGAAAATTTATTCGGTAAAGGCATACTTGAATTGAATAACAAAAGCTGTGAAATGATAAGTGATGATTTATATCAAACTATCGCAACACGGTACCCTGATCGTGACATTGAAATTACTGTTTCAGAAGACGGTGAAAACGGTGCTACGATTTATTATAACACAACAAAACCATACAATAGTATTGTAATCTAAGAGAGAAAAAAACAAATGGCAAAACAATCATTTCAACCTAACCACAGAGTTCGTCAAATTTTTGAAGATTTAGAAAAGTATTTAGAATTTTGCGTAGATTATGGTTATAAGTATGATGAGGCAACATTGTACGATATGCGTAGTTATGTATTTAGGCAATTCAACAAGTATATGACTGGAAAGCCAGCAAAGAACAGTTGGGATGAGGACGCACGTAGACATGCGTAAATTTTACTATATGGGGCTAGAGCCTTATAAAGCAAGGTACACTCTACAATTACAAGAGTGGAATCGTGTTGTCTTTGAGAAACGGGGCATTGATTATGTCATTGTCCCCGGTGAAACACTAAGTAACGACCAAGCGATTGTTACTGGGCAAGTATTAGATGCACATGGTCGCACATATTTCGGTATGTCGCAACTAATGAATTTGATTCGTATGATGAAAGCAGGAGAACTTAATAATGAAGATGTTATCTACTTTGAGGACATGTTTCAACCCGGTATCGAGAGCCTTCCTTATATACTTAATCAAATCGACAGCATTAATCGTCCTAGGATTTTTGTTCGCTGTCTTGCTCAATCCATTGATCCTGATGATTTTGTTCACGTATGGAATATGTCTAAATTTATGGGGCATTATGAAAAGATGGTGGATAGCTTTGTCGATGGTGTACTCGCTACGAATGAAGAAATGGTAATGCACATGAAGATTGCAGGCTGGGAAGCCCCAATCTATAATATATCAGGTCTTGCATTCGGTAAAGAAGAGGTGAGGTCTCGGGTTAGTTCTATCAAACCATTCAATGAACGCAAACATCGTGTTGTGTTTAGTGCAAGATGGGACCAAGAGAAACAACCAGACTTTTATATGGACCTCATTGAAGCATGGAACGTGCGCCATCCAAATACATATGTAGAATTTTGTGTATGTAGTGGTGCAAAACTAAAAAGCAACAATCTTAGTTACATGCAACGAACACATGATTTACAATCAAAAGGGCTATTAACGTTAAATGAGGATTTAGATAAAAATGATTATTACAATATTGTTAATGATAGTCGTGTTGTATTTAATTGTGCGTTACAAGATTGGGTCAGTAATACTGTCTCGGAAGCAGATGCTTTGGGTTGTAATGTTCTTTATCCTGCTTACCGGAGTTTTCCTGAAACTTTTGCCAATGATTATTCCAGATTATATGTTCCTTGGTCAATAGAAGATGCACTAGACAAATTAGAAAAGTTATTAGCGAAACCGAGTGAACATATAGGTAAGATTAGTGACTACAACGACGGCACGATTGACCGAATCATTGACGTACTTGAAGGCAAAGGTGATACAATGCTTAGAATGAGTACAGATTATCGTAAACATACTAGAGAAGGAAAATACTAAAATGGCTGAATGGAGCGTAAAACCCCAGTGGAAAAAATCAATTATTGAACGTAATTACTATCACAAAGATGGTGCAACTATCACAGCAGAAACGGGCTGGCGTTGGGGAGAATTTATTGTTTATACAGATGATGATAATCCCCCTGATATTGAAGCAGGTGTGGATATCTATAATTGTGATTATGAAACTGAGTTAGTAGAAACTAATGATGGTTGCTGGGAAGAAGTCACTGTTGATGATGAAGACCTAGAAGAATGGCTCGAAGAATTCTTAGAAGAAAATTCATATTACGATTTAGAGGAACATGATTGGTCACAAGGTGATACCGAAATGATTATTGATTGTGATTTAATCATTGAACGTGTTGATGGTGATACTGAGCAAATCATACACACAGGTCAGACTGAAGAAGAAATTAACAATCAACTAGAGGTTATAACTTCTGAGGCTGAGGCAAGAGCAATGCTAGAAAAACCCACTCAGTGGCCGTTTGGACCCGAACTTGCGTCTACTATTGAAACAGTCAAATGGCCCTTTGATAGACCAAAAGAAGGTCCTAAAGAGGAAGATTAATGGCAACACGTAAAAAGAAAACAGAAAACGTACCATCAGGTGGCTGGCCCTTGATTAATCAAGGTACGCATTTGACTGTAAAAACTTTTGAGGATGGTTCAACTGAACTTGTTTGGGATGATGAACAACTATTAAAAGAAGTAAGAGAAGCAATTGCATCGGTAACAATTACTGAGGCAAAACCAAAGCGTAAATCAAAGGAGAAACTATGAGCGCACATAATGATATTAACACACAACTAGAAGCCTACCTAGCAGAACATGAAAAATTTGAAAAAGGTAACGCGGCAGCAGGCACACGTGCCCGCAAAGCATTAGCAGAAATGGCTAAAGCAATCAAAGCACGCCGTAATGAAATTACTGCTGAGAAAGCCGCACGTAAAGAAGCTAAGGCCTAATAATGCGAGTGGGTATTGTTGGTTTAGGATATGTGGGTAAAGCAGTACAGGCTAGCTGGTTAGGCACTGACAATACTGTATTATTTCACGATCCGATTATTAGTGGTTCAGTATCAATACAAGAATTACTTGATAGTGAGCCGCATGTAATTTTTGTATGTGTACCTACACCAAGTAATCCCGACGGTAGTTGTGATACTTCTATAGTAAGAACTACCCTAAATAAATTAGCATCGTATAAAGGACATATTGTTGTAAAAAGTACAACTGACCCTGTATTCTGGAAACAGTATGAGGGTGTTGAAAATCTATGGCACATACCAGAATTTCTTGTAGCAAAAACCGCCATACATGATTATCTTAATCCAAAATTCATCTTTATAGGTGGCACTGGTGACAATTTATTTTTATTAGATATGTTAGCGCAAAGTGCTATCAATACTACAGGACCTATTTTGTTTACTGATTTGATAACTGCTAGTTTAGTAAAGTATTTTATGAATACCTTCCTAGCTAACAAGGTTATTATGATGAATCAATATAAGATATTAGTTGATAGTCTAGGTGGAAATTGGGAACACTTTACAGGTATGTTGAAAACAGATACTAGAATGGGTGATAGCCATTTAGATGTACCTGGACCAGATGGAAGTTTAGGGTACGGTGGTGCTTGCTTTCCTAAAGATGTTCGTGCTATAATTGATTTATTGCAACGAACTGATAATAGCATTGGTATACTAGAAGCAGTTGAAAATGCCAACAATCGTATAAGGAAATAACATGGGTAATGTTTATTGTATTAAACCGTTAGAAAAGAAAAGCGTCTATTGGCGAGTAGAAATGTATCGTGAAAATCCAGATGGTACTACTAGCTGGTTTAATATGGAAGAACTTTATCGTTGGGGACAAGGGTTTGTTGAAGAAGAAACTGACCTTCCATATAAAGATACTAATCTTGCTTATTGCAAAACTGACATAGGCTGGGGCACTGAATTTGATGATAGCATTAATGTTGATTGGGAATTTAGTGATGATATCACTGAAGAAGAACAAGAACGTATCAAGACTTGTTACTTTGATGGTGATGAAGATGATGAATACGAACGAGGTGGTGCTGCCTGGTTACATGAAGGTAATCACGATTGGCAATTTGAAGACGAATATGTTATGATTGCTGCACCATTTCAAATTGATTATACAGATGATTACGGAACAATAATCAAAGAGAATATCGAATTAAAAGAACGTCCCCCGTTAAATCCAAATGCTGCATGGCCGTTTGGTCCATCATCAAATGCGAATATTTTTAATAGTATTGAAGAAACAGATAAATAAGTATGTAACACAACGGTTACAAAATATCAAAACAAAACCATCACAAAGGAAGGTTATCTATGAGTTATAATAAAACAAAAACGGATCCTGAATTAGGATTAAAAGTACACGAACATCTAGTTAAGATGGGAGTTGAAACACCAACTACTTATACAGGTCATATGGATCGTAAGGGTAAGATTGAGTTAATTGAAAGTCATTTTCAAGGCATCATGGAAGTATTAGGTTTAGACCTAACTGATGATAGTCTGATTGATACACCAAAGCGAGTAGCTAAGATGTATGTGAATGAGATTTTCTGGGGTTTAGATTACGAGGCATTTCCAAAATGTACAACAGTCGATAATAAGATGAAGTACAACGAAATGGTATGTGAGCGTAACGTAAGTGTTCAATCTAACTGTGAACATCACTTTGTGGTCATAGATGGATTAGCGACAGTAGCTTATGTCCCTAAAGATAAAGTCTTAGGGCTTAGTAAGATTAACAGGATTGTAGAATATTTCAGCAAGCGTCCACAAATACAGGAACGGCTAACTGAACAAGTATTTCACACCTTACAGTTCATCTTAGAGACAGAGGATGTCGCAGTTATGATTGACGCCCAACATTATTGTGTAAAGTCACGTGGTGTTGAGGATACAGGTAGTTCAACAGTAACTACACGATTAGGTGGCGGGTTCAAAACTGATTCAGCTGCACGTGCTGAATTCTATCAAATTGCCCGACAAGGTTGTAAGTGAACGAACGAGTTAAACAACTTTGGTCTGAGGCGGCCAAATCAAACTTTGGCGATAGTTGGGAAGAACAAACTGCCTTTATGTCTAAGTTCGCCGAGTTGATTGTTCAGGAATGTGCCAAACATGCATTAACCTTTAACAATAATATACAATCTCTCAATGATAAAGAAATTCGTAGTCATTCTAGTAGGATAAGTGATTACATTAAAGACCGTATGGGAGTTGAATAATGGGCTTTCGTAAAGACTGGGACTTAAATGCTATTAAACATGGCATATGGGCCATGCGTTATGAATGCACAAATCCACGTAATGATGGATTTGTGTCTTGGGGTGTTAAACAAGAACTATACGAACTTAAATGGTTGATTGATGAATCATTAAGAAAATGTAGTACATTTGCACCAGAAGAAGAATGGCTCAAACTAAAAGAACAAGAAAAGATAATTGAGATATTAAAAAGATGAATCGTTCACCCTTCAGAAATCAAGAGGAAGCACTTGAATTTTTAAAAAGTATAGGCATGAAAAAACGCAGAACTTTACTGGGGACTGAACGTGAACACATGCTATTAGTTTTAGCATTGATTGGTCCAACAGATTCTAGTAACAACCAAAGAACCTTTACTGAAACATTTCATTATATAGGTAGAGAATATGAAGTTACATATGGGTTTAGTGAAGAAGGTGAACCGGATCCAATAGTAGAAGAAATTACGGAGTTAGAATGATATTCAATAAAATTAAAAAACTTAACAAAGATGGTAAACGAATTGGAATTACCTTTAGTACTTTTGATATGTTACATGCAGGTCATATTGCAATGCTTAGTGAGGCAAAAAATCATTGTGATTATTTGATTGCGGGATTACAAACTGATCCAACACTTGATAGACCTGATACAAAGAACAAACCTATTCAAAGCATTGTAGAACGACAAATTCAACTAAGTGCATGCCGCTATGTTGATGAGGTAGTTGTATATCAAACTGAACAAGACTTGGTTGACTTGTTATTGATATTACCTCTTAATGTTCGTATACTAGGTATTGAATATGAAGGTAAACAATTTACTGGAGATCAAGCATGTTTTCAGCGTGGCATTGAAATTGTATTTAATGGGCGTGACCATAGTTTCAGTAGTACAAGTTTACGTAAACGTGTTTATCAGGCAGAAGCCAAAAAAGGTAAATAAAGATAACCGGCCTTATGGGCTCATCCCGGTATACAAATTCTGCGTCCTATGCTATAATTAACATAGGAGAATTAACATGGCAAAATATTATTCAACAAAACATTACGGACACAACATTGGACTAAGTGCTGTATTTAGACAACCCAATGCAGACCACAGTCATTGTCATTTACTACATGGTTACAGTCTAGCCTTTACATTTACATTTGGATGTGACACACTAGATGATAAAAATTGGGCAGTAGACTTCGGTGGACTTAAAATGCTTAAGGCATGGCTAGAAGACCATTTCGACCATAAGCTGGCACTGGATAAATCAGATCCACATCTATCTAAATTTAAAGAACTAGAAGCATTGGATCTAGCAGAGATTAGAATTTTTGATGGTGTTGGTGCAGAGAAGTTTGCCCAACATGCTTTCACATTTGCTGACAATTTAATTAGAGCTAATACCAATAACCGTTGCTATTGCGTTAAAGTAGAATGTGCAGAACACGGTGCTAATAGTGCTATTTACGAAGGTTAAGAATGAAACTGTATAAACACAGTAACGGTAAGGCAAGTCTTTTTCCTGAGCATATTCCCAAAGGATGGGAAGTGTTTATCAGGCCTGACACATTTGAAATAGTGTGGCGTAAAATTAGGGGCAGACATGTGGGCACGTGAACAAAGTTATGTTTATCTAAAGCAGTACATTCAGTGCCGCAACAATACGCCCTGGCCAATGGCAGTGCCACAAGCACATGACCGTGCTAGATGGGCCCTACAACACCTAGGTGGTCTAGGCAGCAGTTGGGACATACGCCGTAGTGATTGTACATATTATTATCCACAGGTAAAAAATGAAAAAAATGTGGAGACTTTGGGCTAAAAGTTTAGGAGAGAAGTCAGGTGATACAGATCAGGAAGCTGACCGTATTGCTTGCATCCGCACCTGTATTGTGTTAATATATGTAATAACAAACTTTTTTATCATAGCAGGTGTGATAAGACATTGGTAAGGATCAATAATGAAAACAGCAAAACAAATAGCCGATGAATTATTCGGTAGAATTAAATCTAGTGACATGCAATTCTATGAAGTAAAACGTGAAGTAGAAACCGGATGGTTACCTAATGGTACTGTCCCGTTCAATGTTAGATGCCGCAATGGTGTTGCAACATTTACCGTATATGCATCCAGCCAAGTAGATGCAGAGGATCAAGTAACAAATTGGTTGGAACAAGATGAGTAAATTTAAATTAGGTGATTTAGTAAAAAAAGTTTCCGGGTCACAATGGCACGGTGTTGTTGTTGTTGGTACATATTCAACTGAATTGACACCTGAAGGCTATGCAGTTGAAAGCGATACTGAAAAAGGCTCTGTTCAGATTTATCCGGCAAAAGCATTAGAACTATGGATTAAAAATGAGCAAAATTAAAATCGCAGAGTTGTTTTATAGTATACAAGGTGAAGGTAGATACATGGGTGTGCCTAGCGTATTCCTTCGTACATTCGGTTGTAATTTTAAATGTGCGGGATTTGGTATGCCCGGTGGTATGTTAAGTGCTGAGGCAGAAGAAATTGCACAAGTAGTACACTTATATAATAATTATAAGGAATTACCTTTAGTCAGTACTGGTTGCGATAGTTATGCTAGTTGGGATCCTAGGTTTAAACATCTTAGTGCTGTTATCTCTACTGATGCTATCGTAGATGGAATTATGGATATGCTCCCTCATGAGCGTTGGATAGATGAACATCTAGTTATTACAGGCGGTGAACCTCTTCTCGGATGGCAAAAATCATTTATAGATTTATTACAAAATGATAAGATGAAATCACTCAAAGAATTGACCTTTGAAACAAACGGTACACAACTTCTTACACCTGATTTCAGACACTATTTATTGAACTGGACTCTAGGCAATAAAGAACGAGGATACAATGCATTAACATTTAGTGTAAGTGCTAAACTACCTTGCAGTGGTGAAAGTTGGAGTGATGCTATCAAACCAGATGTTGTGTGTCAATACCAAGATGTTGGTCATACTTATTTAAAATTGGTAGTTGCTACTGAACATGATGTAAAAGATGCAGAAAGAGCAGTAAATGAGTACCGTAAAAATGGTTTTAAAGGTAGCGTGTATCTTATGCCTGTCGGTGGTGTTGAGCGGGTGTATTCCCTTAACAATCGTGCAGTGGCAGAAATGGCAATGCAAAAAGGCTGGCGGTACAGTGATAGATTACAAGTGCCACTATTCAAAAACGAGTGGGGAACTTAATGTCAGAAACACACAAAAGAACAATAGTAAGAGCCATAGTATGGCGTATAATAGCTACATGCGTAACTGCAATTTGGGCAGGGTGGAGTGGGGCAATATGGGCTAATATAGTGTTAACTGTATTACATTACATACATGAACGAGTATGGCTCAACGTAAAATGGGGAACCTAAAATATGTTAGAAACAATATGTGAAGTATTAGAAGACGCCTACAAGCGTAATTGGATTACAAGTCGTGACGGCAATGTGAGTATTCGGCATCATGACCGTGACCATTTCTACATCACCCCGAGTGGTGTACGTAAGCAAACATTACAGCCCGATCAATTTAAGAAAATTAAATTAGTTGATAATATCAGTGCCTCCCCGCCTTTCTTAACAAAATCTTGGCAGGAAGAATTTTATACCGATATAAGTGCTAACTTAAAGCCCAGCGGAGAACTCCCCTTACACTTTGGATTGCAAAAAGAAATGGGACAACATACAGACGATGTGCGGGTAGTCGTACACGTTCATCCTACATATTGTATTGCTGCGATGCATGCCGGTATTGATTTAAGTACAATTAGTGATAGTTTTCCAGAACTTAATCGTTATACAAAGGTAGCGCCCAATGTAGGAGATGTGAAACCAATTAGCCAAGAACTTGCTGACCAGTGTCACTATAGATTAGAATTAGATGACTATGGAAACATCGCATATGACATTGTAGGTATCAAAGGACATGGAGTAGTTGCTATTGACACAAGTCCATGGCGTGCCTATGAACACATTGAACGATTAGAACATATTTGTAAAATAGTATTGGCATCAGGAAAATATTAAAATGAGTTTTTTAGTAGCAAACTTGCCACCAGTAAAATGTTTTATTCGCAGAGAATTTTTGTATGATTTTGAGAAGGGTCAAGGGGAACTTGAACCATGTTGGTGGATATCAATAAAGTCTCAACGTAGCCAAGCATTTAGAATTGAATCGTACTTAAATCACTATGGTGCGTTATATGATAAACTTCCATTACATGCTTACTGCTGGAAACCTATAGAAGGTGATCCGTATCCTTTAGATTTTTTACAATTATGGAACAGCATGTCTTATGATATCACTGTAATTAAAAAAGCAATGATAGCAAATATGAGATGTAAAATTAAAATGAAAGATGGTTCATGGTTAGAGGGTGAATATCTTTTTACTGTTGATTCCTCACATCCCGATTTTAATACTCTTGATTGTGGACACAGTGAAGACGTTGAGGATCATAAGTCCTTTAACTTTATCAAGTGCGATAATGGACAGTTTGCTGCACAACCAAATAATCGTATTGTTATTTTAGAACCGGCATCTAACCCTAAAGAAATGAAGATACCAGATTTCAATGTTGCTACTACTAGATGGAATGTTGAAATGGATTCAAAGTGGGACTATGGATTACCAGAGAACAAATGGAGAATGAATGAATAACAAGAAAATATTAAATGATTAGTACACGCATTTTAGACAATGACATGGGTGCAGTAATGAAAGTGCCACTCACCGGTAGAGGCACGATTCACGGTGTTACGGTTGAACTTGATGTAGTGGTTGCTCAGGAAAAAGATTCAAGTGGTAAGTTTATTGATATTACTAATAAAATTGCATTGACTGAACTTGATGTAGGATTGTTAGAGATAATCTCAGCCGATCGAGGTGTACCTAGATTCGTTGAACACGTAAAACAACTTAATAATCCTGAACGTGAAAAACTATTTGTGGAAGCATACACTAAATGGGTCACTGGTGGTAAAAAATGATGGGCACGGGGTATAGACCAACGACACTAGACGAAATGTTTTATAATAAATTAGTAGGTACAGAGTTAAAATTTGCTTGGTTTCCAGTAAAGTGTAACATATCAGATAAACCTATATGGTTAGAGTTTGGTTATAAACTTACTGCATTATATACTGGACCTGGTGCCACTGTCTTTGAATGTAAATGGCATGATAAACATGAACATATTATTTGGAAATTAAAACAATGAGAACATATGATAAAAGAATTGGCTTCTTAGTAAGTTATCAAACTCTTATACCTCATGGTGGTATAGGGCAATTTGCAAAGAGTTTTTGCGAATTGATGGATAGCCATAACATTAAAGTTGATATAATCACTGATAAAGAACCCAAAGACAATGAGTTTGTTAAATCATTGAAGGCAAATATTATATATCCTAAAGTGTCATTAGCCTATACAACACATAGTAATATCTTTATGTATGGTGATACATTCAACTATGAACGTATGGCTAACTTCCGAAATAGTATTGTAGAAGCATTAGAACATAATTTATATGATGCATTCATTTGTAACACATACGAAACAGTGCAGGTTGCTATTACAATGGGACTTGAAGATTGTATTCAAGTTATTGCATATACTCATTTAGAAAGTCAAATCTTTAAGGATACAAAGAATCCTTTCTTATATAATACCAATGTGTTGATGCGTCAACAACTTAGTACTCCCGGTGTATATGTTGGTACACAAAGCAAATACAATTGGCTTAACCTAGATGAATCATCTTATCATTTACCTATTCCAATTACAGAACAAGGATTGCTAGAAGAACATCACAAGCCACGTGAGGGTATATTGTTTGTTGGTCGTTGGGAAGAAGGCAAAAACCCTGAACTATTCTTAGAACTGATTGAACAAACTAAACTACCCGCTAAGGTAATGACTAGCGCAAATGGTGCTAAGAAATTTGAAGAACGATTAAAGAAGATTGGTGTACCTTATGAAATAAAAGTAGGTATTATTGGTCAAGAAAAAGTAGATTTCATTACAAGTGCAAGAGTTGCATTCAATCCTAGTATTGTTGAGAGTTATGGTATGGCTTTCTATGAACAGATTACACAACTACCCACGTTCTGTTTAGAGAATCAACGTTGGACTAATAATTTTAAAGGTAGATTCTTCTTTGTAACTAATAAAAAACAAATGGCAGAAGATGTTAAGGATGCATATCACGCTTACCCAACTGCTAAATCTTGGTATGACAAAAATGCATTGCGAGATACACAAAATTTAGAATCAGATGTATTTCATAAATGGAATGAATGTTTCAATGAGTTTAAGCCAAAGCAATCAAACAGTAACACAGCCAAAATATTAGAGAACACTACGGTCAAACATAGTGATTACATTAAAGATTTGGGTCGTAGTTTAATTTGCATTGATGACATTCGTAGTGTATTGACAAATAAACACAAGTATCGTATAATCTATACAGACAAGGAAACTTATCTAACCAAGGATCCTAGCTATGAACCATTAGAGGAAGTAACAGGATTAGGATTATTTGAACTAGTATGAAAAAAATATTAATAACAGGTAACAGTGGTTACATAGGATCACATCTTTGTAAGATGTTAGATGGTGAGTATGAGATTGTGGGATTAGATATCAAAGATCCTCAATATAAAGTTAGTAGACACTTTAATAGAAATATCAAAAACCAGTTTACATTAAAGAAAGAACATTTTGATGCAGTTATACATCTAGCCGCATTAGTCAATGTAGGTGAAAGTCAAAGGACACCCACTGATTATTATTTGACTAATATGATTGGTTCATTGAATCTATTAACTTGGGTAGATACAGATAATTTTATTTTTGCTAGTACAGGTGCAGCCGAAAAATGCGAAAGCGCATACGGTACAAGTAAGAAAGCGGCTGAAGATTGTATTAAAGAAATGTGTGAATACAGAAACATACCATATACTATCTTTAGATTTTACAATGTAATTGGTAGTGATGGATTTGCACCTACTAACCCTGATGGATTAATGTACAATTTATTCAAGGCAAAAGACACTGGTGAATTTACTATCTTTGGGAAAAACTACAATGAAAGTTGGGATGGTACTTGTGTACGTGATTATGTACACGTGAATGAAATATGCGATGCATTGCGTACTGCCATAGAAACACCTAGCAATAATATTGAATGTTTGGGTCATGGTGTAGGTTATACCGTTAAAGAAATGGTTAGTATATTTGAAACAGTTAACAACCTTACCATTGACGTTAAGTATGGACCTCGTAGAGAAGGTGATATTGCAGTTAGTGTGTTGGGAAATGTTAGTGAGTACATGAAACATCTTTATGATATTAAGGATTTATTAAAGATTGACAAATAATCACAACTATGCTACACTACAGTATGACTAACTATAACGGTAATACTTTATGACTAAACGTGTAGGCTTTGCTTGCAAATGGGCAGAGATTAATAAAAAAGGTGAGATTGTTAGTGCTGAGGGTCTTAACACCGGTGGCACTACAATGGCATGGGCAAAACGCAATAACAAGCAAATGGTTGAAGAAAAAATCATTGAAGTGGCTAAGAAAAATATTCTTAACACACATGCATTGATTAAGAAAGTTGCAACACTTCCTCCTGAACTACGTATGTTACGACTAACTAGCGATATGCTTAGTTTCTATACGCACCCCGATTATCTTTACTTCTGGCAATCATCTGACGTACAAAATATGTTGTCTAAATGGTTTGCACCATTAGGTGAGACTGCACGTGCTAATGACATTCGTGTTAGTTTTCACCCTGACCAGTTTGTTGTACTAGCAAGCGAACGTGAAGAAGTTGTTACTAATAGCATACGTGAATTTGAATATCATTGTGATATGGCTCGCTGGATGGGCTATGGTCGTAAATTTCAAGACATGAAAATCAATGTACATATTAGTGGTCGTCAAGGTCCTGATGGTATTCGTAAAGCATATACCCGCCTAAGTCCCGAGGCACGTAATTGTTTAACTATAGAGAACGAGGAGATGAGTCATGGATTGGATACTTGTTTGCAGCTTTCCGATTTGGTGCCTATTGTTCTTGACATACATCATCATTGGATCCGAGAAGGTGAATACATCGACCCTTTGGACTCTAGGGTTATTCGTGTTATTGATAGTTGGCGCGGAATGCGTCCTACTCTCCACTATAGCGTTAGTCGTGAAGACATTCTAGTTGGTCATGATACAAAGACTAGACCCAATCATGCACAACTATTAACTGAAGGTCATAACAAACAAAAACTACGTGCCCATAGTGACTACTACTGGAATGTTGAAGTTAACAAGTGGGCGGCTAGTTTCAATGAGAACTTTGATATCATGTGCGAGTCTAAGGCTAAGAACTTGGCTAGCATTGACTTTTACGAAAAATATTGTAAGTGATAGATGAACTATATCAAATTTGGGGTGTAAAGCCTGAACATATACACGGTGACAAGTTTACTGGTTATGAAAGCCTATACCCTGAGTTTGATAAGTTTACAGAAGAAGTTTATGCTAAAGATCCAGAAGGTGTACGTAAACAAATACTAGAACTATATCGTAGTATTAATCTTGTTCCAATGTATTACTACACCGAACAGGGATTAATAGATGAAATTAACACACTAAAAGATAGAAAGTATAACGAGATACATAACGATATACTACCTTTAGGTAACAATGGTGGACAGACAATCAATCGTTTCTTATTCCCTAATATGTTAACTGCATTACCAAAAGGTCGTGCAGGTAATAGTTTGCGTGATAGGTTCTTAAACGATACTAAACTAGATAGAGCCATTCGTATTTGCTTTGAACATCGTAGTGGTGGCGCAAGATTAGTTTATCCTACATTAATTAGAACTGCATTAGAGTTAGTAACCGGTGAGAACATACAAAACTTTAAATCATTAAACGCACGTAGTATCATTGAACATCTATGCCCTACTATGTTCGGTCGTATATATGATTATAGTTCAGGATACGGTGGACGAATGCTAGGCACTAGTCTTAGTAATATGCACTATACCTATATAGGTATAGACCCAAATACAGAAACATTTAAATATCTTAACTATCTACAAAAGTTTTGTGACAATGATGTGGAGTTATACAATACTGTTAGTGAAGACTATCAACCAGAAAATATTGACTTAGCATTCAGTAGTCCGCCTTACTTTAACTTAGAAAAGTATTGTGACGAACCAACACAATGTATGAATCGTTATACTACATTGGATGAATGGTTTGATGGTTATGTAGTCCCAACTATGCGTAATATATATAATGGGTTGAATGTTGATGGATTGTTTGCTACTAACATTGCTGACTACAAGGGTATAGGTGGCGAGTTCTTTGTAGTTGATAAATGGATAAGTACTGCTGAAAGTTTAGGATTCAAATATCGTAAGACAATCAAAATGATATTAAACACTAGACCAGGTGTTGGTAACTTTCGTAATGAAGGTAGAGAAAAATTTGAAGGCATTTACGTTTTCAGTAAATAGTATACTATGTTTGATAAGATTAAAAGTATTTTTAAAAAGCCAGAGCCTGTAAAGGTTGAGCCTAAACCAAAGAAACCACGCAAGCCAAAAGAACCTAAGGTTGCACTTGAGTTATCAGACAAAGAAAAAGCAACATTAGCAGGTGAACCCTATATTGCAATTACTAAAGTAGATATTGATCCCAATGATATGCACAACGGTGCATTTGAACTTGACTGGAATGATAAGTTTATTATCAATTTGATAAAAGCGGGATACAAACAAAAAGATACTGACACTGATGATGTTATAGCCGATCGTTGGTTTCAAGTAGTTTGTCGCAATATAGCACTTGAGGTCTATGAACAAGTAGTAGCAGATCCTACAAATAGGGATGTCCGCCCCATTAGAACACGTGATTTAGGTGATGGACGCACAGAAGTAAGTTAATGCGTATATACGATAAAAACAATCCTCCTAAAGGATTTTATATTTATGCGTATATTCGTGCCTACACCTCAATAACAGCAACCGCCGGAACCCCCTACTACATAGGAAAAGGTAAGGGAAATCGTGCAGTTGATAACAAACATACCAATGGTTCTAAACCCAAAGAATTATCTCGAATAGTTATATTAGAAGATAATCTAACTGAATTAGGTGCATTTGCATTAGAACGAAGAATGATTAGATGGTGGGGGCGAAAAGACCTTAAAACCGGTGTTTTGTTAAATCGAACAGATGGTGGTGAGGGAATGAGTAATCCGTCACCGGAGACTAGGGAAAGATTAAGTGAACTAAACAGATTGGGTATTATAGGCAGAAAAGGTAAACCAGTATCTCTTGAAACTAGAAAAAAAATTGGTGAGGGAAATAAAGGTAAAATTCGTACTGAAGAATTTTGCAAAAATATTAGCAAGAGACAAATGGGAAGAAAACCGTCTGCACTCGCAATTCAACGACTGCGGGAAAGAAATTTAGGGTCAACTATACCACAGGAAGTTATAGATAAACGAGTTAAAACTAGACTAGAGAATAATAAACAAAGACCTCCCGCAGTTCATTCCGAAGAAACTAAGAAAAAAATTGGTGATGCTTTGAGAGGTAAGAAGCAGAAACCTAGAGGTCCATTATCACCGGAACATCGAGCCGCAGTTAGTGCAGCAATGAAAGGCTTGAAGAAAAAACCAAAACCCTTTGACCCCATTGCTAATAAAAAAATCAGTGAAGCACTTAAGGGTAAACCTAGAAGCGAGGAAACGAAGCAAAAAATTGCTGAAGGGCACAGACGCCGGGCCGCTGAGAGAAAAGCGGAAAAACTTGCCCAACAAAACGCACTCTTTAGTACTCTTTTTGAATTGACATAAAAAGGTTGACAAGTAACTAGTTTGGGTGTATAATAAAACATAAACTCAGAAAGTTATTATGTCCGAAATCTCTTTTGACTTGTTCAAACAGTCCTGTGAGGATCGTGGTTATACTGAACGCATATACCATGACCGCGGGGTATACGTATTATATTCCAATAACGGAATCAAATGCGAGATTAAAAAGAATCACTATACAATAGGCTGGTTAGCAAGACCAGAAGATGTTGCTACTATGCGTCAACAATTTATTGATGCAGGGTTTGTTGAGAAAAAAGGCAAGCGTAGTGAAAAGCGCAAGGACGAAAAAGATTTTATCAATGTACACTTTGACGGAGATGTACTCGAAAACTTTTGGGTTCTAGTTGGAATCATCGAATCCATTACTACTATTGTACGTAAGGTACGAGGTCAGGCAATTAAGCCAATTGCACGTGAGGTAAGTGAACGTAATATCTTTGAAAAGATTGCCAAACGTTTCAAATACTTTATTGACAGTGAAGATGGATTTGGCTTAGAAAATACCCGAGCATTGCTTGAGGGAGATAGTATTGACTATTTGATTACAATTGGTGAATCAGTTAATCGTACTAAAGAAAACACCTACCGTGAACATATTGTTCCTTGTATCCTTATCTATAATCAAGCGGTAACAATGACTATGGAAAAACATAGCGTGACCGAAATTGCACAAATGATTAAAAATAATTTAGCAATAGTATTGATTACAAATGAAGAGGCAGAGTTATTAGACAATGAATTAGACTTACAAACAAGTATGCCGGAAGGCTGGGAATTTGGGCACGATGTGTTTGCACGATTAAACGTTGCCCAAATTAAATTGAAATAACTTGACAAAATCTAAATATACGTATATAATACACACATGAACTACGCACTTATCGACACTGCCAACACTTTCTTCCGTGCCCGTCACGTTGCATCACGTAATAGTGACCCGTGGGAGAAAGTGGGAATGGCACTACACTTGACACTTGCGAGTGTCAATCAGATTGTACGCAAATTTGGCATTGACCACGTTGTGTTTTGCTTAGAAGGTAGGTCGTTTCGCAAAGACCTATACAAGCCCTACAAGGCACAACGAGCAGTTGCTAATCAGGCATTGACTGAGGCAGAAAAAGAAGAATCGGAAATGTTTTGGGATACTTATGAAAAGTTCACTACATTTCTAAAAGAGAAAACGAACGTTAGCGTATTGCGTGAACCGCAAGCAGAGGCTGACGATTTAATTGCAAGATTTATACACTTACACCCAAATGATAAAATTTTTATTATTAGTTCTGATGGCGATTATATCCAGCTTATATCAGATACAGTACATCAGTACAATGGAATCACTAACCAACTTATCACCCCAGATGGATATTTTGATGATAAAGGAAAACTAATCGTTGATAAGAAAACTAAAGAGCCCAAACTCTTAGAAGATCCTCAATGGTTGCTTTTCAAAAAATGTATGCGCGGTGATTCAAGCGACAATGTGTTTTCGGCATATCCAGGTGTGCGTGAGAAAGGTACTAAGAACAAAATCGGCTTGATGGAAGCATACGAGGATCGTACTAAGCAAGGTTTTAATTGGAATAACATGATGCTGCAACGCTGGGTTGACCATGATGGTGTCGAGCATCGTGTTAAGGACGACTATGAGCGCAATCGTCAATTGATTGACTTGACATGTCAGCCTGATTGGGTAAAGACTAATGTTGACAATGCTATTAAAACTGGTGTTAGGCTTGAAACTACACCTCAAGTAGGCATTCACTTGATGAAATTCTGTGGTAAGTACGAACTTGAGAAGATATCACAGAATGCCGAGACATATAGCAAGTGGTTAAACAATCCATACAAGGGGGTACTATGCCAAGTTTAGCAGATTATTTTTCACTAAACAGATACAAGGCTAAATGGAACATAGGTGATCGTATCATAGGTAAATGGAATGGTATTCCATTTGTAGGTACAGTAGGTAATGATACGCAACTTAATGAAATTGAAGGTCCATATATTAGTGTACACTTAGATTTACCTATCAAATTTGAAGATAAAGTTTATAACTTTATTCGAGTTAAACATAAAGATGTTAAGGCTTACAAATGATTAAAATCACTGAACCAAAACAGAAAATTAAAACTATCAAAATAGGTGATCCTGGTTGGTACATCAAGAACGGAATAACAATTACACCACGTGCAGGTTTTGAAGTTTCTAAAAGTTGCCCACGTGAATATGGTTTGATTTTAGCTGAGTGTATTGACAGAGGTTGGATTAACCCAGTAGCATACGTAAAAGAATCAGAATATATTTGGGATAAACTAGGAGAGTAACATGAATGATAAAGAAATTAGAGTTAACCTTGACGCATTAAAGATGATGGATGAGCGTATGCTTGCCGCAGTGATTGATAGTCTAGTTGAATACTATGCTGAGAATTATGGCTTAGACGATTTAAGTGATATCCCAGTGGCCCCTAGAAAACCCTCATATGATTGTGAAGATTTGAGTTTTGTTAAAGAATATCTAAAGAAATTTAGGCTATGAAGGAAATTTTTTACAAAAAAGTTGGGCGCAGGTATGTTCCTGTGCATGAGTATGACCAGACACTTATGGATTCGTTTCCTAAAGGTAGTCATTTGGTAATTTGCTATCCAGGCGGGCAAAGCACACGTTATAATGTAAATCCTGCATATGCACCGATGATTGCCGCAGGTCGTGTAGCAGAAGATAAGATTAGTGAGGCAATAAGAAAGGCCAGTGATATGCGCCCTAAACGAGCACCTATTACTAAAGGGCAACAAGAGGCTTGGGAAAATCTAGTAAAAGAATTCGGTGAAGATGCACGTATGTTAGAATGGCCTAGTGCTAGAGAAGTAGCCGAAGATGCAGTTAAAGTAATGCAAATAGAGGCAGACAAGTTGTTGTCTGTACCTGCAGTTAAAAAGGCATACGAACATTTTTTATTTCTAGCAGAACTAACAAAGGATCATAACAATGTCTAATTATGCAATAGATAGATTGTTAAAATTCAAAACAGTACCTGAGCGTTGGGAGATACACAACCTCTGTGATACATTAGAAGAGGCTAATGCTAGATGTGATATGTGGAATAAAAAGATTGATGGTGGCAGGGCATGGCGTAATGGTCCGGTGATTGTTGCATATCGTGTAAGAGAACTCAAGGAGATTGTAAATGCCTAATTGGTGTATGAATCAGGTTACTATTATAGCACCTGTTGAAAAAATCAAAGCATTAGTTGATGCTATCGAAAAAGATAAATTACTTAATCATTTAGTTCCAATGGAGGAGAATGATCCTGAATGGTATCATAAGCAAATTAATGCATGGGGTACTAAGTGGGAAGTAAGTGATGCACAATTCGATGTGTCAGAAGATGATAAGGTACTTACTATATCATTTGATACTGCATGGTCCCCGCCTATTGAGGCATTCAAATCATGGGGTGAAGAAAACCCTGATTGTATATTTAAATTAAAGTATTTTGAACCAGGTATAGGATTTGCAGGTGTGGCTGATTGGGACGGCGAGTACTTTGATGATGATACGCTTACCCAAGACGAAGACCCAGAAGAATACAAAGAATTCATATCAGATGAATTTGGTTGGGAAGAAGACGAAGAAGAGGACGAAGAATGAACTTAGTAGCAAAACCAATTATCAAAAATCAATATTGGGTTATCACGGACGGTGATAAAAAAATAGGAAACGTAGAGAGTCAAGGTACAGGATTTGATGTAAAGATTGGAAACAATATTGAACATTATAACAGTACTAAACAAATTGAAAAATTCAAAAAGATTGAATTTGAAAAATTTCGTAAACCACAAGATACAGTAGCAGTTACATTTTCTAATTTTCCTACAGGAAAAAGTAAAGTTTATAATAGTGTATTTGATGTAAAACGCAAACTACATTTGTTTACTAAAGAACCAAAAAGCAAATGCTATCATGCAGCCGGCTGGTTTGCAGTCAAACAAAATACAGAATTTGTCAATATTTTTTGTCCAAAGTACATTTTTGTATGTAGATATGAGTATCTCGGGCCATTTAATACCGAGGATGAGTTAAATAGTAGCATAAATACTTGATGATAAATGTAAAAAAGTTTATTGACAAAGTTGCGTTAGCAGAAACCCGCAACGCGGTACAAGTTGTATTACCGTTAAATGAAGCTAAACAATTACGTGACGATATTATGAAAATCATGTTAGACCAGCGTGGACATACAGTAGATGATAACATACAAGTAGTTATGAGAGGGGAGCGTTGGTAATGAGTAGAACACAACCAAAAGTTCTATTAGAGATAGTAGATAAAACAAGTTATAAATGTGACCAAATCGTAGAAGCCAGTGGAATATGGGCAGTCTTCTATGATGACCAACCTATCAATTTAAAAAGTTCACATTACTTAGATAGCAATACTGTGCCCAAATATAAGAAGACTAGTTTTAGTAATCCAGGGCACGCCAGAAATCTCTGTCGCAAATTAAACAACCAATTCAAAACAGATAAATTTAGTGTCGTGTTTCTATCTACCGGCACTAGAGTTTATCCAGATGACTAAACTATCTTATAAAGAATTAGTCACACAACAAATTATCAAAGAATTAGATATAGACGGTCCTACTTGGACACAAGAAGAAGCCATGAAAAAATGGTGGATGGTTCAAAGACCAGATGGCGGACTACGATTATCTGATATCGGTGATTTATCATTCAGGTATGCCAAAATAGAATTTTATAATTACGATTTTACAATAGATACCAAGTCTGGTGGCGGCTGGCATAATTATCTATTAGAGTTAAATAAAAAATTAAAATGTCCCTACTACATAGGCGTAAATAAAGTAGAAGATAGCAAGAAACCTTTCATAAGATTATATGACAGTAAGATTGCTATGTTGGTTAGTCTGTATGGTAACATATCAGAATATCTTAAATCAGTAAAGGTACGATAATGACAGAAGAAAAGAAAAGCAAGAACCCATTCATCAATATGGCTAACGATGCTAAAAAGAAAAATCAAGGCGAGCATCCTGGATTAGGTAAAGCACCAAAGAAACAAGGGCCAAAAGCAAATACAAAGGGATTCGGTGGTGCTAGTGTAGTAAGACGAAGTGGTAGAGGCGGATAAATACTTGTCAACGATAACGCGGGCTACCGCGTTATATATATGAGTAATATTTTTAAAGGAACATAAAATGAAACAACTTATCGCAATCATTCTAGCAACATTCACATTCGTAGCATATGCAAATGAACCAACCGTAACTGATTCGGGTGTTAAATTGGCAAAGAAAAAAGACCACAGTAAGGATGCAAAGGTGGACACCACCAAAAGTCCCAGTAAAAGTTCTAGCACTGCCAAGGACGCAAAGAAACCTGCTAAAGATAGTAAGGCATCCAAATAAAATATTTGACATTGATGATGAAGGTAACGGTCCGCCCGGACCAGACGAACTAGACTTACAAAGAGGGTTTGATCGCCCGAAGATAGTCCATCATGAAATTGATGATGAACCGTTATCAGATTATGTAACAATACGATTGGCTCTAATTAGAGTCAAGGCTCTACACAAATACAGAGAAGTATGTTATAATAAAAATTCACAGGCATAAATACTTGTGCAGTTATGGGTTCTGTATAAAAACCCAAAATCATACACACACATAGGAGAAAATTATGATTCAATCTTTCACACACGATGCCGTTGATGCGGTACAAAAGGGTAAACTACAATTCGTTTCAGCTTTCGTTAAACACGAAGGTCTAGCAGAAACGATGACTAAATTCGTTCAAGCCCAAACAGAATACACTAAATCAGTATTAGACACAAACATTGAAACAATGTTGAATTTTGGTACACTTGTTACAAAGAAAGACTTTGTTAAAGACCTTATTTCAGCATATGGTTTAGATAAATTCGCACCAACAGCACCTGCTAAAGCTGCAAGCAAGAAAACAAAGTAATATGTTAATAACTCTACTTATTGTAGCATTGGCTTATGCCGGTTATAAAGTTGCCAAAATTTCAAACGACACTTCATATGGTTCTAGTTTAGAACAATATATTACTGAGCGTAACCCACAACATTCAGGTGATGTGGAACGTCTTACAGTTGAATACAACATGAAAATATCTAGAGGTATACTATGAAAAAATTTATTCTAAGCATCTTAGAAGCCATCCAAGCTATTAAAAAACATAGAAACGATTCTAGTTTAAAGGGTAGATAAACCCAAACTAGATTGACTTTCAATCTTAATGGCTATATAATTTACACACAAACACAGGAGACAATATGTCAGATTTTACACCAAAAATGCCTGAAGTAAAATTCAGTAAAAACGGATACGAAATTCGCAGCGATGTTCTTGGAATGGCTAAAGATTTTGTAGAAAAAGAATACAGCATGAAATTTGCTGGTTGGGAACTAACTGCAAAGAAAGATCCTGCAACAGGACAACTTGTTAATTCAGTTGCCGCACCAGAGTTTCCTGGATTAGAGCAGATTTTAGAAACCGCAGAAAAAATGTATGGTTTTGTAAATCAAAGTACTACAACTAAAAAGTAATACTTTTAGTTTCAAAAGCCCTGCTAGTCGGGGCTTTTCCACGGCTTGACAATAAATCATTTTGGGCATATAATACATGTATTGATTGATTAAAGGAGTTGTTATGAAAATTGAAACTGCAATAGCCCAACTTAAAAAAGAACAAGAATTTTTGGGTCTAGGTCTATTAGAACTTTTAGCTGACATTCAAAAAGACGGTCGAATGGTCTATAGCGAAAAGACCATGCAAGCGTATAGGATATTTATGGTTGAGGGCGCAAAAATGTTTGCTCCTGTTGCAGAATAACAACAACCCAAAATTTGACAATAAATCGGTTTGGGTATATAATACTTGTATTGATTGATTAAAGGAGCTAGTTATGAAGGTAAAACTTTTTGTTACAGGTAGTCAGAATTACATGTATTTCAAAAACAAACTTCCTACTAGGCGTTGGGATTACTGTGAGACACCCCGCACGGTGACCATTATCCCTGATCCGGTCAACGTCTACCAAGACGGTGAGTATGGTTTTGTGACAGTTTTCGGTCGTAAGATTTTTGTCAAATGTGACGGAAATCATTGGGAAATCGTCGGTGCTGAGAAATCCAAAACTTGACAATAAATGGATTTGGGTATATAATAGAGTCTTAGTTAGTTGATTAAAGGAGTACAAAATGTCAAACGAATTCAAATCTTGGGAAGAAATGTCTGAGTTGGAACAAGCCCAATGCACATATTGGGATATGTACAAGGATGCTTATGGCGTTCGCCCTCGCGGTGTTGACACTTCTGGTTGGACCCTTGAGGTATTTGAAGCAGAGTTTGCTTCATTGGCTACTGCTATTGAACAAGAGGATGCCCAACGTAAAATTGCTGAGGCAGCGGCTATTGCTAAGTTTGAGGATACTATTACTAACCTCATGCACACTGGTACCAATCGTGAACGTGTGATTGCTTGGTTGATGGATGCTGAGGGTGCTAACGGTGATTATGAATACTTTTGCTTTACTCAGGGATTGCCCTATAATTACTTTAGAAAAGCGGCCTGAGGTTGACAATAAATGGATTTGGGTATATAATACTTGTATTGATTGATTAAAGGAACACAAATGTCACAAATGCTTTGCTACACACTTGAAATTTACAAATCTGACAAACGTGTCAAAGAAGGTAAACGTCTTATTAAAAAAGAAGATTTTGCCCCTTCTACTAAAGACTATATCGAGGCTGTTGCTGAATCAAAACGCAAGTTGGGCTTCATTGTTGAGATGTTCCAAACTTATGAAATTAAGCAAAATTTAATGACTGGTAAGACATACAAGGAACGGTATGATACCCCGTATTTCTGTTCACCCTCTAGCGAATCTTTTTGGAGCAATTAATGATTAAAGTTAATACAAAGTTGAGTACAGATGGTTCTGGTTATTGGTCTAACCTGGCTAAAACAGTACTAGTTACCGGATTAGAACTTTCGTATACATCTGATGATTGGGAGTTTGGTGAACTAAGGGTACACTTTAGCCCTGATACTTGGAATGTGAATGTTTACGGCCTCATCTATACGGATAAAGAATTTTTAAGTAATGTAAAAGTATTACTTTCTAGACTAGAATTAGGTACTGATGTTTCTTATTCTGAGCAAGGTATGCAAGGTGATACTTTTGTTAGTCTAGATGTTGGTCCTGAATTCATAAAATCATACAAAATGGCTTGACAATAAATGGATTTGGGTATATAATAGAATCTTAGACAGTAAAGAAAAGGACTACAAAATGCGTACAAAAACTATCATTGACGGTTTCAAAAATTCACAAAAATTCCGTATCATTTTCAAGGGTGACGGTAGTGAAAATGACGTTGGTTTTTATATGACAATCCAGCAAATGACCGAGCAATTTGCTACAGTTAACGCCCGCTCACTTTGCTGGGACGCAATGATTAAATTGTCTTATTTGCGTTATGAAGCCAAACGCAAAAACGAAACGATTCCAACAGGTCTCGGTGACACTTTCCGTGGCAAACAAGTACAAGTTGATTTGGTCTAAGGAGTACAAATGACTAAAAAAATCTCTATCAAAGTTTTTGCAGATCCAGGTCATGCTTGGGCACGTATTGCTAAGTCCAAATTGGTGAAACTTGGTATCGCTGATAAAATCTCTACTTATAGTTATCAAAAAGGTGAGAATGCTTTCTTGGAAGAGGATTGTGATTTGTCAGTATTGATTACTGCCCTGCGTGAACGTGGCTATGAAATCCGTTTCAACGAAAGCCATACTAATCGCCAAAGCAAAATCCGTAATTATAATACGTATAGAGTAGGAGTATAACATGGATTTCATTGTTAGAATAGTTGAAGGTGTCGGTGAAGTTGGTATCGATACTGAGGCAAGCCCGGGCAACGGAAAATTCTACATTAAACACTATGCATCAGGACATGATGCGGTAGGGTTTGATAATGAGGAAGATGCATTGATGGAACTAGAGTGGGTCAACGATTTGACCGTGGTCGAAAAAGGTTGACAATAAATCACTTTGGGTATATAATAGAGTCTTAATCAGTTAATTAAAGGAGTTTGCAAATGGCTACACGTTCAGCAATTGGTGTGATGCATGGTGATAACTGCAAAATGGTATACTGTCATTGGGACGGTTACTTGGAACACAATGGTGAAATTTTGCAAAAGCATTATGATAGTCCCAAAGCAAATTATCTGGTAGCACTTGGTAATCTTTCTAGTTTGCGTCCTAATATCGGCGAACAACACCCATTTAGCAAATTTGAAATCAACGACAAGTCGCCCGACGTTGATGCCCTTATTGCTTTGTATGAGGAAGCAGAATCTAAAGGTTGGTCTACATTCTATGGTCGTGACCGCGGCGAAGAAGACCAAGGCTATAAAACATTTACTAAATTTTCTGAGGCAGTTGAATACTACCAAGATATGGGTTGTGAGTTTATGTACATCATGCGTGACGATGTTTGGTATGTTACTAGCGGCGACATGACTGAATTGGTTAGTTTAGAGTTTGCATTGAAACAAGTGGAGACTGTATAATGGCTGTACATAAAAAACCTGTACTGAATTATAATGCCAATGATGTTTGGGCCGCAGCATGTCAGGCTCAACAAGTTAACGGCAGTTATATAAAATTAAATGAATTAACTAGCGACCAACTTACGAATGGTACACGTGCTAATCGTGAAATCATAGTATCATTGATGGAAGATACTACCCAAATTACTGATGAAAACCGTGAGCAAGGTAAAAAGGTTCGTCAATATTATCAAGGTCTTACATTCAAGGTTCTTAAAGGTATCAAACTTAATGACTTTGATAATAATGTTATGTTGATTAGCAATCGTGATGTTATCACCGAAAACTTTGACCTAGCAGTTATTGCAAGTTTGCCCAATTCTTATGTACGTGCGGTTGCACGGGATAATGTTGACCAACGTATTAAATTTGCACAAGGTGGCTACATTAGCAAGCCCGGATTAAAGGCTACACTAATTAAATTGGAAGTACTAAAATCTATTTTCTCACATAGATATAATGTGAATTTTATTACCGGAGTTACACCCGCAGATGAGGTAGTGTTTTTTTCTTACAAAGAAAGTATCCCAGTTGGACAAAATATCATTGTCAATGGTACTGTTAAAGCACACCGTGACAATAGTACCCAATTGAGTCGGGTCAAATTAACTTGACATATATTACGCAATATAGTATACTATAATCATCTTTACACACAGGAGTTCGTATGAAGACTTTTATCATTGGTACAGTTTTTGGTATTGTAGTCGCTACCGTAGGTTTTAGCGGTATTGCTAAAATGGTGGACAACAGTATTGAGAAAACAAAAGCAATTGCGATTGAGCAGGCAAAATAAATGGCTTGGATTGGTGTACTCATGTTGTTGATGCTAGGTCATCTTGGCTGGTCATTATTTTTAGCAATTATAATTTTAGTTTTTGGAGATTAATATGGGTTTAGATATGTATGCTTATGTCGCCTCTAAAGCCGACAAGATGAAAGAATATTATGAAAACTATGATTGGGAAAAAGATTCAAGCACTATAACCAAACCGCGTGAATTAGCATATTGGCGTAAGCATCCTAACCTACATGGCTGGATGGAAAATCTATATCGTGAAAAAGGTGGTACTAAAACCTTCAATGGTATTGAACTTGAATTATCATGGGAAGATATTAGTAGGCTTGAAAAAGACATTAAGAAAAGACATTTGCCTAATACAACAGGTTTCTTTTTTGGTAATCCTGCAGATAACATTTATTATCACGATGATTTAAAATTCTGTATTGAAGCCAAAGCAGAAATATTTTTAGGATTGAAAGTCTTTTACAACAGTAGCTGGTAATATCATGTGGTCATTGATTTTAGTTTTGTTTGAACCCTTTGAGCAGTCTTTCCCTCTAGGTGAATTGGGCAAGCATGATACTTTTAGTCAATGCGTGGCTTTTCAACATGAACTTCAATCAGAGGTTACTAAACAAAATGCTAACAGTATATTGTTTTGCGTTAAAGATTTTAAAAATACATTTGGAGTTGAAGAATGATTAAAATTATATTGGCATTTTTGTTTGTGTTTTTCGTGTTTTATTTTGGCATAAAAGGCTACAGGGATTTGTCCGGGAAAGACAAATGGGCATTGACAAAATTGCTTGGTTATAGTATACTATGTGCATTGACAGCAATAGTGCTGTTAATGTTGATTGTTATTTTATTTTAAGGAAACATAATGAAACGTATTTTCACCCTCTCTATTCTTGCTGCTGCAGTTTTGGCAACAGGTTGTACACGTATTGAAACAGGTGAAGTTGGCGTGCGAGTTGGCTTTGATAGACAGGTTCAGCCAGGTGAATTGATGCCCGGATCATTCAATCAAACATTGATCGGTGATGTGCTTACATTCCCTATCAAGGACGTTAATGTGACATTGGAGAACATGACTCCTGTTGCTAAAGACAATTCTACAATGAAAGACTTTGATGCTGTAGTTGTTTACAACATCAACCCACAACAAGTAAGTGAGTTGTACGCAACCAAGAACAAGAGTTTTCACGCTGAGTTTCGTGGTGACACTTATGTGATGTATAACTACATTGTGCAAAATGCCCGCAATGCTATTTACAAATCAGCCCGCAAGCACGAAGCACTGGACATGGCAGACAATCGCACTGACATGGAGAACTACATCAAGGATGAGATTACTCGCAATCTTGCCGAAGAAAAACTAGATGGCAGTATCACAATCAGTCAAGTGATGATTCGTAATGTGTTGCCTAGCGATACAGTGGTTGAATCTGCAAATGCATTGGTTCGTAGCAAAAACGAACTCAAGCAAAAGGAAGTTGAAGTAAAAACTGCCGAAGCAGAAAGTCGCAGAATGGCAGCATTGGCTAATAACTCAGGTGCTAGTATTGCATTCATGCAAGCACAAGCCATGTTGAATATCAGTGAAGGTATCAAGAACGGTCAAGTACAGACTATTGTTGTTCCTTCAAACTTCAATGCATTGATGATGCCAAAATGAAAACCTATCTGCTTTATTTTGACACTGACTATAACATAGGAGTGACATAGATGAAGGTTGATAGAATTAATCCAGCAATGGCTCATAAAATTGAGTTACAGAAACTTGCCCATCAAGAAACAATTAAACAACAACAGATTAAAGTTATCAAAGATAGACAACGTGAATTAGAACAAATTAGACCGCAAGACCTTGACAAAGGTAGTAACATTGACAAAATGGCATAGGAGATATAAATGAGTGCAAGTTGGATTAATAAATTAAACGAGAGCGATAGTCGCCTTCATAAAGAAGATGTAATTTTGCAGGCTCTTGAGGCAAGTGTCCTAGGCAGTCGCAATAGTCAAATTTTCTTGGGTTTTACCAACGCCTGTTATAATCCCTATGTTACATTTGGTATTCGTCAAGTACCCGATACTGTAGGTATTGTTGACGCAGAAAATCCCTGGGATGAATTCAATATGTTGATGTATCAACTTAGCCAACGTAAATTGACAGGTCATGCGGCACGTGATGCTGTACAAAATATGTCTGAGCGGTTTGATAGTATTGAATGGAACACATTCTTAGCACCAGTGTTGCGTAGAGACTTACGAGCAGGTATCAGTGATAAGACAATCAATAAGATTTGTAAAGGTACTGAATATGAAGTACCAATCTTTGGTTGTCAACTAGCAACTAATAGTGAAGGTCGTCCAGAGATGAAAGGCATCAAACGTCTTGAGCCTAAACTTGACGGCGTTCGTGTGTTGTTGACAGCTATCCCTGATGAGGATGGCAATATTGTCACTATTTGTTTCAGTCGCAATGGTAAACAGTTTGACAACTTTGGTCATATTGAAAATCAAATACGTGAGAACTTTGTAAAACTTACACATAAAGCCGCAAGTAGTAACTTGAGCATGGGCTTTGTGATGGATGGTGAAGTGATTGGTAATACATTCCAAGAACTTATGCGTCAGGCGCGCCGCAAGACTGATGTACAAGCAGAGGATAGTGTGTTTAATGTATTTGACATTCTACCAATTGATGCTTTCCGTGAAGGTCATTGGAATGCACAACTACACAAACGCATTAACATTTTAGAAGATATGCGTAGTATCATTGATGACATGCCTAATGTTGAATTGTTACCACATATCATGGTTGATTTGGATACAGCGGCAGGTAAAAATCAATTAGAACGATATGCTAAGGATCAAGTGAATCTTGGATTCGAGGGCATTATGATTAAGAATGTTGATGCGCCATATGTCTGTAAGCGTAGTACAGACTGGATGAAGTGGAAGCCTGTCATTACTGTAGACTTGGAGGTCATAGGTGTCGAAGAAGGTACTGGAAGAAATGAAGGACGACTTGGTGCACTGGTTTGTTCGGGATTCGATGACGGAAAAGAAATCTCCGTCAATGTGGGAAGTGGTTTTAGCGATGATGATCGTGATGAGTTTTGGGCTAACACTAATCACATCATTGGTCGTACTGCTGAAATCATGTGCGATGTGATTACACAAAATCGTGATGGTACGTATAGTTTACGTTTCCCTCGCTTTGTTAGATTTAGGGATGACAAATAATGTATAAAACAATTTACACAGAAGTAGAAGTTGACGTTGACTTGGGTGACTTTGATACCGATGATTTGATTGAAGAATTGGAGTCACGTGGATCGGGAGTCACGGACTATGGAGATGGTAAAGAAATACTAGAGTCCATTTATCAAAAACGTAGGATTGGACAGGACTATCAAACTGAACTTGAGCAGTTAATTTGGTTAGGATTAGGACGTGTTGTATGAATGAGTGGGTATTAGTTGCAATTTTTATGACTAATATAAATGGTATTGCTAAAGTTGAATATGACGTGGTTGATTATTTTAATACTAAAAAAGAATGTATGGTTGTTCGTATGAAACAATCAATCAATGCTAACCGAAGTTATCAGTGCCTACCAAGAGATAAGGTATGAAGGATAAAAAAGATAAATTCATACAATATGGATTTTACCTACTGTATACGGTTAGTACAGTAGGTATATTTTTTGGTATAGTGTATACACAACCAATGATGATTTTCATGTGTGTGATTATGGCATTTATCGGAGTTATCGCAGAGGGTGAATATTTCAGAGAAAAAACTTGGCCTGTAGAAGGATCCGAAGATTACAACAAAATAGTAGACCATGTAAGGCGCGTAATACATGAGGTTAAAAGAAGGAAGAACCAATGAATTCTAAACTAGATGATGACTTAGTTAAAAAGTATCCTAAAATTTTTAGAGATAGATATAAACCTATGCAAGAAACCGCAATGTGTTGGGGTTTTGAATGTGGCACAGGATGGTACAACATATTAGATTTATTGTGTAATCAGATACAACATCATATTGATTGGAAACGTAATCAACGTGTCCGTGCATTAAAATATAATCGTTTGCTGGCTAAGGCACTGAAGGGTGATAAATCTGGGTTAGTCAAATATTTTACTTATGGAGATAGCCCAAACGAAAAGACTTATGAGAACGTAGAGTTTGAAATTAAAAGAAATCAACCAAGACAAGTTCCGGAAGCACCACACCAAGTAGTTGCAAGTCAAATTAAAGAAAAGTTTGGTACATTGAGGTTTTATTATAATGGTGGTGATGACTACATTAGAGGCTTGGTAAGTATGGCTGAGGGATTTTCAAGTAGGACATGTGAAAATTGCGGGAATCCAGGAAGACGCAGGGGTGTTGGATGGTTGTATACGGCATGTGACTTACATACTAAGCCAGAAGATTTGGATACCCAAGAAGAAATTCTTTCCCGATTGTCTGTACAAGATTTAAATAGTAGCATATAATAAGTTAAACTTTTAAGGATTACAAATGGTAACTATCGTAAAACATGAATGGCATAGCACAGACCGCCAATATACTTATGAACTTGATGAAGATATATTGAGTGAAATTTATCCTGATATGGATGAAGATGAAATTGCTAGTTTGTTAGAGCAACTTGAAAATGGTGAAGCTGATATTGAGGATATCATCAATGAAGCCTGGGAAAATGATATTGAAATAGATTGGGAATTCCAATATGATGATTGTTGGACTGACCGTAAAGGCGGGTATGAGGTTACTTACGAATATGGTGATGAAGATAGTTACCATCACGAACCTTCTCCACCCGAACCAACACACAAGTGTACTAAATGTAAATGGGTTGGTCAGAATTATGATGCTGATTGGCAATGGCAAGACAGTGATGGCAAAGACCTTGATGAACCAAAGAAAGTTTGCCCAATGTGTGATAGTGACACTGAGTTAACCGAAGCAGGCATCAAAGATAAAAAAGAATCTGATGAACGTTCCGCACGATGGGCCAAAGAAGCCAAAGACGCTGAGGAAGAAGTTCCTTGTTTTAGTTGTGGTGCTATGCATAAAGAAAGTGACTTGCCTGAATTGAGTGGGCAATATCATTGTCCTGATTGCCATGAAGGTTGGGTAATGATGGATAGTCGTGAGGAAGAACCGGTCGATGAAACAGAATTAGAAAACGCATTAGAAGAATTGAAACGTGAGTTTGATGAATTAGTAGCGACAAGTGATGTAGTTCCCATGAAGTGTACAGAGTGTAAATGGACCGGTGATTGGACCGACACAAAATCTAACGATGATGGTGAGGATACTTGTCCAGAATGTGGTTCATTAGTTGAAGATGTTAACAATGGATGATTATTTAGATTTAATAGGTAAGAAGTTTTCGTTTGAAGACGGGGCAATGATTGAGATAATCCAACTTAAAGAAAGAGAAGATGGATTATGGGTTCATTATTTTATTTCAATGAATGCTAGTTTACCTAGAAAACTAGTTATGCAACTAGACGAGTTTAACAATACATTCGGACATTTATTTAAAGACTAAATATATACACTATGATCCTAGCTATATTACTCCTACTTTCCGGCTTAACTATTTCAGCGGTTGCCATTTATTATTCTGTCGCAGGTTTGGTTGCGATATTCTCTGCCGCGGCAATACCTATCATGGTTATGGGTATCAGTCTTGAGGTAGGTAAACTTGTTATTGCAAGTTGGGTAAAAGCACGATGGACACAAGCTCCATTTTTAATGAAGTCATATGCTATTATTGCCGTTGTTATTTTAATGGTTATTACTAGTTTAGGTATTTTTGGTTTTTTAAGCAAAGCACATAGTGACCAAACATTAGTAAGTGGTGATGTACAAAGTAAGATTGCAGTATATGACGAAAAAATCAAAACAGCAAAGGACAACATAGATGCGAACCGGAAGGCGCTTAAACAAATGGATGAGGCTGTGGACCAAGTTATGGGTCGAAGCAATGATGAAAAAGGTGCCGAGAAAGCTGTTCAAATCCGAAGAGCACAGCAAAAAGAACGTGTCCGCCTTCAATCTGAGATTGCGACCGAACAGAAAACTGTTGCCGCCCTTAGCGAAGAAAGGGCACCCATCGCAGCCGAGGTTCGTAAGGTTGAAGCAGAAGTAGGGCCAATCAAGTACATAGCGGCATTTGTCTATGGTGACAACCCTGATACTAATGTGTTAGAACGTGCAGTAACTTGGGTTATTATTCTTATTGTTATTGTGTTTGACCCGTTAGCAATTGTTATGCTATTAGCGGCTCAAATGACATTTGGTTGGCTTAAAGAAGAAAAAGAAGACAAACACAAATACGAACAAGATGACGGTCCAATTAATGAGGAAGCACTAGCGGCATTACGTGAACGTGCCAAAGAAGATTTACCAACAGGTGAACTTACTAACAAAGACGAATTATTTCCGATAGATGAAGATGTAGTTAAAGAATTAGATGATCCAATTAATTGCCATATTTGCAATACTCCTCTTGTTAAGGCACCTGGCATTGGATTATTCTGTCCAAATAAAGAGTGTGATGTATTAGATGGGCCCTTTGATGGTTCTGAACCTATTCAACTGGTAGTCACTAACTCAAATCCTGCTGACAACATTCCTGTAGTTGAAGAAAAGGTAGAAGAACCTGTTACGTCTAAAACACCTGCAATTGATATTGAATACAAGTTTGTAGAAGAGGATCACGAACCAGATTATACAGACCCAGTTATTACAACTAAAGAGGATGATTCAGTATCTGTAGGTTTCTTAAAGCAACACACTATGACTATACGTGAGCAAATAGAGGAACCAGAAGTTAAAAAGGATGATACACCTAACTTTGAAGGCTTTAAAGATTTAACAACAGGCGAATGGGTACAAACAGGACCTGCTTTTGAAGCTCCAAAAGAAGAAGACATTGAGTTAAGTAATCTACTAAAAGACAGTCCCGGCGATTACATAGTATACGGTGGGAAAAGAATGCATAAAAGTGTTCTCTCTGATTTGCGCCCCGACTTACATCTTGTCAATGATTTAAAATTAAAAGTTGATGATCCTACTGAACCAAACGTTACATTCGGTGATAATTTTCCCAAAGTACCAGCTTTAGGTGATATGTTTACCCGTATTGATGTTATTCCGCATAGAATTTTTAAATTTAACGGTAGAAAATGGATAGAAGTAAACCGTGAAAATACTGATAGTCATCTATCTGAAGATGGTTATATCCAACATTTAATTGAGAAAATTGCTAGCGGAGAATATGATCCGGATCATTTGACTCCTGCTGAACAAGACGCAATTGCCCAATACATAAAAGAAGACAAAAATACCATCTAAAAGGTTGACAATAATTCCGAATAATGTTATACTATGTTCATAGTTTAACTCAGAGAGGTTTTTATGAAACTCAAACTTTCAGCAGTAGCAATTGTAGTACTTTTGTCTGCATGTTCTAGTATGAAGTCGGTAGACGGTGCTAATAGTTCCGGACCCATCACAAGTCAAAAATTGTCTACCAACTTTGTAAGTGAAAAAATCAAAGTTGAAACCAAATGTGAATGGTTTGGTTTAGGTAGTAATTGTAAGATTGTTGCCATTGAGTCAACCGGTACTGCACCAACATTCGGTGCTACAACTAGCAACCGTAAAAATGCGTTGACTATTGCCGAAATGAGGGCGAATAGCAATGTAAGTGAATTCTTAAATAAAGAAATTAGTACTAACCGTGTTAACACTACTATTGCCAAGAACATTGAAAAAGCAAAAGATGTTGTTAAATCCGGTAATGCAGATGGTTCAACAGTTGAAATGACTGATAAAGAAGCCGCAAATACTAGTTTGCGTGAGAACCAAAACGATACGGTTGTTCAATTAACTGAAACAATCAAAACAAACTCAAGTGCAATACTTAAAGGTTTTATAAAAATCAAAGAAGAAGTAATTGGTCCTCAAGAAGTAGCAGTTACCATTCGTTGGGATTTGGATAGCGAAGCCGTTCGTAATCAACTTGCCAATAGAATGAAATGAAATATCTAGCCATAGTGCTAGTGCTGATACTTTCGGCCTGTGCAAGCACACCTTCTAAAGAAGCCAAAGTAGAAAATGGTTATGTACGAGTGCTCGGTACTGGTAAAACAGTAGAAGAGGCTAGACGTAATGGATTTCAATTAGCAGTTGAAATGGCTGTTGGTGCGATAGTAATAACTGAAAAACAAGCAACCAATAACGTACTAGTACGTGACCAAATTCTAAAACATAGCAGTGGTTATGTCGATGATTTCAAACTCATTGACCAATCACACACTAGTTTGGGTTATAGTATTACTATGGATGTTAAAGTTAAGAACAGTCAAATTGCTGATGTAATTTTAAGTACCGGTAATAAAAAAGGTGTATTAGATTCGTCTAGGATATATGCACAATATGATTCTTATAGTAAAGAACGTGACGATGCGGAAAAATTAATAGGTAATCTTCTCAATGGATACCCGAAAAGTGCATTCAATTCTAATGTAACATCCACTAAAATTAAATTAAACAATGACCGAGATATGATTATTGAGATATCTGCCGTTGTTACTTGGAATCCAAAATGGGTAGATTCATTGGTTGAAAATTTAAACAGAGTAAGTGATGATGGTAAATCTACATATAGAAAAATTTCAATATGGCGTAAACCTAAATCATCATTTAGTGCATTTGATGAAAAACTTGAATTGTTTATCAATGATGAAAAAATTTACAAGAAAACATTTGAGTCTATATTCATCACCATGTTCTCCGTAGTTGAAGTAGTAGATGTAAATGGTAATTCTATCATTCGTGGTTGCGGTGATTACCCTAATTTTAGTGCAATTGGTATGATTGATCCTTTTACTGTTAATGCCGCATATACTATTCCTAAGGATAGTAAAACATTCAATGACCTAAAACGCATGGATCATGTTAACGTATATATGACTTCTAACAGAAATGTATGCTTAGGTAAAGTATAAATTCTATCAAGTATTTGTACTTAGATAAGTATTATAATGACAGAAGAAAATAAACAACTCACTCATTGTAGTTTTTGTGGTACTAGTAAAGAAACAGTCAAAAAATTAATCGTAGGTGAAAGTGTAGCAATCTGTAGCGATTGTGTTGAACTTTGCCAAGAATTAATAGTTGATGAAACCTCAGGTCCACAAGAAGAACCCCAATATGATCCTGAAAGTATTAAAGAATATTTGGACCAACATATTGTGGGTCAAGATAGTGCTAAAATAGTGTTAAGTGTCGCAATCACTAATCATTATAAGCGTATTAGTCGTCCTCCCAAAGACTTAGAAATTCAAAAAGGCAATGTATTGTTAGTTGGTCCAACTGGTAGTGGTAAAACACTATTGGCTAAAACTGCCGCCAAGTATTTAAAGGTTCCGTTTGTTGTTGCCGATGCTACTAGTTTAACCGAAGCCGGATATGTAGGTGATGATGTTGAATCAATGATTAGTATGTTGCTTAACGCGGCTGGAGGAGACAAATCTTTAGCTGAAAAGGGTATCGTATTCATTGATGAAATTGACAAAATTGCCCGTAAAAGTGAAAGTACTAGCATTACCCGTGATGTGTCAGGTGAGGGCGTACAGCAAGCATTGCTTAAGTTAGTTGAGGGTACAGTTTGTCGTGTACCTAATCAAGGTGGACGTAAACACCCTGGTTCAGACATGGTTGAGATTGATACTAAAAATATATTATTCATTGCAGGTGGTGCATTTGTAGGATTAAAAGAAATTATAGCAAAACGCACCAATGGTACTAGTATTGGATTTGCCGCAGACATTAAAGATAGTAAAATAGAAGGTGATTTGTCAGAAGTCACCCCTGATGACTTGACTAAGTTTGGATTAATTCCGGAATTTGTAGGTCGTTTTACAACCACTATTAGTGTAAAAAACCTCACTAAAGAACAATTAATACATATTCTTACAGATGTGAAAAACAACTATATCAGTCAATATCAATATTTGCTTAAATTAGATGAAATTGATTTGACCTTTACAGAAGATGCATTGGATCAATTAGCAGAAAATACACTAGCACTAAAGACCGGTGCTAGGGGCTTGCACACTGAAATTGAAAAAGCATTAATGTGCCATATGTATCGGACACGTGAATATCGTAAGTTTAATGTTAAAAAGATAAATATAAGTAGGGAGCAGATTATTAAACCAACACCAATCATATGCCAGGAAGAAAAGTAATAGTAGGACCAGACGGAAATGTTGAAAAAGCATTACGTAAATTCAAAAAAAAAATCTTAGAGTCAGGATTAATCCAAGAAATCCGTGATAGACAAGAATTTGTAAAACCCACTACTAAGCGTAAGATAGATAAGAGTAAAGCAAAGAGTCGTTGGAAAAAGTATTTGCGTGACCAAACACTTCCCCCTAAACAATATTAACCCAATAATATACAAATATTTTACGCAACAATGTAAAATATATAAATACATATGGACGCTGATAGTCAGGTCTATATAAACATCTTGCTTTTTAAAGGAGAAAAAAATGAGCAAAGTCATCGGTATCGATTTGGGTACCACAAATTCATGCGTAGCCGTTATCGAAAACGGAATCCCCAAAGTAATTGAAAATTCAGAAGGTGCTAGAACTACACCCTCAATCGTTGCCTACGCAAACGATGAAATCTTGGTTGGTGCAAGCGCCAAACGCCAAGCAGTTACAAATCCAAAGAACACAATCTATGCAAGCAAACGTTTAATTGGACGTAAGTTTAATGAACAGGCTGTGCAAAAAGATATTGACCTAATGCCATACAAAATCGTACAGAACGATAACGGTGATGCATGGGTACAAGTTAATGATGAAAAGTTAGCACCCCCGCAAATTAGTGCCGAAGTACTACGCAAGATGAAAAAGACTGCCGAAGACTATCTTGGACATGATGTAACCCAAGCAGTTATTACAGTTCCTGCTTACTTTAACGATAGTCAACGTCAAGCAACTAAGGATGCAGGTAAAATTGCAGGCTTAGAAGTATTGCGTATTATTAACGAGCCAACAGCGGCCGCACTAGCATATGGTGTTGATAAACAAGAAAAACGTGACCGTAAAATTGCAGTCTATGACTTAGGTGGTGGTACATTTGACGTATCTATCATTGAATTAGCAGATGTTGACGGTGACAAACAAATCGAAGTATTGTCTACGAACGGTGATACATTCTTAGGTGGTGAAGACTTTGACCAACGTATTATGGATTTCTTAATTGATGAGTTTAAGAAAGACAACGGAGTTGATTTAAGTAAAGATGTGTTGGCACTACAACGACTAAAAGAAGCCGCAGAAAAGGCTAAGATTGAATTATCAAGTTCAGCACAAACAGATGTTAACTTGCCATATATTACAGCCGATGCAAATGGTCCTAAGCACATGAACGTTAAACTATCACGTTCTAAATTAGAACAATTGGTTGACGAGTTAATCCAACGTAGTTTGGCTCCATGTCGTCAGGCTATGCAAGATGCTAATGTTAGTGCAGGTGACATTGATGAAGTTATCTTAGTTGGCGGTATGACACGTATGCCTAAGGTGCAAGAAGTTGTTGAATCATTATTCGGCAAGGCACCACGCAAAGATGTTAACCCAGACGAAGCAGTTGCCGCAGGTGCTGCTATTCAGGGTGATGTATTGAGTGGTGGCCGTAGTGACGTTCTATTACTTGACGTTACTCCATTGAGTCTTGGTATCGAAACAGTCGGTGGTGTATTCACTAAATTGATTAACAAGAATACAACTATCCCAACTAAACATTCACAAACTTTTAGTACTGCGGATGACAATCAGCCGGCAGTTACTATTAAAGTAGGTCAAGGTGAACGTGAACTATTCCAATATAATAAAGTATTGGGTGAGTTTAGTTTGGGTGACATTCCACCAGCACCACGTGGTCAACCACAGATTGAAGTTACATTAGATATTGATGCTAACGGTATTCTCAAAGTGTCCGCTAAGGACAAAGGTACTGGTAAAGAGAACAAAATCACTATCAAGGCTAATTCAGGATTAAGTGAAGCAGAAATTCAACAAATGGTTAAAGATGGTGAGTTGAATGCTGAAGCCGATAAGAAACATGTTGAATTAGTACAAGCACGTAATAGTGCTGAAGGTACATTGTTTGGCTTTAAGAAAGACTTTGAGGCTTATAAGGATAAGGTCACCGAAGAAGAACGCAACAAAGCAGACGAAGCTATTAAGGCTGTTGAAACTGCTATGGAAGGTGATGATCCTAAAGCAATCCAAGATAGTATTCCTAAGTTATACGAGGCTATCGGTCCAATTACTAAGTTTAAGTATGAGGAAGAAGAAGCCAAGAAGAAGGCTGAAGAGGCAGCAAATCCAACTGCTACTACAGAAGAAACTGCAAAACCCGTTGATGAGTCAACAGTGGTTGATGCAGAGGTAAAAGAATCTAAATAAGATTCTATAAAGATAGCGGGCGCTTTCGAGGCCCGCTTGTCATATACTTGCTTAATAAGGAGAAAAACATGACAAACACATTATCATTACGTTCATTAGACATACCTGCAATTCATAGATTTGGCATAGGATTTGATTCTATGTTAGACGAATTGATGCGTATGAATGCAACACAAACAAATAATAATTACCCACCGTACAATGTGGTACAAATCTCTGAGGACAATTTTGCAATTGAAATTGCAGTTGCAGGATTTACTCAAGGGGAAATTTCTATTGAGATAGAAAATCGTATGCTTACTGTCACTGGTAACAAAATTCAGGATTTGGATAAACCAAAAGAATATCTACACCGTGGTATTAGTTATAGAAACTTCCAACGTGAATTTATCTTAGGAGAACACATGGAAGTTAAAAATGCCGAGCATAATAACGGTATTTTGACTATTACATGCGAACGTTTAGTCCCGGAAGACAAAAAACCCAAGAGTATTGCAATAAACTACACTAAATAGTATAATACATTTATTGTAAATAAAAGTAGTGTATAGAAATATGCACTACTAACTTTAAGGGTTTAAAATGGCATCAACACATATAGATACAAAAATTAAAATCAAGCCTAATCTAGCTATCCAAGAACCCCCTATGTTCAAGGTTATCTATTTAAATGATGAACTAACTTCTATGGATTTTGTAGTACGTAGTTTAGTGGATCACTTTAATTATACCAGTGATACCGCACAAAATATCACAGTAGGTATACATGAACAAGGAAGTGCTGTAGTTGCAGTATTGCCATACGAGATTGCAGAACAAAAGGGAATTGAAGTTACACTTGATGCAAGACAAGAAGGTTTCCCCTTACAAGTCAAAATTGAAAGCGAAGTTTAAACTTCTATATTGATTCTTTTAGGGTAATAAGGAATCTTAGTAAGACAAGGGTTATTAAAATAGTTGACACCGTTAATTTTGGTGTCAACTATTTTTTTATGTGTTCCGAATACCCAAGTAGTTATTTTACTCTCAGTATCAGTATCTAACACATAATTTAGATTTATCTCAGCTGGATCTATATTAGGTTTCTCACCAAAATACAATTCAATAGAAGGTATACTATTAGAAATTATTACGATTTGTTTTACATCTATATGAAGTTGCAATTTCTCTATTGTTTTTTGCAGGTATGCCAAATCATCATACCTATTCATTCTTAGATTGAGTGTGTCTCCTTGTGTAGTGGCTTGATTTCCGTACCACCCATTCACTCCTACTAATGCTACTCCCTCTACTACAACTACATTGTTATGTAGATATACTGCATTTTTCATACCAGTGAATATTTTTGATATTTCATCTATAACGCGGTCTTTATCTTCTATTTGGCTATTTTCTATAAAACCATCTATATAAAAAACACCTTGATATAACTTACTCAAATGTTTGATAGTTTTATAGAGTACGTGCAGGTCGCTAGATATGTTACCTGCAAGCACACAATAAAGACTTGTTGGCTTTCCTTCCCAATCAAAGATATCATTCTCTGTTAGGTTTAAATCACTAATTATATCAAAGCCAAAAATCATAGTAAAATAGGGCCGTAGCCCTATTTCCGTTAATGTTTAATTAAAGAATTACGCCTTAGGGGCACGTGGTTTACGTGCTTTTTTAACGGCAGCAACTGCGTCTTTAGCATTGACCTTGCCATCTTGATTAACATCCAATGCTTTTTTAACACGGGTGGTAGTCTTTTTAGCAACTTCTTTAACTTCTGCTTCAACCTTAGCAACTGCTACTTCAGCTTTTTTCTCGACTTCTTTAACTTCCTCAACGATTTCTTGCACTACTTCTGGTTTTTTGCGTAAAACAAAATAACCAACAACTGCAATAACTGCGATTCCAATAATCAATTCCATGATAAATTCTCCTTGTACTATTATTTAGTTGGTTTGCACTAAAGTAGTATATTTTTCATAAATATATGTATGAAACTCATTAACTACTCCTTAGAAGAAATAATGGATTTTCCTCTTCCCCCTGTTTATTTACAGAGAAAATTACCCTATAGACCCTCAAAAAGTGATATTAGACATGTATATGAACAACTGAATTGGTTAATTTTTGACAATAAACTACATATGCCAAAGTTAGTTTTAGCTAGTCATTGTAAGAAATACTGGGGCATGTGTATAGCAGAAACTTCAATAAACTATACAGGGAGTTACTGTACTATAAAAATGATGGATAAATGGTTCTGCCCGCAGTGGATGGTAACTACACTAGCACATGAAATGTGTCATCAATATCAATGGGATATAGATGGACCCAAGCGTTATAGAAAAGGTAAAGATTTCATTCTAAGTCACGGTCCTAGTTTCTTTGTATTCCGTGACAAATTAGCTAAACACGGTATTGCGCTAAAAACTAGTCATGGACAAAAACGTTGGTTTAAACACCAAGATTTGTTCAAGTGCTAAATACATATTATGCGTGATTTATTAACAATACTAGAAAATTTAGAAGAAGCAACAAAGAAGGATCCTAATGCTCCTCAAACTCTTTTTGCTAACGGCTTAACCCCCACCCAAATAAACAAAGACCCTGCACGTTGGACGTTATTGATTCAAAAGATATCCACAAATCAACCCTTCATTGACAATGTAACAGGTGACCAAATCTTTATTGATCCAAATGAGGCAAAGCGTCTAACTAAAATGAAGAAGGACGGTACGTTCAAGGGTGAGAAAACAACTATCTTAACTAAAGACGGACAAGAAATTCCGATGTCACAATTGGCCAAGAATGAAGAATTTGGCGGTAGTACAAAAGAATCCGTATTACTGAAACCAAGTTTAATTAAGATTACAGACAGAGATATTCCTGCTACGGATTTATACGAACAAATTGCAGGCAATCAAGTACTTCAAAGTACAGACTATGGTAGAGTAGTTATTCAACTAGCACAATATATTATTGCAGGTGAATATTGTCAATTACCACCTGAATATTTAGAAAAAGCAAAAGAATCAGAACGCAAAGCAATTGTTGATTATGCAGGTGAATACTTGGGTGTACTGGCATTATTATATGGTCGTAGTCGCTTCCCAAGAAAGCAACAGTTCTTAGAGTGGCTAGGTGGTGATATCGGTGAGTTAACATTGAACTTCCCTAGTGCGGCTAACAATAACATTGCTGATAGTTATGCAGTTATTAAAAATCCAAATACAAGCCATAGTTTGAATATCAGTAGTAAAGGTACCGGTGGTGGAGCAGCTCCTGCAATATCAGGGTTGAAGATAAGTCCAGATATCAAACGTAATGCAAAATTAAAGAATGCAGTTAGATTAATTGAATTATGTCAGGCAGGTAAAGATGAGACTGGTCCAAGTACTATTGTACAGGCATTTAAGATTATGGATTTCTTATATTCAGTTAGTCCAAACGGTGTACCAAAAGTTTGGCATAAATTTTTACCATTTGAAAGCAAGGCTCCTAAACTACAACAACAATGTATTGCAAGTATTAATAGTATCAAGGGTCAAAAGAATGAAAAGGGTATACAATCATTACAATTACCGCAAGTATATCAACCTTTAATAAATGATGTTAACAGTGAGAAGGCTAGTGACGGTGGTAAAATGGTTTATAAGATTAAGAAAACCATTGCACAGTTAGTTAACAGTAAAGCAGTTGTTCCAGAATTTGCAGATACTATTCTACAAGTTTTAGAAATGAACTTTATTCAACAATACACCGATTACAATTCTAATGGTGAGATAACATTTGCTACACAATGGCCCTCAAAACTTGAAGGCGTTGTAACTATGGAAAACAAATCTAGTGCAGTAGAACCAAGTAGTGCTGGGTTTAGTTTCAAGTTAGGTCGTAACGCAAGTGACTATGAAGATATGGGCCCAGACGGTCCATATATTGATGTTGACACTACGCCAGATGTAGATATTGACGAACCCGAAATTTCACAAAGTATAGCCGAACCCGATAAAGTTACCAAACTATCACAACAGGTTAAAGCAGGCGGTAATGTGGGTCGCAGCAAGCAATCAGTGGTCAAAAAAAGATAACTAAACACTTGACAATCAAGTAAATTTCTTATATAATAATTACTATTTTATAGGAAGTTATATGGCATTAGTACCAATCGTTATTGAACAAACATCAAAGGGTGAACGTAGTTACGACATTTATAGTCGATTAATGCGTGACCGTGTTATCTTACTTGAGGGTGAGGTTCATGACCAAATGGCAAATCTTATTGTTGCCCAATTGTTATTCTTAGAAAGCGAAGATAGCAATAAAGACATTTCAGTTTACATCAATAGCCCAGGTGGTAGTGTAACTGCTGGTATGGCTATCTATGATGCAATGCAATTTATCGGACCAGATGTACATACAATTGTTATGGGTCAGGCATGTTCAATGGGTAGTTTACTTGCACAAGCAGGCTCCCCCGGTAAGCGTTTTATTCTTCCCAATGCACGACACATGATTCACCAGCCATCAGGTGGCGCACGTGGGCAAGCAACTGATATGCTTATTCAGGTAAATGAAATTATTGAGATGAAAAAGAACCTCACTAACATTTATGTTAAGCATAATAGTGTGGGTAAAACATTTGAACAATTATCTGCTGATATGGAACGTGATAATTTTATGAGTGCTACCCAAGCAGTGGAGTATGGGCTAGCGGATAAAGTGTTAGAAAAACGTATTACAAATAATGTTGTATAAAAACAACAAGTAAGATGTTGACAATATCTCCTTTTGGTACTATAATAAGATATCAAAGGGAGATGTTATGAAGTTATTTCAAGAAACTACTAAATGGGATGTTGATTGTCCCAACCATGCTTATTACTTGAGTGATGACAAAACTAAATTGTATGCTTATGTACCGCATGGTTCGAAAGAGGTTCGTACATTAAAGAATTTTATTCGTATTGACACACGCGGTCGTACTTTCAAAGAAATCCCAAATACATATGGTTATATCCATATTGACGAACTTAAACAAGTATCAAAGTCATGGATAGTTAAAGGTAGTAAAGGCAACGAATATACTGTTACTGAAGAAGAAAATGGACATACATGTTCATGCCCTGGATTTGTATTTAGGGGCAAGTGCAAACACGTTGAAGGATTAAAATGAAAATAGCAGTATGTAGTGACCTACATTTAGAATTTGAAGATATCAACCTTAAAAACGAAGAAGGTGCGGAGGTACTTATCCTCGGCGGTGATATTATGATTGCGGAAGATTTACATAATCATCCGGAAATGAGTTATGGAATGTATAGTAACATTAATCTTGCTGACCTTGGTCGTAGACAGGTCGTAGCGTTGCGCTTCCGTGACTTCCTTAGCCGCTGTAGTTTTCAATTCCCACATGTGATTTACATTGCAGGTAATCACGAATTCTATCATGGTCGTTGGAAGGCTAGTTTGGACCATTTGCGAGAAGAATGTGCTAAGTTTCCCAACGTTTACTTTTTAGAAAACGATTTGAAAGTTATCAATGATGTAACATTCATTGGTGCTACATTGTGGACTGATTGTAATAAAGGTGATCCACTAACACTTCATGCACTAACGGACATGATGAATGACTATCGCATTATTCGCAATGATGAAAAAGGTTTCACTAAGTTACGACCGGCACAAACAATGTATCGCCATTCGCAAACAATGAGTTACTTTAAAAATGTTCTAGCCGATAGAAAAGACCAGAAGTGTGTTATTGTAGGTCACCATACACCAAGTCACCAATCAATCCATGATAGATACAAAGGTGATATGTTGATGAATGGTGGATACCATAGTGAGTTGAGTGAATTCATTTTGAATCACCCACAAATTGCATTGTGGACTCATGGTCATACGCATGAACCATTTGATTATATGATTGGTAACACACGTATTGTGTGCAATCCAAGAGGATATAAGGGCCACGATGAACATGCTGATAGTTTTCAGTTAAAATATTTGGACATTTAAGTGAAACAAGGTGTCCAATATGTATTGCATAAGCGCAAAGAATATCGTATAATCTTTGTACATTGTGAGAACAATGAAACATTTAAGGAAAATAAAATGAACGTGACTAAATCACAAGCCCTCTTAGAGGCACTACGTAAAGGTGAAGAACTCACCGCAAAGCAAATTACCCATCGTTTTGGTATTGCTAACCCAACTGCATCTGTTAGCGCATTGCGTTTTAACGGTTTTGCAATTTACGCTAACAAGCGTACTAATCGTCTTGGTCAAACTTTTACCAAGTACCGTTTGGGTACTCCTAGCCGTGCAGTTGTAGCCGCTGGCTATCGTGCGTTGGCAGAGCAAGTCTAATTTAGACTAGCACTAAGAAAAGGGCATTTAATGCCCTTTTTCTGTTTACATAAAATCATTTATGTGCTATAATACTCTATAGGAGATGTTATGAGTTGGTTTCACCGAGTAATGGATAAGTTAGGTCGCTATCGTTTAATCCCAGACCGCAGAACAGGTCGTGACTATATGCATAGATACTATGTCTTTCTTAAAGACCGCAAATGGTTCCCATTTAATGTCACATTACATAAAATATTGATTAGTGATGATCCAATCTTTCATGACCATCCCTGGCCCTATATGACAGTTATCATCAAAGGTGGATACTGGGAACACACTCCTGTCTTTAATAACGAGGGCAAAAAGATTGCAGAGTTCCAAGTGTGGCGTAGGCCAGGCTCTGTTATTATACGAGGTGCAAAAGACTATCACTGGTTAGAACTTGATGAGAATGTTGGACCTGCTACTACATTATTCTTCATGGGACCACAACAACGTGATTGGGGTTTCTTAAAAGGTTCTGATAAAAAATCAGACTGGATACAACACGAAGAATATTTACAAGGAATAAAATAATGTTTATAACATTGACAAATGCAACTGAAGCCCATAAGGGTAATAAAGTAGCAATTAAAATTACTGAAATTATATCTATCTACACTAACACAATTACAAGAGAAAACGGTATATTAGAAAATGTAACATTCGTCTATGCACCCCCGCATGGTACATGGGAAGTTACAGAGGCTTTAGAACACATTGTTACTGAATTGAATACATGGGACAAATAAAAATGAATGAAGATTTGAGAGAAACATTACTCATCCTTATGGAAGAGTGTGCAGAAGTAACACAAGCAATTAGTAAGTGTTTTCGTTTTGGCCCTGACCAACTAAAGCCAGGTAAAGAACGAACTAATCTTAGTATGCTTGAAGAAGAAATTGGTGACTTGATGGCTATGGTTGAATTATTAGTTGACTGTAAAGTTGGCATAACCGATCAAGGCATCTTTGAAGCCAAAATGAAGAAGTTTGAAAAATTGAAACAATGGTCTAATCTTACAATTAATAAATAAAAGTAGAGGTATATTCTATGGAAGACTTTTACACACTACTTGAAATTATCCTTATCCTTATAGTAGGGTATCATGTAGGCGAGTTTATGGCAGTAATGCGTATGCTTAGCCTATTTGAAAAAATGACCGGAAGAGAAATTGAAATAGAAGATATTGAGAGACTTAATACAGAAGATGAACATGTGTTAGAAGTCGCAAGGTCGATGATGTTTAAAACGGAAACTATTAATGATGAATTGTATTTGTACACAGTAGACCAAAGCAACTTTGTATGTCAGGCTTCTACATTAGAGGAACTTTGTAAACGGTGCAGAGAATATACAAAATTAACAGATGTGTTCGTCTTCCATGATAAACAAGCATATCACTATGACGGCGAAGTTATAGAAAAAGTAAAGCATGAAGATTAAAATTGGTCCTTTTCCTAAAGGCAATGGGAATAGAAAAGTTGATATACAAATAGACAAATATGATACATGGAATATGGATCATACCCTGGCTATGATTATCTACCCCATGTTGTTACAACTGAAAGCAACAAAGCACGGTGTGCCCCATGACTTCTCAGAAGTAGGCGGTGAGAGTTATAACAATCAAGATAGTTTTGATTTTTACAAAGAAAATGTTGACGAACTATTCAATGAACGAATCAAATCATGGGACGATGCATTAGACAAAATGATTTGGAGCTTTCAGCAAATTGCTGACGGAGACTACGATAGTAAGTATCATCACGGTGAGGCAAAGTATGATTGGAAAGAAACTGATAAACTTTATCCTAATCCTATAACAGGTGTAATGGAAGCGACATATCAAATGGTTGATAAAAATCCAGATGAACATTGGTATGACCATGTAGGACACAAGAAACACGAAGACCGCATACAAGAAGGTCTTGATTTGTTTGGTAAGTATTATCGTAACTTGTGGGATTGATATGTTTGATAATTTAGCAAAACAATTAGAATTACAATCATTGGGTAAAAATAGGAGCAATTTCAAAATTGATGAACAAGAGTTTGAACAATTTTTCAAGGGCTTCTTATTTGAACAAATCAAAGGTGATAAAAAATTAGGTCAATATTTTTGTGAAAAATATAACGAGACCAATCACGTGCTAAGTATATTAAACAACAAAGCAGCCAGAGACCATATTAAAACATTTTATGTTAAATGAAACAAAAGTTTATTAACTATTTCATGGATGTAGCCGAACGTACAAGTCAGTTAAGCCATGCTATACGATTGAAAGTTGGTGCCATCATTGTTAAAGATGATAGAATCATATCTATTGGGTATAACGGTATGCCCAGTGGTTGGGATAATAACTGTGAAGACAAAGTTTATGATCCTGGAGCAGGCGGATGGTTGGATCCAGATGAGTTTGCAGAAAAGTATCCGTATGAAGAATGGCACGATAGTGTCCAACGTGATGTGCGTTACGGACTAAAAACTAAGCCCGAGGTATTACATGCTGAAACGAATGCGATTGCGAAACTTGCTAAATCTAACGAATCTGGTGTGGGTGCTACTTTGTTTATTACCCATGCTCCATGTTTGGACTGTGCCAAACTTATCTACCAAAGTGGTATTAACAACGTTTTATACCGTAACACTTATCGTAGCGATGATGGTATAAATTTCTTAAATAAGAGTGGAGTCAATGTCACCCAACACACAGTACAAGACTGAAATTGACATTAAGTTTGGTCAGCTTGCACCTATAATGAATTGGTGTCAAAACCAATGCATTGCAGATTGGGGTTATGATATACAAGGTATGGCAGGATTACTTCCCGGCAAATATACATTCTATTTTGAATCAGAGACAGACTATATAAACTTTATACTTTGGAAAAAATGAAGTACATTACTTTTTACCGTGAATCAAATAACTTTGATGATATACTAAAAGATATCAATCTTAAAAAGCATATCCATGAAAAAATCAAGTGGCTAAACTATTTGCGTATAGGAATAAATGAAGGTAAAGATACACTCTTTAGTTATATCACATTAAAGTATGGTGATGAGATGCGTAATAGCTTTACCAAAGATTATTCACCCACCCCAAACGTTGATTATACACCCATCAGAAAATAAGGAAAAACATGTCAGTTGAATTAATCACACTATACATACTATTGCAAATCAAACATTGGTATATTGATTTTGCCGCACAAACCAAAAGCGAGTTGGAACATAAGGGCATCTATGGTAGTATGCAAGGTATGACACATAGCATCAAACATGGTATAGCTACTTTATTCTGTATACTAGCGATTACTGGTCAAGGTTACTTTTTATATGCTATGATATTGGCAATTATTGACAGTTTATTGCATTATCACATTGACTGGACTAAAATGAATTATGGGGAGACAGATGTGTCAAAAATTCAATTTTGGAATCACTTGGGATTAGACCAAATGGCACATCAGATAACATACTTGTTTATATTGACAATGGTGTTTTAAATAGTCTTGCCAGCAGACTCGACAACCTTTAAATTTTTTCCAGTACCTATAATGCAACTTAGTCCTTGACTAGATGCAACTAGTGTCCAACTACCGGTTTTAGTATTAGCCCACAATGACATTAAACTATTAACCTCATCATCGGCTATACCGATTATAATAGGGTTCTCATTATAACTGTTTTTTAACTTATCAGTAATAAGTTTTGTTTCACCGCATGGCATAACGGTTGTAATAGTTTCTGAGACTTGAGCATTTGCAGTTGTCATAACTGATAATAGTAAAAGTGTGTATAAAAATTTCATAAATAGCCTATTTAAAAAAACTTAATATACAAGCATCAACATTATTTTTCAAAAAATTGTTAATTATAATATAGAATACTATCGTTAAGGTTGACAACACCCTAGCGATAGTCCATATCTCAAGTAACAATATAATTGGTATTTCCTTGAATACATATATTAAAAGTTTACGCAACCTACATATCATTTTTGTTATCATATAAGTTACCTTTGTATATATTTATAAAGATAAAACTTGGGTAAACTAATACTTCATTCTTTTTTTAGTTTTTTCTTTGGACCTAATTTTTTTGCTTCTTTTAATATTTTTTCTGAGACTGGACTAGTGCGATGTGGCGCAGAAGGTCTGCTTGGTTCTCTTAATCTGGGTTTTCTATTAAACCAACTCATAGGTTTTCCTCCTAAAAAAAGCCCCAAAATAGGGGCATGATGTGTATTAATTGTATATAGTGATAATTTCATATAATTATTTATTTTATCTATAATGTTTGTGGGCCCAATACAATATAGCCATGGCTGCAATATATGCTACTATATACACAGACCATACTAGTAATAAAGCCTTTTTAATTCCCATATCAACAAATGATTCCCATAAGGATTCGTATTCTTCTTTTTTATTATTATCTGCCATATTATCATGGTTACCTTCCTATGTATATTTGTGGTTCTGCTTCTTTTTTACGTTGTTGTTCTGTTTTAGGTATCCATTGATTGCCTAATTGAGGATATAAATTCCTACGTGATTCTACTACCATTGCTAACATTATGCTAAATGCTGCAATGATTATAATTGCGCCTACTCCCCATGTTGCCTGTATCCAAAGATTTTCATTTTTTTTACGTCTTTTAATTGCCATGGCACGGTCACGTTGCATTTGCTGGGCAATTAGAATTTTTTGTTGTTTGCCCATTTCTTTCATCATTTCTTCAACTTCAGTGTGCAACGCACCCAATTCGGCTGGACTTTGATAGACCATTATCTCACGTAATTCCACACCCATCTGTTCTAGTTGTTTACGCATTAAAACACGTTGTAAGGCGCGTTTACCTAAACTAGCATCTCCGTGATAAACCTCAGTCTTTGCACGTTTTTCTTCTTCCTCAAACACAGCCATGCACTTGTAGTAGTTGTCATAGTATGCACCTAGATGTTCACCTAGTTCGGTGTATATACCGGCAGTTTCACCGTCACGTTTATTCAATTCAATAACACGATTTTTTTCTTCTATGAACTGTTTACGTGCCTCAGGACTTGCTGGCTTTTCTGGTGGATGTGCTTTACTAAACTGTTCGTCAAGATCCTTTAATACTGCTTTAACATCACCCGCGGCGCCTTTGATGTCCTTATATAATTGACACCCTTTCTTAACAGCGGCTACTGCCCCGTTGGCTAACGCAAACAGTGTTAATGGATCCACAGATTGACTCCTTATACTTTAGTTATAATACTTCTTATTAGTATTTATTTGATTTTGGTCAAATAAATATTGACATACTAAATACAATATAGTATACTATTAATATGAAAATCCAAGAAATCGAATCAATGCCCCATTTATACCTTGATATGGATGGAGTTCAAGCCGACTTCTTTGGTCGTTGGGCTGAGATAGAAAAAGTTAAACATTATAAAGATATCACAAACCCTGAGGAAGCAATCGTTAGATTGGCAAAATCAGGTCCCGAAAATGTATATCATTTTTTTAGAGACTTAGATCCATTACCTGGTGGACAGGTAATCATTGCTTGGTTACATAGAAACAAAATACCTTTTACTGTATTAAGTGCTCCTCTTAGAATGGAGGGGCAAGCAAGCATCAAAGGTAAGCGTGAATGGTTAGACACTTACAATCCGGGTACTAGCAGTAATGCTATCTTTACAAGTGCAAAATATAAATATGCTACTAAAAACGGTAAACCACAAGTATTAGTAGATGACTTCGGAAAGTACTTGAGTGCTTGGGCTAGTGCAGGTGGCATTGCAGTTAAACATAGTGATGAAAGTACTGGTCACACTATACAACAATTAGAAAAAATCTATAATCCATATGTGGGTAAAAGAGATTTGACTATCTAAGAAAAAAGTACTATAATACACAAATGACAAAATCATCAAAGAATTTCGTTCCTAGTAAAGAAAGTTATGAAGTAACTACATTTGACGAGAACGGGGATGTAGTTATCCCATTACCCCCTCCATTATTACGTAAACTAGGTTGGAAAGAGGGTGATACGCTAGAGTTTAGTGTTGATGATAAAGGTCGTTATATTATCAGTAAGGCTAAGAAATAATGAGTAGTCCCACATATACATATACTAGCCCTATCACAGGCACATCAGGACAAGTATTAATGAGTAACGGTGCAAGTAGCACAATTACCTGGGGAACTACAACAACTACAAACACAAGCCCGTGGACTGTAAGTACTGGTTCTGGCCCTTACACTATAAGTGCAGATCCTAACCTTAAGGGTGCATCATTACTAGTTGGCGGTGATGCTGAGTTTGAAGGTGATGTTAAAATAAAAGGTAAAAGCCTTACTAAGTTAATAGATAACATAGAAAAAAGATTAGCTATATTACACCCAAATGAAAAGTTAGAAGAAAAGTGGGAAAAACTCAAGAAATTGGGTGATGAGTACCGCGAAATGGAAAAAGAGATATTACATGCGGAAGAAATGTGGAAAATCTTAAAAAAATAAGGTTGACAATAAATCCTATTTGTGCTATACTAACAACTATGTCAACTCAACAATTATCATTATGACTATGCACTTAGTAGGTCCGGCTCTAACATTGACCGGTAAGCGTAAGGGTAAATTCAAATTCCGTAATGCAGAGGAAGCACGTAAGGCACGTGAACTAGACGCCTCTTGGAAAGAATTGCAAAAGCGTTGGGAAGTAGAGCAGGACGACAAGAAACGTAAACGTGCGTTAAAAGCCGAGCCACTCACATATAAATTATCCGCCCCTGCAGGTCGCACAACTACACATATTCCAAGTCGTAACACGGGTGATGGTATTGCAAGTGTAAAACAAATTCCAAAATACACAGGTACTAAAATTATTGGTATCGGTACTATGCATAAGAGCAATGCAGTACCCATCTTTAGTGATGAAGAGGCTCAAGATATCAGTAAAATGAGGAGATAAATGGCAAAAGAAGAAGGTATTAAACTAGACGGGAAGGTAGTAGAAGTATTACCCAACGCTATGTTTAGGATAGAGATGCCCGGTAGTAATATCATAATGGGCTATATTAGTGGTAGAATGCGTAAGCACGATATTAAGATATTATTAGGCGATACTGTAGAGGTAGAGTTTAGCCCCTATGATTTATCTAAGGGCAGAATTACCCGTAGACGTTAAAAAGAGATAAATACGTGATAATTAAAAAGGATTATCATGGTTGCACCATTAACATTAACATTACACGCAGGCCTAACAATAGGCAAAGGGATCACATTCGGAGCCGGCACAGGCGGAGGTGGAGGTGGATCCGGTTCTACTCCAAATGACGCTATCGTAAATAACACAGATTATACCGGACCTTATAATCTCATAACTGGTAAAGCAAGACCAACTACTACCCGTTCATTTACAGTAGAGGGATGGGTTAAATGGGATAATAGTGCTAGTAGATGCGTAGGTACTTTTATAGGTAGTCCAAGCGATACCACAAGACAACCGCACTATCTAGGAATATATGTTAATGATAATTATTGGGACGGTAGTCAAACAGTTAATAATTCAAACATAAGAGTAGATGGATATTTTGTTGGTCAAAATATATATGTACCTAGTACAAATTTTGTAAAAAATGTTTGGTATCATATTGCAGTAAGTAGAAATGCTGCCAATAGTAATGTAGAGGCCGTTTGGGTTAACGGAGTTCGTTGCGGTGGTACGCAAACAGACAATATAGTGTATGAATCTAATTCATTGACTATTGGTAATGGTTGGCCAAATCCGCAAGATGGTTTACCTTTTGTAGGTTATCAAACAGATATTCGCATAGTTTCAAATTCGTATGTATATAATCCAACATCAAGTACAATTACAGTTCCAACTGCACCATTACCTGCTGTTTCAAATTGTATCGCATTGATTCAATCACTTGGGTATGGAAATCCTACATTAGCAGAAGATAACAGTGCAGTAGGACACCAGTTAACCTTCATAGGATTATCACGTAGTTCGGATAGCCCATACAGTGGTGCTGGTGCTGGCGGAGGTAGTTGGTATAATTCAGACGGTAATGGTACTATAGTTATGGATCCAGGCGTGTACAACTGCTAAAAAATAAATACTAGCATTGATTGCACCAACTCTTTAGTTAAATATTATTGTAGACAAACAATAATAAAAATAACAAAGGAGTTCTACAATGATAAGATTTTTAAAGGGAGCCATTATGGCTCTGCTTACCGCCATGAGCGTAAATGCAAGTGCAGATTTTACAGATTTACAATTTGGTCAAGCACAGATAGCAGATAGTCAGTGGAATGTTAATGCTTGTATGAATACGACCACTTGTCAAATCTATAGTAAAAATCCTGGAACAGCATATAAGATTCCATGGACAAGTGGTCAACTAAGTTGGTCTTCCGGAGACTATATTAAATTTGTAGCTACAGGTAACAGCACAAATCCATACAATGCTATTCAATATAATTCAGCAGGCGTTCAAAAAGCAGTAATGGGCACTGGGCATATTATTAATATGGGCACAGACTATTTCTTCTTTGTGGGCAATGATAACAACACCGGTCAGTTGTTTAGTATGACACAAGGTTTTGCTAACACTAGTGGGTTGTCATGGACTGGAACACGCAATCCAACATTATCACAAGTTAATGCATTGAGTGTAGGTGGTTCAACTACTCCATTAGCCGCAGGACAAACTGTTGCACCTACTGTAAACTATACAGCAGTTACAAGTAGCATTATCAGTACTGTTACTCCTACAAGTAGTAATAGTCCAAGTGGTGAAGGTGCAACTAAGGCAGTTGACGGAAGTAGTGGTACGAAATATTTAAACTTTGACCGTGCTAATGCAGGATTTACAATTACATTGAATGCAGGTAAAGTCATCAATGGTATTAAATTTACTACTGCTAACGACTTTGTACCAAGAGATCCTACTAAGTTTACCTTGTATGGTAGTAATGATGGTCGTACTTGGACTGAGATTACTGCAAATCAAAGTACAACATTAGAAAATGTCAGCGGTCGTTATACTCAAACAAGTATGATTACTATTAATAATAATAATCCATATGTTTATTACTTTATAACATTCCCTAGCATTAAGGCTATTGATACGTATGGTTCAATATCAGGTTGTCAATCAGCATTAGGTACATTAGCATGTGATAGCGTACAGATAGGTGAAGTTACCTATTACTATGATAGTAATAACACATCAACCAGCACAAGTACATTAGTTGGTTCTATTGCTAATCCAGGAACCGCAGGCTCTGTAAGCAGTATGTCTACACCTGCACCTACAGTAGTCAGTACTACACCGGGCACATCATCGGTTGTAGTAACAGAAACACCAGGTACAACAGTAACAACAAGTAATATAACAAGGGGTTCAACCGTTGATGTTACTACATATGCTAATACTAGAGGTGAGCGTGGTGTAAGAGAACTCAATATCATTCGTACTACCACACTAACTAGTACAACACCTGTAACTACTGTGGTTACTAATACAACACCGGTAACTATAACTACCGTTACAACTCCTACTTCAGTTACTACTTGGAGTGATGGTACAACAACTACTACAACAGATACTCCTGTAACCGTAGTTACTACAAGAAATGATGTGACAACAACTACAACTATTGTAGATGATGTTCAGATTACCTCAACGGATCAAAACTATACTACACGCATTGACCAAATGGATAAACTATCTGAAACCAATACTAGAATCAACTATAGTTTATTAAGTGATCCATTAAGTAGAAACTTAGTTAAAGACGATAGAATCTCTAACCGTAGTTTTGATGACCGTGATATTAACATTTATATACATGGTTCAAAAACAAAGTCTAACTTATCAGATGGGTATAGTTATACTGCAACAATAGATACATTTGGTGCAGAGCATAGAATTAGTCGTTCTTCATTGTTAGGTTTACAATACAACCGAATAAGCACTGTATTAGATGGCACTAACAGTGGCGGTAGTTTATACAAAGAAGCACTTACTATCTATAACCTATATGTACATAATGATTGGATATTTAAAACTGATGTAGGACAATCCAAAAATACTTATAATACATTCCATACATTACCTGAATTAAGTATGAGTAACAATGCTAATACACATGGTCAGGATACCTGGGCGCATTTGCGTGTATATACCCCTGCTATGAAGGGATTCAGACCTTTCGTTGGTGCTAGAAAAGAACATAATTCACGTGACTATGTTATGGAAACTGGTTCTTCACTAACAGCAGTTGACTATACTAACCTAAAGCAAACAGTTGATACTACAGAGTATGGAATGCGCTATGAACACCAATTTAATCAAAATTGGGCAGTATCCGGGGAAGTAGCACAAAACAATAAAAATCTATCTACTGCTTACGGAACATTGATGTATAACGCACAAAACAACTCTACTATGATACTAAAAATAGGTCAACAAAGACAAAATGGAGTCGTTGCTGATATAGCACAAATTCAATTAGCAGTACGCTTCTGATAAACATATCTCGCATACGATAAATATAAGTATGCGAGATATAATCAGCCTTCTTGAGGATAAAAACAAGCCTCAAGATATAGAAATCATTCCGTTAAATTTTGAATATAAGGATGTAAAGCCTGTATTCAGTGCCGGTGCCTTAGACTTGCACTTTGGTAAACTAGCACATGGATATGCTGATAGATATAACAAGGGTGAAGGTGATAAAGAATTTAACTACGCAGGTGCTTTCCTACACAATACTCTGTTCCCTCAGTTCCGTGAGGTACGCAACAATAACAAGCCCAACGGCCCTATGCTTGGATTTATAAACAAGCATTATGGAAGTTACGACGGTCTCAAAGATAGTATTGAGACTGAGGCTATGACTATACAGGGTAGTGGTTGGATTTATCTAGCAAGTGATGGCAAACTCAAAACAATCAAAAACCATGAAGTTCGTAATGATATATTGTTATTAATTGATTGGTGGGAACATGCCTGGACACTTGACTACGGAGCCGATAAAAAGAAGTATTTGCGTGAACAATGGAAGATCATAAACTGGAATGTCATCAATACACGTTGGGGCAAGAGTCTATGAGAGCAAGTGAATTTATAACAGAGGCCTTTGACCAACCCTATAAAGGCAAATGGGAAAAAAGCGATTACGGTGACGTTGATTTAAACACAAAATTGCCCGACGGAACAAATTTAAGCATCATGTTCAACAATCAACAAGATGACGAAGGCAAAGAAGTAGTGCAGGTTGAATTTTATAGAAACAACAGCCAAGAAGTCACAGGCGAAGGTGATGCACAGCGTATCTTTGCCACGGTGTTAAACGCTATACAAAAATACATCAAAAAATACAAACCTTCAAGATTGAGTTTTTCAGCTATTAAAGCAACTGATCCAACAATATATTATGAGCCTGACCAGCCTCAACCAAATCCTGAGAGTCGTGCCAAGTTGTATGACAGACTGGTGATTCGTTATGCCAAAGCCTGGGGTTATAGGGCTTTTCGTGCAGATAATGGTGATTTAGTTATATATGAATTGAGTAGATTAAAACAAGGTGTGGCGGAAGGTGCAACAGTAACACGAATTGATTCTAAACCTGTCACAGATTTTGTGTCTGGCCTCAAAGCATACAAGCATACGGATGATTGGAGTCAGAGTGGTTTAGATACAGGTGACGATAGTTATTGGAAAAACAAAAATCTTAAAACTAACACTACTAAAGGATTGTTTGCCGGTGATCCGCGTAGAACAGCACTGTACGCTACAGGCAATGCACATGAAACACGCTATGTAGAGTTTACGCAAAACGGTCAACCTATTGTTTATTTTGACCAAAAAGATTTGCCAGCAATGCGTAGTCGTAAAACTTACTTAACTGTGTTTGATGCTGGCGATTTCAGACAATTACCAACAGGTGAATGGTTTAGTGAAAATCCTAGTAAGCCTATTAAACAAATGCCCATCGGTGATCCATTTAAATATATCGCTAGTCAAGGGTGGATAGTCCGTGTTACTGATGATTTAGATAAAGTATTCAAACAAGTAAAAAACATGCACAAAGCAGGTAAAATTGCTCATTATGGTGCAGAGGGTATGAATGAAAGTAAGCAAGGTGTAACAGAAAATGAGTTAGAAGAAGATTGGAAATCTGCACTAGCAACAGGTGCTATGGCAGGTGCGATGGCAATGGGTGCTAATGCAAAGGCTCCTCAAATGGTTCAACAAATAGTTGAACCCGGAGATACCGTTTACAGTATAGCAAGACAAAACAATGTAAATCCATTAGAGATATACAAACTCAACAAGATGGGTCGTAATACTAAGTTAGAAATAGGACAAAAAGTTATAGTACCTGATTATTCTAAACCTATTAGTAAAATGCCCGCTACTGTAAAGCCTACTCTTAAGCAAGAGCCTACTAAAGTTGCACAACCAGTTGCACAACCAACAACTTCATTTAAAGATAAACTTACATCAATGATTCCAAAGTTTTCACGTGATGACAAAGAAGAAGAAAAAGGTGTAACATTATTAAGTGACAATAGTGATGCTGAAGCTGCACTACAAACTGCTGCTAAAGCCGCAGGACTCAATGGAGTAGAACTGGCACAATTCATGGCTCAGACTCGGCATGAGAGTTGGGACTTTGGTAAGATGAAGGAAGTGGGCAATAAAAAAAGATTTGCCAAATATGAAGCTCCGCGCAAGGCAAGACAATTAGGTAACAAAGTAAAAGGCGACGGAGAACTATTTAAAGGTCGTGGCTTTATTCAGTTGACTGGACGTGACAATTATACCCGAGCAAGCAAGCAAATATTCGGAGATGATAGATTGGTAAAAAACCCCGACCTGGCTAGTAATCTAGATGTAGGTGCTCAAATTGCACTATGGTTCTGGAAGAATCAAGTTAGACCCAATGTTAGTAATTTTAGCAACACAAAAGAAGTAACCAATGCAATCAATCCCGGTCTAAGTGGACTACAAGATAGACACAATAAATTTAAAGAATATTTGGCAGTACTATGAGAGCAAGTGAATTTATAACAGAAGCCAAACTAGTAGACTACGAAGGCATAACACTAAAAGTAACCAAGAATGACTATGAGTTAATGGTTGATGCCCTTGATGACTGGGGTAATAACGTATTAGGTCATGTTACATTCTATATGGGTGATGACAAAGAGCTAGATCCACAAGACCTGTGGGTTAATGAAAAATATCAAGGTCAAGGTATTGCTAAAGTGATGTATGATTATATCAAAAAACTTGGCTATAAGATTGTTAGAAGTTATGACCAAACTGATGCAGGTGCAGGTTTCTGGAATAAACACCGTGGAGAAGAAGTTCGTGTTTGGGAAGAAACAAATTCTAATGTTGTATCCAATATAGAAGTATGGAATTATGTAGGTGATATACATCCTAAAGACCAACAAGGTGGTGGATTCTTAAAGAGATTAATAATGCGTCATCCGCAATATCAATTGAAGCGTGTTCCTTTATCTAGTCTACATATACCTGACCAAGAGTATGATGATGCAGAACAAGAACCTGATACATATGATCCATACGGTCGTGGCAGATTTGTAGACTTTAGACATGCAGGTGAATATAGTATGCATCATATAGACAAGAGACCTATTGTTATAGATACAAGAGGTTATATATTAGATGGTACACATAGAGCATGGGCCGCTGCCGAGTTAATGAATAAAAAAGATATACTAGCATATGTTCCGATACCGCAACTTAAAGAACAAGGTATACTAGAAGCCTTTAACCAACCTTATAATGTTCATTGGGAAAAAACAAATGGTGACTGGCATGCTACATCCGACTTAGATGACGGCAGTGAATTAGTTGTACTGTTCATGGCCCAGGGCGACAACAGCTGGATGGTGGAGTTTGAGCGTGATGAAAACATGGAGATCACCGGAGAAGGCGATGCTCCGCGTGTGTTTGCCACTGTGTTGACTGCCATGCAACAATTCATTGCCAAGCGTAAACCGGTGATGTTGAATTTCAGTGCAGAAAAAGATGATGACCCTACAGGCAGTAGAGCTAGACTGTATGATAGAATGCTTCAAAGATATATCACTGGTACCGGTTACGATTTGACAAGAAAAGATTATCCCAGTGCCGCGATCTATACATTAACACGTATCAAACCACAAAAACAACTTACTGAATTAGGTGATAGTCCTAGTGAATATAAACCCAATAACAAAAGAAAGCGCAGCCTATTTCATTCTACAGTAGATAATCATTGGGTAGATGTATTCTTTGACCGTAGTGAATTTAATGACACATTACATATTACGTTTACAGTGAATGGAGATTATGATGCACCCGAGATGCCTACTTCGGCTAGTAAATCAACGATTAAGATATTAAGCACAGTTCTCAATATTGTTAAAAAGCAGTTGCCTGAATACATGGCTAAGGCTCGGCCGCCGGCTATATCATTTACTGCCAAAGGCGATAACCGTGCTAGTTTGTATCGTAAATATTTCGTCCCAGTAATTCAGAATATATTAGGACCAAAATGGCAACATGAAGAATATCCTAATATGGGTATGATTATATTCCATTGGAAACCTATAAAGAAATAAAATAATGAGAGCTACTGAATTTATTACTGAAGCCAAGGTCAGCATCAAGGATCAAATTATGCGTGATGTACGTAAACATGGTTCTGGTGAATACTTTGTGCGTTTCACTAGATTGGACCAATTAGCATTCAGTGCAAAACAAAAGTTTGGTCGTAGTCCCGACCTAGAAGATCCTGACTTTAGTGTAGACTATATCGGTGCAGGGAAGGGACGTCCGGCTCTTTGGTTCTATCCCTTAAAAGAATATATTAATGCAGATAGTTTGTTTGCCGGGGAGCATCCATACGTCTGGCTTGTGAAGTTAAAACCCAATGCATGGTTGCAAAAAGTTGACTACAATACAAAGGGTATTGTTACTGCACCAGAAGGTAAAGAACGTGTAGGTATGTTACGTATGAGCAGACCACCCGCAGCTATATTCTTTAAACCAGGATTTGATGTTGTTGGTAAGTACTATGATTATGCTAGCCAACATAAACGTCATGGTGACGTAAAAGGTCCAGAAGTAAATAAACCAAGTTTCTTTGATAAAGTAAGAGGATATATATGATAACAATAACACAATCAGCACAAGTTAAGATAGCAGATATTTTAGCAGAGGAAAACAATCCTGATCTCAAACTACGTATGTTTGTGCAAGGTGGAGGATGTGCTGGATTTAGTTATGGCTTTACACTAGATGAAATGAAAAACGAAGATGACTTTGAATTTGAGATAGGTTCCACAAGTGTCCTGGTTGACTCAATGTCGGCTCAATATGTGCAAGGCGCGGAAATTGATTATACAGAGGACTTAATGGGGTCGGAATTTAAGATAAGCAATCCCAATACGGTAAGTACATGTGGATGCGGAAGTTCATTTAGCGTTTAGATTTAAGATAAATACTCAATAGGGTGATAAAATGGCAGATACAATTCCAGGAAGACAAATAATTAATGTAGGGGTACAAAATCAGGCTACGGGTTCTGATGATTTATATACCGCCTTTACTAAAGTAGAAACAAACTTTGAAAATCTATTCACCAATTCTAGCCCGTATTTAACCGTCACGGGCAGTACTGGCATATTAGTAACTAATCCCAGTGCCAATTCACTAAGCATACTTAATACAGGGGTTACTAAACTTACATCCGGTACAGGTATTACATTGGATAATAGTAACGGAAACGTAACTATAAGTGTCAGTGGTAGTTTAAGTGGTGTAGTAGCAGGTGTGACTAACGTTGGTATTCGTAGTACTACATTGAACATTAGCGGTAGTCCAATTATTAGTCGTGGTATTATTTCTATTGAATTGCCTGCTATTCCAACAAGTGCTGATTTTAATCCCGGTACATATGTTAGCCCAACATTAACCATTGACCAATATGGTCGTATTGTAGGTATTAGTAATATAAGTACATCCGGTACAGTTACTAGGGTAGCAGTTACTGCCGGCGATGGTATTGGTATTGCAGGTAGCCCGATCATTGATTCCGGTACTATTAGTATAACTAACACCGGAGTAACTAAGCTAACTGCAGGCCCGGGTATTTCATTGAGTGGCAACACAGGTGCAATTACAATTTCAGGCATTAATCCAAGTGTTGGTACTGTAACACGCATTGATGTACAAAGTCAGTCACTAACTATCACCGGTAGTCCAATAACAAGCAGTGGTACTTTAAGTATAGAACTACCTGCGAATGCAGTATTTACAAAAGTAACCGGCGCTAATATAGTTAGCACTGGTCCTATGTCAGCAACAGGTAATTTAACTGTAGGTAATATTATTACTACAGGTAATATCAGCGCAGGTAACCTTTCATTAACTGGTACATTTGGTGCAACATCATTAAGTGGTAATTTAACAGGCAATGTTAATGGTATCATAGGTGGCACAACTCCTGCTAATGGTACATTTACTAATGTATCAGTCAGTTCTAACGTTACAGTAACCGGTAACATAGGTGGTAATAATTTATCAATAACTAATTTTGCAAACGTAAGTGGCAATCTAAAAGCGTCTAATGCTACCTTAGGTAACTTAACAACAAGTAACTATTTCACTGGTAACGGTAGTTTATTGACTAGTATTACTGGTGCTAATGTAACTGGTACAGTCGATAATTCCACTACATCAGGTACTGTAACGGTTGCATCACAACCTAATATTACTAGTGTGGGTACATTAACAAGCATAACTACCTCAGGAAATGCTACTATAAAAGAATTATATGGATACACAAATGGTAACATCATTAGTGCAAATGCAAATATTATCAGTTTGAGTACAACATCATATACCATGTTTGGTAGTCAGTATACAGTAGGTAATATGTTTGTTGGTGGAAGTACTTTTGGTTTGCCGGCTTTCAAAGGCTTCTTAGTACAAAGTTTAGGTATGCCGACCGGTACTCCTATTAACGGTACGTTTGCTATTGATAGTGCTAATAATAGAATAGGTATCTACTATGGTGGTGATTGGCATTATGCTACATTAACATAAAAAAAGCCCCATGTAAGGGGCTTTTTTATTTCTTAGTAAGTTTTGTTAACATGAAATCTGCATACTTTGAATTGCACATTGTAGAGATATCCTGATAGGGCCATTCTAAAAAGAATGGACAAGTGTCACGCCATCGACTGTGTTTCTTAAAATAAGAAAACTCTTTTAAATCTTCTTTGCTATTAGGATCAAACCGATGGCGCCTGTTAGCAAAGTCGCTTAGTCTAGTCCAGCTATCAAAGTTCATTAATTGCGTTCCATTTCATGTGCTTCCTTGATGACAGCCATAACTTCATCTAGTGTATTGCACATAATTTTTGCAGTCTTCCAATCGTCATTATGATCCTGACCGGACACTTCAACCATGAAACCGTTATCGTAAAAATATACGTTTACGTTATCATTTGATTTAGATAATTTATCTGATACTTGCATTTTATTTCCTTAAAGGTAATAGGGGCATTGCGCCCCTTATACATCAAACAGTAGTTTCTGTTTCTGTAGTTTCTGCTTTCTTAGCAGTAGCTTTGGCTTTAATACTTGCCATGCTAGGCTTGTTTGCCTTAGTAACTTTAACTTTAACAGCTTTAGGAGCCTTCTCACGGTCTGCTAGACTGTCACTAATCAATGCTTGGTCATCAGCACTTTGAAAGTCTGTATGCGCCTGCAAATACTTCAATGCCTCAACCTTAGTCATCTCGCTCGGCAATTCAACCAAGTCAATACGAGTTGCACCACCTTTACCGAATTGTTTGACACGACGGACCATGTCATCAGTAAAACGAACTTTAGCGTTACCATTGTGAACAGTAATGCCGGCTACTTTGAAAGTGTCTTTTGCCATTTTGATTTTCCTTTGAAAATTAAGTTAAGTTAAAAAATTTATGCTTTTCAGCACAGTTATAATGATAACACAAACAGTCTTTATTGTCAACCATTTGTGTTACCAAAATCTTGTTGATTAGCCCACAATGTAGGGCTTGTTCCATTTACCGATATGCACTTCAACATACCAACCTACGTTAAAGTAATCGGATTGGATATCGCTCTTGTCCCAATTACCATCGTTCATTGCTTCCAACACTTCGGTGAGAAATGCCTTAGCATCACCGTCGTAATGTTCATGGAACCAGTAAGGGTTGATAGAGTCATAATTACTTGAATTAGGCTTGAAACCACGTGCGACTTGGTAGTGATCGGATCCACACACACGATTGGAGTTTGCGATAAAGTCAATTTTACCTGACTTCAAGGTCAGTGACAATGTAGAATGATGACGGACACTCAGTGAGCCCTTGATACCAAACTTGTTAAGAATGGATTTAACTTTAGGGGCGATTTCTGATTTGCGTTCCTGAGACATATAAGCCATTTGTTACTCCTTGTTTCGACTGTTTAAGATTCTATTATATACCCAAAGTGATTTATTGTCAACCTTTGGATTATTTACGCAAAATGTCAAAGATAGACCGTTGTAATTCTGCAACATCCTGATCAGGGACATAAAAGTCTGTAGATGGATCATAGTATGCCCCTTCTTTAGGGTCATAATACAATACCTGACCATTTGGATATTGAAAAGGACCTTCTAAGCCCTTACGAGGACCATAATTTTGATTTGTTTTGTAAGAGACATAAGCCATCTGAGATCCTTTATCAACTGAACAAGACTATATTATATACCCAAATTGATTTATTGTCAAATTTGGGTCTGTTGTTTTTACGCAACTTCTAGCATGTTAGCAGGGACTCTCCAAGTTGAACCAATTAGACTGCCTGCTTTTTGTTCATTTACAAGGATGTATTTTCTGTTTATCTTTTTCACAGTACCCGTGATAGTAGCACCAGAACGGCTACTTGTAAATTTGACAATCGATCCAATTGTCATGGCTTGCTTGTTTTGTTTAGCAATGCCTGAACGAGCAAATTTAATTGCGGAGATGATGCTATCAAGTTCTGTATTAGTGAAATTACCAAACATAATTGCTTGATTTACTTGCTGGATTTGTGTAAGACGTTCCATTTGAAAACTCCTTTAATCAACTGAATAAGACTCTATTATATACCCAAAGTGATTTATTGTCAACCTTTTAGTCGCCTGAATCAATGTCAAATTTATAAGAACAATGAATACATTTGTATGCAGTTAGACAACGACCAATATTAGTACTTGTGTATTCATGTTTACATGGAGTTCCATCTTGTCGTAAATTGACTTTACCAGTAGCCCTACCATACATTTGTTGCCCGCCGCAATTCCTACATTCGCGGTCGTTTTCATCTTTTCCAGTTCCATTACAGACCGGACATACACCTGTAGTCATGTTGACTCCTTGCTTATTTGGTTGAATTAAGTTTATCTAAAATTTCTTTTGATTCTAATCGATTTAGAATAAAACCATACGTCATGTATAGAAACACACCCAGTAGCATTCCAATACTAACAATAGCAGGTGCTTGTGGATCTAGCATAGACAATAAATAAATTGTGCCCATTGAAGTGCCAATAATTAATACAACTGCGGCGACTGCCTGAAGTAGTGCTTTTGTTTTAATACTCATTTTGATTTCCTTTATGTTTAGGTTTACGATTGTACACAATTTTGCTTTGCACAACCTTAGGTTTGAAAGGTGTATTTTCTTGGAATAATACACGGTGAGCCCTGTGTTTGGGTTGTTCAATAGTGAAAGATAGTGTTTTATTTTTCATACGAGTAGTATAGCACAACCCGTATTTATTGTCAACCGTTATCGTCCGGTAGTGTAATGAGTGGCTTTAGGACCTTTAGAAACAAAAGTTCTACCGTACATATCACCTTGGTACTCGTCACTACTAGTCGAATACTTTAGTACCAATTTAATACTACGGTGCAGGCTTACACTAAGCGATAATTGAGGTCTAAACTCTAATACTTCTGCGGTAACAGTTTCTTTATTATCAACACATGTTACTTTACAATCTTCATCATACCTTATCATCTTTTGCTCCAAAGTCAAATGTAACACTCAAATGTTTAATCGATTTTGTAGTAAAACTGCGCCACTCTTTAATATCTGTATCAAACACACGCATAGTTGTTTCTGATACTTTGCGAGGCTTCGCATCTTCCTTAACTTCAACCTTAGGAACAATATCAGGATTAGTTGTGCAATTCATTATACGTTCAGTACCATCCTTCTTAGTAAAAGTTACAGTAACTGTTTCAGTTTGCAGGACTCCCCTCAACCACTTGTCAAGTTTGTTCCAATCTTTATCTGTCCATTCAGTAGAGATATTCATTCTTCTTCCTGTTCTTTCCAAGTTGTAAAAAAGTTTTTGATTTTTGTCTCCTCGGGCCAGGTACTACCATAATCATTGTCTTTATCACATAATGCCAGTGCTTCTTCTTTAGAGACAACACGATGGCTAACAATCTGTTCACCAATATATTCTTGACTAAACTCTTTGGCTTCCTGCATAGTGACAGTATCTAATGCCCATTCAGCTTTGTCTTTGCCATACTTGTCAATACCAACAGGTACTTCAACCATATAACGTTGACGGAATGTACTGACACATTCAACAAGCACCCATTGTGTTTCTTGTTTTTCTTTTTTAGTCAAGGTAAAGCTACCGTCTTTGTGTGTTTTAAATTTAAGTGTATCACCGATATCCCATCCCATTTGTTCTAACATGCCCTCAGGGAAGGGCAATATCAGATCTCCTGTTACAGGGTCTTCTTGTAATCTTACAATGTGTTTTTCATTCATGTTAACATCCTTATGAGTCCGATTCCGTCGATGGTTGTAAGTAAGACATAATTAGCAAGCATACCAAAGGAACGCCTAGTATAAGCGCACCCAGCGTATATAGCACAACCTGCAATCCAAATTGGGTACAAGATGAGAAGAGGAGGATTAGGCACGGTGACGGCCATAGTGATAGCACAGCCAATAGATATAGCCCAAGCCAAAACCTCAAAACAAAAACGTAGTCTATTGCTTTTGTAATCATCTTTTATCCAATTAAAAATTCCATATAGTATATTATTCATTATGTTTGTCAATCATTTTTTGTAAAATTTCTTCAACCATTTTGTTTAGTGTAATATCACGTTTGTGTGCTTCCATACACAGTTTCAACATCACATCATCATCCAAATCTACGGGCACTTGAATACGAGTATCAAATTCTTCACCATTAAAAATAGCAACTGCTTTTTCAAAAAAGTCTTGTTCCACGTCCAAGTCTATCCACTTAACATCGTCCCATGCTTGTTGCCAATCAATACTACGTTGTTCGGCTTCGGCAATCATAAAGTCTTTACTATCGGGATTTAACCAACGATATGGGCGTGAATCTTTGGGCCATGCATCACGTTTAACAGAAACTTCAGCCTCATATACTTCTTGGTTTACTGTACTAAAAATAACTGAAACATGTGCATATTCACTTTCATATTCCATATATCGTGCATTGGGATAGCAGTTCCAAGTATAGTCACTACCACTGACAATCTTATGATTTAGTTTTTCGTTTACGTCTGCAAGATGCATTTCTCTCTCCAAATAAGTTATTGCGATTTAACATTCTCTTTAATACAGGCTCTAAGTCATCATTATACAATGATTCCATTACTTTGTAAAGCATTTTGGCTTCATCCTCTGTCATTCCAACTAGCCAACTTGGATCATTGGGTTCTTTTCTTATTTCATAATCTGGGCGATATGTTACGCACATACTATAAATAACTTCCTCTTTTGAATTCATAGAGAACTTATCCGCAATCTTTCACAAGTGTCAACTAAACTATTAGAATAGTCATTCTTGTTAGCCAATACGGTATTGCAATCATAGACAACGGTGACAGTAAAATCATTATCATCATCTTCACCAGTAAGTACTCCATAAAAGAATACTAATACAAATAAAACCGATATTAATACAAGAAATGGTTTTACAAATTCTGCTATTCTATTTGGACTCATTAATTCTTTCTATAAAATGAATAATTTAAAAAAGCCAAACCAAAATTTATTAGGGCGGCTACAATATTACCGTGACTTAGTTCATCCAATCCAGCGTAAACTAAAAAACCAATAATGAACCATGTAATCTCAGTATGATAATATCTACACCATTCAAAAAATTTATACATTCATAACTCCATCAAAATGCATCGTATAGATGGTACACTTTCTTTTCGATTTTGGTCAATGTAACAGTGGTTCCATTGTCTTGGAAAGTAAACTCACCTTTACGACCATCAACGTGAATCAATGCATCAGGCTTGAAAGTCTTCCAAATGTACTCACCTTCATCATTATCTGGATCACTATCAAACTCAATGTCAACACCTTTTGGTTGTAGTGGATTACCTGCAAATTTATCTCGGCGAGTTTCTTTGATTTCCTTACCGTTGTGTACAATCTTAACGCTGTACTCAGTACCACTATCAAACTCAGGCTTAGCGTTAAGCATTTCCAATGCCTCTTGCGGAGATTCGTTATAGCGATTCATTTCTTCAACTAATGCTTTCAGCATATCAAAATTAAATTCGGCAAACAAACTACCAACGTTAACAATAGTTTCAATGTGAACCTTGTTATCCAAATTATCATTACAGTATTGACGGATGAAGTCTGCATCCAAACCTTTGAAGTCAATCATGTAATAGATACGACCTGGACGATTACGCATGTGAGAATCAACACGCCACTTGTCATTACAAGTCAACATGAATAACTTCTTAGTTGGAAATACACCATCCAACAATGTCAGAATAGCTTCTTGCTCATCACGTTCATTATAAGTCTTTTCAAATTCATCAAACAGAATAGCGCAAGGCTGTTCAATATTTTGAATAAATGTGTTAAACTTATCACCATTCCAGGGAGCATTGATAACAATTGTAGGGATACCCTGTTTAGCCAATTGAATAGAGACATTCTTGGTAAGCAATGTTTTACCACTACCTTTTTCACCGGTCATCATTACACCAGTTGCGTTATCACGATCCATAAAGGTTCTAAGAATTTTATCTGTATGCTTTAGGCAGTTGCCATAGATTTTACTTGGGATATTGAAATCATCAATACCCTCCAAATATAATTCTCCTGTCATTTCATTTAGTTTAATAACATAATTGCCGGCGGGCAGTTTGCGATGAATGTCCATTGCCTCATCACTTGCAACACGATAGGTATTACCAGACTTCAAAAAATAACTCATTTTTTCCTCTAAGCGAATAATTGTTTCAAGTGCTAGTATATACTATACTAGGGAATTTGTCAATAAAAAAGAGCACCGAAGTGCCCTGTTTATGAATTTATTGTTGAAAAGGGACTTAGTTCTTCTTCATTTGGTTCCATTTGTTCAAGTGTATCATACACCCAAGTAATAGGTATATTAAGCCGTTGAGCGATTAAAGTAGGGTGGGTTCCCTGTTCAATCATCATTTCAACATCCAACATCAAATCAGCCATTTTACTCATTTTCTAACTCCTCACCCATATAGTAACCTATTTCGTCAATCATAGTATCAATGAAAATAACATGATTCTGTAAAAAATCTTCATCATCAAATGCATCAGCCATTAGTTCTCTGGCTTCTTCTAATTTTTCAATTGCCAATTTCATTTTCTCTGCATTGGTCATTTTGAATTACTCACTGTAGTTTTAAACAAAAATCCAAACAACACCGTAATTCCCCAAGCCTGCAGCCAGGACACTTCATTAACTCCTGCAACGGCTCCGACCAAACAACCATTCCAAAGCATGTACACCGGCCAACTTAGTAAGAAACTAAGTAACAATAGTCCTGCAATAGCAATGACAATTGCCCCAATCATAATAGCAATTTTTTCCATGATTATTACTCCGAAAATTCATACATATATTGTGCAACACTAGGATCCAATTTGATTAGATCCTTAGCCGCGGAAGTCAACGCACGATAACGGGCTTGTACTTGACTACGAGGAAGTTCACCGTCACAGGTCAAATTCTCCGGACTCAGTTCGGCATCAATACTTTGTGCAATACGTTTGCGACCTTCGGCACTCTTAATCTCATATTGAGTACCTTTGAAAATTGCATTCCATGCATTTTTTTGGTCGATGTATTTTTGAAGTGCTTTCATTTTGTTTCCTTTAATTACAGATAAAAGTTTTCGCTAGAACCAATTGCATCATAAACCATTTCACGAACCATTGTATCCATTGCCTCACCAAACATGTCAGGATCACTTTTTGCCAATTCACTCAAAGCCTTGTAAGTTTGAACCCAAGACAATTTTGCACTTTTAGCGGTAAGTACAATAGCATGAATTGCAGTATTGCCTACATCAGTATACATACTATAATACGGAAATTGAATCGTTGCTGACATAAAAACTCCTTGAATCAACTGAATAAGACTCTATTATATACCCAAAGTGATTTATTGTCAAATATAGGCCTTATAGGCCTGTTGTTTTTATGCAACAAAAAGGTAATACTTTTTAGTTACATATTTGCCAAGTATTCTTGTCATAATCCCAGTGCCGGGTATCGTACACTATAAAACACAATTCATACCCTAGCAAACCAAATTCAAGTTGTAATCCAGCATGGTCTGTCTTTGTCGTAAGACTTAATGAAAAATTAACTATACAGTTAACCTTTAACACTTCAAACTCCCATGCTTTGTATTTGGTTAACATGCCATTATGATTGAATAGGTTAGCAAACCTATCTATAAAAGGATTGTCAATTTTAAAATTGATGTTAATCATTAGTGTAATTTCCTATCAGGAGATTCATCATCTTCTACCATACCTAATTGTTTGGCAAGTAATTCTAATGTCTCATCGTCCATTTCTTCAAAGTCTTCCTCAGTTAACAACCTAGATTTTTCATTGATTTCACCGGACTCTACTAGTCCAGTAATCTCCGCCATTAGTTCATCTAATTCTTCCTGAGTTCCATCAAAATTATCAAAGGCTCCAGGAGCAAATATAACTTTTAATTTTTTGTCAGTCATACTAATCCTATCAATAATCCTAAACTAAATCCGAACAAACTTATTATCAAGCATGCCACAATATAGGTAAATGGATTATCAACTATTTTTTCAAATTCATTCATCTTGCAATCCTTCTACAATCAAATATGCCGGGGAATACTTTCCCCTCACTTACTAATTTATCAATATAGGACTGCATAGACCCCTTAGCCTTTTCGCATTCTTCTATTGTCTGGAACCTAGAAACCTGTTCTATGTTAAATCCAGGCAGTCCTGTTTTAGTAATAATTAACATTGTAAAAATCAATTCATACATATCTTTGTCCTATCTTAATTTGGTAATTCATACTGAAACTTTTCTAACAAACCCCTGATTTCTCTAACAGGTTGTGGATGTGGTATGCTAGTCAAATTGTGGTATAAAGCGATAAACATACAAACATACACCACAATATCAATTGTGTTTCTCATTTAATACTTCTTTATTTAAACAATCATACGCATCATCATATCCGTTGTCAATTAGCGTTTGCATACACTCCTTAACAACCAACTCAGCGAACCTTTCTGTATCAAAACGGTCTACCATGTAACTGTTAAATGCAGTAGTACCGCGTTGTTCACGGACGATACATTGGGATTTCAATTTATTGATTAATAGTGTATTCATATTATTTCCATGCGTTAATTAAACCTATTAAACAAGTGACAATTGCCACAATGTTTACGATTAGTTGAGGACGATTCTTTACACGGATAGTCCATGCCATAAACATGATAGTGCCTAATGTGAATGCTACAATATTGTAGGGATAAACACTAGGACCAATTGCATTACACACGTGTCCTGCAATAATGAATACTGCACCGGTCCATTGTATGATATCGTTTAATTTCATTCTTCAACTCCGAAATGTTCTTTTGATTTCACTCCAACAGCCAAGTGCAGAATTATCTTTTTTCATAACATCTTCACAGATTTTCATACATTCCCATACAAGCGAATCGGCGAACTTTTCCATTTCTTCATCAATGCCCATTGACTCAATAACGAAATCGTATAGCCCAGCCTGCTCCATAAGTTCTTTAATTCGTTCGTTCATTGCGATTTCCAATACATTCCCCAAGATGAATATCCAGGGGGCAAGGGTCCATATTCTTCATTCCGCATTTTTTCACGGACTTGATAGAAACTTTTGTTGTTCGTTTCTTTCATACGCTTTTCAACATCCTTGGTTGAAGGTTCTTTACCTTGTTCAATTCGTTTGTTCATCATTTTACTCCAAATGTGTTTAATGCTGGACGCAATGTGTTAATTAATTCTGTCTCGCGGGCATGAGCAGGACGCTTACCACGCACAACCTCAATAACCCCAAATACAAAACTATCAGCACCACGTTCACGCAAGGCACGTGACAAACCCCAATTTTTGTTCTCAGTCAAGGCACGTTGCATGTGTTTTTGCATACGGCGTGTCAATGTCTTACGAACATTACCTGCAAAGCAAACAGCAGTCAAACCAATGTAGTACTCAAGTGTTACTTTATCTTGAATAAAGTATATCACTTGATTGCGGTCTGTTCTACGTTTGCGGGTAATTTTCGAATTCATAGATGTATTATATACCCAATCCGATTTATTGTCAACCTGTAGATTTTCTTTGTTTGTGTGTCAGAGTTCGAGGCCAACTATAGAATTGGTCCTAGAGCACCTGACATACAAATGAATACATAAGTATTCATTTTTATTAAGAAATTCTGTATGTAAAACCCTGCTTGGTTAATACTTTTGTGTAACCTTCACTCTTGTAGTCTTGTTCAAGCAGGGCCAATGTCTTACTATCTTTGACCCTAGGATTTTGTACTTTAACACTAATAAATTTCTTACGAAATTCAATATAAAATTTATCAGCATTATATACAATTTCAAGGGCCAATTTGACTCGTTCGGCCCTGAGTTTTTGACTATCAGAAAAAAGAGAACTATTTACTGCACTACGCATACGTGCATCACGTTCAGCGAACCAAGCAAATTTGCCGGCAGATTTGTGTTCAGTTTCTTTTTCAAACATGAATAGCTCCTTTAGTGAATTGATAAATGCATTGTATACCCAATGTGATTTATTGTCAAGTTTTGAGTATATAATACTTTTAGTTTACTTTTGCAAACCCGGTGAACATTTCAATGTCATACCAAGCTACTGCTTTAGTATTCATTTCATAGACAAGCACAGGGTATGCTTCTGTATTAACTTTATCAAAGTTGATAAGTTTCTCAAATTGAGATTGACACTGGTCCTCGTCTGACTGGTCCTCAAAAGTGATGTATGCTTTGTTAGTGTTCACAAACATATCAATATCGTAAGACATAACTGGCCCTTTCATGTGATTGAAATGCTATTTTATACCCGAAACGATTTATTGTCAAGTTTTTGACACTGCTAACTCTAATGCCATTTGTAGTACTTTTGTTTCTCTACGTTGTACATCTAGTTCCCATGGTAAATTTCTATATTCTTCATACGACATTTCCTCAGGAAGTACCTTAGTATAGGGGATCCCATACCAATAGTAGTGTCCATTGTTTTTTATTTCAAGCATTTTTGTATGCTTTTGGCTTACGTGAATTAATTCGTGCGTGAGGATGAGGGGAATAGAATTATAATCTAAATCGTAGTTAAGTGCTAGTCGGTTTGTGTAGTACTTGTCTATACCGCCGTATACGTTTTTACCTAGAGGATAGATGCAAACTTCTAAGCTATCAGGCAAATCTATTATTTTTGATATGGCATTGGTCAATCGTGAAATTATATCTTCACGCCTAGTACAAGGTTTATTATTTTTATAATAGAAATATATGTTCACAAACTATTTAGTTGTGTCAAGTACTTCAGTTGGTTTGATATATTCGTAATTAGTAGTGTCTATGTTTTCACGGAAAACGATAGCACCATTACGTAGATGGAATCGTCTTGCCACTTCAGTCTTAGGACTTAATGTTACAAAACGAGTTACGCTTGGATGAGTCTTTTGTATTTCTCTTACTGCTTGAATAAGTAACTCTTTACCCTTACCTGCTTTATAACTCCAAATAGTATAGAATACTGCGGTAGTAGGTACAACTGCGGTAGTGTTTAAATCTTTAACATCTTCTGGAACAAAGTCGTGAAAACTAACACATACCATAGCTTCGGGCTGTTCTTCATCTACTAGTGCTGCCACCATTCTACCGTTAGTAACACGAAAATCAGTTGGGATCTCAGGACGTACAGGATCATCTTTGATAAAGTCTAATAAGGCGTTTCCGATTTCTTTGATAAATGTTAGCATATAATGCTATTTATGCCACAATTATAATATGAGTATTTTATGCGTTGTAAATTTTATCCAAAGATTTCTTAATAATACGTTCACGTTCTTGTTTAGATTTTGCCCCTAGGACCGTTATATTATATAATTGGTCATTTGCTTGCACAAGCATAGTAATACAAAATCCTGCGGCATTAGTAAAACCCGTTTTGATTGTAATTATACCATCTTTACCAAAATAGTGACTTGTTGGTCTGCCACTGACCTTTACAGGTTTCTTACCCTTTTTAGTCTTAGCGGGCAATGCTACTGATTTAGTTGACCTGGCGGCTTCTTGTACTAAATCAAACTGACTTACAGCTTGGGTAAGTTTGACTATATCCTCTATACTTGAATAGTTCATGGGACTTAATCCAGTTGGTTCTACAAAACCAGTGTGTTTCATTCCCAATTCTCTAGTATTTTGATTCATTGTACGAATGAAATGAGGTTGACCACCGGGAAAATTTTGTGATAATGTAATTGCTGCCTTATTATCGCTAGATATTAGTGCTAAATTAATTAGTTCTAATCTAGTTAGTTTCATTCCTTTATTCAATCTTGTAGTAGGAGTTTTTGTATTGTCCACTGTTAAACGTTCGTCAAGGTCTTGTTCTTGTTTCAGTACAGTATATACGGTCATCAATTTACTAATACTAGCAATAGACACCTCACTACTATCTAATGATCCTGAAACAATTTGGTTATTTGTTATGTTATATACTACCGAATTTGTGTGTGCAAACACACTTAGTGGTAAGAATAATAGAGTTATTAAAAACTTAGTCATTAGATATTTATTATATTTTAATAATGACTGATTAGCAATAGTTAAGGTTGAATAGACAAAAAAAGGGCTCTTGAGAGCCCTTTTTTATTAGACTACTGTCCATTTGTGTGTAAAAGTTTTGCCTTCTGCGCGGTGCTTGAAGATTTTATGCAATTCTTTAAGATAAAGAGCCTTTTCCTTTTCTACATCGTGAGTAAAACAAGCCTGATACATTTTACGAATTAACTTCTTTTGTTTCATAACTTATCCCCCTTGATATATATTTATACCCATTTATATGAATAATAATATACTTTAGAACTACATAGTAGGTCCATTACCACTCTTAAACCCAATTGAACCACCTTCCTCTTCAATGCGTTTGATAACATCTTCAAAGAGTATAGGTGCAAAGTCTGTTTGTTCTACGCATACGCAATGATACCTAACATCCACTATAGGAGTAGAACCTTTATGCTTACTTGTCATTACACGATTGGCATGTAGGTGACCATGAATGTTAACACCAAATCTACCTAAACTTTCTTCGTGTATAGGTATATGACTTAATATCATTCCATTCATAACATGATAAGCACGTAATTCACGGAAGTGTTCACGGTATTCAGTGTCACGGAAAATATCATGGTTACCACGAATTAAAACTTTGTCACCATTTAAGCGGTGCATAATCTTTAATGCTTTGCGGTTGATGACTACATCACCTAAGTGATATACTTTATCACTAGGCTTCACACGTTCGTTCCAACGCTTTACCATTTCTTCATCCATTTCATCTGGATCAGTCCATGGGCGTAACTTTGTCACCCCATCGTTACGTGTAAATTTACATACACCTAAATGTCCAAAGTGAGTATCACTAACTAAAAATACTGATGGCATTATACTCTCCAAATTTCTTTAAAGCCTTCTTCAAGGGTAGGCTCTTCCCAATTGTCAATCATACCCTGTACTACTTCCCAAGGAATAACTTTACCTGGACGACTGTTTAATCTACGTTTTAATTCTTTTAAATCGGGCGTAGAAAATACAACAGCAACATGGTCATAGTCCGGTAAAGCATTAAACTTGCGAGTACGACTTTTTAATGTAGTACTAGTTTGATCCCAAACAATGTCCAATCGCATTGCCGAAGCCATGTTAACATTGACCATCATTTGCTTAATAGCAATAGGCATGTATTCTTCAAAGACTTCACGGTAGGTCTTACCTTGATCCTGAGCATATCCTTCAACATGCTGGTCAGTAGAAACATACTTGTGATCCTTTTTATCCTTGCCTAGCCAGTCTTGATTTTTATACCAAGTACTTTTACCTGCACCAGGCACACCTATTAACTGATAACACTTGTTCATGACCGCTCCTTCTGTACTCGACCAATACGACTTTCTTTATTCCATGTATATGCAATGCCATCGGGTGTTTTGCCGTTCTCAACGCTATCAACACCAAACTTACCTGCAATCTCTAACCCATCGTCACCTTTAATGACAACAAACACATCTAATGTCTTAGCATAGTCCATTGCCATGTCAAGTGATACGAATTCTTTTTCAAATTCGTTGTGTTCTACAATATATGTCATGCTACAATCCAATCTACTTCATCTTTAAATTCAATAGTTTCAGCACCATCATGTTCTTTAATGCGAAACTCTGCACCCTCACGTACCCACTCAACTTCTAAATCACGTAATGCATGTTTATGTATTTCTGGATACTTCAGTGTAACATAAATTTCTAATTCATCAAATTTATTTTCCTCTACAAGTCTAATCATTGCCGGATCAAAAAGTATTTCAGGATAGTCAGGATTCCAACTATACCAACCACTACCATAATCAGAACTGATTAGTATTGCAACATGCCCATCACGTACTAACTTACGCAATACTTTCATATATCACCTTCATAATTCTTAGGCACAATTAGCCCAGAATCTAATGTTATACCATTGATAGTATGAGGTTCATTCTCATCATAAGTTAAACCCAACACTTTCATCATTTTGTGTTTCACTAACAAGTTAGGGCTACGAAAAACTTCTGTGTCATCAAAACCCATCATTACACCAACTTCGCATACTGCACCGCTACGACACACACCTGCAACACAATGCACAATTACATTACTACGATTAAGCAATGCTTGCTTTAGTAGTATTACCAAACTATTTGCTTGGTCGTCACTGATTTTCATTTCTGGTTCAATGCACAAATCATTCTTTTCCAAATCTAAAAATTGAAATTGATGCACACTATTGAATTTATATTTTGGTTCAGGAAATTCCATACCTGTATCAACAATCTGAATCAACAGGTTGTTGGGTCCGGGGTCAATATGAAACCCTTTTTTGATATCACTAAGTGCTACGTTTTGAATCCATGGCATACTATTCTCCTTCATTGTGAGTATTATACGTGATTTGGGAATTATTGTCAAGCGCAAATAAAAACACCCTAGATGCGCTAAAAAGTATTAAAGAACTAGGAGTATGTAAACTCAAATGTTTGCAATGTTTGGCTAGGGTGTTTTTATAAGTATTCTAATATCTTTTTCACAAACAGGGCCTGTCTTATCAGCAGGGTGCAATATAGAACACTTATAAAACCATTATAATATTTATCTACATAGTTAGGTCAATGTCAAAAACCCAATTATGTTATTGTCAAGGTAATAGGGACAAAAAAAATGGTCATAGTAAATTAATACTATGACCATTACTTGGCGGAAGCGGTGAGATTCGAACTCACGGAGAGGTTGCCCCCTCGTCTGATTTCAAGTCAGGTACCTTAAACCGGGCTCGGCCACGCTTCCTTATCTTGGTGGAGGTGACAGGACTCGAACCCGCTACCTATTCCTTGCAAAGGAACCGCTCTCCCTGGTGAGCTACACCCCCAAATTTTTAATATCTACTATCGTACTTGTCGTACTTACGTTCTTTGCGTGGTTCATCTTTAATTTTCTTAAGATACTCACGTCCAACTAAACCATTTTCAATTTCAAGTAATGCAGTAACACTGGGTTTAGCCGTTGTTGTTAACTTAGGCATATCACCTCTTACTAGTTCTCTTACTCTTGCACTTGCAATAAGAACTAAGTCATAACGATTACCTACTGATTGTACTGCGGCTTCACTACATTGTCTTGGCATAATTTTCTTTCGTTGTTATTTGGAGCGGGATAGGAGAATCGAACTCCTGACTAAACCTTGGCAAGGTTTCGTTTGACCATTAAACTAATCCCGCATTAAACTTTTTCACTGATGACATTTACATGTTTACCGGGTTGACTAACATTAGTAGGCTTGCGCTTAGTATCAAGTCCTACTAGTGTAGATTCAGATTGTACACTATCATTATCACTATCGTCAACTAGAAAGGTAACGCATGTGATAACTTCGTCAGATAATTTATTTTGATTTTCGTTGTTCATAATGTGTATTTATTCTGGTACATCCTGACGGGCTCGAACCGCCGACATTCGCCGTGTAAAGGCGACACTCTACCAACTGAGTTAAGGATGCGTTATTCTTTGTTTAGATTTTCAATTTCTGCATCTTTACGTAATTCTTCTTCCATCCAAAGCATTTGTGCATGACGAAATGCTTCTTCAGTTAATCCTAATGCCAGCCAATGCATTTACCAATTGGACTACGACCGCAACCGCATTTGCCAAAGTCTTCTACATTTTCTTTAACTCTAATTTGCATGATAATCTTTCTAAGAAATATTACTTGCTGTCTTTACGACCAGTACGTGATTCACTCTGTGCAATTTTTACAAAACTGCGAATGAACTCACCGCGTTTATGTTGGTCATGAATTAATGCCGCGGCACGTTTCACATCTTTGCCGATTTTAACGGTTTTAGAATCATATCCCCTACAAGTCATAATTATCCTGTACGTTGAATTAAATGATAACCGAACTGTGTTTGAACAGGTTCGCTCAGTTGACCTACCTCTAACCCGAATGAGGCATCTTCAAAAGGCTTAACCATTTGACCGTGACCAAACTCACCCAAGTCGCCACCATTTTGACCACTAGGACACTTTGACATTTTACGTGCTACAGCACCAAAATCTTCACCTTCTTTAATCTTGTTAAAGACTTCAACTGCTTCATTAAGCGTCGGTACTAAAATATGTCTTGCTCTTACTTTCATTATTTTCCTTTAGTTGTTTGGTTGCGGGGGACGGAATCGCACCGCCGTTCTCTAGCTTATGAGACTAGTGAGATACTACTTCTCCACCCCACGAAATATTTATACGCAAGTATAGCACTGATTTAAAATACTTGCAAGTGTTTTGGTACATGATAATAGATTCGAACTATTGACCACTGTCGAGTCAGGACAGGACTCTACCACTGAGTTAATCATGTAGATTAATTTTTGACTTTTTCTACTTTGATAGACAGTTGTTCGCTGACATTGTAACTACTTAATAGTCCGGATTTTTTATCGGCTTCAATTTGAGGCCAAATTGAAGTAGGATTAAAAGTGTCGCCCTGAACGGTAACTGTTTTATATAGTTTATTATTGATGAATATATTGAATTTCATACTACTATTTATCTATAGTAGTAATATGAACCGATGCTTATACAAGCAGTAGCGTTGCTCGGTTCCACGCAAAGACAGGATTTATAAAGAGCCTGTACTCTATAATGGTACGAGAGACGGGACTCGAACCCGTAAGCCCTTCGGCGGCAGATTTTAAGTCTGCTGTGTATACCATTCCACCACTCTCGCAATTTGGTGCCCCAGGCGAGACTCGAACTCGCACGCCTTTCGACATTGGCTTCTAAGACCAACGTGTCTACCATTCCACCACCGGGGCAATCAATCTTTCTTTCTAATCTTCATTCCAATAAAGGTGCCACAAAACGCACCAGCCATTGCTGGAATCATTAACCAATGATTGGTTGTGTAATTTATAACTGCCACACTTCCTAAGATATAACAGGCTACACTCCAAAAACTTGCACCTAACACGTTATCATTTGCCACACATCTTAAGTAGTATGTGTAAACAATATCAAGTAAAAAGATTGCAAAAAATGTTGTTATGTAGTCTGTCAACTATTTCTCACTTGGTTCTATTGGAACTTGAGTAGTACTTATTGATACCGGTATTGATTCTTGTAGTCCAATCTGAACATGAAATGGAATTGCAAGACCTTTTTTAGCGTCCTCCGGTATAGGAGTACTGTCTTCTTGTAAGTTATCAGGATTGTCGTATGTAATTTTCATATTCATAAATAATATTCCTATTGATTGGAGCGGAGTGAGAGAATCGAACTCTCGACCGAAGATTGGAAATCTGCTGTTTTACCATTAAACTAACCCCGCATTAAATTTCTACTTTTTGCCAATTACTATCACCCATTAGTTGGACAGCAACTACAAATTTATGATGTATACCTAGTGCTGACCAACTATTAGGATGGTTCAGTGAAAGCCAGTGTTTATTTTTAAGTGTATCCAAATACACATAATAAATCTTACCATGCACCGGCTTAAAGGTAATAGTAATATTATGCATCATGTCACTTACTTGCATTCTATGCTCCAAACTTTCTGCTTGGCGTCTTAGAACTTCTACTTGTTCCATGATTCTATCATACTCTTGCTTGGCATGTAATTTGCCAGCATTGTATAACACATCACTTTCTTTTTTAACATCGATGGGTGCAAATGCAGGACTACCTAACTCCATTGGATAAGGTAAACTATTGCGTTTGTCGCCGTCTTCTTTTGTTAAATCCATGATACTTTCTTATTAGGTGGTGCGATCGGGGGGACTCGAACCCACGACCAAGGGATTATGAGTCCCCTGCTCTAACCAACTGAGCTACAATCGCAACATGTCTCTATTATATAGCACTAGTTAGTACTTGTCAAATATTCTGGTGCCTCAACCTAGATTCGAACTAGGCACCCCCGCCTTATCAAGACGGTGCTCTAACCAAATGAGCTATTGAGGCTTATAAATAATATATGGATCCATTAAAAATAGCAGAACGCCTGCGAGAACATCTTGTATATATTTCTAATAAAAAGAATTTTAATACAAGAGAACAACAACTGTTGTATGAACAGGGTATCCTTCTTGCCCTAATTGCTAGTCTATCATTAAATGATTCACATACTTTTGATTTAGTAATCAAAAAACTCAAGGAACTTGAGTTTAGAAAATAATTTGGCGTCCCCTGAGGGATTTGAACCCCCACGAATGGTTTTGGAGACCATCATGCTGCCGTTACACCAAGGAGACTTTTATAACGTTTCTAAATTATCTGTTTCAGATACATCTATTGCATTAGCCCAATAGCCTAAGGGGCAGGGCAAATTGCTTATCTTACATTTCATTGGCATAAAGCAATTACATTCTTTACATTGCTTGGTTAAGCTATTGAACCTATCACAACTTTTGCAAATATCATACCTACGATGATATTCTTCTTTATTTGTGAATAAAAATTTAAATTCATTTATCATAAAAATATTTATACCATATAGGAACACACTACTTGGACTTTTATTGTAAGCATTGTTATCTTACTCACCAGAAGGCAGTATGTTCTTATATGGTAGAAGCAGTGGGACTCGAACCCACAACTCTCGGATTAAAAGTCCGATACTCTAGCCAGTTGAGTTATGCTTCCATAAGTCGTATGATTGATTTTACGTGCCAATCATAGACCTACGGAAGTCTATGATGACACTATTTCTTACCTCGTTTCATGTCATTTCCTTTTGTTAAACTTTTTCGTAACCTAGGTCTACGCTTTCGCTATAGTACCCATTAGATTCACCTAGCCATCGTACATCCACATACCCTTTGCGAGTAGCAAATTTGTAAAATGTCCAAGTTACTGATTCGTGATATTCATCTTCAAATCCAACCGGAGCTTCTCCAGACACTTCATCTGCCACTAATAGAGGTTCCCCTACTAGGTCAGACAAATCACCTACTATATCATTGATGCTAACTGATTCGCAACAATCTTGTGAGTGAAAGAAAACATAACGGTCAGTTGCATTTTCAAACACCATAGTATCACCAGTTTCTTTAACTGAGGTAAACACTTTACCTACCATGTCTGTTAACTTAGCAGACGATTCATAATCATAATACATTACATTTCCTTTCAATATTTGGAGTAGGAGGTGAGATTTGAACTCACGGTTTTACGGATTTGCAATCCGTTGCAATGGGCCGCTCTGCCACTCCTACATATAAATGCTCTGACATCCCTCGGCGGTAATTATATCGCATCAATCATCGGACTAGACGAATAATCCACGACAACATCACGCACGACCTCCACCCGCTTCCCGACAGGGACCGTTCTCGTATTGCTAACGCCGGTTTGGTTAGACCGCACATACATCCATGTTCAATCATGGCTTCTGTGTGAAACTTTTCCGTTTCAGAACCACCCGTGATTGTCACATCACTTCTCATCCTCTGGGTCAGAGTATCCGTTGACAACGGAACGTTTTGGCGGAGTATGTAGGAATCGAACCTACTCGCCCATTTCTGAACGACGGATTAGCAATCCGTTGCCTTAACCGGTCGGCCAATACTCCATATTAAATTTGTAAGTTGTGCCACCATCGTTATTGACACCATTCACCTGATTTGCATAAAGCCCGGGCCAGGACTCGGTACGTCACTTGGGATACTAGTCCAGTTAGCAACCAATCTGCGCGGATCTTCCGATCCACCGGGAGTTGAACCCGTCCCCTTTTACTATATCAGTCCTTCGAAGAAACTTTTATAGCGTGACATTCTCTTGCTGACACTTACAAAACCTTTATATAGAAACACACTAAATCTGTTACATCGTCAAACGTAACATCGCCTAGTTGACGCTAGACCGCCGTTGTGTGGCGTCCAGTATGTTTTTATATAAAGTGGAGCACTGAGAATACATGCTTACCGAGTAACACCTCAGACATTATTGTAAGCCTTGCGAGCCTACTTTCTTCTGATTTCCACTAAGACTGTATTACTACATATCCTAGTCTGTTACCAACATCGCCGTTTTAAGTCAGGCATTAGACTTGACATGATATGCTATTCTACGCTTTCTACACCGTTGACCTTTAGAGCCATTCACTACCGCTAAGTAGTTACGATACTTCCTGCATAAACTGATTTCACCTTGCGAGTTACGTCAGACTTGATTGTGTTGCCACTCAAGTATTAGATGTTTTTCACATACCACCGAGACAGACTTTGCGTTTTTATAATGTTAGTTGGAGTTGAACCAACAGTCTATTTCTTAAAAGGAAATCGGCCTACCATTAGCCTATAACAACCTACTGTGATGTGCTGTCTCAGTTGCTTCATAATCTTTTGGACTACAAAATACAACACGCCACGTACCTTTCCTCTCGCGGAGTAATCAGTAGTTTTTTGCGACCAATGTATATGTATTACTACATATCCATCAAACACTCAAACTGCATACGAACTCTTAGGAGCGACCCTTCGAATCAATACACTACCCTTTCTCTTACCAATTGACAAGTTGGTTTTGTGTTGAGGTCAGCACCACCTGTTACTCTCTGTCCGCCTGTCTTACCCTCACGGGAACATAAACAGACATTCTTTCCAACACACTTGCTTTACTGTTACATCCACCGGTCTTATCAGTGAACGCACCCTCGCGGGTGAGAGCAGGCTTGCATAGATAGACCATTACTGGCGCAGTCCTGTAGGAGGATACTGCTTTGGGTCACTCACGTGACTTATCTTAAAGAGGCTATGCCCCCAAATTCTTTACTAACATGTTTCTGGTGGAGACGGTTGGAGTTGAACCAACAGTGCCAGAGGCGGAAGATTTACAGTCTCCTGGGGTTACCAATTTTCCTACATCTCCAAAACTTGGTACTGGGTACGGGAATCGAACCCGTCTTACATACGTGAAAGGCATGTGTCCTAAACCGATAGACGAACCCAGCAAAAACTTGGCGCACCGTAGGGGACTCGAACCCCTGACCCCCGCCGTGACAGGGCGGTGCGCTAACCAACTGCGCTAACGGTGCAAATATTATTAGTTCTATCCACTGCACTATTTGCCTACCCTCAACAGCTTTACGGCCGATTACTGTTTATCGGATAGGTTACATAACGCATCTAGTTTGCCTCTGTGCTTACAGAGGATAGAACTAATAACACACTATATGAAAAGACATTGGGGTGTTTGACAAAAATAACAGTTTTGATCCTGCCCTACCGTGCCGTCCACGGACTTGTTTGTCAACCACATTACGTGCCAACTTGTTCCAGCGTCCTCCTGACTACTATAACTAATAGTCTCAAGGTTTCGTGTAACTCAGAAGTGCCAGTCCGTCAACTGGTTACTCACTATCTAAGTTACCTACTGGGAAGGTAACCCAATGTGTTTGCATATAGTCCCTGTAACTTAAACAGGGCTATATGAAAAATTAACTTTTTAAAGAACATGTTGATTTCTCAACTCATTAAATGTATTATACATCTAATTGGATTTATTGTCAAATCTTTTTGTGTTGTATTATTACAACAAATTCTTCAATTCACCCAGCGAATCAATTTCTCAATTCATAAATGAATTATATACTAAGTTGGATATCTTGTCAAACTGTTTGTTGCAAAAAAACAACACTAATTGTTTCTCATGGGCATTTAAACGTATAAATATTTCTATGTTATTAGATTATTTGCGAACCCGTTATACAGCAAAATGGTGGAATGACCAAACTGTAGAAAACGAAAAAATTAATGCTATCCTTGAATGTGCATATCTTGCACCAAGCAAACAAGGTCACTATGACTATGAAATTATAGTGCTTACTGATAGTCCTGCTGGCAAAGAGTTTAAACAATGGTTATACTACGAAGATACTAGTTGCTTGGATATGATTAGAGCCAAGCAAGGTCCTGGTTTACGTAGATATAATGGTCAAATGGCTGCACCCATTGTAATGATTTGGCTAGGCAAACAATTCAATCAACCAATGAATTCATATACCGAAAACGAATTCCTTCGTACTAACAATGATTGCATAGTTAGTGCTACTATGGCAATGTGTCAAGCCGAAGAATTAGGTGTTAGCACTGGATTTTGTGGTTGTATAGGTGGCAGAGAAATTGCTGACAGATTAAACAAACCAGAACATAGTGCTATCATCACTCTTGGATTTGGTTACGCAACCAGTGACCACAGTGATTATCCAATTTCTAAAGTTTATAAAGACGGTATAGAAATTGGGTTTGACCTGAAAAATCTAGATTCTTCAATTAGAAATATCCATACAAGGAACAGAAGACCTACAATGGATCAAATGATAACTTATATTTAAAGAACATTATAATGCTTGTACCACCAGGAATCAGCGGCAGACCCCAAGAATATGACCCGACTAATGTTACACACGAAATAATGGCTAATGAATTAGCATTACTTAACTTAGGTAACTTTGAGCCACTTAACATGTATATTGACACAGGCAAGTATATGCAAGAGATTAGTCAATTTGACAATGATTGGGTAAATTATTTGCCTCGCACAGATAGACCCAACAATCGTAAAGCAATGACATTAATGGCATTGCCCGGTAAATCTCACAAAGAAAATACAAGCCTTGCCGAAGCAAGTTATGCTGCCGGTCGTCAATTAAGTGAATTAGAATTCAACACACCAACCGATGTATATAATCGTTGTCCTAGTTTACATTCGGTATTGGAACAATGGCAACCTCTTGGTCGCTCTATGATTATACGTAGTGACATAGGTGGATATTTTGTTCCTCACCGTGATGCACCAAGTATGCCACGTGAATGTTTTAGGCTAGTTGCATTTTTAAACAATTGCGGCCCATTACAATATGATTGGTTAATGGACGACAAAAAGATGAATATACAACAAGGTCAACTATATTATGTTAACACACGTATGACACATCGCACCATTAGTTGGGTTAACGACAGTCACCATTTAATTCTTAATATACCTTTTACTACAGCAAATGTAAAAAAGGTAATTGCTAGTCTTGCTCACACTCATTAAAAAGTGCTACAGCCTCGTCAAATGTTATCTCTGGCATAAGACTCCAACTAATAGAAATTCTTTCTTTACCATTAGTAACTACTTCATGTGGATAAGTAGTATTGAATAACATAGGTCTATCTAATTCAAATCTATACAATTCTGTTAGATTTTCTGTTAAATTAAGTTTGTTTACCACTTTGCTACTATCATATACTGTTTCAGTATCTATTGATTGGTAAACTATAGTTATTGTATCTTTACAATTAACTAAGGGAATGTTTAGTGTGCATTTTCTTCCGGCGTCTGTATGCACCGGTAGCCCATCTGGCATTACATACACATTGTATATCGGGCTAAGAAAATTATATCTTTCCCTGATACTTACTAGATAATTATCGTCTGCTACCAATCTATGATGATTGGGTCTACCTTCTATTGGTTTTGATGTGTATACTAATTGAGTTAAGTAAGAATAATCAAAATCAATATTCGGGTAGAATATTAATCCTCCCATGCTACATCAGATGGAATCTTAATAGCAAAGAAAACAGCAGAACCGTCTTTTGGACTGTATGTATGACTTACTTTACCGTTTGTATATGTAGGTTGAGTAATATCAATACTAGTTCCATCTTCAAATGTAAAATTAATTACACCAGACACTGGGAAAATTATTAATCCATTATTGCCTGGATTAACATGATATCCGGTATCGGATAATAATTCTGCCAATCCATATTCTCCGATAGCCAATGTTCTTTCATAGATATCCATATTAGGGAGGATATCATGCGGTACGTCAGTTAAATCTGCTGTATTAAAGCATAACTCAACTTTAGATTTACCTTCATCTTTTAATGAATTATACAAAGATAATAAACTATCTTTATCATAGGTATATTCAAATATTTTATAGTTAGTCATAATTATTCACAATTCATGTTTTTGGGGCGGCCGGGGGATTCGAACCTCCGTCTCCTGTGTTTCACGCAGGCGTAAGACCGCTCTACCACAAACCGCATTAGTATTTATACGATTCAATTATTTGAATAATTTTATCAGCAATCAACACATTACCGTGTTTACTGACACAATTCACAAAGAAAGGGTTTTTTGCCAACTCTTGTTCACAAATTTGCATTATGGTATCATCCACATAACCATTAAACTTGAACCATAATGGTATGGCACAACGTTTATCTATTACGTGAATTGCTTTAATTTTCTTATATGCTAGATATTGGTCAATTTGCATTAAAGCACCGTAATATCTGTTTAGTTCTAGATCCTGATGATATAGATAATTCTTATATGTATCAATAACATTCAATAGGTTATCATCATTCTTAAACAAATTGATAAACTTTGGGCTGTTCTCTTTTTCAAACTCAGTATCTAAATGAGTTGTACGAAACAAATCAGTTGCCCGATTATATGTTACATCTATCGCATGTACATCTCTATCACTATTGGGAATGAATAATGCATTATGATGGCAGTGAAAAATTACTGCAACATCTATATGTTTTGTTTTCTTTAATTCAAATAGAATACGTTCTTCACTGCCCTGTTTGCATCCCTTGTTTACAACTTTACCATTGTAATGTGTTGCAACCAAATCTAAAAAACTATCCGGTGACCTGTATGCACAATTGCTATGACCGTAAAACCCAATGTTCATAGTTCTTCTTCAAATATAAATTGTATGAAGTGTCTTTTTTCTTCTGTGTATAATTTCAAATCGTGCATAGAGCCAATAGACAACTTATAACAGTCATTGGTGTTTGCTTGAAAACTTGCTACCTTAGTAATGTCATCATAATCAAACCATCCCTCATACTCTTCACCATCAATAACTACATATCTAGGGTTTTCAGTTTTGGCTTCATAAAATGAAGTTTCACTAGGTCCTGTTTTTATATAATAGTTAATTGCAGTTTTACCTGCTTTATCTCTATGTGGAAGAAATACATAAGGTCCACCTACTATAACATAAACGATTAAAGAAACTTTATCTCTATACTCTACTGGTAATGTGAGAGTCAATGAAGGTATATATTCTTCCTTAATCTTATAATAAGTAAAGTCTAATCCTCTAGGATTATGTAATACTTCACCCGAATTCATATCATTGAAATCTAAGTCAGGTAAAACAATATCAAGTTTTTTAAAGTATTCAACCATGTTTTGTAAAGATACTAAGACCCAACTTAAAATTATAGCCCAATGACCTAAAGTCACTTGCACTATGTAATCTAACACTGTCAAATATTATTGCACTAGTTGGTTTCCATTCAAAGGTAGAATGAATGCTTAACCCATCTAACCATTCTGGCTTTAGATGAGTTAATAAATTTTCAGTATCATTGATCGGTGTATCTACTATTCCATCTACATCTTTATAATCATAAAGACATTTATTAAAGAATGAATCAATGTGTGTTTCACCTTTAAAGAACTTTGCAGGACCATGAAAATAAAACTGGTCAAACATACAAAGTCTAGGATAACCATTACCATTCCCATATAGTTTCAATGGGATAGTTATTGCTCTATACACACTATCAGGTAATTCAAACGTGTCATCGTTGTGAATTATGTGTGGATAATTTGTATAGAAAAATAACCCTGCAGTAAGTGCAAAATCACCTATTTCATTTTTTACTTTTGTTAATACATTTTGTATAACACTATCATCCATTATCTCTAATATATCTAATGTTGTTGGGCCTGTATTCTTATACACTTTAGCAGGTTCTAAGTCTCTGGACTCAAATATATTAATAAGATATTGAACTTCATCATCCGTAAGAAAGTTATCAACTACATAAGGTTGAATTATATCAGACTTAATCTTTTCTATTTGGGATGTTGTTCGCATGAATTATTTATGATTGGTCCGGCGTAGTGGAATCGAACCACTATAATCACTTTAGAAGAATGATGTCCTATCCGTTGAACGAACGCCAGATAAATATGTTATGGATACCAATACCCTTTATGATGAATTAGAATTACCAAAAAATTGTACCTTTGAAGAAATCAAACAAAAATATAGAACGCTTGCTCAAATCAATCATCCCGACAAAGGGGGTGATGAAAAAAAATTCATACGAATCAAAGAAGCGTATGAAACACTAATTGATCCTATAAAACGCCAGCATTATGATAGTACCGGCAATTATTATGAGGACACTAATATCAGCAATGAAGTCAAAAATAGACTTTCTAATATGATAAATCATTTTACTCAGCAAATCAACCCTGAACTTGATGATTTAATATTAAAGATGAAAGTTGATATTTATGAAGCACAACGTAATACAACCAAGGGTATTGGCATGTGCAATGAACTCATAAGAAAATTAACCATTATCAGTAAAAAAATTAAATTGAAACAAGATGAGGGTGATAATTTTCTAAAATCTATTGTTGAAACAAAAATAACACAAGTACAAACTGAACTTGCTGGTCACAAACGAACATTACTAGTGTTTGATAAGATGTTAGAAGTTTTGGAAAACTATCACTATAGCTTTGAAGACTGGCAATTGTTTATACAAAACAATTAAGCAGTCAATGATTGTCTAAGTACCTCTAATTCATTATCACTAAGGAATAACTCTAATTTATTTTGTTCAGCATCTGGGTTCTTAGCCCAATCATAAGTTGTATAGATTCGGACATGATTATCCTGAGGATGTATATCAAGTTTGCGAACTTCACAATACAATTTATAACCTGCGTTTTCACTAACTAACATAATTTCTCCATTGAGTAATTGGCTCCTCGACCTGGGCTCGAACCAGGGACCAACGGATTAACAGTCCGGCACTCTACCAACTGAGCTATCGAGGAATAAATTTGGTGCCGACTATCGGATTCGAACTGATGACCTATCGCTTACAAGGCGATTGCACTACCACTGTGCTAAGTCGGCGTCTTTTTATTTAATGTGTATTGTATCACCGAGATAATTTATTGTCAACCATCTCGGTGAAATCCTTCTACGATAGTAAGATTCTACTATGTTTTGGGACACCTGCTAACAGATATTCCATTTGATCCGCAAGTATGTTACGTTGTTGCAGTATCATGTTTTCATAGTGATTAGGTGCATAAGGCACATACAGTAATTCCATACGTGATTCTTTCAATGTCTTATGACCTTTCTTGCTATTACATTCACGGCAAGCAGTAACCACATTCATCCAAGTGTTTTCACCACCTAAAAATTTAGGGACAATGTGGTCCCTACTTAGATTATGATAGTTCGGATAATGTACTCCACAATATGCACACACATGCCGGTCACGACCAAACAATGTTCTGTTTGTTAATGCAACGGTTGAATGTTTATATGGATTGAAGCCATGTCCTTTAATAGCAATTATACTTTGTGATTCAATGTAACTCATCTCGCCGGACTTTTGAAATCCACCGCGATACTTTGCTACAACTTCACCTAGTGCCCATGCTACTGCATTTTTGGCATGATAGGTGATTGCGTCATCTTTAGAGATCCATTGTCTTGGAACTCCTGACACATCTAGTGCTAAAACAGACATTACTTTCTCCTTCTATGTTGTTGTCACTAATATTATTTAACACGATTGGTACCCCAGGCAGGATTTGAACCTGCAGAATTCTCCTTTTGAGAGAGACACGTTTGCCAATTACGTCACTGGGGTATAAATAATGTTATGGCACGTTCATTTGAAAAAACTCTTAACAATTACGATATACTATATCGTTTTAGTAATGAGCCATATAAACCAACTTCATCATGGACTACTAGTACTACATTTGTACCTGATCCTAAACTTGATATACAAGAATATATACCTGATCCTGTACTTGAAAAAGCCGAATTCATTTTGAATCCTGAATGGTGCCGATAACTTGAATTGAACAAGTGACACACGGATTTTCAGTCCGTTGCTCTACCAACTGAGCTATATCGGCATATTGGTACCAGCGGTGAGAATCGAACTCACTCAAGAACGCTAATCTGGCGCTAAAAGGTGTATAAGACCTCTCTGACTACCAAGTCTCGCTGGCATTTAAAATTGGGGTGAAGGACGAGACTCGAACTCGCAACAACTGGAATCACAATCCAGGGCTCTACCATTGAGCTACCAACACCATATGTTATTGGCGGAAAGCAGAGGAGTCGAACCCCATCCCATTTCTGAGAACCGAGTTTTCAAGGCTCGTCGGCGGACCATCCCACCTGCATTACTTTCCTAAATTGGTCCGAGTACAAGGATTTGAACCTTGACCGCATGGTCCCAAACCATGAACGCTACCTGATTACGCTATACTCGGTTATATTTTCTTGCAAACTCTAGGTGATGTTTCATTGCACATGCTGAAGAAAACTGGTCACCTACTATAAATTTCACACCGTTCAATGTAAATGGCTTTAACACTCTATCACCATTCCACCAACCACGTTCTATTCTTATGTAACCTTCAACACCTAACTGTTCTCTAAATCTATTAAATTCTGGATGATCCTTAGAAAACACACTTGTCATCTTATCTGTACCTTTAAGTATCCTCATCAACTCATCTGGTGTAAGACTATCAGGATTTCTACCTTTGAATACACTATATACTTCTTTAATTTGTACATCACAAATACAAGATTCATCTAAAGTAAAATCCATAATAACTCCTTGTTGGCGGGTCTTGAGAGGATCGAACTCCCACCCTCGGTTTCGAAGACCGAGATGATATCCATTTCACCAAAGACCCTATATAGGTTTCTGAGAGCCACACTATCCTCCTGGGAGGACTCACATGATTGTCTCGTATAGGCAAGTTTAACTAACCGGCTTCAATCATACTGTAGTGTTACCACAGTACACCACACTGTGGCTAGATTGGCAGGGACTCAAACCTATCGTCTATCTCAGAAATCTGGTAGTTGAGGTCGGACTCGAACCGACGATAAACACCGTATGAAGGTGGTGCATTAGCCACTATGCTACTCAACCATTATAGAAACATACTTCATGGATGAACCCACGTGTCACAATAAAGTTAGAGTATGTTTCTATAATGGTGCTCCCAACTGGTAACGATCCAGTGTTTCTACATTACCAATGTAGTGTAATGCCTTTATACTATGAGAGCATGGTGCGACCAGAAGGATTCGAACCTCCCACCCCAACGTTCGTAGCGTTGTATTCTATCCAAATGAACTATGGTCGCAAATTAGGCCTGATTGTTTGCTGCACAACCAGGAAAGCAGAGGTCTGTAGACTGCATATAACTTATCACATTGTACTCCATATGCAAGGGAGAATGTTTGGTGGACCGTAAGAGAATCGAACTCTTACCTAGGACGTGCAAAGCCCCCGTGCTCCCATTATCACTAACAGCCCAAATTTGGCAGGCGTACTAGGACTCGAACCTAGAATAACAGAGTCAAAGTCTGTGGTGTTACCATTACACTATACGCCAACATGTTTTTAATAGTCAAGTGCGTACTTCACCCGTCAGGAGGTGTGATTCTTTTCCTCGCACTATGCTATTCTAAAACACATTCAGTACTCCCGAGTCGTGTGGGTAGGTAGTTATAGTACCAGTTGTTCCACTAAAATATGTTTTAGAATAGCATCTTTCGATGCTATGTTAGGGTCGATACCCTAACCAGTAGTCTTACTTTCCACGTTGTCGCCATGAATTTCATGTATACTGTCCGCCCGTTTATTACTGTTTATAGTGTGTAATGTAGTCCTCGTTACTACTACCACTTTGAGATTACTTGGGCAAAACTTTAATTTTGCTGTCTAACTCTACTCGTTTGAAGGCACGTTTTAATTTGTCTTCAATCAATTTTTTTCGTTGTTCCTCTGACATAGTATGATTCTTGAACCAATTTACCTTATCAGAAGCAACCAATTGTAATTCATTTTTCATTTGTTGTCAAACTCCATTGTTGTTTTATTACAACACACAAACAAAAACCCCTGAGACTTTTTAGTTTCCCAGGGGTTAGATAAATGTGTTTATGATGTTAAACTTGTTACCTAGTCCCCGGGCCTCTTAAATTGTCGATTGACTCATTTGCGCCGCGAATACTTGTAGGATATGCTGGTACAAACGATATGGCTAGCGTTAGCCATTGTCCGTTATGTTTCTGCATGTTACAAGATTTATTCATCATAGTCTTTTATTTAGTCCTGGTTAAAAATTCTTTGAAATAAGCATTGTTTTTATGCCTTTTGCAATTCATGTGTGTAGTATATATCAAAATTCTTTTAGTGTCAACATTTTTTTCAACTTGTTTACCCATTTAATTTTATCTAGTACGTAAATAGTCAATAAATATTTTCATGCCTACATTACATTTTTACGGTTGCAGTTATGGTTTATACGGTACAAGTGACGGTAACAACCCCAACGCACATAAATGGATTACTGAAAATTCAATACCATTTTATCTTGCAAAACTATTGAACATGGATCTTAACAATAAAAGTTGGGCGGGCGCATGTAACTATCAAATATTGTCTAAGTTTACTACAAACAGTGTTTTTCCGCATGCAGACGATATTATTATATTTCAATGGGCGCATATAGAAAAAATACACACTAATCATATTGCACCAATTTGGCTAAAGGACTCGCTTGTTAAAAATACTGACAAAGAATATGAAGTATCTTGGTATGACAATATGTCATCTCAAAAATTAAATCAACTAATTAATACGTATAAAGATAGTTTTTATGATGCTGACCAAGAAATATACAGAATAATTGCATATAACGAATATATTAGAAATAAAGTAAAGTGCAAATTCTATTATAGTGTATGTGACCATTATGATGTATTTGGTCATTTAGTAGGACCTGATAAACGACAACTACTATATAACGAATCATTTCTTAACCCAGACACTAATTATAAAACACTATCGGATTTTATAGCAAATAACAATCAGTATGCACAAAGTTGTAAGCATCCCAATGTAGAAGGGTGTGAGACTATAGCAAAGAATTACTATACCCAAATAATAGGAAGAGTGGATTAAATGATATTCGACCCAAAAGACTACCCTACCGTTTTTTTAAGTTATGATGAACCCAATGCGGAAGAAAACTATAACCATTTATCTAAGATAAGCCCTAAATATGTATATAGGGTGCATGGAGTTAAGGGCAGTGACCGCGCACATAAAATGGTTGCTAACTTAGTTAAAGATATATCATCAAACGTAATTATAGTAGACGGAGATAATCTAGTCAATGATGATTTTTATGATAAAACCATTATATTAAAGGATGATGTAGATTTAAACAATCACGTATTGAGTTACAGTGGATTAAACATAGTTAACGGAACATGTTATGGTAACGGTGGAATTAAAGTATGGCCCGTACAGCTATTATTAGATATGAAAACACATGAGGAAAGTCATAACACTAATACAAAAATAGACTTTGACTTTACCAAATATCTACAACTTAATGAATATGGTAGCACAGTAGTTATTAATAAAACCCCATTACAAGCATTTCGTGCTGGATTCCGTGAGGGTATTAAGTTATGCTTAAATGACGGGGAAATCAGATATAAACTAACCGAACTTGATTGGCGCAATTATGACAGACTATGGAACTGGATGCATATAGGTATGGATGTAGTTAACGGAGTCTATGCTATATTGGGTGCTAGATGTGCTGTGCATTGGTTACATAGAGAAACATTTAATATTGAAAAAATTAATGATTTTGATTATTTAAATGATGTGTTTGATATAGTTTCAGCAAAGTTTAATAAAGAACCATTAAACTATGGAAACATATATGGTAATTTAATTAAAGGATTAACTGATGACCATAGAATAACTTACATATATTCTACATTGGATAGCATAGAATATAAGAAAACAGTTAAGCCTATATATCGTAGCCCACAGACGTTTTTAATGACTCCCACTAGTACAGAATACGATATTGTATTCATTAGCTATGATGAACCAAAAGCCGATGAAAACTATAATAAACTAGTAAAACGATTCCCTAGAATAAAACGAATTCACGGAGTACAGGGTATATATAAAGCACATATTGAAGCCGCTAAGTTATGCACTAGTGACTATTTTTGGGTAGTTGATGGAGATAGTGAAATAGTACCCGAGTTTAACTTTGATTATGTTGTGGGATTCTATGATTATGAACGTGTACGTGTTTGGCGTAGTATTAATCCAATCAATGATTTAGTATATGGGTATGGTGGTGTTAAGTTATTACCTAGAACAAGTGTATTAAAGAAGTTTAATAATTATTATAATATAGAAAAACCCGATATGACTACTAGTATTAGTAAAAATTACGAACCAATTATGGTCGTTAGCAATATTACTAAGTTTAACGTTGATCCATTTACTACATGGCGTAGTAGTTTCCGTGAATGTGTTAAATTATCTAGTAGAATAATCAATGGACAAATTGACAATGAAACGCAAAATAGATTAGATATCTGGACTAGCGTGGGTAGAGACAGAGATTACGGTATATATGCATTAGCCGGCGCTATACTAGGACAGAAATATGGAATGCGTAATAGCAAAGATAAAGAAAAACTAATGAAAATCAATGATTATAATTGGTTAAAACAGAAATATCAGGACAATCAATGAAAATAGACATAGACCACATACATCACTGGATGCAAGCAATACGCCAAAGTAATAACCCTATGCGTACAATGGATGCATTTTGGAGTGGGCAGTTAAAAAGTAAAGAATGGCTCATAGACAGACTAGAATTTGTTATACGCCCTCACATTAATAAAGAATTATTATCTATCGATATACACGGCGGGTGGGTCGGTACATTATCTAGTCTGTTATTTTGTAGCAATATCCCTATCAGTAAAATACGTAGTATAGACATTGATCCGCACTGCCAACAAGTGGCCTATGCTATGAATAAGATGGAAGAAATAGAACAACGCTTTGAGGCTATTACGGGCGATATGCTAGATGTGAATACAACAGCCGATATCATTATAAACACTAGCTGCGAGCACATAACTCAAAAACAGTACGACTTATGGCTATCTAGGCTACCGAGCAAAAGTATGCTTGTTTTACAGAGTAATAACTACAAGATAGACGAACATATAAGAACTTGCGAGAACTTAGACGAATTTAAAAAGCAAAGTAATATTAACGTGATTTTTAGTGAGAAGCTAGAGTTACCGATGTATACACGCTATATGTTAATTGGATATAGGCAATAAATTCCACTCATCTATACTAATACTGTGTATATCTAGTGTATGACGTATGTTTTTAGGGTCATACCATAAGCAGAACTGGTAGCATTCTTTACATTCATTATTACAGCATTTATATAGTCTATCATCATGCACCCAATTATATCCTGTATATTTTCTTGCCCAACGAACGCTTAATGCAAACTTTTTATAACTGGTTTGTATATCATTATATTGAATACCTCTACTAATGAACAATATATCCTTACCCCATTTATCATAGTTATCACAGTCAAACTTAATACTGTCACCCGTCGTAGAACACTTTAAATCTCTATATTCGGGTAATGTATATAATCTATTGCATACACGGGAAACATTACCGGGCCATCTATTATTATTGAATATACCGTGAAAACTAATAGGTTTATTATCACGCAATTGAACAATCATATGTTCATACGTATCTAAGTCTATATTTTGATAGTTTTCCCAGAGTTCATGTGATTTGTCATTACGTGCATAGTCGTAAATGCTTAGCCATTCTGAGGAATCTTTAGTGACTAAACGAAATTCATCTAAGGACATTTAATACTAGATGTATTCTTGGTTCCCAGCCACCATTATATACAAAATGATTGCGGGTAGTATCTACTTGATAAAAATTACCATCGGACGGAATATGATAACACTTTGCGGCTAACTCACCCTCAGTCTTTTCGCCAAAGAAAGCATTAATATTAGTTTCAAGTACATAATGGTATCTAGGCTCTGTATCGTAATGTACGCTTAATCCATTCTTGGTCATTAATCTCATATATCGTATACGACCAAACTTAACATTATGTGCGATTTCTAATTGTTCAATAACTGTTTTAGTATAGCTTGGGGCAACATCTACCCACTCATTAAAGTCACTTTCTTGGGCAACAAAGACTTGATTAACTTTGTCATATAAACTACCATTACTATCTATTAATGGATGTTCAGCGTCTTTACGACATTTTAATCCAATTTGATTTCCTGAATAATACTTACCATTAATAGTCTGAGCCTCAGGCCAGCCCACATTATTGATAAAGTCTGTTAAGTCTTTATGCATTAATGTATAATCGGCTGTAAAATCTGTTTTAGTAATGAAATTCATAGTGTATTAAAGCCCCATTTACGTTCCTCGCACCACCAACATATTCCACAATGCCCATGAACGACTCCGGGGGTAATATCTTCACAGCTTCTAGTTAATGGAAATAATGAGTCCATGATATTATTATCTATGTATAATTGATGTATACCTTGTTTATTTATTTCCAAGAAAGGACGTATTTCTATGAATTCTTTAGTCATACCCTCCACTTCATGTACACTATATTTCTCAATAATCTTGGGTACCCCTTCCCCTCGGATTGCTTCAATGTCAGGTAATATACCATAATTGAACTTTAATTGTATATCTTGTGGAGGATTAAGAGTTGTTCCCGTATATAATGCTTGCATACGGTCATTCTTAAAATTGTCGTAGTTTCTATCTAAGAACTCTTGTTTAAATTCTTTCTGAGTCCATTTATTAATATCATCAGGAGGAGTATAGAATAAATGCTCAAGAAAAATGTCACTACAATCTAATAATTCTTCTATTTTCTGTCTAACAGTACCTGCGATATAAGCAAATGGTCTTTTGTTATCTACTGAAACTGGTTGTATCTTAACTGGTAGATTTTGTTCTTTAATCTTTTTTGCTAATAGATAGCACATTAAAGTGCTATCTACTCCACCGCTCATCCAAACCCCTATCGTTACGATAGGTACTCCTAAGGGGGTAACGCTTGGAATCTTAATATCCATATTAGAATGCCATTACATATGATTTGATTCGTTTAGCACACTCACCGTATGTTTCATTTTGTTTAACTGGCATTAAGTTACCTACCTGTGGCTTCTCTAATGGGATAGCTAATATATTAGTAACTCCGCCCATACCGAATCCTGGATCATTGTTAGGGTCTTTGGGGATAAATGTATTGGACTTCAATGGAGTATTTAAACAAGCTACCCAATATTGTGCGTACCCTTTACCTTCTAAAAAGTCAAAGCATCCAGTCCAATCTAATCCCAATGCCTCATAGAATATAACAGGTCTGTACTTATTGATTGTTTGCTCACCGCCCTTCATTACACCTAACTCAAAGCCCTCAACGTCAATCTTCATAACAGATACTTTGGGTACGTTTAATGAATCTAATGTGATACACTCTGCTTCAATAGTACCTTCATCATCTTGTTTAGTTTCACCATAATTACCCGCATCATCTATAGTAACGTCAGTCATTTTAATAGTATCTTTTCGTGATCCTAATGCGGCGTTAAAGATTTGAATAGGCAAGTCTTTACAATTTTCTGCGGCTATTGCAAAGTGTGTTGGATTAGGTTCAAACCCAATAACTGAACATTCTGTTTCTTTGTGTACTGCTAGTGCATGATAGCCAATGTTTACCCCAACGTCAATATACATCGTATCTTTTTCAACAAACAATTTCATAATATCTACTTCAGCATGGCAATATTCACCATATACTTTAATAGCCTTACTTACAAATTGGTCATTCTTATATACATACATGGGCCCTGGTCTGGCTTGCACTAAATCTAGTTTTGGCTTAAATGTTTCAAAAGCTGTTTTATTAGCTTCTTTTTTTGCTGCTTTTGGCATGTTAGTCCTTTTAAATATAATAATATTTAATGTGAACTAACATGGTTGAATTATTTTCTATCTTTATTCAACATTGTTTTAATAGCCAAAATAAGTTCCGACTTATCTGTTGATTTAATATGATTAAGTTTTTGTTGGATACTCATCCTAGTAGAAGCTATCTCTTTTATAGCCTTCTTAACGTCTGGATATTTAGGAATATAACTCATTATCGCCCCCTGGTGCTATGATCCAGCCTAGCTTTAATAAATCTGTTCTAATCTCATCTGTTATTTGACCTTCAGGTACATATCCTCTAGTGCCATCAATGTCACCATTACCTAATCCATCACCTATACCACTACAGTACCAGTCAATATAATCACCCTTTTCTTTCATGTCCGCAACAATTCCACCGGCATGCCGCCAACTACAACCCCATTCTTTTTCTAATAATATAGGCCATACGTCATTTTGAATAAAATTGTTATTACACAATGCAGCGTATAGATTCTGTGCGTAGGTATCACTATTACGTACTTTATCTAGCATCCAGTCTGCAATACGTAAATCGTATTCCATATTGTTTTTACGCCACTCTGGATCCCGCATTTTATTCTTTTCATTTAGCCTAATACTTTTAAACATTTCTAGATAAGCAGTATCAGGTTCTTCACCCTTTTCTGCTTTATTATCTAGGTAAGATTGTTCCTGAAAAGTATTACGATCCGGACTGTAACTCACTTTCGGCTCTAACTTGGTGTCGTCGGTCATGTGTTTTCTTAGCTTTCTTTTTCTTACTATAGAATATATGATTCCCGATTACTTGAACTCTTTCATAGTGTTCCCAGTCAGGTTCGACCGTTTTGTTATGGAAGAATAATGTATTTTTCGGTACTACATCTTTATACTTATCTAATACTAACACTTCATAGGCTACTTGTAAACTAGCCTGGTAACTTTGACTATTTTTATTTGGGTTGCCTTTACCCTCACATACCCAGCTAAATTGACAGAATTTCCTGTCATCGCGGACTGTTGTTTGATATACTACGTTGCATGGTGTACTAGCAAATCCACTATTAACCCGATTTAATGTAACACGTGCTACGGCGGCTTTACCGGCCGTGCTTTCACTTCCTGCTTCATAGAATATATTAGTAGCCATACAGATAATTTGCTTTGGGTCAACAAACTTTGCTACTTTAAGTTCTGCACGTATAACTTCCTCACGTACATTCTGATTAAATGTCATCATTGTAAGTAATAAAACTACTACAGACATTAAGACATTTTTCCCACTAATGATTTTTGTCATAAGAATCCTTTCTAAAGGTACCAATACTATTATACTATCAATTAATATATATAGATATATTAACGGATAAAACTATACGATAGTATAGATAACTATTATTGTAATAAATCCCAGCAATCGCAATTACATGCTGATACATGTGCTACTGCTGCACTGGGCACTAATACCGACGGGCCTGTTGCCATGTTTAGTATATTTAAATTACTAGGTATTAGTGTTGACTGGGGACTTCCGCCTAGGCTTCCTGCCATAGGGCCGCCATTGACTACGGAAATTTCTACATTACCAGTGGTTGTTGATAATGTAGCTCTGGTCCCATTAGCGACAGGTACATTAATAGGTGTACGTTGAACTAGATTATCTAATTCACCACCCATTAAACCCATACGCTGACTATTGCGTGCCTCACGCATACTACCGATTAAACTTTGTCCTCCTAAGGTTGCACCGTCTGCTATGTTTTCTATAACAACAGCAGTTTCTCCTGGTTCGGTTTCCGAAGAATAAGTGCTTAAACTGTTTATAAAAGAATAAACATCAGTGGATGAACTGCTAATAAACTCAGCACCACCGGGTATTGCTAATTTTCTAATATATTGCTCTCTGGATAAACCAGCGCCCATACGATTATATAAATCATTTATGGGTGCAATTAAGTCTCTGTGTGCATTAAAGATACTAGTTACTAGTAGATTAATTTGGTCAATTGAAGGTTGTACTTGGTCAATAAACTTTTGTACGGTGAATGTACCTAAGCCTACATTTAATGCATTATATATAGTTTGCAAATGCCCCTGCAGCTCTACAACCTCAGGCAACTCTGCTAATGCAGTTATTGCCTCTTGTACTTGGCTCCATGGATAATATAAATTAGTTATGCATCCAAAGAAGTCTATTGTTAAGAACTTTCCACTAGTACTTGACCCATATGCTATCTTACTCAATGCAGCTTCAATCGCAGTTTTATTCGTTGGAGTACTAGTACCATTTACTGACAAATCATTTACATTTTCTAAGTTAGTAACTACCTGAGCAAATTTTTCAATATCTATATTTTGAATATTTTTAATTTGTCTCATACTCATACTAAATGCATCTACTGCATATGCAAGGTCACTAGGTAATATTCCAAATAACCTTTCACCGTATGTTAAACTAGGTATTCTATTAACTTGTGTTCCCTCATACAATAGATAATATGTTTTACTATTGGTCTGTCTTGGCTCACTATTATATTGAGGGAAGGTTAATGTTTCATAACTCTTAGGGAAAATCTTTTTGAGATTTAATAAATCTGCTAGACTATCTAGATCCTCAGTATGACAATTCAATGGCATTAATATTTCATCTAAATCACTACCTGTAACCAAACAAAAACATGCGTATAATAACTTTTGTTGTTCATTAGTTGCAGATTTACCATTAATTATATGTGTAATATCGTCAGGATTAATACCAGCTGCTGCAAATACCACGTTAAGTCCTGTGGTAATAGCCTTATTCTTAGCCAATGTGCGTAATAGATTATCTGGATTTCCAAAACTTTGAATAGTTTGTAAATCTAAAGCACGACCCAATCTAATTAAATCTTGCCCCCAAAAGAATGTACTTATACTTACACCTGTAATATCACTAGTAATCAAATCATTCATATTTGAATATATACCATCTAAGTGAGTAAGACTTAATGTAAGACTGTCTATTACTCCGTTTGTAGTATCTTTATATCCTAATATCGTACTGACTGAATTAAAGAAATCACTATAGGATCCGTTATTAATATAGAATTCTTCATATGCTTGTACCGCAAATTCACCTATAAATCCATATCTACAATTTGTAGTATAGAAATCAGTAGTATAATAATAAGGCGGTGTATTAGTTAATATGGGTACTGCTGACCCCATTGTTAACAAATTAGTATATTGTCCTAATGTCATACCTGTTTGGTCAACGCTAGATACTTCATTACATGTACCATTTGTGCCGGCTATATCACCGCCGGTGCCTACTGCTTTAAATATTATTCCTATACGATTTACTGCTGCACCTACTAAAGTAAAATCAGTATATAATCCTGGCGTACCTAATGACCTAATATAATATTTTCTACCAACTACTAATTGCCCCATAGTTCTAACTGGGTATCTTGCGTCAAACGCTAGATTAAAAATTTGCGCGGTTATTTCTAAAAAAGTCCCGCCGGTCACAGTGCCTGCACTATAAGTACCATTATTGTAATAACCCATGTAACTTGCAGCCTCTGGATTAATACTGAGTCCTTGATTATTTAAAAAGGACCCAATACAATTAAGATTCATCGGGGTATAAGTACTCATTTTATCTCCACTGTTGGACTACCGGTTGCAATAGGATGACCACAACTAGTACTTGATCCAACCATTAATACAGGAACATTGTCAATCAATATATAATTACTACCGGTTGTTGTAACCGACGCCGCATGCGGTGGGTGAGGAGTACCAAATGGTGAGTGCGGAGTAATTTTACTTACGTGCAATCCAGCCGGAATATTATCAACTAAGACGGTTTGTGACCCTCTAATAATCTTTCCACCTACATTGTTTTGGTCGTTCTGACGGCTTAATCTTGGCATTATCCCATTATAATTTTTTTGTCAGGTAATTGTATACCTGTCGTCATAGTGATATACTGATCCTTTACATTGTCTTCAGTAAATCCATATAACGTAACACTACTAGTATTTAGTCTGATAGGTTTCTCAGGATCACAAGTAAACATACTTGGAATTAGTGTCATTCCCTTAGGTCCTTGAGCAATACTTAATGGATCTGTAATAGATAATTGGGTGTCTGTAATCTCAATTACTTTAGCAACTAACTCTTCGCCACTGTTCAACTTAATGGTGTAAACTTGACCGACTTCATACGTCATTTAATTTCTTTCTTAGTTCGTTAAATCCACCAATATATTCTTCATCTAAAAATATTTGGGGTACTGATCGGGCAGTTGGTACTGCCTCTAATAGTTGTTCTTTTGTCCAGTCACGTGATACATTACGTTCTTCATATTGTATCCCTCTGCTAGTTAATAGACTTTTGGCTTGGTCGCAGAAAGGGCACTGGTCTTTGCTCCATACAATTGCTGTCATATCAATCCTTATTTAGCCGCAAACTTTTCGCTTGCTGTAAATCCTAGTCCACCGATAACCATGTACATAATACTATTGAATAGTCCTGCGTCTATTTTAGTTTCAAACCACGTGTTAGCAATGAACCCGGCGGCACATAGCAAAAATGACAAAAAGGTGATAGTACGCTTACTGCTTACTGCTCCGGTGTCATCACTTAACATACTTCTTATTGCGTTCATAATTATCTCCAGAAAAATAATATCATTTTTAACTTGTCAATATACTTTTGTAAGTATTTGGTTTGAAAGTCTTTTGCATATTGTGGTTGAGGGAAATTCCAACCTAAAAATGCTCCTATTGCTATATAAATTAATGTCTCTATCATATCTAACTCCTTTTAAATTTGTCCTATTATTTTTCTCATCATTCCTACATGTGCTTTCATATTACTTTTTTATTGTAAAATGCTATTAATTTAAATTTAGTATCAGTGGGTGAGTATAGTTTAGTTTCACTACTATTTACAGGAACTATAGTGTCGTTTACGACAGTTACCGGAAAAACATAGGCTGTGCCTCCACCTCGTAAATTTCTAGCTCCTAGTGTTTTGATTTCTTCGGGTGAAGGATTGTACATCAAACCCATGACTGATACATTGGGTATTTTACTTAAACTGACCCATGTCCTTGCACCACCAGGGGTCTGTGTAGAATCTGATACTAGATTTAATTTAAGTATTGATAATACTATACCATATAAGCTAGTAGCTAAACCCTTGCCCCTCATATTTTTGCTAATTTCTACTCCCATTACGTAAGCAGTATCTTCAGCAATTTGAATAGTCAATACTCCTACTAACTTTTTATCAGGGCTTATTAAGCACACATCATCATCATTTGATGATTGATTTCCTCCGCTAGGTATAACAGAATAGAAATAAGGACTATTTGGTAACTGTTTAGCTGTGCTAAGTATTTCTTTCATCACACTTGAATTAAAAGTCAACATTCCCAAAGAGTCTTTAGGTTCTACACTTCTTAGTTCATCTATTTTCATACCTTATTTCTTTTCTGGTAATCTAATAACGCATGGACTGTCAATACTAACTGACATTTGATGTACACTCTTACTCCATGATAATAGTTTGGCTGATAGCCAATCTAAAAACTTAACTCTTAGGCAACGTTCTTTTTGTTCAATTTGTTTGAATTTTTCATATACATTTTTAGTTGTATCTACTGCTTGTTTGTATCCTTGTTTTTGTGATTCATTAACAATATAATCTGTATGTATTTTAGCTTGTTCAAAACGATATTGTTTTTGTTCTTTGGTTAATTTTTCGTATAATTCGTTCATTTCTTTATAACACTCCTATTATTTTTCTCATCACTATGACATGTAATCTGTCTTTTTCTTTTTCTTCATAAGATAATTCATTATATGGAACATGTTGTGCCGCATTGTAGTCTGCCTTAGGATTACGTCTCATCCATTGAATGTGAATAAACTCAGCGGCTTTTTCATCATCATCTGGGAATTTTTTAACTGCGTCTAAAGCTGCTTCTCCGGCGGCTAAGTTTTCTTTTTGCCAATCAGAATGAATTTTATTAAAAGGTTGATTTATATCACCCTCACTCCCATCACTATTCTTTTTAATTCTAGGTTTTGTACCAGTGGGGTCATAGTTCTTACGCCATTGGTCGTGCGCTAAACTAGCAAAAGTGACTACTGGATCTTCATGAAAGGCAGTATTTTCGTCAATCATGTTTATTGTGTTTCTAATATCTTTTTCTATCATAGTGTCGGTAACTCCTCATATGATACACTATCTGACATTACACCCACCACATAATTAGTTGATTCGGTTTCTTGTAATGCACTTTGTTTCTTATTAATGTTTACGTGTTTGTTAAACCATGGAATAGGTGAATGCTTAGGATGATTCTCGTTATATTTGATTCCAATATCTTTTAATCTAGTAAATGCAGTATAGTCTACAAAATCACTTAGTATATCAGCGTTCAATCCAATTACAACACCCTTACTGAATAAGTATTGTGCCCATTCTTTTTCTTCACGTATAACATCCATATACAATTGATAAACTTCACGTTCACATTGCTGTTTAGCAATAACAAATCTTGGGTCATCTTTAACTACGTTATTGATTAACCATGCTGTCCATTCTGTATGCAACAATTCGTCTTGTAAAATCAAACTGATAATGTTTCCGTTACCAATGTAAATCTTGTTCTCTACCATAGCAAGACTTGTTGCAAAACTTACCATGAAGCGTAGTGCTTCTAGTGCATAACTAGCATTCAATGCCATCCATATTGCTTTAATGTGGTGACTCTCAGTAACTTCTGTGCCTGTTTCTTTGAAGCAATTTAATTGGTGTAACTTTTCATAGTAGTCTCCTACGTTACTTGCCATTTCAACTATTTCTTTTGTATCGTGAATTTTATTGAATTCTTCTTTAGGTACACCATAAACATTACGAATAATATGACTGTAAGATTTTGAGTGTATATTAGTCTCAAAGAAACTCCAGTTACTTACTAGTGCTTCTAATTCAGGGATACTGATGACTGGACTGAATACTTGACTTGGTGCACGACCCTGAATACTATCAAGCGCAGTTTGTCTTAACAAGTTGCTAGTAAAGATATGCTTAATTGCATCGCTACTATCTTTGTGGTCAATCTTATCTTTAGTTAAACTAATTTCTTCCGGTACCCAAAAGAAGCCACGTGCAGTTTCTTCATATTTGGCAAGTCTTGGGTACTTGACTTCTTCAAATCGCTGTACGGTTACAGGACCTTCTGGGTCAAGAAACATAGTGCGATGTAGGTAATTTGTCTGTTTACTTAAATTATATTGTTTTTTACTCATATTGATTCTGCCATTCGTTTCCGGAATATTCTATTTCTATTGCGCCCTCATCATCTACTTTAACACTTTCAACGTCATCTTGATTAAGCGCCATTATAATCATAGGTATATCTTCTTTATCTATCTTGCAATCCATTGGGAGATTATGATAGGCTAATAATATTTTTAACTTTTCTTCATTAGTTAAAGTTAACAGTTCATCATTAAATTCTACTAACATTACAATACACATGCCTCACAGTTTTCTTCATCCAACTCATCAAGTTGTAATGGAAACTGAACTACATTGTCAGTTTCAGTTAATCCCGCTTTACTGCCCATCTTGTTGATTAGGCTGTAATAAATTGTTTTTAATCCCCATTTATATGCCAACATTAAATTCTTTGTAATCAATGTTGCAGGAACTTTACCACCTTCAAAATATGCAGGATTGTAAAACGTATTAGTACTTAGTGATTGGTCAATGTATACTGCTAAAACTGCCGAAGTCTTTAAGTATTCAATACAATCCTTTTGATCCCACATCAATTGATAGCGATTCTTTAAACGTTTGTACTCTGGCACAACTTGTACAAACGATCCAGCTTTTGATTCCTTCACAGAAATCAATTCCATCGGCATTTCAATTCCGTTGGTGGAGTTTAACACAACTGAGCTGGATTCGACCGGTGCCACAGCCATTAGCGTAGCATTTCTGATACCATAACGCAATAGATTTTGGCGAAGTGTTTCCCAATCTAAATTAGTACTAGGAGTAAAGTCAGTTAATTCATTAACACCCTCTGCCCTACGTTCCCAAGGGAAGATGCCCTGTCCGTAGAATGTATGTTGGCTACGTTTACATGCACCACGTTCTTGGGCTAATTCTACACTGGCTTCTGTTAAGTAAAATGCTTGATGTTCCATCCAACGTTTAACTTCACTTAGTGCGATTGACTCTCCGTATTTGAATCCACGCTTTGCATGCCAATATGCTAAATTTGTAACGCCTACACCAAGAGGCTCAAAGTCTAAGTTAGCTAATTTACTTTGTATTGAAAGGAAATCTTGATAGCTAAGGAGATTACTTAAACTTCTAACTAATACTCTACAACTTTTACGCATATCTTGGGCTGATTTAAATGCACCCCAGTTAATACTGCCTAATGTACATAGTGCAATACGCCCTGCCTCGTCTTCAATGCGTTGAAAGGGTTTAGTAGGTAATAGTATTTCTTGGCATAAGTTACTCTGATAAATCGGGTCAAGTTTTGTATCAAACGGACCTTGATTAATTACGTTGTCAATGAATACTAGATAGATACGACCCGTATCGGTACGTTCTTTTAGTATACCATTTTTAAATATTTCAACTGCTGGTAACACTTTTTTAGTGATGCCACGTTTAGTTTCATACATTTTATAAAGTTTTTCAAACTCGGCACTATCTCTATAATATGCTTCATATAAGTCAGGTACTTCAGCCGGATCAAATAACGTAATGTTCTCATTGTTTTTGAAACGGTTAAAGAACATTTTATTGATTACAACGCTGTAATCCATTTGACGTACACGTGTTTCTTCTGTACCCTGATTGTTCTTTAGTACGATTAAATCTTCAAACTGTGCATGCCAGATAGGGAATGTAACTGTGCATGATGCATTACGTATTCCGCCCTGACTGCAACTACGTAGGTCACTAAACCATTTCTTTAAAAATGGAATCATACCTGTATGTTTAATCTCTCCGCCACGAATAGGTGCACCAAGTGGTCTAATACGACCTATTTCTAATCCTATGCCAGCACGTTTACTAGCATACTTGGCCATCATTTCACCGGCGGCAAAGATGCTATCCAAAGTATCATCACTACTAATAAGTACGCAACTACTAAATTGTTTTGTAGTAGTACCAAGGCCGGCCAGCACAGGAGTAGCAAGAGTAAACTGGCCATCACTGGCACATTCGTAATATTCTTTAACATATTTTAATCTCTTTTCTTTGGGTTCATTGTGGAACGCAGTGGCGGCTGCTATTGCATAACGTACTTGAGGGGTCTCGAATATTTTACTAGTGGCACGATTTTGCACTAGATATTTTTCGCATAATTGTGCAATGGCGGCATATGTGTAATTTTCATCTTTGGAATGGTCGATGAACAAATCAATAATATTCCATTCATCTTCCGTATACCAATCTAATAATTCTGTCGTATACATTCCCAATTCAGTATTCTTTTTAACTATTTCATAAAGTTTGGGTGGTTCATATTGACCATATACTTCTTTACGTAGCATAGATACTTTTTGGCGTCCTGCTACATATTGATAATTGACATTATTAATGTCTGAGTTTTCCGTTTCATCAATTAAATTGACCATTGCTTTAAGCAATAGTTCATCAATTGTTTTAGTACTTATACCGTCGTGTAATTCTATTTGTGATTTAATCTCTATCATACTTGGGCTTACGTTGTCTATACCCTTGCAATCATATGCCACTTGTCTTTGAATTTTTGATATGTCTAATGGAACAGTTTCTCCATTACGCTTAACGACATTTATGTTGTTCATCTGTTATGCCTTATTGTAGTTTTTTGTCTAAGTGTGTAATGTTTATATTACGTTTTATGGTAAAATCTGCTTGAGTATTACTTATGACCGTATCGGGCCAGTAATTAAGTACATATTTTGCGTTGTCAACTAGGACTAATACTACATCTTCACCCATTTTATCTGTTGCTTCTACCATTTTTATGTCAGTTATTCCTACAAGTGATAGAGTATAACATATTCCTAGTGCTCTTGCAACCGTACAATAGGTATTTTCTACCAAAAGATCCCAAGGACCTGGCCATGTTTCAACATCTAGTATATGCAGGTAATGGTTTACTAATGGGGCTTTTTGCCACCATTTATCAATTTCTATGCATTTATTTTTGGTATCTAGTGATTCGACCGCAGTTCTAAGTTCGTACCAACTACGTAACCTAGAATCATAATTTAATTGGAATACATTCATTGCAATGTACTTATCAAACTATGATTACTAGATAATTTATTAAGTCTGTGTCCAAATCTGTGTATTGGCAGCAAATGTTCCACTTCCACTTCCACTTTGTACGTTTGCTGCTACAATAGGAACACCGTCAGTATATGAATATGTTATTAACAATATTACACCACCAACCGGTGTGGGTATATAACTTGAAACAGCCTGAGAAGATAGTATAGTGTCTGATTGACGATAATAATTAGCATTACCTAAATTATTACTTATTAATGTTTCAGCCAAGTTACTACCTGCTACATTACTAATGAATAGTGTTACATTACTTGGACCTATATTAGGTAGACCAAAACCTGTACTGTCAAGAACATCGTCATAGGACTTAAAGTAATTAGTATTTGCTATATTTGCATTAGCCCGCGATTCATCCAAAGTAATGTTTGCACTATCTAGTATATTAAGTGTGAGATTCCCTACATTGGGCAATCCGTACCCAGTGCTAATAGTTATAGCACCGTCATAAGATATGCGATAATTTGCAGTTGCTATGTTAGCATTACCAAATGACTCTGCCAAGTTACTGTTTGCAACATCAGCAATTACTATGTTTGCATTAGCATAACTAAATCCATATCCCAAAGATCCTGCTCCTTGAGTAATAGCACCACCTGATACCTCTCTATTTCCAATATTTGAAGTTGATGATATTGCAATTGAATAATTACTTGTACTGCTAGGCGCCGGTGTTGAACTGGTAACATTAAGATTGGCATACGTAGTACCACTAACGTTCAATGTAATCATTCCATTGCTATAATATGTACCGAATGGACTAAACGCATTGCTTGTAGGTGTAGTATTTGCAGTAGTAAATGTTCCGTTATTAATACTAGATTCTATTAGAATATTACTAGTTTGTAGTGCTAAAACAGTTACTGCACTAGTTGGGATGACAAACGGATTTAGTAATGTGCTCGCTGATGCAATATTTGCATTATTAAGAAGATATGTGTTACCCGTAGTTGCAGTATTACTAATACTAATATCATTATAACCATATGGTACTAAGAAACTTGTCAATGATTTACTACTGAATGGACTTGCATCGGTTGGTGCTATACCCGAACCAACTGTGGTCATTTGTGTTCTGTTATTGCCATAGTCGGTTACCAATGCATTTTGGAATGTTAATAATGGAACATCATTATTGAATGGCCCATGCGTTGTGTTAATAGTTACGTTAGCCGTATTCGACATTATGGATGCAGCAACTACTGGATTGACATTTGAGTGGTACCCAGATGCGTCACTTAGTAACACGTTACCCTGTGCAGTTAATAATGCTACCGGTGTTAATGCACCATATGGTGTTACAGTTGTTTGGTATAAAGCATAATTATTTGTAATAGTGAATATTGATGAGTTTACGCTATTGTCTATGGTATTTCCTGATTGTGCAGTTAACAATGAAGGTACTACATATCCGCCAATTGCACTAAATGATTTTTCCATTATTGCTACACCACTCACTGACACCGCAAGGGCATTCACACTTGCTTCTATAGTTAGACTGTTACTATTTTGTAGTGCCAATAGGGTAGTCAAGCTGGTTCCAAACAACCCATATAACTGTTGAGTAGTCACTGCAGGTGATACAGTATTTGTAATTGTAACACCGTTAACGCTATTATCAACAAATGTACTATTTTGTGCAGTTAATAACGAAACACCTGAGTTATTGAACAATCCAAATGCCACTGCAGGAACAACTGTACCAACGTTTGTAATGGTAACTGCAAATGTACTGTTATCAACAATAGTTGCATTTTGCGCGGTTAATAGTGAAACCGATGTACCCGTAATTGTGTTAACACCAGAACCGCTCACTGATACTTGAGTAGAATTAAACGGTAATGAAGAAGTATTAAAATTATTAGGATAGACACCGACGCCCTTAACTACACGTAGATTAGATATAAATCCATTTAATGGATTACTACTACCAAAACCTGTACCAATGAATGGACTACCAATTACATAATCATTACTATCGGTATATGTACTACCTGATTGTGTGCCATTAACATATAGCTTAGTGATACCAGAAATTTTAACTACAGCAATATGATACCAAGTTATTGTACTTAATGTTGCACCAGTAATTACGCTAGAACCTGCAACTGCATAATTTACTACATTTGATGCAATATAAATTTGAGGGCTTGTGGTTGAAGCACCTGTTCTACCATCATATAATGTACCACTGGTTGCGGCAGCATTTAAGTATACCCAACCTTCAATAGTAAAGTCACCTGTACCAAATGTAAATACTGCGTTACTTGGTGCTCTTACATATCGAGTACTACCCGTGAAGTATACACTACTTCCATTAGTAACTGCTATTAAAAGACTAGGTCGTACACTATTGGTCGTTGTAACAGCACTATTATTAGTTATAGTAAAGCCAGTAAGAGAATTATCAGTAATTGTACTAGATTGTACAGATAATAATATTGTTTCACTGCCAGTTAATGCAGAAATGTTAGTACTTGAATTTTGTATAATTCCTAATGCAGTTGTAGGTACAGCAAAGTTACCAGTATAGACCACAGTACCTTTAATTATACGTAAATTATTGATATATCCGGGGAATCCTACGTTGTTACTTCTATTTGCACCAATGCGAATACCGTTTAAACTAGTATAATTTCCAGAATCTGTATCCGTCATTGCCAAGGCACCATTTAAATATGATTTAAGAGTATTTGATTGTCTAGTAAATGCCACATGATACCATGTATTATTTGATATGGCTGCTAAGTTATTTGTATTGACTTTTCTAACAGACCCGTCAGGCATGAAACAGAAACCACTTACGTTCCAACTTATTTGCCAATCAGCGTTAACGCAAGTAATTGATGCATTCTGTGAGGGGGTTGATGTTAAATACACCCATGCTTCAATAGTAAAATCACCTGTACCAAAATATGTAGAACTTGTTTGTGCCGATGTAATTAGATATTGCGTTGTAGTTCCGTTAAAACTTGCACTATAATTATTAGCTACTGATGTTGGGTACGGCGATATAACTAGTGAGATAACTGGATTACCAGTTGCGGTTAATGTTAAATTATTTGTACTTGCATCAGTTGTAACTGTATTCTGTAATACTAATAACGATGTTTGAGTACCGGTAATTGCGTTAGTTGAACTACCACCTACTTGAGTTAACGATAATGGGGAAGTTTGTGGAGTAAACGTACCTGTATAAACTGCCAAGTTAGTAATTCTTAAATTACTTATAAAGCCAGTCATAGGTAATGTTTTACTATAAGTTTGTATACCTATACTACTTGTTACGTTAACACCTAATCCAAAACTTACTGTACCAATTACACCTGCAATACCATTGATATAAATTACAAATCCATTTGTACTTGTACTTGTTCTAACTACTGCAATATGTGTCCATACGCCAAGACTTACCGTAGTTGTAGTTGTTGGAGTCAATACTGTAGATGCATTGGTTGCATAGTTGAAGGCAACTGTACCACTAGTTGTAATATAGAGTTGCCATTGATTTGGCGTGAACGATCCACTAGGTCCGGTTACGAAATTATCAACTAGTGTTTGTTGTGCGGCTAATGAATTTATGTAAACCCAGCATTCAACTGTAAATGCATTAGTACTGAATACAAACGGTGTACCAGGTACTGATAGATATTGACTTGTTAATCCTGAATATGCAGTAGCATAATATCCATTACTAGTTATTGGTGCGGGTAGATTAGTTATAACACTACTTACTGCATTTGCAGTTAATGGTATAGTAGGAACAACAAACGTATTAGTATACAATCCAGTGCCGTTGACTACTCGCAAGTTACTAATATATCCATTCAATGGATTACTACTGCCAAAACCTGTGCCAATGAATGGACTACCAATTACATAATCATTACTATCTGTATATGAAACACCTGCTTGTATACCATTAACATATAGTATAGTAACGCCTGATATTCTTACTACGGCAACATGATACCATGTGCTAGAGAATATAGTTGGGCTTACTATAACGCTTGTACCAGATACTGCATAATTAATGGTACTTGCAGTTATATAAATTTGTGGGCTAACAGTTGTTGCGCCGGTTCTGTTATCAAACAATGTGCCACTAGTGCCGCTAGCCAAGTATATATAACCTTCAATAGTAAAGTCACCTGTACCAAATGTATATACCGCATTACTTGGTGCGTTGATATACTGAGTACTACCTGTAAAGCGTACACTACGTCCGTTAGTATTAACGAACGGCATATATGTCATGTTAGTAGTGTTAACTGTTGGAGTACCGGTAATACCTGCATTAAAACTATTAACACTTGCATCATTATTCACTGAATTTTGTAACATTAACAATTGTACATAGACAGGTGTCAATGATGTAGGTGTAGTTGTCACACCAAGCGGATTTGTGAATGTCACCAACGATGCACTATTATCAACAATGAGTGAACTTTGGCAAGTTAGTAATACAGTTTGACCTGCAGTAATAGCACTGATGTTTGTACCACTAGATTGCGTAGCAGTTAATGGGGCAGTTGGTACTGTAAAGTTACCGGTATAAACTGCAACACCTTTTACTATTCTTATATTGGAAATGTATCCATTGAAGAAAGCACTTGCTCCGCTATTACGAGAACCTATAACTAGTGGAGAAGCTGAGTCTGTGATGTTTAAAGTGGCAGTAGCTTCTTGTGTTCCATTAATGAATACACGTGTGTTTGTTCCATTATAAGATATTGCAATATGATACCAAGTTCCGGCTACTAGTGTACTAGTGCTGGTTACTACCGTGGCGCTTCCATACAATTGAATTTGGTGTCCACCGGTTTTATATAGTGTATATCCCGGACCGCTGGCAGCAGTAAAGCGTTCAATGATTACTTGCTCGCCGGATATGTTATTCCAATATGCCCATAATTCAATTGTATAACTACCACCACTCAATGAGAATGCAGTATTATTTGGTGTAGTTAAATATTGACTAGTACCGTTGAATGAATTATAGAATGTAGTACTACCACCCGGTAGTGCAACAATATTTGTACCTGAACTTTGTGTAGTTGCTAATGGACTTGTTGGAGGAGTAAATGCACCGGTGTATACTGCTAGACCCTTTACTAGGCGGAAATTACTCATGTAACCATTGAAATTATAACCAGCAGTTTGATTATTACCAATCCATATTGGTTGAGTTGATCCTAAATTACTAGTTACTGCCACTGATCCAGCAACTACACCGTTGATGTATCCAGTAACTAAATTACCTATTCTTGTATAAGCAATATGACTCCATTGATTGAGAGCAACAGTAGTATTGGTAAATATAGCATCATTATTTTGTGGGCCGTCATAAAACAGTAGTTGTCTAGCATTATTAATTCTTATTGATGTAGCAGTTGCAGTGGCACCTGTCCTAAAGTCAGCAATTGCACCTATACCGTTAGCAGGATTTAGAGTAGGATATATCCATACTTCAATTGTAAAGTCCCCTGTACCTAGTCCAAAAGCAGTTTGCGTGGTTAATGATACATAACTAGAACCATTAAAGTAAACACTATATCCGTTAGTAACTGGCATATAAGGAACAACGGTTGAACTAACAGTTGGACTACCTGTAGCAGTTAATGTAAATGTATTCGCACTTGCGTCAGTTGTAACAGAGTTTTGTAATGCCAACAATGAACTTATAACAGGAGTTTGTGCCGTTTGTATTGCAGTGAAAGGTGTAGTTTGTGGTACAAACAAATTAGTATATAATGCCACGCCATTTGTTAATCTTATATTGGTAATATATCCATTGAATGGGTAACCATCCTTACCTGCACCAATTTGTGTATTACTGTTGACTGCACCAATCGATTGGCTTAGGGTATTTGCTTGACCTGATACTCCGTTGATATATATATTAAATCCACCAACACTTGCACTAGTTCTTACCACTGCAATATGTGTCCATGATTTTAGTGAGGGCCCAATCAATGTACTAAACGCACTAGTTGCAGAAACACTAGTTGCGTATATAAAAGTAGGTACACCGCTGGTAGCACTCAAATATAATCTCCAACTACCAATAATATATGAACCTGCTGTATTACTAGTAAAGTTATCAATTATTGGCATATTGGTGGCAAAACTTATTGCATATACCCAACATTCAATAGTGAATGGGTTTATACCAAATACATGTCCTGCACCAGATAATGTCAAGTATTGTGAAGCATTACCAACGAACCCTAAATTATAATAACCGGCACTAGTTGACTGTGCAATTGCAAGACTTGGACTACCATTTGTATTTGCACTTTGTGTGGTTGTCAATATATTAGTACTTGGTGTAAATGATGCATAAGTACCGATATATATTGCTTGACCCATTGTAATTCTAAGATTACTTATAAAGCCAGAGAAATAATAGGCACTTGGCGAATAACTAAGTGCTATGCTTTGACTTGTAGGATCTACCCAAGTACTAGTACTAGTATAATTTCCTATATTTGTTCCATTGACAAATGCGTTGTATAATCCATTAATGGTTCTTGTAACCGCAACATGATACCATGTGCCTAATTGGAAAGCATAGGGAAATAAGTTGTTTACCGTACCACTTGCTGCATATATTGTTACACCGGTATATGAAGAAACTGTGCCTGCAAAGACAATGTTAAAGCCGGCACTGTTTCCAGTACTAAAGAATCCTGCACCATACACAAGACTAACAACATTTCCCCAATCAGTAAAGTATACCCATGCTTCAATTGTAAATGCACTACCTGATAGTGTAAGCATAGTTGTTGGTGTAGTAACGACACAATATGCTTGTGTAGTTGAACCAAAATAACCACTGTAATAACCTGAAGTAGGTAATGCAACTAATGCTTTTGTATTTGTGCTACTGGCCTGTGTATTTGTTAGTGTTGTTATAGGTGTAATAAATCGACTTACATATACTCCGGTTCCTTTAACTACACGTACATTACTGATGTATCCTATTAGCGAATTACTATTATTATAACCTTGACCAATTAGAGGGGATCCAATAACATAGTTATTAGTATCAATATAATCGATACCAAATTGATTACCATTAACAAATAACTCTGTGATGCCTGAAATTCTTACTACTGCAATATGATACCAGGTAGCAATATTTATTGTAGGTCCGGTAATACGATTAACATTGGCAACTGCGTAGTATACAATATTATTGTTTATATAGACTTGCGGACTTACTGTAGTTAAACCAGTTCTACCGTCATATAATGTACCCGTTTTAGTATTACCAATTAGATATATCCAACCTTCAATAGTAAAGTCACCTGTGCCGAATGTGAACGCAGCATTGCTTGGTGCCTGAATATATTGGTTATCACCATTAAAGAATATACTATTACCGTTGAGTGCTGCATAAGGTGATAGTGCATCAAACTGTACCAATCCACTTGGTGTTAGTGTAGTTGCATAATAACCGGCATCAGTAGTCAATGATGATTGTAGTGCTAACAAATTAACGACTGCTGTACCAAATAATCCTGCTGCAGGCAATGTAGTTGTAGTACCATTATTTACAAGAGCATATGCATTGATACTGGTATCTAATGTTACATTATTATTAGTCTGTAGTGCTAATAATTGTGTTGCGCCCTTATTTGCATACAAGTTAATTACTGGCTGAATGAGAACTGATCCAGTATTTGTCATTGGAGCTGCATAAACACTATTATCAACTATAGTTGAACTTTGACTGGTTAATAATACTACACCGGAGTTATTACCAAACAATCCAATAGCAATTGCTGTACCAACTATACCGGTATTTGTAATAGTGTTTGTGGCACTGTTTGTACTGTTGTCCACAATAGTTGAACTTCGGCATGTTAATAAACTTGTTTCTGTTCCAACTAATGCAGAAATATTTGTACCACTAGATTGAATAGTAGATAGAGGACCAGTGGGTGTTGTAAATGCACCAGTATATACTGCTACACCTTTAACAATACGTAAATTACTTATATATCCTGTAAATCTACCTTGATTAGCAGTATCACCACCTATGAATACAGATGAGTTAGTTGCTTGAGTTGCTGAACTAGTTCCTGTTGCAACGCTAACACCGTTAACATATAATGTAACTGTTGTGGTGCTATTTCGTACTACAGCAATATGTGTCCAAGTATACAACGGTATATTAGTAGTTGCATTAGCGTAGTTAATTACTGTGGCATTACTACTGTCAAAGAAATTAATAACACCACTGGTGTTGTATGTAAGTAGGAATCCTGTACAAGCAGTTCCAAGATTTGTTGTTCCAACTAGTATCAATGCACTTGTAAATGATCCAGCAGATGTGTTGCTCATTCTATAGTGCCACATCTCAATTGTATATGTTGTTCCTAATGCATATATAGCACTTACAGTTGATATTGATAGACCGTTAGCACCGCCAAACGCAGAAGCATAATAACCGTTAGTAGCAGTAAGTGCCGAAATCGCACTGATATTTCCACCTACTGTAGCAACTAGTGGTACAGTTGATTGAATAAAACTATTATTATACAATGCAGTTTTAACTACACGAATATTACTGATATAACCTGTTAATGGGTTGCTTGAGTTATATCCAGTACCAATATACGGTGCGCCAATTACATAGTTATTAGTATCTGCATATATGTTACTTGTTTGTAGACCGTTTACATATAAACTTGTACTACCTGAAAAACGAGATATTGCAATATGATACCAAGTTGCAGACGCTATAAAACTTCCAGTAATAACAATAGTACTACCAACTGCATAGTATACTCGATTGGAATCAATATAAATTACCGGGCTAAGTGAGTTAGTTGCAGTTCTACCATCATAAAGTGTACCAGTTGATGTATTGGTACTTAGATATATCCAACCTTCAATTGTAAAGTCATTTGTACCAAATGTAAACGCTGCATCGCTTGGCGCTTGAATATATTGGCTGCTACCTGTAAACTGTGTACTGTATCCGTTAGTTACTATAAAGGGAGACCTTATAGAAATAACGGCTCCGCCTGAATTGCTAGGGGTTGAATTATAAATACTTGCATCAGTAGTAGGTGAATTTTGCATTATCAACCAATTAGTAGTATAAATATACGGTGATATTGTTGTAGTTAATGTTACTGTACCGGTTGCAGTAAATGTAAAATTATTTGCACTTGCATCCGTGGTGGTTGAATTTTGTAATGCTAGTACTCTAGTGTTTGTTATTGCAGTTAATGTATTATTTGGCATTGCAAAATTACTTGTATACAAAGCAGTATCAATCAATATTCTAAAGTTACTCATGTAACCAGTAGCAAACGCTGTGGCTGAGGGACTAGCTGCACCTAAACGTAATCCGTACTGTAAATGAGTATTAGCATCAGTACCAACACCAACATTTATACCGTTTAAGTACATAGTAACGCCATTGGTTGATTGGCTCGTTCTTACAATCGCTAGATGATACCATGTTTGTACAGCAACAGCAGTACTTGATCCTGGTATTACTGTCGTATTACTACCAATGCCATAATATATAGAGCCATTAGTTTGGCAATAAACATAAGATGCTATGTTATTGGGACCGGAACCTCTTAAATCATATAGATGTTGATATACTGATACTGAAGTAAGATAGAACCAAAATTCAATCGTATATGTATTATTACCAAATTCAAGTTGACTATTACCAGTAGTATTCAAATATGAACTACCATTAAAATTAACACTATTACCGTTTGCAGGTGCCGTACCTGTAATTGCTTGAATGTTTGTACTTGAACTTTGCGTTGTAGTTAATGGGGTAGTAGAAGGTGTAAAGTTACCAGTATAAACACCGAGTCCTTTAATAACTCTAAAATTACTCATGTAGCCGCTGAAGTATTGACCAATTGCTGGATTAATACCAACATATAAAGTACCGGTGGCAAAGTTTAAAGTACGTGTACTTGTTGATACAGAGACACCGTTAAAATACACAGTTTCGACACTATTAATTCTAACATATGCAATGTGTGTCCATACGTTGAACAATACAGATGTGGCTGCTGCACTTAATGTAGTGTATGTATTATAGCCACCATAACTGAGTTGCCCTGCAACGGGGGTAAAACCCATGTAGAAACTGATATCACTTGTTCCATTGTAATTCATAAACAAACAATTAACAGTTGAAGAATTTGTACAGTATGCCCAGAATTCAACAGTAAAATCCCCGGTAAACACTTGATATATACTACTCAATGGGGCTGCAGCCAAGAATTGATTAGGTGTAAACAATACACTGTATCCATTAGTTGTTACGAACGGTGTTACGCTACCACTTGTTGCGGGTGAGCCAACTGATGTTAATGTAAATGCATTCGTACTTTCATCAATGATAGAAGTTGTTCGCAATGCTAGTAAACTACTTTGTGTACTAGTTACTATACTTTGAGTGTTAGTCAGTGGTGTGAATTGCGGGCTGAATACTCCTGTATATACGCCTAAACCAGTTGTTACCCTTACGTTAGATAGAAATCCTGCTACGGGTGCATTTCTAGGACTTGTCATCAACCCAATTGTATTTGAAGTGGTTGTATTAAATGCACCTATTGAAGCACTTATTGTTGTAGTTACACCTACAAGACCGTTAACGTAAATAGTGAATCCATTTGTACCTGTGCCCGTTCTTACTGCAGCAAGATGAGTCCATTGACCGATAGGAGCACTTATGGCAGAAGTAATTGTAACAAGAGTAGAAACACCTGTTGCATAATAAAATACTGGATACCCTGTAGTAGTAGTAAGTGCAAAGTACCACTGTCCAATAGAATATGAACCTGATGTGCTTATCATGTTATCGATAATTGCCGGTCCGTTTTGAGATGTTGTATAAATCCAAACTTCAACTGTAAATGGTAGGGTACCAAATACTAAGGCTTGCCCTGGCACTGACAAATATTGACTTGTAGAACCATTGAAGAAATTACTATAATATCCATTGGTAGTTATTAGTGAGCCAATTGGACTGATATTTGTTCCTGCATTTTGAGTAGCAGTTAACTGAGTAGTAGGGGGTGTAAACGCACTATTATATACCGATGTACCATTAACAATACGCACGTTGCTTATATAGCCAACAAATCCAGTACCACCACGTGTAACACCATATGTACCTATGACCGGAGGGCTTACATTTTGATTAAGCAGATATGTTGTAGTATCAGTGAATGAACCTACACCGGCGCCATTAATATATAGTGTAGTTATATTGGTGTTTCTTACTACTGCTACATGAGTCCATTGATACAAGCCAGCAACTGACCCAGTGATTTTAGTTGCACTATTAACAAAATAATAAATTGTACCACTAGTTAATCCTAATGCAGGATATGCACCCTCTATAGTAGGTCTAAAATCAATAAACCATGTACTTTGACTTGAGGTTAATGGATAAATCCAACATTCAATAGTAAAATTACTATTACCTAATATCAATGGTATCACGTTTGCAGTTGCACTAGTAGGAACTGTTAGATATTGTGAAGTACCGTTAAAATTGCCTGCATATGTATTAATTGCTAGTGCAGTACTTGGGTTACCGTTAATGTTTGCACTTTGAGTAACAGTTAAAGGTGCTGTAGGAGTTGTAAAATTACTTGTATAAACAGCAACACCATTAACAATTCTTAGATTAGATATATAGCCTGTATAAGGGAATGTAATGCCTGAACGCTGAGTACCTATACGAACAATACCGCCGTTATAACTTGTAGTATCTGTACCGGCATATCCTGCTACACCATTAATATATATGGTTGCTATGCTTGACGCCGGTGTAACATTTCTCACCAATGCTAAATGATTCCAAGCATTAAATTTTACTGTGTATAGCGATGAGGTTGTTCCTAATACTGTACTAAGAGTTAGACCGTAAAATATAGTACCATTTGGATTTATACTAAATGCATTTAATCCTGAAGCCGTATCATTATCTATAATAACTTGATATGCTGATGTAGCTGCCAAGAATGGTATAGGATATATCCAGCATTCAACTGTAAATGTACCTGTGCCAAGAATACTAGTAGCAGTAGGAGCTCTTAGTGATGCATACTGAGTAGTAATTCCGTTTGATTGAAAGTATGCACTAGATGCATTTGTCACTGTAAACTTGGGGAACACAGAAGTATTAACGCTTGGGCTTCCGCCAACTGTTAGTGTAAATGCATTTGCGCTTGCATCAGTTGTAGCAGAACTTTGTAACAATAAACTTGTATTTGTGCCTGTGATTGCACTGATATTAGTTACTGCACTTTGGGTGTTAGTTAGTGGGCTGGTGCTTGGTACAAAGTTACCGGTATATAATGCAGTTGCTTTTAATACTCTTAGGTTACTAATGTACCCAACGCTACCGCCACCAATACTACCGATACCATATGATCCGCTGGTATCAGATGCACCTATTACAGAATAACTAGGTGCTCCAAAAGTAACAGGGATACCTGATATACTACCCACAGAAATACCATTTATAAAGAATGTAACGACCCCGTTATTTATAACATACGCAAGATGATACCAAGTTCCAGCAACCATGTTGTGTGCATAACCACCGTATACAGTATTTGTTATTACAACATATATATTAGTTGAACCTAATACAAAATGTATACCGCTTGAATAACTATTACCGCTTGTACTAAAAATAGTTGCAGTGCCACCTATCCAAGTATTTGACGTTGGGAATAAAGTGAAATTTACCCAAGCCTCAACTGTCATGTTAGTGGTTGCAGTTGTTAATACCATGGTGGTATTTATATATTGTGAACCACTGGCTACAATAGATATTGCACCACCATTAGCCAGACTTGTATTGGTTATTGCAGCAATGTTTGTACCTGAACTTTGTGTTGTTGTTAATGCACTAGTTGGTACTGTAAAGTTACCGGTATAAACTGCTAGACCGTTTGTGACACGGAAGTTGCTGATGAAGCCAGAAATATATCCTAAAGCTGAATTTGTCACATCATTACCTATGTACCATTGAGAACTGTATACAGAATAATTACCTAAACCGCTAGTAGAATCAAGTGTACCATTAATATATAGATACACAACCCCTGATCTTCTTACCAATGCAATATGTGTCCACTTGCCATAGATGATATTTGATACACTTTGCATGGTTATATAAGTAGCTATTACCGACTGAGTGTTAAATGCAAGTTGATATTTTAGTACATTGGCACTAGCATGTCCGGCATACATATTTAAAACGCCAGCACTAGAACTATTAGCATTACTGAACAAACAAGGTTGATTTGCTGCTGATTTACCTGATAAGAAGTGCCAGAACTCAATCGTATAGTCATTTGTTCCTAAACTTAGTACAGGGGAATAGGTTGTAGTTAGATAACTACCAGTCGCTGAATTAAATTGCAAACTATAACCTGTTGAACTTGGTGTTGTTGATGTATATTGAACAACATTTGTTCTACTAGATTGTGATGTTGTTAAGTTATTTGTAGGAGGGGTGAACGTGCCTGTGTAAATACCGGTACCATTAATAATACGCAAGTTACTTAACATACCGTTGTATGCTAATTGGGCTACTGTTGACCCAGCGTCATTTGGATTACTACCAATAGTATAATTGCTATAGTCCCAAATACCCGTATTCGCAAAGCTACTAAACGGACTTGTATCTAATACTCCATCGATGTATATTTTTACAATACCATTAATTCTTACAATAGCAATATGATGCCATTTGCTATCACAAACCGAGGTTAATCCTAAATACACAGGTGAAGTTATACTAATAAGCGGGTTATAAATTTGTATAGTTTGTAATGAGTTTTTCCCAACTCCACCGGGTGAACTACACATGATATAATAATTATTATTTGTAGTAGACCAGCTTATGTTTCTGCCTAACAGTAATCCACCGACTGTAGCAGTTTGTGGACCTGCCATCATAAAGAATTCAATTGTGAAGTCCCCGCCCAAACTGTTGTATAAGTTAGTACCAGTAATATAACTTGTACTGCCGTTAAATGCAACTGCATTACCACTGAATGGTGTTACATAAGGCATTATTGTGGCTGTTGTGGTAATTGTTTGTGGAACTAGGCTGTTGATACTTTCATCACGTTGCATGGCTGATTGACCAACTAGTAGAGTGGGGGTCACTCCAAAAGGACTTACTGCAGCCATATATGTTACATAACTAGTGCTGGTACTTTGTAATGAAGTGTTAAATATACTATTATCTCTTACTACGGTGCCGGCATTGATACCATATCCATTTTGAGCACTTAATAAGAATGGCAACTTCATTGTTGTATACGGATTGGTATACGTTGATAATATCACATTATTATTTGTAACTGTTACGTTATTAGCACTATTATCTTTAGTTAGTGTTGATTGTAACAATAACAATGTTGTACCTGTAACAGCAGTCAATGGTGTAGTGTAAGGTGGAGTTAATGGATTACTTGTGTATATTCCTGACGTTCCATATACAAATCTCACGTTAGTGATATATCCTACAAAGTATTGATTTCCACTTGGCTGATAACGACCAATGTTTAATGTATCAGTACCACCCCACAATGTTGTTTTAGCTAGTGATGAAGCCACTCTATAACCATTGACAAATAAATATACTACGCCGTTGGTTCGTGTAATCGCAACATGTGTCCATGTATTTTGTTTAGCCACTGAAGGGAATACACTAACAATACTTACAGCAGCCTGATCTACAGCCAAATTTACTGTACCGTTAGTGGCTATCCATAGATGGAAAGAACCTGCGCTAAGAGGGCTACCGGTGATTGGACCACCTGAGGCAGTAAATGTTGGAGTAGCTATGGCAGTTAATGTAAGTGCATTCACACTAGCATCAGTAGTAAGAGCAGACTGTAATGCTAATAATTGTGTGCCACTAGTTCCTGCAACACCTGCACTAATGGCCGATATGTTCAATCCTGAAAGTTGTATAGCGGTTAACGGTGATGTTGGTACTGAGAATGCACCAGTATAAACTGCTGTACCTTTTACAACTCTTAAGTTAGAAATATTTGCGTTGAAGAATTTATTAGCAGCATCATCAGCACGACCTATATATTGTGTTCCACTAGCAGTATAGTTAGTATTATTTGCTACAGTACCTCCCAATGCACCGTTAACATATATATACATGTTTCCACTATATCTTACGACCGCTATATGAGTCCAAACACCCGTTGAAACAGATATTGAGCTAGCCACAGATCCGGTTGGTGAATAAAAATTAGGTATTAATGTAGCACCGTTTTGAAGATATATAGACCATGAAGGAGTATTTCCAATAGCACCAAATATGAATCTATCCGTTGTTGATGCACCGTTCGTAGCCGCCTGACTAGTTAGTACCCAACATTCAATTGTGAAATCTCCTGTACCAAAAACAAATCCGTTATTAGAAGGTACAGTTAGATATTGAGTTGTACCGTTTAATGCTACATATCCGTTAGTAGTAGAAGCAGTAGATGCAGCAGTGCTTGTGCTCATTAAATAACCTATAGCGGTAAGTGATGTAGGATAAGCCCATAATTCAATTGTAAAATCACCTGTACTTGCATTGCTAGGTTGTGTTAGTGATAGATATGAAGTTGAACCATTGAAGTAACCACTATTACCGTTTGCCGGAGTTGGATAACTAAAGAATGATGGACTGAATACTGGTGAATATAATGGATTACCAAAACCTGTTATAGGATTATTGAATGTACTATTGTCGGTATAAGGTGAATTTTGGAATAGAAGTAAACTTGTACTTGTACCGGTTATTGCAGCGATATTAGTACCTGAACTTTGTGTACTACCTAATGGGCTAGTTGGTACTGTAAATGCTCCTGTATAAACACCTAAACCTTTAACAATACGGAAGTTACTCATATAACCTAACGCATATTGCACTGGTCCACTTAACTGTGTTGCACCAATAAATAACGGTGATGAGATACTTGTTAAACCAAACTGAGTTGCAAAACTCGCTGTTCCGTAACTTACCCCGTTAACATATAATGTAATAGTACCGCTAATTCTTACTAGTGCAATATGTACCCATTCATTAACAAAAATTGCAGTACTTGCAGGAAAGTTAGTAGAACCATTATAGTATACCGTTATAATACCTGCAGTAGTTATTTGAACGTTCCAATAGCCCAATGCTGTTGTTGCGGCTGTATATTGACCAAATAATGTAGTGACTGCTGCAAAACTAGTTGGATAGTAATATGTTTCAATTGTAAAGTCGCCTGTATTCATGAAAGACACTACACCAGAAACTTTCATATAATCACTAGCGCCGTTAAAATAAACACTATTACCTAAAACTGGTGTTGCATTATTCAATGCTATAATACTTGAACTACTACTTTGTGTACTTGTTAATGGTGTAATTGGAACAACAAAACTATTTGAATATACTCCGGTGCCATCAACTACACGTAGATTACTAATATATCCATTCAATGGATTGCTAGAACCGAAGCCGGTACCAATATACGGTGCACCGATAACATAGTTATTATTATCTACATAACTATTACCTGCTTGCAACCCGTTTACATATAATCTTGTTACATTTGAAATACGAACCACTGCGATGTGATACCATGTTGCAGTACTTAATGGTTGTATTGTTGTACTAGAATTAATGACACTAACACCTGCCACTGCATAATTAACAATGTTTGATTGAATGTAAATTTGTGCGCTAACGGTAGTTAAACCTGTTCTGGCATCATATAATGTGCCACTTGTAGTACCATTTACTAAATATATCCAACCCTCAATAGTAAAATCATCTGTACCAAATGTAAATACACTGTTGCTTGGTGCAGTTATATATTGACTGCTTCCTGTAAAGAATACACTACGTCCGTTAGCATTCAAGAACGGTGAAAATGTCATACTAGTAGTATTAACTACTGGTAATCCTGTAACTGTTCCCATAAAGTTACTAGGTCCAGCATCAGTCATTGATGTAAATAATGTGGGAGATTGCAACAATAATAATTGTGTATTTCCACTTATGAACGGAGAAATAAGTGCAGTGGTTGTAACTGCGTTATTATTAAAAATAGTAAAGCTAGCACCAAAGTTTGCAGTACCGTTATCAACGATAGTTGCATTTTGTCCAGTTAATATCAATGTGCCTGCAACCGCAGTCAACGGGGAAGTAGGTACGGTAAATGATGCTGTACCACTAGTATAGATTGCAGTTCCTTTAACAATTCTAAAGTTACTAATGAATCCGCTCCAATTGTATGTAGGTGAATTATAATATCCGATATCTAATGTAGTGTATACATAATTCGTAGACTCTGCTACACTGAACACATTCACTCCATTAATATACCAATATAGTGTACCACTAGACCTAACTAGTGCATGATGAACCCAAAAACCAAGTCCACTATTGGTACTGTTAAAAGTATAGGTAGTTGAACTTCCACCGGCATTATAATATAGTTGCCATCCGGTTGTGCTTGCATATCTGATAAAGGTTCCAAAAAAACTTGAATACATATTGAATATAGTTCTACCATCACTAATAGTATTTGCATATGCCCAGCATTCAATTGTATAATTACCTGTACCAAAGTTGAATAACGACCCACCTGATACGCTAAGATATTGCGGAATATTAACGTTGGCTAATGCTGCACCGTTATTGCCAACAAATGCAAGACTATATGCATTTGATGCGGCAGCAGAAATTGCACTAATATTAGTACCTGAACTTTGTGTTACAGTTAATGGTGTTGTTTGTGGTGTGAATGCACCGGTGTATACAGTTATACCTCTGACAAATCTTAAGTTACTGATATATCCTTGAAATCCCAATAACCAAGCCTGACCAGAACCAACACCTGATCCTATTCTTACACCTTGATTAACGTTGGTATTAAATGTACCTACTACAGTTGTTGTAGTGGCATCTGCTATACCATTCACATAGAAAGTAATAAGATTGTTTGAATCTCTTGTTACTGCAACATGAGTCCATGTACTAGATGAAACTGTTCTAGTAGTACCGGTTATAGTATTAGTAACACTACCAATTCCATAACCAAATTGTAAATAACCATTAAACAATTGCAATTGCCATGAACTTGACAACGGAGTTGAGAAATACCAAGAACTTACAATAAAAGGATTAGTTAAGATATTAGTACAATATATCCATGTTTCAAGCGTAAACTGCCCATTTGCAGCAGTAGCGGCTGATGTTGGGATGGGCATCTGAATATAATCAGTAGTACCATTAAAGTAAGTGCTATAACCATTTACACCAGGTAGAAAAGGAACAACTGTTGAACTTACTGTTGGGCTACCGGTAGCAGTTAATGTTAAATTATTTGAACTTGCATCTAAGGTAGTTGAATTTTGCAATGCTAGTAAACTGGTAACTGTGCCTGTAATTGCATTATTATTGTTAACTGCACTTTGTGTGTTTGTTAATGGACTTGTACTTGGTAAGAATTGACCAGTATACACACCATATCCCTTTATTGCACGAACGTTACTAATATAACCGTTGAAGGGTTGTGTTACTGTTCCATTTGACAAATTAGAACCAATCGCAATTTTTGCATAAGTTGAAGGCATTGCTGTAGCGCCCATCAACTGTCCGCTAGACAATATGAATACACTAACCGGTAAACCATTTAGATATATTGTATGTGTGATTCCTATACGAACTACTGCAACATGATACCATTGATTTGAGTTAATATTAAGTGTTGGGGTTGTGTGTGTTAGTTGTTGCGCTTGACCAGAGCCACCACTAGAGAAAATTAGTGTTGCTTGAGTTAAACTAGATTTTGTCGTAGATAATGACCACGCATTGTCTGATGCATTTGCACCATTACCCGCAATTACGATTGCAGTAATACTACCAAATCCTGTCATTAGTGTGTTATTAAACCATGCTTCAACAGTAAAATCATATGTAGCCAAATCCCAATAACCAGTATAAGTTCCTACAGTAGTACTAGTAACTGCATGACCAGCGTTAGTCATACTTATACTACCGCTATAAGTAAGACCATAACTTCCTATATTGGGATATGATGTTATACCATTTACTGCCGATACATTTGCATTTGCATTAGTTGTTGTTGCGTATGGTGTTAGACTTGGGGTAAAAGTACCGGTATATAAACATGTACCAATAAACCATCTATAATTGCTAAAATAAGCGTTTCCAACTAAGCCTGATGCGTTACGTCCTATATATATTACGTTAGTGCTAGGTTGAGCAAATGAAACTGTAGTTGTACCAGTTGTGACATCCTGCACACCATTAATCCACAATCTAACAGTAGAATTTTGTCTAGTAAGTGCTAGATGATACCAAGTGTTAATTCCAATAAAAGTAGTACTACTAAGCCACGTGTTACCACCCGAGTTAAATGAAACTTGACCAGTAGATAGAATATCCCATCCGGCGCCAGCGTCATTGGCTGTGTTTTGACTATTGAGAATAGCAATTCTATTGCTAGGATATTGTGGTAAGAACACCCAAGTTTCAACAGTAAAATCACCTGTCATTTGAATGCCAGCAACTCCATTACCAAAGATATAGCTAATGTAATCATTAGCTCCTGAACCAAGAAATCCAAGCCCAATACTATATCCATTGGTAACACTTGGTAAATAAGTTTGGAATGGACTTGTTAATGGTGCTAGTATTAAACCAGTTGCGCCTGACCCTTTTGTTATTGTTGCATTGTTAGTACTGGCATCAAATGTAACGCTAGACTGTAATCCCAAGAATACTGTATTTGTGATTGCAGTTAATGGGCCTGTGGGTACAGTGAACTTGACTGTATTTATAGAATATAGAGCGGTTCCATATACTACTCTTAAATTAGTTATATATCCAGGAAAATATTGTGCAGCTGTACTTGCCTGTCTGCCGATATACACTGTACCCAATGTCGCGGCTTGCCAAATAGTAGTTTTAGCAACAGTAGTTGCATCACGTACACCGTTGATATAAACTGTTATTAAATTATTAGCAAACATTACTGCAACATGTGTCCATGTATATAATGGAACTAATGTGGTTGATGCTAGTACTGATGTAGCGTTACTGTCACTCCATACTGATATAGAACGTGCTGCATTTGTTGTACCTGATTCGACCGCAATACCAAAATAACCTGTAGTGGTTGCACTATTATTAATAATAAAACCTCTCGGAGCAGTTGGTACCGAACCTAACATAATCCACGCTTCAATTGTTACGTTTGTACCATCACCTACGTATAGTGCGAATGGGTGATTTAGTGATGTTGGTGTTGACGGCGTTCCGCTGTTTGTAATAGTAAATGCATTAGTTGAATTGTCTACGATTGTAGGATTTTGCAAAGTCAATAACGAAACCTGACTTGCTATAGCGCCTTGGCTTGTTCTTGTTAATGGTGTTGTACTTGGTGTGAAATTTGTTGTGTATAATGCAGTACCTTTTATAATACGATAATTACTTAAAAAGCCTGCTAGCCAAGTTGAAGGAACAGAATCAAAAGCTATATAGACGCCATAATTGGTACTATAATTTGTTGTATCACTGCCGCTTGTGTCTAATACTCCATCTATCCAAAGTTTTATTGTACCTGACTCTCTTGTTACTGCACAATGGTGCCATTTATTATCACCTATAATTATTGATCCTTGTAGATTGGTAGGTCCCCAACGTAGTACGCTGGTAGTAAGTCCTGTAGTTACATGTGGATATCCGTTAGGTGAGCTAGGTCTATTATCATAAAAGAACCTGTTAGTTTGTGGTGGTCCATTAAAATAAAATTCAATAGTAAAATCACCCGTACCAAAAGCAAATGCCGGGCCCGGTGATGCAGAGTTGAGAATTAAAAATTGATTCGTTCCGTTAAATAATGCACTATTAAATAAGTTTGCTGGCTCAGGGAATGTTAAGAAGTCATTAGTACCATTAAAGAATACACTATTACCGTTAACTATATTATATGAATTAGCATTATCAATACTAGCAATTGATGAGGTTGCAGTTTGTGTAACAGTTAATGGTGTAGTGCTTGGTATAAACGGTGCATCATAGTTGGTAGTATATATTGCTTTACCGTATACTACACGTGCGTTACTAATGAATCCTGGGAATGCAGCGCCACTAGCGGCTTGATTATTTGCAACAGTAAAATAACTATTATATTGTGCAGTATAATATAAATTGTTCACACCATTAAGTGTATAAACATAAGTTCCATTAAGCCAAAAATGCAAACTAGTTCCAACTTTTGTAAATGCCAAATGCATCCATCTACCAGTGACAATATTTGCAGTAATTGAATTGCTTGTAGTAGTGCCTGTTGGGATACCTGAAACATATGTAAAATAAATACCAGTATTGTATACACTAAAAGCCCACTCTACGCCACCTGTTGCTCCTGTACCCTTTTGCATGATAAAAGCACCTGGTGCTCCACCAGGACTAGCGGTTAAATATACCCATGCTTCAGCAGTAAAATTATTATGTCCTTGACCCATTGATAGTGCAAGACTATATGGATTTGCCACAGTTTGATATGCAAGTGCAGTGCTTAAGAATTGTGTACTGGCTGCACCGTAAGTTATAAACGGGGTGATTGTAGTTGATAATGTTGGTGCAGGTGAAGTAGGTGTTAATGTATAATTATTTGTACTACTATCAGTAGTGACACTTGATTGTAATATTAATAATTTTGTATTTGTTATTGTAACTAGTGGTGAATTATATACGTTAAAGTTACTTGTATATAAGGCAGTGCCAACAACATAACGCAAATTAGTAATGTATCCAGTACCAGTAGTCATTGTACTAAATCCACTAGTGTTACCTAATGTTCCAGACACACCTGTTACAGGAGTTCCAGCAACACCATTGATATAACCTGTAAGTGTTGTGCCGATTCTTACAATAGCGACATGTTGCCATGTGTTGGTCGATATACCTGTAGCAATCACAATGCTACTTCCACCATAAATGTTATAAAACAAATTACCGGCTGCAGGCAAACCTGTACCAAATACTATACGACCCGTTGCTTCATTACCTATTTTTAAAATATCACATTCAGTAGATACTGTAGGATAAATCCAGCATTCAATTGTAAAATTACCTGTTGCAGTAAAGTCAGCACTACCGCTTAGTGATGTGCTACCGTTAAAAAATACGCTACTACCGTTTGGTTGTACTAAACTTGTAACTGGTAGAACAAATGGAGTTATAGAAGTATTTACAGTAACGTTAGTGTTTGTTAGTGTTAAGTTATTTGTACTTGCATCACTGGTTAATCTATTTTGTAATACTAATAAACTTGTATTTGAAATAGCAGTTAATGGTGTGATTGAAGGTCTGAAATTTTCAGTATATACGGCAGTGCCTTTAACTATTCTTGCATTACTAATATAACCAGTGACATATTTATTATTGTTTGCACCAATAGAAATACCCACAGCATCTGAAAAGGCTGTACCAGGCGAAGTAGTTATAGTAGTACCTGAAGTTCCTATGCCATTAACATAAATTTTATATGTAGTACCAATTTTAACAAGTGCTAGATGATTCCAAGCATTAACAGTACAAGTTGCAGTTGAAGTTACCGTATTAAAATATATAGAACTAGTAATAAATCTAACAGTACCTGTACTACTAGGACCAAATGCCCAATAATAATTTAACGCAGTTGGTGATGCGTTACAAATCATTACTGGGATTTCTGAAAATCCACCATCAGCCGTAACCCAAGAAGCGCCAAAGGCAGCAGTTGGATATAACCATGCTTCAATTGTAAAATCACCTGTAAAAATATTAGTTATATTGGTACCAGGAACAGTAAGATATGCATTAGTACCACTAAAAAACCCGCTATTAATATCAGAACTAATAATTGCAGGAACACCTGCGCTTGCAGGTTGAGTTAAACCATAAGGTTGTGTTGGTGGTGTAAAATTACCATTATATAATTGATAACCCTTAACCATTCTGAAGTTACTGATGTTGCCAATTGTCCATTCTGTTAAACCTCTACTACCACCAATAGTCAATGGTTCTGTGTTGTCTACAAAGGTATTAACAACAAAGTTAACCACCTTTTCACCATTAAAGTATACGGATATGTTTCCCGTACTAGTGGATGCAACACCACCGTCATATACGTACACAACATGCGTCCATGCATTTAATGGCATACGTATGCCGGTGTTGACAAAACTAGTGCTACCTGCCTGGCTAAAACTCGGTACCCCTGATTGCAATCCACCTTGATATGCTATACCGGTACTTGCGCCGCTTGCTTTTTTTGTAAAAAATATACATGTAAGGCTACTTGTAGTAATATATGTCCAAAACTCAATAGTCCAAGCATATCCAGCTATGTTAAGATTGGTATTATGTGCGGTTTGTAATAAACCACTAACAAAGTTTGCACTATAGCCACTATTCAAATATGGTGCAGCACTTGCTACCGTTGGTTGACCGCTAGTTAATGTAACATTGCCGTTGAATTTAATACTTGCATTTGCAGCATCATTTGCAGTTGGTATTACTCTTATCACAGAGATGTTAGTAGGTGCACTAAATGTATAAGTTAATGTGCCGCTATTATAAGTAGGAGTTAATGTTGCTGAACTGGTTACTAATAATGGTGGGGTAAACTGCCTAACACCGATGGTAGTGCTATTTCTGGTAATAGCAAAACCAACTCCGCCATTAGCAGTACTATTATCTATCGATGTAATATTTTGACAAGTTAATAAAACAGTATTTGCAATTGCAGTTAATTGTTGGATGGGAGGATCAAAGGCTGTGGTATATAATGCTGTACCATTAAGAATTCTAAAATTACTTACGTAACCTTGTATTTGGCTCATAGCACCTGTTGACCACCAACAACCAATTGCTTTAGTAGATGCGGATCTACTTACAATCGTACCTGACAAACCAGTAATATTTACACTTACAACACCATTAACATATAATGACCATGTTGTACCATTACGTACATACGCTATATGATTCCATGCATTTTGTGTTGGTGTTATTGTACCTATACCATTTCCAGCAGCGTCACTGTTAATTAAATTCCAACTAGTACCGTTACTACTAGCCCAAATTCCAATTTTATTCGTACTGACTGAATTATAGTCAATACCAACAGACCAATCTGTACCAAAACTACCATGATATATTGCTTGTCTTACTGTTGAAGTGGGGTACCACCATAACTCAATAGTAAAATTATTAGCACCAAATTCAAGTTGAGATCCGGCTGGTATAGTTAAATATCCTGTGCCACTAAACCATGTACTGTAATAAGTATTTGTGCTATATGTGGATAGTGCTAAACTAGATAGGCTTGAGTCTGCCATGTTACCCCTAAAATTAAGTTATACTTATATTTATGCGTAACGAACCAAGAACATATCTTCACCCCAAATAACTGGTAAGTAAGTATCTGTTGTTGCAGTAACGGAGTTATAAATATTGAATGTTTGACCAGGGGCAAAATAGTTTCTCATAGTTGCGACTGGCATACTTAAACTTCTATATAATCCACGAATAGCACCACCGGGTGTCCAAGAACCTGATGTAAGTCTACGTGCAACAATAGGATATGCACTAGGAACAGCAGTACCAGTTACTGGATCAACTGTTGGCATATAAAATTGATTTGTGTTAGCTACACCCCCTGAAACACTTGCATAACTAGGATTACCTGTCCAACTTCTAGTTACAAATGGGCTTAGTAGTCCTGAATATGGATTAGTTCCGTTATGATTTTGTGCGCCGCCATATAAGTTAATATAACAGTTATAACTTGTGTTGTGTCCTGAAGGTAAATCAAAATCATAGGCACCATTTCTATTACCAGATACATATGTAGTGGGCGTGGTGTTTACAACACCACTATCATTGATAGTACACATATATGCACCCATCCAATTTGGAGTACCATTCATCACACTACTTGTACTGTTAGGTGGTGTGGGATAACGGTGAAATGAAAGATTCATTACTACCCAAGGTGGATTAGTTGAAATAGCATTTTCCCATGCTTGTGTTTCACGCAGTCCACCGTAATATAGACAACCATAATATGGGCTAGTATAACTACTATTACTATAAGTAGGTGATTGACCGGTGAGTGCACCGGCATTGCTATTTAATTGTAAATCGTTTGCATAGAACGGTGCTGTTGTATAACTGTTAAGACTAGATTGTTCCCACAATATACAATAGCTGGCAGTAACTGACAAAAAGAAAGTTCTGTTTAACGCAAACGGGTTCATTGAGTTTAATCCCCAATAGCTTGCACTAGTGCTCATAAAACCATGACATGTCATACTTTGATTTTGATATCCAGATCCACTAGCACCTGCTGTTGCATAACCATAATTCACATAATTAGTACCCGCTACCGTTCCAGTAGGTACAAATCTAGTATCAGTCCAATCAGTAGTTGTGCTACTACCAAATGTCATCATAACTTGTGGATAACTTGCAAACTGACTTCTAGGCGGTATAGTACGATTCATACCTGTAAAGTCACTACCGCCATCAGTATTAGTGTGAAAACATAATTTGTTATAAGGTATGCTGCCTTTACCAGAACCATTGTATGCATCAAATTTATATAGGAATATACTAGCACTTGCAATAGCAGTAAATGCAGTACCCGGTTGAATTACGTTACTGCTAGTACTTTCTATCCAGCCGCCTGCTTCTGCATTAGCATAAATTCTAGTAATACAATTCATAGTACTATCACTAGTACCGTTAATAGCAAGTATTGGATTTACAGTCAAACTACTTGTACCTGCTGCCGCAGTACAAATTGCTTTTACACAACGTAAAAAATTCATGTAGGCAGCATCAACTGTTGCGCCTGTGTTAATCATTGGATTGAAAGATACTAACATATTTTTATTCTCTTAGTTAATTAATATTGCATAATCGTTTAAACTTAAACGATATAAACTGTTGCTATCTTGGTAAAGTTGAATACCTGAGAAAGTAGCAGTAGGAAGTTTATAAAGACCATATATCAAGTTAATAGTACTACCTGAAGGCGTGTTGGTCAAATATACTGGATTTTCAAATACTGCTAATTGTGAAGTTGCAGTAAATTTCTTTAATGGTGTAATGTTAATATGTGATGTAGTTGAATTAGTGACGTAACTTAATGTATCAAAACTATATGTATACGGGATTGTAATACCAGTATTTGCACCATAGTTAATAACGTTTTGCATGTCTTGCAACACCATTAACATAGAGCTAGTATAAGCACGTGTGACCCCGCTATGACCAATATCAAAAATGCCAAGTGCTTGGTTAGATTGTAGTGCTTGAAGGAAAATACCCTTGTTACTAACAATAATATCCATACCAATCGGATAATTAGGATCATAGTTAACAGTTGGATTAATACCTAACGAAGTTCTTTGAAATGTATTGACTAGTGTATCAGTACCTGATGTGTAACTCTGTGCTAAATCCAATGTGTTTAATGTTGTAGCTGTAAATCCAAATCTAAAATAATGAGTATAACCGGCAATGACATTATGTGCTTTGCTATATGTATAAGTAGATCCATTTACACGACTATAAATACCCGCTGGATATGTTCCAAATATGGAACTAAATGTTCTAGCTGGGGCTGTCAAATCAGTTGTTGCAGCAACACCGCCGGTAATGATAGCGTTTAAATCTGTTTGAAAGTTTGCTAGTGTTTGATTACCTGTTGTTCTATATCTTACTAACATTTTATTGTCCTTGTTCGTTTGAATCTGTTGAAGGTTCAGTTGTCTCAGCAGTTTCAGTTGTCTCAGCAGTTTCAGTTGTCTCAGCAGTTTCAGTTGTCTCAGAAGTTTCAGTTGGTTGTTGAACTTCTACTGGGGCAACTATTACGTCCGGGACTAAATGTGATATTAATGCAAATTCACTTGATGTATTCATATCCATATCTGTTTTTGCATAAAGCAAAATTTTATTATGTTGATATGGAAACTGAACTACTCTAGTAGCAATTAAATTATCACCGTGCCCTGCTAAGAAATCTAGTGTTACATGTTCCGACATTTCGGCGGATTCAGGATTAATTCCCTCAGGAACAGTTCCTGTGTATTCGTATACAAATCCTTCTTGTGCGCCAAACACTTCTGTTAAATAACTTTTGTTCATAATTTTTCCTATAATGTATTTATCTTTTTATATGTAACTGATTTTTACTGCTAGGTCATTCCCTGTTGCACTACCATTTAAAATATTTATTGTTAAGAAATCATTAACTGTAAGTGTTATATTTGGTAAATATATAACAGTCATTAATGGATTTTGTGCAGTAATTGTAAAATTATATCCTATACTAAAGCTATTTTTCAGTATCTGAAATATAAAATTTCCGGATGGGGCAGATCCTAAATTAGCGTTTACAGCCGTTAATGTAACTGTACGACTTGGATAAAATCTAGCAGTTCCTACTAATGGACCTGATACAGATCCGGGCATAGAAAGATTGATAGTTTGTACAAAGTTACTAACGTTTAAACTGCCACCGGCACCAACATTTAATTGACCACTAACATTCAAATTACCAAAACTAGCAGTACTAGTAGTGGCTGTAGTAGAAAATAATTCTATCCATTGTGGGCTAGTAGCACTGTATGATATATTTTTATATAATTTATTGGAAGTTGGATTGTACCACTCATCCCCTATAGCACCGCTTATAGGTTGAGTAGTACTCACAGTATGTGCAATTGCTATTCTTGATGTCATCTATATCAAATCCAATAATATAAAAATTAAGCCTGAGCCTCTGTCCAAGATAAACGAGCCTGTAAATTACCTGAACTACCTGCTAAGTTCTGCGCTACAATTGTAATAACGTCTGGACCGTCTGGATAGATGCCAGTGTTAGCAAGTAAAGAACCGCCGCTTAATATACTTGTACCCAAGTCACGAACTAAGTTCAAATCTTGCTGAGTAGTAGAACCACCTGTAGCACCTGAACTATTCAAGTAGAAACCATAAACCGTTTCACCACCTAGAATTGTTGTACCAGTTGTATGGAAAACATATTGTGCTAGACTAGAACCGCCAACTGGTTGCCAGTTTGGTGTTGCACTGTTTGTAATTCCGTTCAATATACAAGTCATCAAGAATTGACCATTACTGAAAACGTCCAGTTGTTGTAAAACTAATTGCATGCGGTTAACAATTTCACGAATGCCCAATGCTGTACCAACGACACCGTTACTTACACTAGGTGCAATACGAATACTCATAATGGCATTTGTCGTGTTGCCGCCAACTTGTAGCGCAGTAACCATACCTCTAGTAAACACATATGATTTATCGTTATCAAAACGACCATCCATAATTACTGAAGTACCCCAATGACTGATTGTACTTGAATATAAAGGTGAATGTTGTTCAACTGCGATTGGGTTAGTACCACTTGGTTGAGATGTTGTTGCGTTAGTTAATGCAAATGTACCACTACTTGCTGCAGTTACTCCCATTGGGGCAAAATATAAACTCACGTTTGTTCCATTTGCAGTAGCCGAAATACTCATTGTAATACTTGTATTAGGTACAAAACCAGTAACATATGCAGTAGCTTGAATTCCAGTACCAAATATATATTGACCTATTTGTATACCACCCGTATTAGTTGTTAATAGTACATTACTACCTAATGTTGTACTAGAAACTGTAATTGTTCCTCCACTTTGACCACGGGTACAACCTATAAATTGTGTTGCAGAAATACTAGTATAGTTAATATATTCGTAATTGCTATTACCCCTGACTACCACACTACCAACACTGTTAAATCCCGCAGTACTTGCAACTGTGATAGTTGTATCACTTTGTGCAATTGGGTATGTTAACACTGTAACTGCGGGGTATGTGGTTGTTTCATAACGTGCAGGTAAGTTACCAGAACGCATATATGCTTCATAGTTTACGTTATTGTTTGGTAGTTTATGACAGTAAACAATATCACCGGTTGATCCACGGAAGCCCCAACGAATAAAGCCAGCGCCGTACCAACTATAATCTAAATAGAACATTTGCATTTTAGTTAAATCTAAATTGAATCCACTAATACCAGTACCATTACATTTATCAATATTCCAATTAGTTGATATTGTTTTCTGATCTATTGTTCTAGTGACCACCGCATTTGTTACGTTGACTGAACCACGATACGCAGGTAGTATTGTCATAGATGTATCACTTGCAATTGTATCTATTCGATAACTCATACCCTTAATAACAATATAATCACCGGGTACTAATTGCTTGCTAAAAACCGTATTAATACCATTAATACCTGCGCTTGTTACAGTACTAGAACCAGCAGTTACTGATACTAATCCTGATAATTGAAAAGTGCTTGCACGTTTTACAGCAAATATATTTTGTCCGTCATATTCAAAGAATACACCATTTTGATTATCAAATAATCCAACACGTGTTGCACCACCATACCATCCGCTAATTGACAGAACATAATTACCACTAGCAATAGTTGCACTTGGGGTACTCAATGCAGTATATTGAATACGATATGTATCCAATACATATAATACTTTGAATGTACCATTATACGCAGTTTCATTACAACCGGTAACAGTTACATCAGCGCCCATTTGTAAGTTATGTGGGTACTTGGTATACACGGTAACAGTAGTACCTGAACTAATAATTTGGTCTACTGTAATGTTTGGTTCTAAAATAGTACCAGTAGACATTTGCATGCCTTTACCAGATTGATAACGGAAATATCTACGTGTTTGACGAATAAATTGTTGATTATGACTTGCGGCATTTGTACTAAATGTTACACCACCATCAAATGCTCTATGATTAACAGAACCTAATGGTCGACCATATAAACTTGCTGCACCAACGCTCAATGTACCAGTTGGTGTTGCATTTGAGTTGAAGACGAATACTGTTGGACTTAATACTGTACACACAGTCCAACTACCGTTTGGTGCGTTTGTACTTGCAGTAGCACCAGTCAACGCAATTTCATTACCAATTGCCAATCCATGCGCTACAGATGTGGTTACGGTAATTAAACTACCTGAATATGTTGCACTTGTCATTGCAATCGCTGAACCAGTGTAAACGTATCCTTGATATGCAGTAGTTGTATTAGCATTAAAAATTGTACCAGTAGCACTTGTGTATGTATATCTGCAAGTATAGACGATTGTATTGGAGGTAACGCTATCAATCATATATGTACCGTCGGCGCCACCAAACAATGTATCTTGAACGTTAACAGGTGTTCCCGCCGTCAACCCATGTCCATTTGAAGTAATTGTTATGGTTCTACTATTACTAGTTGCAGTAATATCACTGATAGTAATTGGGAGAAACGAATTGATATAAGCAAAAGGTCTATTATTAATCAGGTTCAATGTTTCCCATTTGGTATTTTGTGGGCTATATTCAAAGTCAGTATCAATCAATGACTGGGGTTGACTAACACGTAATTTATTAACTGGATCAACTAACACTTCTTGGGGAATAAATGTCTCACTTGTTTCTTCAACTAAAATAGAGATTTTATCACTAGAACTATGTGCCGCAGTATTATAATTTAATACAATAGTACATGTTGGTTGTGCGTTTAATGGGTTAATTACGTTAGTAACTGTAGCACCCAATGTAGGATCACTGAAGTTGTACATAACCACGTTACGTGTGGTGTTTGTAATTAACATTAATTGTTCTTGTCGTAAGTATCTATTACTAATTACAAGTGTTTTTGTTAGCGGGCTAAATGAATATTGTTCCGCGATTACGTGCTTTGCCATTTAATTAATCTCCTAATCCTATTGTTGTTGGTGAGAATGGGTATCTTCTTACTTGTTTTGTCTGACTTTGACCTATGATAATTACAGTGGCGCGGTCACCGGGATCCGGTGAATTATAAATAACAACATTACTTCCTACCACTCTATATCCTCTATATGAATCATAGTCAACTAACCATGGCAAGCGATTTTCTGTTACATATGGGTTTAAAACCATACCATTAATCGTGACCATTATGTCTTTTGAATCTATGAATGTATTTATGCTACTTGTCTCCTGCTTCAATGGAAACAAGCAAGTTTGACCATCAAAGTAGTTGCTTATATCATTTAATACGATAGGTGGGACATTTCCACCATAGTTTGTGGATATACTTACTGTATTTCCTGTAAAATCTGTACCTGTTGACCTGACTAGTGTTAATGACATGTTTTAATCCTTATAAATCACCTGTTTGAGTTGATGGAAATTGTCTAGTAGTACCCGGCCATATTATGCGTACTGCGCCCCTGCCTCCCATAGCACTAGACCCACCGTTCCAACCAGACCCACCGCCACCATATCCAAACATACCACCAAGCCCACCCGCCCCTCCATCGCTACCCGGGTTGCCGGGATTTGCACCAGAGGCGCCGCCTGTCCCGGTTGAGCCTTTTCCTAATAAACCTATATTTCCACCTGTTGTGCCACCTTGGCCTGAGCCACTTCCGCCCCCGCCACCACCTCCGCTATCTGTAGCGGCGGCATTGCCAGCAGCATTGTTACTTCCTCCAGTACCGCCTGCCCCTGAATATCCGGCTGCCCCACCGCCACCTCCCCAACCTGTACCAGTTGCGTAACTTCCACCATTACCTCCCGCAAATCCTGCATCATATACACCTGATGGTTGTCCGCCTGCGCCACCGTTTCTAGCACTAACGTTAAAAACTGAAGAACCACCACCGCCTCCGGCAGTTATTGTGCCAAATCCTGCAGTAAAAGACGAACTACCACCTGGACCTGGATTACCTGAGCCACCAGCTACAACCACATAACCATTCCCGGGTACAACAGTTATGTTATTCTTATATGCCAGTGCGCCGGCGCCACCTCCACCTGTTCCTCCGTTATTTATACTTGCATTATATCCACCTCCACCGACTACTAAAACACTAACACTAGTAACACCTGCAGGCGCAGTCCATGTTGTATTCAATGAAGTAGATCCACCAATATTCACAGCAAAAACTACTTGACCTGTTGGACTGGCCCCGCCGCCACTAGAACCCGGGATCGCAGCTGACGATATTTTTGATCCAGAAAACGAGTTAAGTCTCATTGTTATTATCCGTAATTTACTGACGCTTGTCCAAGAACGATCCAAGCAGCACCTGTTCTTATTAAACTAAACGATATTATGTCTATTTTACTTGCAGTGCCGGTTGGTGCGGCTGAACCAAGCCATTTTATAGTTTGTGATGATCCGTCAATTTGCACTCCATTTGATATGTAGGGTGTAGCACCTTGACTAATTATAATAGTTGCCATTAATACTCTACCCTCAGTAGTAGGCACATTAGTAAAATTTGCAGTAAAATTTGCGGCAACACTAGTATGATAAAAAACTGCGCCAGGTGCTATATCATGTACTACTACCCCGGTTGAACCGGACTTAGTAATAAGAATGTCAGAGGATAATCCATAAGAGGTGGGACCGGATACTGTTAAACCAGTCAATATACCAACCGAAGTAATATTGGGTTGTGCGGCTGTTGTTAGTGTGCCGGCTACATAATTAGCACTTACTAAATTACCACCGGTAAATGAGTTACTTCCACCTAATATTGTATTGGTTAGTGTACCAAAACTTGTAATATTAGGTTGTGCAGCCGTTGTTACTGTTTGTGCAACAGTCGCTACTATACCGGTTAATGCTGAACCATTGCCATTAAAATAAGTTCCTGTTACGTTACCGGTTACAGTAACATTTGGGAAAGTAAACGATGTACCTGTACTGTTTACCATGTATGATTCTAGTTGTGTTAATGCCATTGTTTGTTATCCTATTTTATATTACGGGTATAAATGTTACCCCATTAGCCGCACTGGCAGGTATCACACTAGGATCACTCATTTTAGTGAAGGTATCGCCACTTCTTTTGTATATAGCAAGAAAAGTACCGCCAGCATGTGTTAATGCCAAATAAATATTATCAGGACTAAATGCTACACAATTAATAGTAGTTGAAGGTGAAGGTAATGTAGATGGATTACTTAACTTAGTGAATGTATCACCACTTCTTTTATAGATAGTGATATATGGGCTCACTGAGTGTCCTACTGCTAAATAAGTACCGTCTGGACTAAATGCCACAGCATTGGCGGTATTTGTAGGCAATGTACTTGGATTAGATAATTTAGTAAACGTATCTGTTGCTTTATCGATTTTATAGATAGTAATAAATGGAGTAATTGAATGGGCTACTGCCATATAAGTACCATCTGCACTAAATGCAACACCATTGCCTGCTCCAGTGGGTAAGGTAGATGGATTAGTTAATTTAGTAAACGTGTCACCGCTTCTTTTATAGATAGTAATAAACGGGGTAGTATCGTGTGCTACGGTCAGATATGTAACATCTGGACTAAATGCTACACCATTACCAAGAGATGCAGGTAATGTAGCTGGGTCAGTTAATTTAGTAAATGTGTCTCCATTTCTTTTATATATAGTAACATAAGGAGGATTTGTGTGTACAGTTGCAAGGTATACCCCGTCAGAACTAAACATCGTTGCCCAGGTGGTATTAGAAGGTAATGTAGTTGGGTTAGGTAATTTAGTGAATGTATCACCACTTCTTTTATATATAGTAATATACGGGGTAGTTGCATGTGATACTGTTAGGTATATGGTATCAGGACTAACTGAAACACTCTGCGCCGTTGACGCAGGTAAAGTAGTTGGATCATTTACTTTACTAAGTAAGTCGTTTGATTGTGAATATATAGTAACATATGGACTACCTGCGTGTGCTACTGCTATACCCATACTAGTTCCAAGATTTGGCCAATAACCATTGTAGCTATAGAAATATTGCATACCCAAAGATATACTACGTGCACCGATGCTGTTAAGTTTCATTGTTGGATATATAGCAGGATCTGATGGCAATAGATTTATTGCCCCGAGTCCCTTAAACGGATTAGTACTCATTAACTAATTTCCTCATAACTACATACACCTTCAAGGTAACTACTACTACTAGCAGTTAATCTTAAACTATCATTTTCTTCTAAATAAACTTGTACATCTTTTGCAATTACATTTATAGTTGATTTTGCCGGTACTGTGATTAAATATGCCAATCTATAAGCAGTAGCACCATTTTTATAAACATCTACTGTAACGTCTGCACTTCCTGTCCCGTTAACATTTGAAATATATAATGAGTTTATTTTTAATAATTTTCCACTACTGGCGCTATTAGTTACTATTGCAGTTGGTGATGTTGTTATAGCCTGTCCTGCTGTTTTTCCTGTGATTGTCGTTACGTTTACTATGTTTGGATTTGCCATTTTAAATTCCTCCGAATACTATGGACATTGCTATACTTTTTCCTAAAGTATTTACCACTTGTCCACTTGGTGTGATAATGTTACCTGATACTGTTAAATTTCCAGTAATAGATGCATTTGTTACTGTAGCACCTGTATTACTTACTACAACTACGTTACTTGTACCTGCGCTTGATATAGTTACATTACCATTTTGCAATACATTTACACTACTAGTACCGTTTTGTAAAGTGTTTGGTGTTGATGTAGTAATTGCAGGACCTAATGTGATTACTTCAATAGGTGATGTGTTTGGGGGTGCTGTAGTGAATGTAAGTGTTGTTCCACTTACGTTGTAGTTAACTTTATTTTGAACTAGTCCACCAATTGTTACTATTGTAAAATTTTTATTTGATGGTTGTGTAGTTAATGTATAAGCAGTTGTACTACCGTTTCCAGTGAAAGTATCATAGACTAATCCAGTTAATATACCTAAACCACTTGCTTGCATTGTACGTACTTCAATTAATGCACCATTTGAAGGGGTACCGGTAAATGTTACAACATTACTTAATAGTGTAAAAGCACCACGTAATTGAGGTACACCGTCTACAATAGCAGTCACTACATCAATACTTGCCGGTGTGTTGCTTAATGTATAACTAACTGTAGTGCCATCACCGGTAAAACTATCACTAATAACACTTAGTGTAGAACTAGTCGCCGGACTGCGTGTCCAACTATTTGTGGCGGAAGCATAGGTATATCGTATACCATTTTGTATTGTTACTTGTCCGTCTATTGGTGATGTTGGGAATGCCATGTTTATTATCTCTATGTATATTTAGTTGTTTAAGTTGCCTTTATTACTACAGCACCGTCATAGGCTGTACCTAAACCAGCACCAGACCCACCCACGTTTGTCGGTCTATCTGAATCACCTGAGTTACCCGGTGTGGTACCTGAGCCAGTATATAGTGTAGCTGATGTCACTACGGACGGGTTATAATATCCACTTCCACCACCGCCTCCACAGGCACCGTCAGATTGAGTTGCTTGAGGGCCACCTCCGCCACCTCCCCAGTAACCACCGCCACCTCCACCTCCACCTCCGCTAGAATTACCACCCTGTAGTGCAGAGCCTGTTTGTCCACCTGATCCGCCGCTAGCAGTAATACCACCTGCAGATTGTGTTCCAGGACTAGAGATATATGCATCTGCGGCGTTTTGTCCAGTAGTTCCGCCTCCGGCTACTCCGGGGCGACCACCAAGTCCGTCACCTCTATGAGATGCACCGCCACCTCCTCCACCTGCCATTAATACTGCATTGCCCTGTGTAACTGAGGTATTGAATATTCCAGCATAGCCACCACCACCTCCACTAACACCCACTGAGTATGTACCGCCTCCGTTACCGCCACCATATGCAGTTGCTGGGTTAGTGCCACTATTATTACCCGCCGAAGGCACTCTTATTTTATAAGTAGTGCCACCGACAAACGTGACTGTTCCTACTGCACCACCGCCGGCTCCGCCGGCGCCCCAAGACACACTTCCACCGTTTGTGGGCTTGCCACCAGCACCCCACATTTTAATTATTTTTGACCCGCCTGTACCTGCAATAAGAGTATATTCTCCTGGAGTAGTAATTACTAAATCTCCGTCAGTTGCATTCCAAGTTGTTTTACCACCGATTGCCGGACTTATACTAGAAAAGAACGGTGAAAGTGGATTTGTGATATTAGTACTATTAAGATTCTTAGAACTATGTTTCTGTACGCTATGGGTTTTTACAGCCATTAACTAATCTCCGAACCAAATAAATTAAAACTTAAATTAGCAGTACCCGCATATACGGTAACTACATCTGTTGTTGCTAATGTTATACCAATTGTTAAACTTATACTATCATATGCCGGAATAACACCGTTATATGCAATATAATGTTTTGCGGCTAGTGCTTCTCCTGCAGGTCTAATTGCAATTCTATAATTGTCACTACTTCCAGCTTGATTACAAATTGTAATAGTAGACGCTACTGTACTTGTACTTGCAGGTACTGTATATAATGTTGTTGCTGTTGCTGCCGATGGATTTAATTGTCCTAATACTTTATAAACTATTGCCATATATTTTCCTTATGCTCCCATTAACAAGAATGGGCTTAATATGTTTACTGTTGCTACATTACCTGAAGCAGTGACGCTAGTTCCGCCACCTACGAAATTGATTGTGTTTGCTGTTGTTGTTAAGTTAGTACCCTGTAATTGAATTGCTAATGGTGTACCACCTACTGTTACAGTTACCACATTACCACTATTAGTTGCAGTTACTCCGGAACCTGTAAAATTCAATGTGTTTGCAGTATAAGTTAATGCAGTACCTTCATCTTGTACTAATAATGCGCTGCCTGTACTTGCTGAACTAACTGTCGGTGTTTGTATATCAATCCAAAAACTTGTAGTACCATCATTCATATACTCATATAGAGTATTTGTAGTTGTATTATACCATTGATCGGCAATGTTTGCAGTTCCGGGAGGTGTTGCTGCCGCAGTATAAGTTAATGCAGTTCCGCCACCGCCTCCACCACTAGGTGTGCCCCAACTTAAATTACCACTGCCATCTGTCTTTAGATATTGATTAACTGTACCACCGGCAATACGTACATTACCTGCTGGACCTAATGTTACGTTTGCACCACTAAATGCAATATTACCGTTACTAGTTAGTGTATTACCTGATAATAATAACGGAGTGGATGCATCAATAATTAACTGACCAGTGCCGTCTGGATTGATTACTAAATTACCGTTAGTTCCTGAACCGGTAGTTAACACATTTGCTGATACGTTATTAGTAACTGTTAAGTTACCTAATGTTCCAATGCTTGTAATATTGGGTTGTGCTGCAGTTGTTAATACTGCATTTGTGTAGTTTGCAGTTACTAAGTTACCTAAGTTGGCATTTGGTGCAGTTAAATTACCAGTAGCAATAATAACACCAGTATTGGCTAATGTTATATTTGAACTACTATTACCAATGAATACATTACCGCCTATGTTAGCATTAGCAGTAACAACAATGTTTAATAGTGTACCTAAACCAGTGATGTTTGGTTGATTTTGTGTTATTAAAGTACCTTGCAAGTAATTAGCATTTGCTAAATTACCAAGACTGGCATTACCTGCAGTTAAATTACCACTAACATTCGCTGTACCTGTAATATTTGCGCCGGTCCCAGTTACTATAACAATATTTGCATTGCCCGCAGCACTTATGTTTACATTGCCATTAGCACTTGGTATATTAACATTACTATTACCATTAGCATATGAACCTATTAAATTACCAGCTGTAATATTACTTGTAACTGAGATAAAGTTTGCGCTTGCTAAATTACCTAAGTTAGCATTTCCACTAGTTATATTGCTAGTTACAGTTAAATTACCTGTTGTAGTAGTACCAGTAATATTAGCATAACCTGCAACATTAACACCTGTACCAGTAAACACAACTGTATTTGCATTACCACTAACTGTTACCGTAATGTTTCCATTCGCAGACGGAATGTTAATATTACTATTACCTAAGAATACTAAGTTAGGTGCACCAATGTTAGTTAATAGACCACCATCACCTTGAAAGAAGTTAGCCCTTGCTAAATTACCCAGTGTAGCATTGATAGAAACAATATTACCATTGCCACCGGTACTATTAGATACATTTAAGTATCGTAATGTACCAACAGTATCAATATTAGCTTGGCTATTTGATAATGTTGTTAATGTACCGTTAAAGTAATTAGCGGTTGCTAAGTTACCTAAGTTAGCATTTGCCGCAGTTAATGATCCTTGAATGTTTGCAAAACCATTTGATGTAATAGTATTTGCAAGTAAGTTGCCACTGACTGTTAGATATCCTGATGCATTAGTACCTGTTTGTGTTACTTGTAAAATTGCAAAGCTGCCACCTGCACTAAAAACAATGTTACCACTAGATGTTGGGATACTGATATTACTAGTACCATTGCTTAATGATCCTAATCCAGTTATATATTGACCACTACCTACGAAATAAGTTGCTGATACACTATTACCGGCACTTATATTACCAATAGTTGTTATATACCCACCAAAGTTTGCACCAGTGGGTGTCAATGTCATTATACTAGCGTTACCACCTACACCAGCTGTTATATTACCGTTATTTGTTACAACAACATTACTACTACCATTAATTAATGATATAGCAGTAGTTGCCGATAATCCGGTTAATTGACTACCATTACCAAAGAAGTAATTTGCACGAACATTACCAAGATTGTTAAATGTTACTACATCATTAGTTACATATACATTACTACCAAATGAAAATTCTGCATTACTATCGTCCCAACCTATGAACGAATCTACTAATTTACCACCTGAGCCAGCTACACCTTCATAACGATGTAGATATAAACCACGGTCTTTACCATCATTTACTTGTAATGCAGCACCATTTGTATTACCACCTAATTCAAGTAATGGATCGTCAAGATATGTAGTAGTTGAATTAATAGTTGTTGTTGTACCATTTACAACTAAATTACCAGTAAGTGTTAAATTGTTTGCATTTACGCTACCAGTTGTGTTTAAGTTTCCAACGTTTGCATTACCGGTAACATTTAGTACACTAGTTACATTACCGGTTAGTGATAAATTACTTGCAGTTAAATTACCAGTTGCATTTAAATAACCTGATAGATTAACACCAGTACTAGTAAACACTACTGTATTACCTACACCAGCAATACTAACCGTAATGTTTCCATTAGCGACTGGAGTGTTAATGTTGCTTGTTCCGTTGGCAATATAGTTTGCAGCATCTGCGGAATTAGCTGCTAATTGGTCAATACCAGTTAAATAATATCCATTACCTGTAAAGAAATTTGCAGATAAATTACCGTTTGCATCTCTTACTGATATTGTATTTGCGGTATTTGCAGTAGCAGTATTATATCCATCTAGTAAATCTGCATTTAGATTTGTTACTTTAGTATTTGATGTGACAGTTAATGGTGCAGTACCAGTAGCAATAGTGCTGACAAGAATATTTGCAGTTACGTTATTAGCAGTTATGTTGCCTGTTGTAGTTAAATATCCTGCTACATTAACACCCGTTCCAGTTATAACTGCAATATTAGCGTTGCCAACTGCGGATATATTGACATTACCGTTTGCACTTGGAATATTTACATTGCTATTACCATTAGATACAATAGATGTGCTAATACCAGTTAATAAACTACCGTTTCCACTGAAGAAATTAGCAGTTGCTAAATTGCCTAAATTGGCGTTTCCAGACGTTAGGTTTCCTACTACATTTGCATTTGCAAATGTAACATTACTTGTTCTATCTAATGCAAAACCGGGGATTTTAGTTAAAGCCATACTGTATTTATTACTTAGTTATTAATGCTGATGTAGGGGCGGTGAAGTTACTAGTATAACGTGCGTATCCTTTTGTTATTCTTAGGTCGTCTATGTAACCATTCAAATAATAGTTTGCTCCCTGACTTCCTACTGTAGTACTAGTTGTACTCATATCATATGATGTCGATATAGTCTGTGTTGTCCCGGCTTGTGTTCCATTAACAAACAATCTCATACTAGTACCACTTCTTGTTACTGCAACATGTTGCCAAGCACCGGTTGTTGCAGTAGAAGCAACACGATAGTCCCAGGCTGTCCCTACACGTCCCCAACCGTATCCTAGAGTAGTAGTGGATGAGTATCCAATGAAGAAACCACCTGAACCAGATGCGGTTATTATAAACCAATCACTAGATAATGAATTAGGGTACACCCACGCTTCAACAGTAAAATCACCAGTACCAAAATTCATTAGTTGGTTTGAAGGCATACTTAGGTAATCCCCGGTACCATCAAAATAGATACTACTGTTATTATACTTCTTAACCGCAGTACTTAACTGTGCATTACCCACATTCTCTAATACATTACTACCGTGTTGGTCAACTATACCACCGTTAGTAAAGTTCAATAATAATGCTGAAGGAACACTAGCAGAATAGTTTGTTAATGGTTGCGTTGGTGGTACAAAGTTACTTGTATATATTGCAGTTTTTGTAAGTCTTGCATCTGCTATATATCCATATGCTGCTGCATTTGTTTCGCCGGGACTCATACCCAAGTTAAATGTACCACTATTAGTAAATGATGATGAGTTAGTATAGGTATATGTTTGAACACCGTTAAAGAATATTCTATTAGTAGAACCACTTCTAGTAAAAGCAAAATGATTCCATGTTTGTGGGGTCCAACTAGATACCACAGTCGTATTGTTAATGATATTCCAACTACCATTATCTGAACTTGAATACATCACAATTGTTGCGTTAGTAGTCCAAAATAAGTACGGTACATATTGGGTACTAGAACTACGCTGGGTAAATAATACCTGTTGTTGCTGAGTAGAGTTCATAAAATAGAACCAACATTCAATTGTAAAATCGCCTGATAAAGAAGACCATGCAGTATTATTAGCAAGGGTTAGATAGTCACTGGTACCATCAAAGTAAACACTACCACCATGTAAACTTGGGGTATAACTTACGACACTCTGTGCGGTGTATCCGAATGGGTTGAATTTGTAAATTTTAGGTGAACCTGTTTGTGAAACAGCAAACGCATTAGATGAATTATCCAGTTGTGTTGTATTTTGACAACCCAAAAATGATACTTGGCTAGCAGTCGCACCTTGACTTGTAGTAGTTAATGGTGTTGTACTTGGAGTAAACGCTGATGTATATAATGCTGTACCTTTAATAATTCTCACGTTTGATACATAGCCTGTCATAGGATTATATCCTGCACCTGCAGAACCTATAGTAAAGGCAGATGTACTATTCATCAAAGTAGTACCATAAGAAATAGTAGTAATTAGTGCTCCATTTGAAAATAGTTTCAATGAACTACCTGATCTAGTTACGGCAACATGGTACCATGTATTCACCGCAACACTTGAAATTATAACTTTATTGAGTTGATCCCAAGAACCTGAAGCAGATGTTCCGGTAAATGATAAATCACCACCATTAATATAAATTAGATATGGTGCGAATAATGAACCAGCGTCCCACCCTTTAGCCAATACAACACCACCTGACACTGAAGTAAAATATACCCAACATTCAATTGTGAAATCAGTAAATGCATCAAGTTTGTCATTATCTGCTATACTCAGTGAGTCGGTGTTACTTCCTGTAAATGATGTACTATAGCTAATAGGCACTGCTTCACGTATACTACCGAATGGTGAGTAGGCTTGAATTGATGTATTTGTTCCAGTTCTACTGATTGTATTTAATGAACTGCTATTATCAACTAATCTATTAGATTGACAAGTTAACAAAACTGTATCTGTGGTTGGAGTTAACGGGCTTGTTGGTGGAGTAAATCCGGCAGTATATAATGCGGTGCCCTTAATTACACGTAAATTACTAATATAACCCTTAAAGTTAGCACCTGATGTGTCTTCAGAACCAATATAGTATGCTCCTGAGGTTGCCATAGATACTGCTTGAGTAGTCAATGATAATGAGGTGCCATTCACAAATAATTTATAAGTTCCGGATTGTCTAGATACTGCTACATGGTACCATGTACCAGCAGACATTCCATGTGTCCCCCAACATATTGAACTATCACCGGTACCACCCAATGTCAATAATGTTGCACCAACTCTAAATTGCCAACCGGTTGTACCACCTGCACTTCTTTCATATATCACAAACCAACTATCATAATCACTACCCCAACCTGTCGTTGACGTAGCAGTAGGCATTACATTCATATAAATCCATGCTTCAATAGTAAAATCAACTGCTTCAATATTTAAAGAAGTATTTGATGCTATTGTTACATTATCATTGGTGCCATTAAAGTAAGTACTCCAGCCTGTTTGACTATAAGGACTAAATGTACCTTGACTTGTGTTACCTGCTCTTGTAATAATATTATTGAAGTTACTATTATCTATAATAGCTTGATTAGTTGCACCACCGTTGTATTGTAGTGTTAATAAACTTGTGTTTGTTATTGCTGTTAGTGGTGATGTAGGTGGGGTGAATGTAGTTGTGTAGACTGCCGTACCTTTAACTACACGGAAATCACTCATATACCCATTAAAATAATTAGTAGTGGCCCATGAACCTATTGAAGGACCAGATGAAGCAAATGTTGATGCTGATCCAGTAGTTGTTAATGCTCCGTTAACAAATTGTCGGATTGTAGTACCATCACAAGCAAGAGCTACGTGAAACCACGTATTAGTTGTAATAACTTTATTTGCAGCAGTTAGAACCATTCCACCATAGCCGCCGCCTCCGTTCAATACAACTATATAATGTGTGCCTGAATCAGTATAGATACCTTGTCTAAAACCTGTACTACTATTACAGGCCCATAATCCATAATAACCGCTAGATATGGTTGTCGGGTACATCCAATATTCTATACACCAACTAGATGTAGATAAGTTCAAAGAACTGTCCGGTGGTAATAGATAATCCCCACTACCATCAAAGTATGTACTACCATAGGTACTGTAACTACTGTTTGCAGTGAATGGTATATTAGGTGATATTTGTGGTGAACCATTTATTGTTATTGCTAATGCGTTAGTTGATTTATCAATAAATCTATTACTTTGATTTGTCAATAAACTTGTATTTGTAATTGCGGTTAATGGTGTTGTACTTGGTGTAAATGCTGATGTGTAAACTGCGGTACCATTAACTACTCGCAAATTAGAAATATATCCATTAAACCAACCTACTGTAAGGTCTGTAAAGGCGCCTATTAACATATTACCGGATGACCATGCAATACTTGCTGATAAAGCCTGAGTTCCATATGAAACACCATTGATATACAATATTGCATTAGTTGATACCCTAGTCAGTGCTACATGATACCAAGTACCTATAGTAGGAGTGAAACTATTAAAAGTAATATAAGCATTATTAAAGAAAAATCTAAAAGCAGTGACACTAAAATTATAAAGTAATTCCCATCCGGCTCCTGTACCATTAGATGCTAGACTTCCTACTAACGGTTGATTTCCAACAGCACCAAAATTTAACCACATTTCAATAGTAAAATCATTAGAGCCAATAGCAAATGAAGAATTGTATGTGACAACTAAATAATCACTACTTCCATTAAAATAGTTACTATAATAACCACCTTGATATGGATTAAACAATACAGGTTTTGTATCACCATTAATAGTTAAACCAAAACTGTTACTACTTGCGTCACTAATAAATGGTGTAACCGTTGTCTCACCGTTCAATAACAATGTAGTGTTTTTCCAATATGTATCATTAGCAACAGTAACAACCCAATTTATTGTTCTTGTTGCAGTTCTTGTACTTGTTGCAGTAGCAGTCAACACAGTTGTAGTACTAGCAACAACGGTTGGTGTACCTGCAATATTTGCACCAGTAATACTTAAACCAGTCGGTAATGTATCAGCAGTATATGTAATACTACCACCTGCCGCACTAGTTGCACTCATCGTCACGTTTGCAATCGGAGTATTTGTATTTACGTTATATGTTGCAAGACTTGCCGGCGAACTCCATGTTACAACGTCTGGATTGATTGTAATGCTAAAGGCACGATTTGTATCTTGATTCTGTGCATCACTTGCTTTAATTGTAAAATTATATGTAGTTGCACTTCCTGTTGCTTGTGCAGTACCTGACAATGTTCCATTACTATTCAATGAAGAACCTGGTGGCAATGTACCGGTTGCTAATGTATATGTGATTGGTGCATCGCCTGTGGCAGTTAGTGTTGCACTAATACTACCTGTTTCATATACAGTACCTAGTGTACCGGCACTAGTTGACCAATTTGGTGTTCCACTATAACTAATACCTGGAATACTAATAGCAGTGCCACCATCTGGATTAATAACGTATATAACATACGTACCTGCTGATAGTGCAGGAGCAAGAAAACTAATTTGTGTTGCACTAATAAAGGTGACTACACTAGACGCAGTACTAGCAACCAATACACTACAACCACTTTGAAATCCATTACCGGTTAAGTTAATTGTTTGTCCACCTGCTACGTCAGTTGCAGTATCATCACCTGGATAAACAATCGTAGTAATCTTTGGACCTGTCAGTGTCGCTAGTGCAGTATCTGCTATGTTTGTAAGTGCAATCTTTGTTGTCATTGTATTCTCTAATTGTTAAAAAGTTAAACTGCCTGATCCAGTAAACATATATATTGTGTATCCACCTGAAGTATAAATTGTTGGGCTACCTATTGAACTAAGTGCTTGTGAACTACTACTACTATGTCTAATTATTACCATTCCACTGCCGCCATTAACACCGGAACTACTATATCCACCACCAGCTCCACCACCGCTATTTGTTGAACCAGCAGTAAAACCTTGTTGATTTCCTGCACCCCGGCCGCCGCCGCCTGCGCCGCCGGCACCACCGGCATTTGTTGCTGCCTCTGAAGATCCACCGCCACCACCAGAAAACACATAGTCAATTGTCCAACTTGTGTATGTACCAGACCCAACAGAATAGACACTGTTAAAACTTAATGTAGTGCCCGAATAACTATTAACAACACCATACATATAGTTTCCTACACTATTGTATACACGTATCGATTGTCCCGCAACAAAAAGCAGTCCACTAGCCACCGTGAATGATAATGTACCGGTGCCCAATGTATTACTAGATGTACTTGATGCTGAAGGTAGTAATGCGGAAGTTAATCCATCTCCGCCTTTTCCGGCTGCTCCGTTTGCGATACCTACGGCTCCTACTGCTCCTGCACCGCCTCCGCCACCGGCTGCATTTTTACTGCCTTGAGCACCGTTGCCGCCTGCGTTACCTTGTCCAGCAGGACTTGCCGCTCCGCCGGTACCAGAACCGCCGGCGCCACCACCAGAACCACCTGATCCGCCGTTAACATAACTTGTTCCATTGTAACTTGAGCCGCCACCACCGCCTGTTGCAACAGTATTTGTAATCCCCGCACCAGATATATTACTATTTTGACCAGGAGATACTGTATTATACGTATATGTCCCGCCGCCACCGACGGTTATGGTTAATGTTCCTGCAGTTATTGAAGCGCCTGTTGCAGTTACAAAGCCGCCACCACCTCCACCGCCACCATCTAATGTCCAGCCACCTCCTGCGCCTCCACCTGCAACTATTAAATAATCTACTGTAGTTGGTCTAATATATTGGGCGGGCCATAAACTTGCTTGTTTATACTGTATATGATTAGATGGGTTAAAAAATCCACTGGCAGAAGTAGTAGTAACACTAAAGGTGTTAGCACTCATAACTCCGCCAACGTATCTTTTAACCATTTTTAACTAATGTCCTCGTAACTACAAGTTACTATCAATGAACTGCCGGTACCGGCGGTGGCGCCTAAACTTGTATTTTCTTCTAAGTAATATTGACTACTTTTATCAATTACGTTCAATGTTGCATTACCAGGAACACTCATACCACTTGCTATAGCAAAAGCTGTGCCGCCTAAACTTGCTTGATTGTACCATGCAATAGTTATGTTTACTGCTGAACTAGTAGTATTAGTAACGTTTAGTGTGTTTACTTTCAAACATTTACCAGAACTTGACGCATTGTTTAATACTAGTGTTGCGCTTGTTGTTGTTAAATTTGCCCCTGCGGTTTTACCGTTTATTGTTGTTGCCCCGATTAAATTTGGTGCTGCCATGTTATCCTCCGAATACTAAATTATATCCAGTAAGTCTGGCGTTACTTGCACCGCCTGACCCACCTGAAATTGTTACTGTTACGTTACCACCGCTATTAGTAGATGTTACTCCACTACCGGTAAAGTTTATTAATGAAGTAGATGTTGTTAAATTACTACCTTGATTTTGAATTGTTACTGGTGAAGACGTTGCGGTTGCCACTGCTACTGCTAATTCACGAATTTGAATAACTACACCGTTTGCTGGAGCAACTACAAACGTCAATGTGCTACCTGATATAGTGTAGTCTGTTGTTGGTGTTTGAATCAATCCGTTTTCAGATACAATCACGCTATTTACTGTGCATCCACTAGTGACTGCAAAGGTTGTTAAAACTCCGGTGCCTGCATAACTTCTTGTCACAAATGCGCCGGCGCCACTCATAGCACCTAATGTAGTTGTAACTTCAATTGTCGATCCTTCTGAAGGTGCTTCAGTGAAAGTTAGTGTTGTCCCACTTAGTGTGTATGCGCTTGTACGTAATTGGAATACACCATTATAATTAACGATTGTTTGATTAATACTCGTTGGTGTTACACTTAATGTATATGCAGTTGTAGTTCCATCACCGGTAAAGTTATCTACTGTTATGCTTGCTACTGGTTGTGCTACCCAAGATAAATTACCACTACCATCTGTCTTTAATATTTGATTTGCTGAACCGCCACCAATATATACATTACTAATATTGCTACCTAAATTAGCACCTATGCTTGTTACAACTCTACCGGTACTTAATGTATTAGTTGATTTATCAAATGTTAGGTTAGCAACTGCACCCAAACTACCATTATCATTAAATTGAATTTGAGTATTACTACCGCTAGCAGATACCCCGCCACCACCTGATGCAGCACCCCAACTTAAATTACCAGCGCCATCTGTAGTAATAAAATATCCAGCAGTTCCTCCACTGATTTTGATATTACCGATTGGACCTAAGTTTATATTATTACCAGTTAATGCTACATTTACATTACTAGTAATACTACTAGCATTCATTGTTGTGTTACTTGTGCTATTACCTATAGTTACAGAAGTTAATGTACCTAAACTTGTAACGTTTGGTTGTGCATTAGTTGTTACCGTTCCAGCTGTTACCGCAGTTACACTTGTTAGATATTGACCACTACCGCTAAAGAAATTAGCATTTGCTACGTTACCTAAGTTGGCATTACCTGATGTTATGTTTGCTGTAACTATTAATGAACTTAGTGTTCCTAAACTTGTAATGTTAGGCTGTGCGGCTGTTGTTAATGTACCTGTAACATAATTAGCACTTACTAAATTAGCACCTGATACATTGCCTGTGCCAGCAATTGCCAATGTTGTTAGTGTACCAACTGAAGTAATATTTGGTTGTGAAGCAGTTGTTAGTGTACCTGTTAAATAATTAGCACTTACTAAGTTGCCACCAGTAAATGAATTACTTCCACCTAACGTTGTATTTGTTAATGTACCGACACTTGTAATGTTAGGTTGAGCCGCAGTTGTCAATGTACCCGCAAAATAATTACTTGTTGTTAAATTACCTAGATTAGCATTTCCTGTATGTATATTACCATAAGTATTAACTGTTACGACTTCGCTACTAACACTAGCATTACTTGCAAATATAAACTCTGCTCCAGAGTTCTTCCAACCCATGAATGCATCTGTTGCAGTACTACCGGTGTAATAATGTAATAATTGACCTCTGTCATATCCATCATTACTAGTTAATGCACCACCTGCAGTATTTCCACCTTGTTCAATAATTGGGTCTTTAACTCTGAATGAAGTTACGTTTGCATATTCAAATGCGCCTGATACTGTTAGATTACCTGTAATAGTAGTATCACCTGCGCTTAAACTTGTTAGTGTGCCCAAACTTGTAATATTGGGTTGTGCTGCAGTTGTTAAAGTACCGGTAAATGTATTTGCTGATATGTTATTAGCACCAGAAATGTTACCGCCTGAACCACTTGTTGTGATATTGCTTGCAGTTAGATTACCTGTTGTATTTAATGTGCCGGATACGTTTACCCCTGTACCCGTAACTACTAATACATTAGCATTGCCAACTGCGCTTATGTTTATATTACCGTTTGCACTTGGTATATTAATATTACTATTACCATTACTAATGCTAGAACCTGATATTGATAACGTTACCCAACTTAGATTACCGCTACCATCTGTTTGTAAATACTGGCCGGTAGTACCACCTGTTACTTTTACATTACCTATTGGACCTAAACTTACATTACTTGCACCCGTAAAATTTACAGTCCCTGTACTAGTTATACCGCTTAGTGTACCAACAGATGTTATATTGGGTTGAGCAGCTGTTGTTAGTGTTCCAGCTACATAGTTAGCACTTACTAAGTTAGCACCTGATACATTACCTGTACCAGCAATTGCTAAAGTTGTCAATGTGCCAAGTGAAGTGATATTTGATTGGGATGCTGTTGTTAGTGTACCGGTAAATGTATTTGCTGATATATTATTAGCACCGGAAATGTTGCCACCTGAACCACTTGTTGTAATGTTATTTGCAGTTAGATTACCGGTAATATTGGTGTTTCCACCTGAAACATTGATATTACCCACAACATTAGAGTTACCGATAACACTTGTATTTCCGTTAACTGATAGGCCTGTTAGTAATCCTAAACTTGTTATATTACTTTGTGCGGCAATAGTTATATTACCTGCGTATGCAGAATAGTTTGCATTTGCCACTGTTCCTGATACATTAGCGGCTTGTATATTACTTAAATTGCCTGCTTCCCCTAGAAGACTTGTAGCATTTAAATATCCTGCTACATTAACACCGGCGCTACTAACAACTACAATATTACTAGATCCAGTTATACTAATACTAGCATTACCATTTGCAACTAGTCTTACGTTGCTGTTTCCACTAACCAATGATGCTGCAGTTGTGGCAACTATTCCAGTTAGATTATATCCGTTACCGTAAAAATAAGTTGCAGTATTACCTATATTACCTGCAGTTATGTTACTTGTTACAATTACGTGATTTGCACTAGCCAAGTTACCCAGGTTTGCATTACCAAAAACCGCATTAGCGGTGATTGTAAGTCCACCAAACGTAAAATTGGCAACATTATTAGCTATTAGCGGTTCTATTTTTACTAGGGACATGTGTTTTTATACCATCTTATTATAGTATTTATCTAAAAGGATATCCATGCCCGGTTACAAGCATGGATATTTTGTTATTTACATAACTAAGTTATTGTGTAATTTCTATCCATGACGTTGTTGCTTCATCCCATGAATATCTTTTATCTGGATCTGTTGGCATTGGAGTAGGTGCATCATATAAGCATGTACTTTCATTCAATACCCAACTATTATACGGCTTAGGGGGAATAAATGCATCACGACTTATATCGTAAGTATATCCAATTCCTGCATAATTTTTACGTAGGGGTGCGCCACCTAATAGGTGCACTCCACCTTGTGTGTTATAGCTAGTTTGTACAAACGAATTAGGTTCACCAAATAAACCCGTATCAATCACATCTTGTTCTATAACAAGGACTCTTGTTACAATATTGTTTTCATCTATTTGTGCAAAATGACTCATTTTTATCCTTTAACTTAATGTTGTAATTTCAATTAATGAAGTATTTGGTGGTGCAGTACTAAACGTAAATGTAGTTCCACTTACACTATATGAACTCTTCGGTTGCATTACACCCTGAACTGATGCAATTGTATAGTTTTTATTAGTTGGTGCCATACTTAATGTAAATGCTACAGTAGTACCGTCACCTGTAAATTCGTCTACTGCCGACGTTATTGCCTTTTGTGCTATCCAAGCTAATGCTCCGGATCCATTAGTTGATAAAACATATCCATTTGTTCCGCCTGTAATCGTAAGATTACCTACGGCACCTAAATTAGTTAGACCACTTACTGTTAAACCAGTTAATGTTCCAAGACTAGTTACGTTTGGTTGTGCGGCTGTTGTTAATGTACCTGTTATGTTAGTTGCAGATAATGTATTTGTAGAGTTATTAAATGTAAGATTTGCACTAGTACCTAATGTATTGCTACCTGCGTTATTAAAGAAAATCTGTGTGTTGGAACCAGCAATATTAGCATTACCGGTACCTACTGCAGCAGCTGTCCAACTTAAATTACCTGAACCGTCTGTACTTAATACATATCCATTTGTTCCACCGGTAATCTTAACATTACCCACTGCACCCAAACTTACATTACTTGCCCCAGTTAAGTTAATAACACCTGTTGCAGTTACACCGGCTAATGTACCAACACTTGTAATGTTTGGTTGAGCATTAGTATAGACTGTACCAGCAACTAATGCATTACCCACTTGACCAGTTACGTTAGCACCGGTGATTGAAGTTAATAAACTACCATTACCAGTAAAGTAATTTGATGTTACTAAGTTACCTAAATTAGCATCTCCTGCTTTAATTTTACCTAATGTATTAACTGTTACTACGTTATCTGAATTTGTTACGTTACTAGCAAATGTGAATTCACCTGTACTATTTTTCCAACCCATGAACGCATCACGTGTTGCGCCACCTGTGTAATAATGTAATAATTGACCACGATCCATTCCATCATCTGATGTTAATGTTGCATTGTTTGCACCTGAACCTTGTTCAATGATAGGATCTTTAATAGATGTTACTGTACTGTTAACATATGTAGTTGTACCAGCAACAATCAAGTTACCAGTACTTGTAATGTCACCATTAACTGTTAGTCCAGTTAATGTGCCTACTGAAGTGATGTTTGGTTGTGCTCCGGTTGTTAGTGTACCGGTGACATAATTAGCACTTACTAAGTTAGCACCAGTTATACTACCTGTACCTGCTATTGCTAATGTTGTTAATGTACCAACTGAAGTGATATTACCTTGAGCTGCACCATAAACAGTACCTGCCACTAATGCGTTGCCTACTTGACCGGTTACATTTGCGCCGGCTATTGAAGTTAATAAACTACCATTACCACTAAAGTAATTAGCAACTACTAAGTTACCTAAATTAGCATTGATACTTGTAATATTTCCAGTAAAATTAGCAATATTACCGTTTAATGTGGTTGTTATATTAGCATTACCAAACGTGAATGAATCGGTTGAATCTATACTGAATGCTTTAATTTTTAAAATTGACATGGTTGAAAACCCCTTTTATTGTATATATTTATCTATAATTTGCTTTTATCATATGTACAAATTATTACTTACTCTCAAAATGTAATTGAACCACTAGTGATCCATTTGTATATTCTATATCCACCGCTAACGACAGGATATCCTGCTGCTAATCCTATTGTACTACTTGCGGCTGCGAATGTATCTGCATAGCGAATTATTACCACCCCTGAGCCACCGTTACCACCCTGACCATTATTGTCGGTAGCGCCGCCACCGCCTCCGCCTGTATTTGCCGTACCAGCAGTATTTCTATTGCCTCCACCTCCTGTGCCACCGCTGCCGCTGCCATATGCGCCTCCACCTCCGCCACCATAATATGTTGATGTGCCTGTTATAGATGATTGTATTCCTACGCCGCCGTCGACTGTGGAATTAACGCTGAGACATTTTCCTTCTCCCCCGGCTCCACCACCACCAGACCCGTAGTCTGTTCCGTACACTGGCGCAGGAGCACCATCATATCCTTGCCGTGTCTGGCTCAGATATGCTGATCCTGGGTAAACTCCTCGACCACCCACACTAGTAGGAGGGAAAGCCGTGCCACCGCCGGATCCACCGTTTGCTCCGGTTGCGTTTCCGTTTGCTGTATCATTATTGCGACTGCCGCCACCGCCACCACCTATAGCAGTAATGGTTGAAAATCCTGATCCACTTATAGAACTATTACCACCATTACCACCTCTATTGGTTTGAGTCGTGGTACCAACACCGCCTGTGCCCACAGTGATAGTGTATGTTACTCCCGGTGAGATAGTAGTAGATGATTCTAAAACGCCGCCGGCTCCGCCACCGCCACCATAGTATCCTGTTCCGCCTGAGCCGCCGCCAGCAACTACTAAGTAATCAATCGTAGGCCCACTACCTTCTTGTAGAAAGTTTATTCCACCGCCTATTGATATTCCTGGTCCTATACTTAAACTCATTGTGTACCTTGTGTATATATAGAAAGTATCTCAGCACCGGTTAACTCCCCATCTATTATTTGAATAGCGTCTAATGCAGTAGGATTTTCCATTGGCCCGTAATTATATCCGTTTCCTATATACTTAGTACCCGGATAACTATTGTTTACTGCAATATTTGTTAGTTCTTTAACACCATTAACATATGCGTCAACATCAGAATTTGATTTCACTACCCATGCTAAGAAAAACCAACTACCGGTATTAATTGAAGTAGATCCTTTATTTTGACCTCCATTAGATACAGCTATTTTGCCGTCATCTATGCCAAGTCCCCAATAAACTGAACCAGTTAGTTCAGCAAAAATAGGAACTGACGGAGAATAATTTCCGGTTGGTTTAGCAGCAGTTTGTGTGCCTTTATACCAAGCCATGTATGTTTTATCTCTCATAGTAGAGGCGGTAGCATTATTTATTTGATTTATTGTTAGGTAATTAGTTGTACTCCATCCTGTCGCATAGCCTGTATTTCTTACGCCACCGGTTGTTTGATATGACAATGAGCCATATGTAGTAACTGTCCAAGAACCAGTAACAGTTAATCCACTACTATTAAATTGTAAACCTAACAATTTAGTTTTGTTAGGTGGGGTGAGTAATTCAGATCCAGTACTTGTTTCTATACTAAAACTTCTAGTAGTAACTTGATTTTGACTGTCTGTAGCAGAAATTACAAAATTGAAGGTTGATGCCGATCCACCAGTCGTTCCTGAAATTACACCACTACTAGTATTCAAACTTAAGCCGGTTGGTAGTGAACCACTAGTTAAACTGTATGTAACTGTACCGTCACCGGTAGCACTCACTGTAGATGAAAAACTATATCCAATACTAGCCATTCCCAATGATCCGCTACTAGTAACCCATATTGGCATTGCGCTATAAATCATACCCGCCGGCAACATGCCTGAACTACCATCAGTATTGTAAACGAATAAATGATAACTTGCTATGCTTTTAGCAGGACTTGTAAATGTTAAACTTGTTGCACTAACATATGTAGTTGAGCAATTTGTAGTATCAATATACACTATTGCACCGGTATTAAATCCACTACCATTAACAGTAATTGTTTCGCCACCTGCTGGATTTCCTGCACTGGCACCACTTGGATATGTTAACCCAGTTATCTTTACACCAGGGCTTGCAACACTAGTTATAACAGAAGTAAGAGCAGATGCTTTAACTGATTTTAAATTTGTTGCCATTATAACTCCAATACTTTCCAGCCATATGTGCTGTTACTGTATACTAAACCAAAACTACTTTGTTCTACATCTACTAATAAATCTTGTGCAATACCCTGAATCTTATGACCATTTCTTGCTACTGTTAAGTTGTTTGTAGAGAAAGATCCAGCCAAGTCATTGATACGAATAGTATCACCTAACGTTGCACTAGTTGGTAATGTCATTGTTTTTGCACCACTTGATGTGTCTACAAAGTATCCATTGTTTGCAGTCATTGTTGCATTACTACTTGCAATGTTCCAAGTTAACGCAGGACTAGTTCCGCCGCCACCGCCACCTGACATAACAGAGCCACCAAACGTAGTGACTTCAACTACTGCTGTGCTTGGGGGTGCGCTAGTAAATGTTAATACATTACCACTTAATGAATAAGTTGTTTTAGGCTGTAGTACACCTTGTACGGCAACCATTGTGAAGTTTTCACCTGCAGGTGTATTTGCTAATGTGAATGCAACATTGCTTCCATCACCAGTAAATGCATCTACGTCAGCAGTTAATGTTCCTACGCTTTGTGCAGTCCAACTTAGATTGCCTGTTCCATCTGTTTTTAGAACATAATCAGCAGTACCACCACTTATACGTAGATTACTTATATTACCTAAACTTACATTTGCACCAGTAAATGACACATTACCTGTTACTGATAAATTACTGGTTGCAATATTACCAGTAACTGTTAATAGATTAGTTGAACTATTAAATGTTAAATTACTACTTGCACCAAAAGAACCGGCGTTGTTAAATTGTAATTGTGTATTACTACCTGATACACTGACAGTTGCTCCACTTACTTGATTATCAACATATAATTTGGTTGCGGCATCAGTATTATCAGTCGGCGCTAATAAGTTCTTAATCTGGGCTGGTGCGGGGAATATTAATGCCATATTATGTCACCGTATATAAAGCAGTGGCCACAGAGAAATTCGTGAACCCATAGATATTATAAGAATATCCAGAAATTGTTTGACTGCCAGTCACTGCTGGATCTTGACCAACTTGACTGCCTAAGAATGTATAAGCAAAAGTATGACTACTTGTGCCTGGAATTGCTATCCATAAATATTGACTAGTTGTTGCGCTAGTTGTTGCACCATCACCTATTGCATAGTTACGTGTTAGATAACTATCGCTAGTAGTCAACGTTGGTATAGTTGAATTATTTGTTATTTTATAGAATACTGGATAGTATTTTGTTGCTGCAGTTACAGTACCATTTACTGTACTTGGTATTGTTCTAGAACCATAACCATATAATCCAGCACCATAATAGTCACTGGATGTTATAGTATAACTATATGTACTGTCAATGCTTCCACTACTTCCACTAGTTGCACCTGCACCAGTTAAACTTGTTGGACTTATTGCGCCACCGCTATAAGTAATGTTACCAGAACTTACTGTCCCAGTTACACTAGCACTCCAATTGAAACTTTGATTTAAGTTAAAGTAAGGAACTGAACTACTTGGGAAACTACCTGTTAATGCATTTAATGTAAATGCTACTGGTTGAGTTGCAGTAAGTGTTGTTCCGCTACTAGAATAAACACCTCTACTTGTAGTTAAACTTATACTGACCGCACTAGTAGTAGTGGTTTGAACAGTACTACTAAAATATGTATTTGGTATAGTGTATGTTCCATTACCAGTAATATTCAATGCTAACAGATTTGCACCTGTTACGCTACTACCACCAATCGTTATACTATCTGTGCTTTTTACGTCAAATGTAGCATTTGCTAATGTTAATGTAACATTAACATCTTTGGTATTGATTGAACTTGCAAGAAAATTAGCGTATGCATTTTTAGTTGATGTCCCGCCAGTCCAAACATCTGTTGCGCTTAATGTTACCGGACCCAATTGTGCGATTGTAAATACACCACCTGGATAACTAGCATTAGCATAATCCGCTACAACTGCAATAGTACTACCTGCCACAATACTTGTAATGTTACTTGTAACATATGTTGCGGCTGCGCCACCTGCACCACCTAAACCAGTAGCATATGCTAAGTTAGCAGTAATATAATTTGCTGTAATATTGCCGCCAACACTTAATGCTCCTGAGGTAGTTATATTACCATTTGATATAACTACATTTGATGTTGCATTACCTACAAATAAATTGCTTAGATTACCGACACTTGTGATATTTGGTTGTGCGTTTGTATATACAGTACCGGCTATTAATGCGTTTGCTACTTGACCAGTTACATTAGCACCAGTTATTGAAGTTAATAAACTACCATTACCAACAAAATAATTACTTGTTGTTAAGTTACCTAAAGTAGCGTTACCTGAACTTATATTTCCGGTAACTGATAATGAACTTAGTGTCCCAACTGAAGTTATATTTGGTTGTGCGTTTGTATATACTGTACCGGCTATTAATGCATTACCTACTTGCCCTGATACATTGCCGCCATCAACATTATATGCAGTATTTGCTATATTTGCATTTGGTACAAATCCAGTTACATTAGCACCTGTTAAACTTGTTAGCCCGGAACCGTTACTAACAATATTATCTACTGTTAATGTCTTAGTTGAACTATTGAATGTAAAGTTAGCACTAGCATTAAATGCATTAGTGTTGTTAAACTGTACTTGATTATTAGATCCAGCTGCAACAGCAGTCGACGGTGTTGTCCAAGTTAAGTTACCTTGTCCGTCTGTTCTTAACACATACCCATCAGCGCCGCCGGTAATTTTAACATTACCCACGTTGCCAAATCTTGATATACCGTTAACTTCTATTTGAGATAAATTAGCAGTACCTACTAGGTTTCCAACAAAACTATTTGCTTTTACATCACCGTAAGTGTTTATAGTCAATGTGCCTGTAGTATTACTTACGTTACTACCAAAAGCAAATTGCCCATTTGCATTATCAAATCCTAAGAATGCTGTCTTTGCACCAACGTTATAATAATTTAATGCTAGACCCCTAGCCAATCCGTCATTAGTAGTAAGTGCAGCACCATTTGCCCCTCCACCTATATCAATGACTGGATCTACTAATTGGGTAGTAGTTGAATTTACAGTTGTGGTTGTACCGGTAACTGTTAGATTACCTGTAATTAATGTATCTTTAGCGTTTAAGTTGGCATTAATAAAAACGTTACCGGCGATGCCAACCCCGCCCTTAACTACTAATGCACCTGTTTGATAATCAGAGGATACGGTAGTACCATCAATAGACAGATTAGTGTCTATAATAGCGTTACCGTATATTCTTGTACCTGATTTTAATAGTGCCATGGTCTCTGGTTTATTCCTATACTATTACTTATGTTATTCCAGACACCTCGTCAAAAACTCCTGAAATAATAAGTTTACCCGTTTTCTTTTGCTGCATGACCCTATTACTGTCCGGAGTTGTCACTTCATCCAACTCACCTGCATATACCTTTGTTGGCGTAATACCGTGAGTTGATTGAGTAACCTCGTCAAGCACTACACCATCTCTGGTGTAGAACTTTCCGGATCTATCTAGTCTAGCCGCAACATTAGATGTCATGACCTATCTCCTTAATTGAAGATAAAGTCTATGCTACCTGCAGTTGCGTTATATTTGATGTATGCAGCACTATCTGTGTTACCAGAACCATGTGCGAAACCTAATGCATCACCTGTGTAGATGTTACCTTTAGCAGATATACCCCCTTCTGATTTAATTGCACCAGTTGCTGCACTTGTTGCAGCAGTTGTACCATTAGCAGTAATGAAATTATTGCTAGTAATATTATTACCAAGAATATTTCCTGTTGCTTCAATGATACCTGTTACAGTTAATCCAGCTGTAGCGATAGTGATGACATTACTACCGGCTATTGCGGCAGTTACGTTACCGTTGTTAGCTACTGAGACATTACTTGTACCATTATTGATATTTGATAATGAGACAGTTGACCAACTTAATGTACCAGAACCATCAGTTTGTAGATATTGACCAGTTGTACCGCCTGTAATATGAACATTAGCGACTGGGCCCAATGATACGTTACTTGCAGTAGTAAAGTTTACAGTACCGTTAGAAGTTAGTCCACTTAGTGTACCAACAGATGTTAAGCTACTGTAAATTACATTGCTTGATAATGTTTGACCAGTTAAATTACCTGCATCAATTGCACTAGCTGTTACACCTGTAATATTAGCACCATCACCACGTAAGATTGTTGTTGCATTACCAATATTACTAGCAAGTACATTACCAGCAGTAATAGTAGCAGTTACACTTAAACTACCCAATGTACCAACAGTTGTTAAACTAGAAGTTACAATGTTGCTGTTCAATGTAGTACCTGTGATGTTACCTGCAGCCACTGCGTAAGCAACATTTGCAATATTAGCATTCTGTACATAACCACTTACGTTAGCACCAGCAATGTTAGAGATGTTTATACCATTACCGTATAAGTATTGACCACTTACAATACCTGCATTAGCAAATACATTATCAGCAGTAATGTTACCAGAACCACCTGTATTAGCAACAGTTAAACTTGTTAATGTACCAACACTTGTAATGTTTGGTTGTGCTGCAGTACTTAATGTACCAGTTAATGTAGTACCTGTAATAACATTACCACTTACATTACCAAGTGTTGCAACTAAGTCACCAGTAGATGATGTGATAGAACCAGTTACAGTTAAACTTGTTAATGTACCAACACTAGTTAAACTAGAACCTGTTACATTGCTTGACAATGTTGAACCAGTCAAATTAGCTGCATTCATTGACGTAGCAGTTACACCAGTCAATGCGCTACCATTACCACTAAAGTAACCAGCACTTATTAGATTAGCACCACTGATATTTGAGTCTACTCCGCTTAGAGTAATGTCACCGTTAGCAACAATTGTCAATCCAGTTAATGTACCAACGCTAGTAATATTACCTTGTGCGCTTGCAGTAACATTAGTTGCTAATGCAACTTCACTTACGTTTGCACCGTTAATATTTGTTAAGTTAGCACCAGAACCACTGAACAATGTTGCGCTAACTACGTTAGCACCACTGATATTACCACCAGAACCTGCACCAGTAATAATGTTACCATTAACTGTTAAGTTACTAGTAGATGAATTAAATGTTAAGTTTGCACTTGCATCTAAGTCGTTACCACTTGATGACTTGAACTGGATCTGTGTTGCACTACCTGCAGCAGTTTGGAAGTCGATTGGACTACCGTTTGCATACTGATATGTGTCAGACTTGAATGAACCTGCAGTTACTGCATTAGTAACATCTAAACTTGTTAGTGTACCAACTGAAGTTACATTTGGCTGACTTGCAGTTGTCAATGTACCTGCTACATAACTTGCAGTTACTACATTAGCCTTAAGTTCACCGGTAGTTGTTCCATTACCTAGTGTTAATCTAGCAAGAGAATCATTGAAATTCAAATTAGAACTAGATGTCATTGCATTGGTTGCATTTGCAAATTGAATTGCACCATTACCACCTGTTACAGTAATAGTACCACTGATATTACCATTAACATTACCGTTCAAGAATGATCCAGCACCTAATGTAACATTACCTTGTGAGAATACGACACCACCAAAGTTTGCATTGTATGCATAAATGTTTGCTAAACGCAAATCAGCCAAGTTTGCTAATTTTTCAGCATCAGTAGTTCCTGGAACTGTAACAACGTTATCTGATACTGTTACGTTTTTAGCCATAACAAATTCAGCGTTAGATGTATCCCAACCCATGAACAAGTCTTTGTTTGTGCCCGCAACACGTGTATGCATTACTAAACCACGATCAAATGCATCATTAGTTGTTAATGCTGCACCATTTGCACCGTTACCTAAATCAAGTAATGGATCAGTTAATTGTGATGTAGTTGTATTGACACTTGTTGTTGTACCTGTAACAGTTAAGTTACCAGTAATAACTGTATCAGCAGCCTTTAACCAACCAGTGATATTAGCATTACCTGATGCAACAATATCTGTAGTGTTTACAGTTGTGATATTACCAGTTGTAGCTGTTACTGTTGTAGCATTTACAGTAGTAATGTTACCAGTTGTACCGTTAACAGTTGTGATATTACCTGTTGTAGCATTTACAGTTGTGATATTACCAGTTGTAGCGGTTACTGTTGTAGCATTTACCGTTGTGATATTACCAGTACCAGTTACAGTTAGTGTACTAGAACCTGAGTTAAATGTGAAGTTAGCACTTGCGGCAAAGTTGTCACCGTTGTTGAATTGAATCTCACTAGTGTCACCTGCGGCTTGTTGTAAGTCCCAAACACCACCATTTGCATAGTACAAGTTATCAGTTAAAATACCACCTGCTTGTAAATTACCAGTTACATTTGCAGCAGTTAAATTACCTAAGCTAGTAATGTTAGGTTGTGCTGCAGTTGTTAATGTACCTGTGACATAATTAGCACTTAATAAATTACCACCACTGATGCTATTAGCACCGCCCATAGTGATATTATTCATGGTACCTAAACTAGTTAAACTAGAACCAGTAACACCTGCATTGATATATGTACCAGTTAGTGTTTCCGCATTAGCAGAACTAGCAACTACACCGGTAATGTTATAACCATTACCATATAACATTGTAGCTGAATTACCAACAGTACTAGCGAATACATTAGCAGCTGTTACATTACTAGTTACTGAGACATTATTAGCTGCTAATGTGCCTGTAAGTGGAGTATATGTGAATGATGAACTACCTACTAAAGTATGGTCAACGTTAGCATATGCGATTTGAGTATCGGCAATATTATTTGCAGAAACTTTAGCACCTATTATACTAGAACTTGAAACAACATTAGGAGCAGATAAAGTACTTGTACCGGCATTATATGTGAATGAAGACGCACCAACCAATGTATGGTCAATGTTAGCATATGCGATTTCAGAATCAGCCACATTGTTTGCAGTAACTCTAGCACCAATAATATTTCCACTAGCTGTAATATTAGTAGTAGATAATGTGTTACTAACTGTTGTGAAAGTTAAGTGTGAATCAGATGTTAACTCTTTGCTAGCACCAGCAAATACTAATTGTGTAGCAGTTAAGTTATTAGATGTTATTGCATTAGCTACTACATTTCCACTAGCAGTAATATTAGTAGTAGATAGTGTGTTAGTAATCGCTGTGAATGTTAAAGTTGCTGACTCGGTAACATTACCGCTAGCACCGCCAGTGAATAACAATCCACCTGTTGTTGTTAAACTAGTAATATTTAAATTAGCAATTGTTGCAGTATTTGTTATATTAGCATTAGCAACTGTTAATTCATTTGACGAAAATGATACATTTGATTCAATTAAATTACCACCAACATCAGTAGTCAATAATTTACCACTGTTATACTTAGTTGTAATATTACCAGTAATATTTGCATTTGTAGTTGCAAAGTTATTAGCACTTAATGTGTTAGATGCATATGTTAATCCTGCATTACCACCCAATACATTACCTGTAGTGAACACTAGTTGATTATCAGTTAATCCGGTGTTTTTGATGCTTGTGAAATCACCGCGTTTAGCATCAATATTACCAGCTGTAGTGACTGTGAAGTTACCGCCTGCAAAATCAGCAGCACCAGATACAGTCAATTTACCAGTGTTGTCTAAATTAGCAGTACCACCTGATGTTGCTAATTTAACATTAGAACTAGTCAATGTAATATTTGCTGTTCCGCCTTCTAATTCTAATTGAGTTGATGCATCAACTTTAATGTTGGCACCAGCAATAGTCTGACTTGTACCTGTTAAGTTAATATCACCCTTAAAGTTTGCAGTTCCGGCAGCCCCTGCTAAAACAATATTAGCGATACTTACTGTGCTAGTTGATTTGTCGAATGTAAATCCAGCAACACCGTTTTGTTGACCATTATCATTGAACTGAACGTGTGTGTTAGAGCCCTTAGCACCGATAGTACCAGTAAATGTACCATTTAGATTACCGGTAACATTCAAGTCACCATAAATGTTTGCAACGCTATTATTTGCTGCTGATGTACCAATTGTAAGATTTGAACTAGCACCATTTGCAGTAATACTACCGCTAGTAGTAATAGCACCATTTGAACTAATAGCCGCAACATTACTTGTACCACTAACTGTTAAACTTGTTAATGTACCAGTACTGGTAATATTACTTTGTGCTGACCCTGTTACTGTACCTGCATAGTTTGCATAGTTTGCAGCTGCTACGTCTCCGCTTACGTTACCACCAACGATATTGCTTAATCCGCCGCCATCACCAAAGAATACACCTGCTTTAAGATTACCGTATGTTCCAACTGTAATGTTACCAGATGATTCAGTAGCTATTGCTCCAAATTCAAAACGTGCATTACTTGTATGCCATCCCATGAAAGCGTCTTTTACGGCGCCATCATAATAATGCATCAATATGCCACGTTCTTTACCGTCATTTGATGTAAGTGCCGCGCCTGCTTCACCGCCACCAATCTCAAAGATTGGGTCTTCTACTCTAGTAACTGTGCTATCTACAGACGTTGTTTGTCCTTGAACTACTAAGTTACCGCTGATTGTTATATTACCTACGGTTAGTGTTTGGTCGACTGTTGCATCACCATAAACTCTAGTACCGCTTTTTAATTTTGCCATTTTATTTTTCCTTTAAGAATGTTTAAGTTTAATGTATTACGTTTATGATAATACTGAGTCTGTTTCAACTAACTCATTTGCTAGTAGCAATGCACCATTTTTCAATTGTTTCATTGCGCCGTTGAAGTATGTACTTAACGGAGTTAGTGCGCTATAAGTCGCACTGCCAATATTGGTAACAGTTTGATTCTGTGACGAACTATCTGTTACTAAATTACCAGAATTTACTACATTTAGTAATAAAACTGTGTTTGGTATTGAAGTAAGAGGGTTATAAGCAGTACTAAAATTACTTGTATAAACTGCTAGACCCTTTACTATACGAAAATTTGTTACGTTGCCATTTAACCAACCGTCTCTTGATCCTGCAGTTGGATCTTGTCCAACTGTACTAAGACCTACTTCACCGCCAATACTTAATGGTCTTGATGATATTGAATTATATGGACTATTATCAGTAATTACTGCTACACCGTTTAGATATACTTTTGCTACACCGTTACGTTTTACTAGTGCTACATGAAACCAACGACCTTGCGGAGCTGATCCCGTACCTGCGGTCAAAACACTACCTGTACCATTCCAGTAATATAAGGTACCATTTACGGCTTCTACGTTATCTCCGTCTGGGAAACACCATAGTCGTGCGTATGAAGTTGACGATAATACGAACCATCCTTCAATAGTGAAGTCCTGTGTGCCAAACATAAAACTCTCTGACCCAGTGACATCTATGCGTTGACTAGATCCATTAAGCAACACCGAGCCTCCAGATGGGGCACCGGTATTTAGTGCTAATTCGTCTAATTCATCAGCAAATATATGTTCTTTTGTGATTGAATGTCCGGTTGTTGTAGTGCCGGTGTCATCAAATGTACCCACTGTGTAGAGTGTACCATCATTTAATAATCTTGCTCCGATTGTTGTTGGTGCTACCATTTATTATGTCCTATCAATTAAATTTAAACGTTATTGAGTTAGAAGTATCATCATGGTAAATGCTGCTTCTAACTGTTGTTCCTGTAACAGCAAAGTTGGCTAAATTAATAGCACCCCCCACTGTTACATCCTTCTTCACTCCGATTCCGCCCATAGTTGTAAATGCACCAGTATCAGTAGAAGTTGAATTTATAGTACTATTTAGCGTAAATTCTGTATTTACTGCTATAGTGTTGGCATTTATGACGTTTGCTGTTAGTGCACCTGGGGTATATACATTCCCAGAAAAACTAGCAGTATCCGTATTGCCAGTGAGTGTTTGTCCACCAGGAAGATTGACATTTCCTGACAGATATAAATCTTTGAATCGTTGTAGATTGGTACCTAATGACAGAACTGAAGGTACGCCAGATGCGACCTTAGGTATTAGGTTCGAATTTAAGTTTCCAGCTACGTTCAAGTCCGTAGTGGACAAATTGCCTACATTGGCATTTCCCGTCGTGGCGTCTAACGTTATATTTCCGGTCTGGAGACCTTGTCTTACGTTAAAATACTTATTAGCCATAGTTCCAAACAATCCCCATTGCTATTTTTATTTTAATCAGTTACATAAGTTGATACTAAATTTACGTATGTATTTGAATTACTCCCTGTTGCATATAGACAGACGTTTCCGCTTACAATATTGCTACTAAAAGTTACAATATCTTGTACTGTCCCAGTACTAACATCACCATATGTTTGTATAAAACTAATCATATTGTCATGTATTAGTAGCATTTCTGCCACTTCGAAACCATCATCATTTCTTGCTGATATAATGTATTTAGCAGACCTGTATAAAGTTTTGGGAAAGGTATCAATCATAGTTTCAGTTGAATTAGATACTGACTGTCCATTTCCTGCGCTGACTATACTACCCATTTTAGCAGTACCAGTAACGCTTAAAGCATTGGCATGTATAGTGTTGGCATATACGTTGGCATTACTATCTCTTACTACTAATGTTCCGGTTTGAGCAGCTACATTGGCAGCGATGTAACCACTGCTTATCTCTACCCAATTATAATTTGCACCATCATAGATGTATTGATAAACTCTGTCGTCATCCTGATCGTACCATTCATCACCTAATAACGGATTAGTTGGCATTGTGCCTGAACTAACAAATGTTGGTACGTTTCTTCCATTTCGTGTTATTGTATTACTTGCTGCTAAAGTATTTGCATTTACAACATTGGCACCTTCGATATTTCCACCGGTACCTGAACCAAGAACAACACTACCATCATCCACAAAAATAACTGAATTTGTTTGTGTTCCTACGGTAAAATTAATATTACCGTCTTCTAATAACTCTATTTCAGTAGTACCGTTCGCTAGTCTTGATGTATCTACTGTAGCCCAATTTAAATTTCCAGTACCGTCTGTTTTTAAGTATTGGCCTGAACTACCACCGGTAATCCTAACATTTCCTACATTTCCTAAATTAGATGTACCGGACACCGTTACGTTTACTAGTGTTCCTAAACTTGTAATATTTGGTTGAGTTGCAGTTGTTAATGTGCCGGTAAAATAATTAGCACTTACTAGATTACCACCTGATAATGAGTTACTTGCGCCTAATGTTGTGTTATTTAACGTCCCGACTGATGTTATATTTGGCTGACTTGAGGTTGTTAATGTGCCGGTAAAATAATTAGCACTTACTAGATTACCACCTGTAATATTACCTGCACCTGTTAGAGTTATAGTTCCATTACCAAACGTACTATTTGCAGTAGAGTTTCCTACTATTAAACTTACTAGATTACCTAAAGAGGTAATATTAGGTTGACTTGCGGTAGTAATATTACCAGTTAAAGTAACTCCAGTGACTCCCATTCCTGAATGTATATTACCATATACACCTAAACCACCTAATGTTAATATCAATGCACCGGTGCTAGAATTTGTACTACTCGCTGAGGATGTTAGAGTTACAATTTGTTGAAATTCTGTATTTCCTTGTAACATAGAGTTACCGGTTACAGTTAAATTGGTAGTAGTTATCTTATTACCAACCGTAATATTACCAAAACCATTAATGTATACATTAGATAATCCTTGACCTACTGTCAATTCTACTAAGTTGCCGAGACTAGTAATATTTGGTTGTGTGCTTGCCGTGACTGTAGTTGCAGTACCACTAGATGCTATAATATTAGAAAGTAGTCCACCGTCACCGGTATAGAAGTTAGCATTTACTACGTTTCCGGCAAAAATATTACCTACTCTGATATTACCAAAATTATTATAAGTTACAATATTATCAGTTACAGAAACGTTACTCGCAATAGCAAATTCAGCATTACTATTATCCCAACCTATAAAAGCGTCTATAGGAGTAGTGTCAAAATAGTGAAGTATAGTACCGCGATCTTTATTATCATCCGTTGATAAAGTTGTACCCTGCGAACCTCCGCCTATTTCATATAAAGGATCTGTAACATATGTAGTAGTAGATTCAATGTAGGATACTGTACCAAGTACTGTCAAGTTACCAGTAATATTTGCATCGCCGGCGACTGATAAATTATTTGCAATGTTTATATAGTTCGCTGTTGCTAGATTACCAAGATTAGCGTTACTTGATACTAAGTTACCGGTAATAGTAAGTATATTACCTGATTTATTAAAAGTTAAATTTGCACTGGCACCTATACTACCGGCATCATTAAATTGAATATGTGTATTAGAACCGGCTGCAGCAACACTGCCGGCGCCTGTTCTACCATCTACATATTCTTTGGTAGCAGCATCTGTTCCGTCAACTGGAACAACAACGTTCTTAAGTAACGTTTGTGAGGGGAAGGTAAGGGTTGCTGCTGCCATATTATGATGTTGTTATTATAAGTGATGCTGTCGTAAAACCACTAAAGCCATATATTGAATAATTGTAACTCTGTCCGCCTGAAGATATAGATTGTGTGCCCGTTACCGTAGGAGTATCAACAATATCAAATCCACCAAACACATGCTTAAAGGTATGACTTGCCAAAGGTGCAGCATTACCTGCGTTTGGTATAGCTAACCAAAGATAATTACTAGCAGTGGTTGATGTAGTAGCACCTTGCCCTAGAGCATAGTTATTAGAATTACGGCTATCACTAACTGTTATGGTTGGTAATGCACTACTGGAAGTTGTCTTCCAAAACAACGGATAATATTTAGTTGCAGCACTTACTGTACCATTTACTGCACTAGGAATAGTTCTATTACCATATCCATTTAATCCTAATCCATAATAATCACTAGTTGTAATAGTATAACTACTTGTGCTATCTATGCTACCGCTAGTTCCGCTTGCGCCACCCACACTTGATAAACTGGTAGTGCTTATTGCGCCACCGCTATATGTTAAATTGCCCGCACTAGTAGTGCCCGTAGTACTCACTGTCCAGTTAAACGTTTGATTTAAACTCCAATATGGTATACTGCTACTTGGGAAGCTACCTGATATAGAGTTTACACTATATGCAGTAGGAGCAGTCGCCACTAAACTCGTACCACTTGCCGTACTTACACCTGCACCGGTTGATCCTCTACTATTAGTAAGGTTGACGCTTACTATGTTTGTTACCGTATTCAACCCATTAGCGTTTATGTTTGCATTTAAACTCGTAGCTGGAATAGTAACAGTACCTGAACTTACTCCATTTATTGAAGATAACAATGTTCTTAGATTAGGTGAACTGCTGTCATTTATTACTGTGCTACCAATAGTTAATGTATCCGTTGTTTGTAAACTAAAATTAGCATTAGCTAACGTAAATGCTATTGTTACATTTGCAGTATTAACTTGAGTTGCTACATAATTTGCATAAGCGTTTTTTGTTGTCCCAACGTTAGAACCTGATATTGACCACTGGTCGCTTATTGACATACTTACCGGGCCCAATTGCTGTAATGTATATATTCCACCGGGATAGCTAGTATTAGCATAGTCTATTGTAAAGGCCAATGTAGATCCTGCAACCACTGTAGTTATATCAGTTTTAACTAAGAAATAATTTGCAATATTAGCAAAAGCAACGTTACCTAAACTATCAGAAGCTGCCAATACATAATCTTTTGTACCACCTGTTACATGTAACGTGTTTATATCTGTACTGATATCTGAACCTGTACCACTAAACTGTGTCCATATTATATCAGTTGTATTCAATGTGAATGGATCTAGCGGTGAATTAGTAGTTACCCATCCAGTTGATTGATTTTCAGTACCTGTCTCAACGAATGTAAATGCACCATAAATCTCAGTAGCAATATTCATATCTGCTGAACGAGTCCATGAACCTGTGGTATTTGCTATGTATATACCATTTTTACTTTTATCTGTTTGGTCTTTAACTAGAACACGATCTCCGGTAGTTACTGTTTTACCATCTATTGTAGTTACTGTTCCGTCTAATAAAATATTAGTAGTTGTTGCATATTGAACTGAGTTTTTAATACTCAATCCTTGAGCAGTCGCATCTACATAACCCTTTGTAGCAGCGTCTGTTGCAAGTATTGGTTCAGCTAAATTACTAATCTTTTTATTGCTTACATCAATAATACCGGTACCATCAGGATTGATGGTAATATTACTATTAGTGCCGCTAGTACTAATAATGTTATTAGATATTAAAGTATTTGCAGTAACATTGGCATTACTGTCTACGATTGTTACATCATTGACAGATAAGCCATGTTCAACATTAAAATTTTTGATTGCCATTTATATACTTATTAGATTAGATTAGTCTATACTGAATTGTCCAAATAGTTGACTGATTGCTATTAGGTGTTACTTTTAAATATACTGTATCTACGTCTCCGGTTACTGTAAGTACTCCGGTTTGACCACCTAAATTAACTAATCCATATGAAGTAAAGTCTACTGCAACCGGATTGTCGCCGTCGTGTACTGCTAATATAGTAGCAATACTGTATCTACCACCAGTTGAATTTTCACCCTTAATTATAAATTCTACACCTCTAAATGTACCTGCGTCTAACGCTACTAAGGTAGTCAATGATGTTGTAGTAGTAGTTACTGTAGCGGCCCTAATGCTACTATTACCAATAACAACATTTGTTACATTTGCGCTATCCGCATTCAATGAGCCGATTGCATTTACATTACCTGATACATTTGCGTTACCATCAATATTTGCTCCGTCAGTGTTGAATATGACAACATTAGCTATTCCGTCGACTGTAAATGTTATATCACTGTCTTCTAATAACTCTATCTCTGTAGTACCATTTGCTACTTTACTTGTATCTAAACTGCTATAATATACTGTATTACTTGTAGCATTTATTCTTAAATATTGACCATCTGTTCCTACAACATTGGGATAAATTACTGCGCCAACTTTTAATTGACTTACGTTAGCCAATCCAGAAATATTTGCACTGGTCAATGTACCAACACTAGTGATATTTGGTTGACTTGCAGTAGTAAGAGTACCTGCAATATTAGTTGCATCAATATTACCCTTGAATGTTAATGCCTTTATATTTCCATATTGTTTTATATCAACAACGTTATCTGTTACTTCTACGTTTGCACCAACTTCAAATTGACCAGTAGATGTTCTCCAAATGAATGCTTGATTTAATGGGCCAGGAGTTACACCATTCGTATAGTTATCTAATACTAAACCTCTATCTTTACCATCATATGAAGTAGCATTACCACCGTCAGTATTACCACCTAAGGTTAATAATGGATCTTTGATACTAGTAACGGTTGTGTTTACGAATGTAGTTGTACCGGTTACAGTTAAGTTACCAGTGAATGTTGCATTTACTGCATTGATGTCACCTGATGCATTAAAGTTAACTGCATTAGCATTACCATTTGTGTCAAGTTTTACAATGCCGGTAGTAGATGTATTACCAACTTGTAATACTGTTAAGTTACCTAATGTAGTAATATTTGACTGGTTACTTGATGTACTATCAAATTTACCAATAAAGTAGTTACTAGTAACACTATTACCAACTGTTAATGCATTTGATCCTGGTGTGTATTGGAATGTAGAATTACTTGATAGCTTACCATTATAATTGTACAATACATTTAGGTTAGCACCAATATTAGCAACGTCACCGCTTATATTAGCATTAATAGATGTTGCACTAATTGCGCCATTACCGTATAGTTTTATATTACCAGTACTACCTACGTTAATATTACCAATAATCTTTAGATTAGCGTTACCGCTGTCGAATGATAAATTTGCATCTGCAGCAAAATTATCACCGGTGTTGAACTGTATTTGTCCATCAGTACCGGCTGCTTCTTGCAAGTCCCATGCTTGACCGTTTGCATATAATAGTGAATCAGTATATACATTACCGCTAGCGATAAAGTTAGTAGCATATAGATTACCAGTACCACCAATTTCTACACCACCTGTACCATTACCACTTATAACAGTATTACCATTATTGTCAGTAGTACTAATTGTATTACCGGTAATATTAATGTTACCAATATTAGTATTTGATGGTAGTGCGGCAGAGCCAACGCTACCTATATATCTATAACCAACTACATAAATCTTCTTACTACCTGTCAATGCTGCAGGTATCGTGCCACCAATAAAGTTTAGTACGCCTGAGCTATAGTTAAAGTAAAATTCACCTACTCCACCTACACCAGCATCAAATATTTGCGTACCACCTGCGCTAGGATCAGCACTTTGTCCAGTATTATTAACGTAAACTTTTACAGAATATGTAGGACCAAATTCTACAGGAATCCAATTAGTATATGCAGTCTTCCAAGTAGGGTAAATACCTCCTATAGGAACAGTAGTATTATCAATGGTACATTCTACCTTTTTAAGTTCAACAATTCCACTAGTGACCGCCGCTGTTCCTGGTATCTGATCGGATTGACTCCAAATTTTATCGCCGCGAACTATCGCTGGACTAGCAATAGCTTCATTACTTGGACTTTTATTAGTCGATGTATCTGTTTTAGTTACACCGAATGCCTGTTTAAATAACAGGTCTACTTTTTGTGCGTCTGATATTGCCATAATATTTTATCCTTAATTGCTTGCTGTCTCTAATGATAGAGCCGTGATTGAATGACCAGTGTTTAATTTAATTCTTACATAAATTTCATTTGTTGCGGATCCTGAACTACTTGCAGTACCAAATGTTGCAGTAATTCTCTTATTAGTTTGTGCCGTTCCTAATGGAGCAGTACCACCCAATGAAGCACCGTTACTACCGTTACCTCCAGTTCCTGCACCTGGTTGTCCTGCTCCTGCATATGCAGTAGCTAATGTTAACCAACCGTTCAAAGTAGAGCTAGTATCAATAACACTACCTGGTAATGCTACCCATAATCCGGCAAGTGTACCAGTCCATTTAATATCAAACTTACTCACAGAAGTTCTAATAAATCTAAATGTGAAATATTGTGATGCAGCTTGACCGCTTAAATTAGGTCCAGCTGGAAAATATCCAGTTGAATAATCAGTCACATCATTTTTTAGTACGCCGGCAGAAATTGTTGCATCATATGTTTGCAACGTGCCTGTTTGACTGTTGAATAAAGAAGCACTTGCTGAAATAGCCGGTGTATCTGCACTACCTGGATTAACAATACGTGATGCTGATCCAGAACCTGAACCAATAGTACTACCAATAGTTATAGAAGTTTCTTCCATTAAACTACCAGTACCTGTCTTGTATAGTACAGTTTTACCAGGAGCAAATGATTGACTTGCAGTATTATAACTATTATTCACCGTTACTGAAGGACTACCTGAACTTGAACCAAATCCAGTAATAATACCTGCAGTAGTTGTTACTGATTGTGTTCCACTAGATACATGTAAATTTCTTGCTAATGGAGTTGTAACACCTGCCGTTGCGTATGTTACGCTAGCGGGGGCATTAAATGCGCCACCTGCAGTACCTGTTATAAATGTATCGCTTGTTGGATATACATCACCGCTTAGTTTGTTAACACTAAAATTAATAGTAAATTGATTGCTAGAATCATAATGTGGAATTGTACTTGAATAAGTTAATGTTGGACTAACTGGTGCAGTAATTGAAGTACTACTGAATACCGGTGTACCTGGATTACTTGCATCATAATACCATTGAACTACGTTAGTATTAGCATTAGTTGCTGAATCACGTATATAAACTTCATTCCAACCTTGGCTTACTGATCCAGTTGCCGTCGCTGAAAATACACTCCAAAAATCAGCAGGTGTGCTTGGGCTAACTGCATTATAATCAACATTGTTAGTAATTACTAAATTACCATATGTACCTGCGCCAGTAAGAGCATTAGTTAATGTCACGTTGCCAGCATCAACACCATTTAAATATGCAGTAATTCTACCGTTATTGCCTGGACCTGCATTTGTTATAGTGTTAGTAGTATATGAACTTGCTCTACGTATTTTGTTAACTGTAGTTCCACCTGCTACTGAATGACCTTGTGTGCTAGTATTATCAGTTTGCGTAAAGTTAGTCATACGATATGATGACAAACTCTGAATTGCAATAGTTTGACTTGCAGGGAAATCAGGAGGTGCAGCTGGAACTAGTTTACCTAAGATTTCATTTAGTTGTGCAATGCCATCTGTAACACTAGTTTCAGTAGTCATAGTAACTGCATTGCTTGTTAAACTACCTACAGTAGGTGTGCCAACTTGAATACCAGTTGATCCTCCATCTGTATCAGCAATACTAACAACACCACCTGCTGCAGGAGCAATAACAAGATCACCGGTGGCAGTAACAATAGTTGATGTAATCAAATCGTTAGTAACGTTAGCATTACCTGTGATAGTTAAAACTGGATTTGCACCATCGACAAATGTTAAGTTTGCGCTTGCATCTAAATCATTACCGTCACTAAATTGAATCTGATTAACAGAGCCTGCTGCTTCGTTTAGATTCCATGTAGTTACTCCGTCTGCTTTATATAAATTGTCAGTTAGTAAGTTACCGGTAGTGACGTTACCAGTCGTTGTAATAATTGTCTCTGGTACTTCACCTACTGAGAAACCTGCCACTGAATTAAATGTTCTTATTGCCATTTTTGTTTTCCTTATTCTTTATAACTTGTTATCATTATTTTATAGTTGACACTATTAGTTAGAGGTGTTACTGTTAAATTAACGTTGCCACCAACATATGCCACTTTAAGATCCGCGACTCCCGGGCTTGTATTAGGTACCTGTATTGTACCGTATTCATAATATTCAACATTTCCGTTTAATATAGTAGCCATAATTTTGCTTGTTTGTCTACGGCTTGCTACAGGATCAGTTGCTATAATCATATAATCCATACTACAAACTGTAGATGCGTTTACTGTATTTAATATTTGATCAGGTGCAGTACTAGATGTAGTTAAACGAAACACAGAAGATGTATTAAATTGATTTTGACCTGTACCCAATGTAATTGAATTAGCTGTTACAGATCCATTTAGAACAGTAAGGGTATTTGTAGATGCATTAAAGGTTAAATTTTGGCTAGCATCGGCATTACCATTTGTATTGTAAAGTATTTGAGTAGACAATCCCGGAACATTTAATGTTCCTGATATGGCGCCATCGAACTTACCATAAAAAGTATCTCCATATATGTCTCCGGTCGCACGAATATCTCCGCCGACTGTTACATTAGAGGTAATAGTTAGATTATCAGCAGAGATATTACCCGCACTTATATTGCCATTAGCTGAAATAATTGGTAGCGGTGGGATTCCAACTGTATAACCGCCTACTGAATTGAATGGATCTGGTGCTGCCATGGTTGCCTTGAATATATCCTATTGAGTATTTATCATTATTATGTAATAGTAATTATTGCCCAATAAAAAGAGCACCGAAGTGCTCTTTTTTATTTTCATGTAATCTAAGGTTAGATTAATAGAATGTCAAGTTACTTACAGCGATTTCGCTCAAGTAATCTGCTGCATTACCGAAAGATGATGCAGTGTTTGTCAATTCGATATAACCATAACGTGTCATAAATGATACGACTGGTTCGAATGTTGATGGATCTAGAACAACACCAGAACTCATCAATGGGATGTATGGGCAATAGAATGCCGCTGCATCTGTCTCTGATGAACCTTTGTAACCAACTAGAACAGCTTGTGTGTCTGGAGCATATGTGTTAACGAAAACACGCATTGCACCATTCAATGTACCAACAAACTTAGTGTTTGTAGGTGCTTCGAATGTACCTTCTGTTGTACGTGCAAACGCTGAAGTAGTTGCTGATTGCAATACTGTCAATGCTGCAGGTGATACAACTGCCCAGTTACCAGCACCACGACGTGTGCGTTGTGCAATCAAGTTTGCAGCACGGTTGATTAGAACCGCTAAAGCAGCGTGTTCGTCACCAACGAATGTAGCAGTACCTGATACTGTTGCTTGATTGTATGTATACTCTTGTGTAGCTAATGTGCTTAATGACAATAGAATTTCTTGGTCGATTTCAGCAGTAATTTCTTGTGCTAATGCGGCCATAATTTCTGCTTCAACGTCAATACCATGTTGGCTTTGTGCGTCTTGAGCAGCTTCAAATGTCCATCTTGCTTGTAACTTACGTGACTTAGCTTCAACAGCTTGTCTCAAGATTTGTACGCTGATATTCTTACCACCGTTACCTTCTAGGGTAGCAGTGTTATTACCAGTGTAAATGCTTGATGCATTGCTGTCACTACGTTGTGTAGAGTATGCTTGAGCAATTTTGAATGGACTCAATGCTTCTTCACCAGCTTGAACTGATGTTGCGGCAGCTGAAGTATCACTCAAAGTACCTGCATAACGTACACGTAGTGTATGGATTTGACCAACTGGACCTGTCATTGGCTGAACGCCTACCAACTCGTTAGCGATAACTGTTGGCATTACACGACGGATAACTGGTAGAATCACACGGTTTAATGTAGCGATGTTACCTGCAGTTGTTGTGCCTGCTGAAGATTCAGCAAGAAGTGATTTGCGAGTATTCTCAAGAATAACTTGCATTGTTGAGCGGCGAGTACCTTTAAGACCTTCAAGTAGGGCTTCTTTAGTCTCATCCCAACGGCTTTCTAATAGAACTTGTGACATTTTTATATTCTCCTAATATGTCTTTTTTGATTAAAGCCCTGCCAAACGTCTAAGGTCGATAACGTTATTACGGTCTTCGGCTTCAACTTGTTTTGTGGCAGATTTATTACCAGTAACTTCTTTTACACTCTCAGACAAGACAGCTTTTTTACTTTCTTTCTTTTCTGTAATTGTATTCAAAACACTTGGTAAATACTTATCGAAAGCGGCCTGTAGACGAGGTGTTTGGACGCTTTCTAGTAAGTCACGCATTACAGTTGCTTTTTCCTCATTTAGAGTAGATAACAACTCATCCATAGCTTTTTGACGGCTACTAGATTCTTTGATAATACGAACTTCACGTTCTTTGCTTTCAACTAATTTCTTAGCTTCGGCTATTTTCTGTGTGGATTCTGCTAATTGTTCTTCCTTTTGAGCTAATGCTTGCATTAACTTACGAGTATCAGCCTTCTCATTTAAATGAGTTGTACTGAATTCACTAGCGAAACTTTCAAAAATACGGCGACCAAAATCGTTTTCACGTGCGGTCTTAATATCTTCTTTTAATTGGCTTAATTCGCCTTTTAGATGTTTAGCAACAGATTCGTTAACACGTTTTCCACTTTCAGCAACAAATTTTGCTTTCAATGCTTCTAACTGTTTACGTCCTTCTGCAACTAACTTAACCTTTGCTTCAACTACTGCTTGTTTGTCTTGTGAGAATTCTTTAATTTCTCTTGCTAAAGCATGAACAATAAATTGCTCTAACTTTTGCTGACTTTCTAGTTGTAGTTTACGCTCACTACGTAGTTCTTTGATTTCTTCTGATAACTTTGTTACCATGAATTCATTGAATTTACTTGCGTTTTCACGTAGTTTTTGATGTGCTTTCACACGGTCTTCGTTCATTGCAGCCTTTTCAGCTTGAAATTCTTCAATTTCTGCTGTCAAGCCTTCTGTAACCATTTTATCTAGGGCTTCTACCATTATGCTTTTATCGTGGTCATAACGTTGTGCAAATTCTTCTCTCAATTCTGCACGTACTTGTTCCTTAGCCTCATTCAATTTAGATTCCCATGCTTCGTTTATAGCTTGGCTGGTTTCTTCATTGATGATTCCTGTATCAAGTAATGGTTTGATAGCATCAAACATGCTGTTCCCCTTTATAACTTCAGATTATTGATAAGACGAGTTACCTCATCCTTCAAATATTTCTGTACTTTTTTGTCAGTTTGTGCATCTTTTGCAATATCCAACATTCTATGACCATGACGTAAGTTCATCATTCCTTCATAAATTGCTTTAGGGTATGCATTAGGTGCACTTGGCTGTGCGACAATATCCACAGTGACTATTTCAAAGTCACTAACCTTGCCTGATCCTTCATCAACGTTGCCGCTGCCTCTGGAACTTACTCCTAACTTCACTCCACTTTCTAACATAGTTGATACTAGTTGTCCCATTGGAGTTGGTAAAATCTTTAATTTACCGAAACCATTAGCTCCGTCCATCCACATAGATGTAATCATATGTGATACACGGTCTAGGTTAATTTTTAAATCATCAGGATGATCCACTTCACCAAGAACTGAATTACCTTCTGATATTTGTTCGTTTAATGTTTGTACTGCGTTTTCAATTTCAGAAACGGGGTAAACACGCTCATTAGCGTTTTTAACCCCACCCTGAATGAAGATGCCTTTCATGTAAAGGCTCTTTTTATCACCGTCTTCTTTAACGGACTCAACCACCATGCTTGCACGGTCGAATGTTAAATTTTCCTTAAGATACAAAGCCATTATCTCAGGTTACCTTACTTAACAATTTTCTTTGTTGTAGTTTTAGCTACTGGTTTTTTAACAGACTTTTTACCTTCGCCTACAATAGACTTAGTATTTTGACCGTCATCGCCGTGTTTTGCTTTTGGTGCTGCTTCGCCCTTTTCTTTGAACTTAAAGCTGTTTGGACTATTGCCATATGCGCCAGCATGTTTAATGTCTTTAGTAGTTGGAGCTAAAACACCACCTTGTGTACCACCTTTACCGCTATCTTGATAACCTTTGTTCAAGTTAGCTGCTGATGCACCGTTACCTGATACTTTTGGTCCACCGCTAACGATAGATTTAGTATTTTGACCGTTGTCACCATGTGTTACATTTTTAACTTTTTGTAATTGTACAGATTCTTCTAATGCGTCATCATCTTCTGAATCGTCAGCTTCTTCTAATGATTCTTCATCATCATCTTTAGCTTCCATCATTTCGTCATCTTCTTCGCCGCCGAATTCTTCTCCGTCCATGTCGTCACCGTCCATGTCGTCGCCTTCTTCGCCTTCTTGACCCATGATTTCTTCAAACTCAGCCATTAACTGGTCTAGTTTGTCTTCTAAGTCAACAACGCGGTCTTCTAAATCTTCTTCACCTTCTTCGTCATCGAATTCGTCACTGTCTAGGTCAACTTCTTCGTCACCCATACCATCGTCACCAACTTCGATGTCATCAAATTCTTCATCAGCTTCAAATGCGCCTTGTTCTTCGGCATCATTTTGTGCGCTTAACTCATCAAGCATACCCATAGATTGGTTCATGCCCATTTCTTCGTCCATTAGGCCTTCGTAAATTTGGCGTGATTTCTCAACTACGATATCGTGAAATAAAGCACGTGCTTGTTCTTCATTCTCATTGATAATTAAATCAATTAACTTTTCAAATTTTTTGTTGTCCATTGTTTGTCTCCTGAATGTAAATGGCTTTGTAGAGTTATTTAGTGACTATACTAATAAATCACTCAATAAGTGCTATTTTTTTGCGTTTTTGATATAAATCTGTAATATTTTACAGAGTTGGTGCGCCTTCTGCTGGCGCCGGTGCATATTGTTTGCGAACTTTTTTAAGATTTGATACGTGTTCGAAATTACGAACGTCATTCATTTTACGTAGTTTACGTATTTGACGTAGTGTTAATTTGGTCTTTCGACTTTCTTTCCATTTGATTTTGCTATTGTCCGTACCGGTGTCTTGGTATCCTGAGACAGCTTGGTCAAACATTTCAAATAGTTTCATAATATTATTTATCACATATTTGGTGCGCCCGCCGGTGCACCTGCTGCGCCTGCAGGCATAGATTCTGGGCCTGCAACTGCTGGTGGCATGCCTTCCATGCCTGGTTCCATTGGTGGTTCTTCCATAGCCTCTGCAGTATCTGTATCACTTTCAATATCACCTTGATTGATACCAATACTACGTAAATCACTACCTTGTGCTTCACTATCTTCGGGTTTTTCACGTTCTTCAAACCACATTTTGCTATTTTCTTCAATCTCTTCCTTAGTTAAGCCTAAGAAACGTTCCATTGCAAAACGTTTAGCGATGTAAGGAAATGCTTCCATTGTTTGAAATATAGTAACACGTGCAGTATCTAGTTCACTTTGACGATAAGCAGCAAAGTTTTGGGGTGCATTGAACTTTAAGTCAAATAGTCCACCGTCAATGTTTAGTCCTCTCCAGCGCATGAATAACTTGAATTCTTCATTCAATTTCTGTGCTAGATAGTTTTGTAGTCTTTCGCAATATTGATTAAAACGAAACTCCTGAATCATAGCAGTTCCAACACGACCGTCATTTAATGCTACTGGATTATCTTCTGGACCTTGTGGTAAATAACTACTTGGGACACGTAGACCACGTGCTAACTTATTGTTAAAATATGTTAAATCGCTAATTTCACCTAAGTTTTGTCCACCTTGAAGTGTGGTAACATCAGATCCTCTACCACCTTCACTTACTGGAAAAAAGTAATCTTCGTTCATGCTTAATGGATTATATGTTGCATCCATAATACTTGCGCCACCTTGAATACTTGGAATACGTCTTTGATGTATCTCATTCTTAATTCTGTCAACAAAAGCCATAGCCATATGACTTGGCATATTACCTACATCAATCTTAAAAATTCTACGTTCCGGAGCACGTTGTACACGATATATTAGAATAGCATCTTCCAATAACTCTTTTTGTTTGTATACTTTGAAAATATTTTCTAAAACACTTTGACCAAAAGGCCAAAATCTATCTAAACCTTCAGTTAAACTAAGATGTAGTATATGTTTAGCTTCAATAGCCGCTTCATTTAATGCTAAACTAAAACGACTACCTGCAGTACCTGCAGGCATGCTTGGAACAGTGTAACCTTGGGCGGCTCCGCCTCCGCCTGTACCACCGAAACCTGTACTGGGATTGGCTGCAAAGTCAGTACTTACCTTCTCTGCTACTGTTAAGTTCTGTAAATTTGGATTGATATCTTTGATAACATATTGCTCAGGCTTTTTACCTTCACTTTCGTTAACAATAACTTTAGTAACTTTGGTCATGTCAACCCAGTATAACTTGAAGTTTTCGGGATCACGAATAAAAACCTGATCCCCGTACTTTAAACTATTACGGAAGACTTTGAATATACGTGTATCAAAATCATTGAGTTTACACCATTGTTGTAACTGTTTTTTGATTAGTTCTACTTCATGGGGAGTTGGATCTTCATGGAAAACTATCTCAAAAGGTGTGTTATTTTGTTCATTTTTCTGTGTACTGAACTCAGCAATAATGTCTAAACATGCATTAATTTCAGCATCTACGTCCATCATTTCATATTGATTGTATCGTTCAATGCGATTAGGGTGACCTGTATAAACTTCTGGCAAACGGCTTTGATAGTTTTTATAGCCAAAATCTTGATTATTGTAGCCATCTCTAACTGGTCCACCTGTATCTGTGGGATAGTCATTACCGTTCCAAGCACCAGTGTTACTACTTCTACCTGAAATAGGGCTCAATGCCCCTGTAGTATTGGGGCCGTGAAAACGCTTTTTATATGTCATATGTAATATTTATGCTAATAGCTTGGTATGAGTAAGAATTTCCTCTTGTACTCTCAATGACTTATCAAATAATGTTTTTAAATCATCTAGTTTTGATACCATTATTGTATTGTCTTGACCCACTTGACCTACAACTGAATTTGGTTGTATATTTGTTTTTGCCATATTAGTGTTATCCATTGTACTATAGTCAGGTACACTCATAGAAACTTTTTTACTCTTAAACTGAGTTGGATCTACTTCAACATGAATATGATTACCAGTTGACCCTTGTTCACCTTTTGATTCGTATTTTAAATTAGTAACACCAAACTCTTTTAATTTTTCTTTAAGGTCATTTAGTACTGCATCACTTGGTTTTTCAGTAACACCTACATCAAACGCTCTACCTGTTGGATGTAGACTACCACCTTTACCCTGATGATGCTTGTCATCAAATGCATTGAATTGTGTATAGTTAGGAAACAGTTTAGCAAATTCTTGTGCAGCTTTTGCAGTTTCGGGTAGAACTGTTCCACCCGGTCTTAATGCACCCTCAGGTCCTTGTTTAATTCTTAATCCTGCCAGTAACTCATTTACATTTTGAGTATTATTAGATGATTGAGTAGTATTACTAGCTTGTTTAAGTTTATTAGATTTTTCATTTGCTTCATTAGCTGTTTTTTCTAATTGTTCTCTTTGACGTTGAAGTTCTTTAAGTTTTTCATTATGTTGGGCTAATCTTTTTTGAGCATCAGCATCTCCCGCCTGCCCCTTTGCTTTTTCTTGTGCTATTATTTTTTCTTGTTCTATAATTGATTTTTGATTTGCAATTAATTTTTGTGTAGTTTCAATCTGCTCTTTTGTTATATCGTTTAACTTATTTGCTTTATCTAGTTTGTCAAATTCCTTAAGGGCTTCAGCTGGTCTTAGTAGTTCTGGATAAACATAATCCATTCCTTTAGCCAATTTAATTAAACCCTGTACAAACAGTTCCATTGCAGGTACTGCTGTTTTAGCCATGTTAAAATACAGTTCTTGTTGATAATTTGCATAAGCCATTTCTAGCTGTTTACGTCTTGCCTCAGAGTTTAGAGCTGCATCGCCTGTCTCTGTCATTAGTTTAGTGTTTGCCTTAACTGACGCAAGTGCTGCATCTTGTCCCTTACTCAGAGCCTCCATGTCAAACGTTTTATCTGTTACACCCATGCGTTGTTGAAATTCTTTGCTTAACCCTAGAGTAGTACCAAATGTATCCAGCACTTTAGCTGAATCGGTCCCTAGTCGTTTAATAGTACCACTAGTAATTGTAGCAGCATCTGCACCGGACCTAGCTAGGTCCATCATTACTCTTGTTGCATTATCTACTTGCAACCCCATTGCGGCACTTTTCTCAGTTGTCGGGCCTTTATTCAATATCCTGTCTAGAATAGCTAAACCTTGGTCTTTATTCTTAGCCATAATAATTGTCATAGATTCACGTAATGTGTTTGCTAGATCTCCCTGACCTGATTGTTCTAGTTGTCGAAGGTATAATCTCCATTCAGTTGTTCTTTTTAATTCTTCTGCTGCGGCCATTTGTTGGTCACGACTTACGCCAGTCAATTCTGCTAATTCAGCCAGAGTTACCAAATATGCCATTGTTTCTTGTTTTAACAAAGCAGTATCTTTAGCTGATGAATTCATCATCCTAGATGTTTGCGATGCATAACTACCGGCATATTTTAATATGTCTTCGTTGGTATAGCCTAAATTAGTTAATGCTTGGTATGCGCTGTCAGCAGGATCTAATAAACCTTCTACTACAGAAGTAAATCTCTTTGCTCCTTGTGACACAGTGCCACCAAATATTGCTAGGTCTTCACTATGCCTTTGAATAGTAGACAGCACAAAATCCATTGTCTCAGGTGATGCTCCTACACGCTTAATAGTATCTAATACTCCGCGTAATCCCGTACTATCTACTGCACCAAATTCACTTAATTTTTGATATCCTTTAACTAATAGGTCATTTTGTTTTAACGCAGCCTTAGTAAAAGACATTAACGTATCATTAAAGACCAAAGCAGCGGCTGTCATGCCCATTGCTGATTTATAGTTTTCTTTTAATATTTGGTCATAAATTATCGCTCCGGCAATTAGCGAGTCGTTTTGCTTTCCGTATTTTTCTGCACCGCCTTTTAGTTGAATAATTTCGTCAGCTAATTCATCTAATTTTTTAATAGTTTCTCTAATTGATTTTACAAAATCAACCCCTAACGTTCGGCTGACGGTATTGGTAGATTTATCTAAATCGTTTAGACCTGCACCAGCTGCTCTGGCGCCGGCGCTGGCTTCAGCAGTACCTGCGGACAGTAATGCTAAGGCTTCTTCAATTGCGGCTGCAGCGGCTATCATTTATTAAATCCCATGTTTTTTTACCTATAAATAGAAAATACATAGTATTTAGTACAAAAAATTAACCAAAATAAGGATTAAACATGAGTGAAGCAGTAAACCCATTACAACAATATTTTCGTAGACCAGCAGTATACTTAAAGCTACCTAGCGGAGGATTGGGATATGAAGAAGGTAGTATAAACTTACCCGATAACGGAGAAGTACCTATTTATCCAATGACTACAATTGATGAGATTACCAGCAGAACCCCGGATGCATTGTTTAATGGAACGGCAGTAGCTGATATAATCAGAAGCTGTGTTCCAAATATCATTGACCCATGGAGTATACCTGTTATAGATTTAGACCCGATACTAATTGCAATCCGTGCCGCAAGTAACGGTGATAAGATGGAAATAGAAACAACTTGCCCAAGTTGTGAAGAAGAAGCAAAATATGATGTAAACCTTACTGGGGTATTAGCAAGTTTCAAACCTAGTGACTATAGTAAATTATTGACAGTAGGAGAATTGGGTGTAAAATTCAAACCATTGAAATACAGTGAAGTTAACGATTCGAATATATTGCAATTTGAAGTTCAACGATTAATGGCTAATCTACAAGCCATAACAGATGAGGAAGAAAAAAGTAAGCAAACTACATCTGTCATAAAAAGATTGAATGAAATGACAATAACATTATTACTATCTACGATAGAATATATCAAAACACCAAGTGCAACTGTACTTGAAAAAGAACATATTGAAGAATTTTTAAGAAACTGTGATAAGAATACTTTCAATATCATAAAAGAATCTAATATTCAACTTAGAACTGAGGCTGAAGCTAAACCATTACAAATATCATGTATGCATTGTTCACATCAATATGAACAAGGATTTGTAATCAACGTTTCAACTTTTTTCGGTTAAGGCTTTTACTTTCTAATTCCGAAGAAATTAAGAGCCTAATATCGCAAATGGAAAAAGAAGTGGCTAATATAAAAAATCAGTCACTTAAACTAACATGGCATATGAGGGGCGGTGTTAGCTATACCGATATCATGAATATGAGCATTGATGAACGAAACATGATTGCACAACTTATATCAGAAAATATGGATACTACAAAGAAAACGGGCTTACCATTCTTCTAATCATATCCGTACCTATTCATTTATCATTAAGTCCTAACTCATTACGAATGACCTTCGGTCATTAACCTTCACTAATTACTCACTTCGTTCGTAATTAGATTCGGTTAGTCTTACAACTCTTCCTTTACTCTTAATTACTTTAGGCATATCTTATATGCTTTAATACTATTTGCCGCTTAGAAGCCATGGTAGTGCAGTCTAAGCACTACCAATGGAAAAACTTGCCATGCCCGTCATCCTTTGCCATCTATACCCCACATAGTCAACGCCTTTAGTTACTATGTGACACCGGTTGCCCTATAAGCTAATTATGGGTCTGTAGTGAGACTATTAAACTTAAAATCATTTAACATCTCAGCAACGCATGTTCTATATTCCAATTGATGGAGTAAAATATAGACTCATTGAAGGTTTCCTATCTGAAGAGCCTTCTCGGTGTTCCATGCTAACATTGTAAACATTATATATTCGCTACCATATATAATAGATACATGCTAATACATGCATACTCCAGAATCTGACGGCACAGCACAATCTGTACAATCTCAAGGAGGTCTGACAACTCAGACTGCTAATTTTTTATCTAAAATCAAGGGTTCTGTATTTTTGGTTGACGTTGTGTCTGTTGATGTGCCTGAATATGTTTTTACTAATTCTGCATTATGTTTGAAAAAGCTATCCTTTTCCATGATGAGCCAATCACCGTACTCTTTACTTGCATAGAAAACATGATTGTCTGCTATCCAAGTAAGTTTGGGTTGTACTGCGACATATTGACCTTTACGATTGAATTTCATAAAGAGGATATTAAAATCTCCTATGTCTTCAACATCAAGTAGTTGGTCTAGCCACGAATCAAGTTGTTTACACTCCCCTGTAAGGGTTAAGTGCCACGGAAAGTCAGCATAGAATTTACATTCTACATTCATTTTACTGAAACTTTGTCCTGGAACAATGTCTCCTTTGAATGAACGTATCTGACCTTCGTGCAAGATTTCGGTTCTTGCTTGATTCTTGCCACCCACATAAGCACCGGATCCAGGAGCGCGGATGAAACTTTCACCGTACAATTCGCTAAGAAACTTAGCTACTTCTCTCTCGTATCCTGAACCTTTTGCTTTTTGTGGACTTGGCATATTCTTACTTATCTGTAATTTCTTATTCCAAATTATTCTATGTCTACCGCAGTAGAATATGTTGTAAAACCACCTTCTTTGACTACTTTTAATACATTGGGTACTCTACCAGCTAATTCTTCACGGTGAGAAACAAGCCAAATAGACTTTTGACGCCTACGTGACATGTCCTTAAGAATAGCAATAGAGTTTTCAACACCCATTGTGTCTAGCCCGCTGTCAATCAATTCGTCAATAAACAATGTATTGATAGGACTGTATAATGATTCCCAAACATCACGGAAAGCAAAACTTAAGCCCAAGATTAAACGATTGCGTTCACCACGACTCAAGTTATCAAAGTCAAGTTCACGTCCTAACTCTGTAATTTCAACTTCTAAATCATTCTTAAAGATAACTTGATGGGGTAAACCGATTTTGTCTAAGTAGTGTGTTAGTCTACTATTGAGATAACTTAAGTTTTGGTCAATAATCTTCTTGCGAACAAAACTATCTTTACTAGTTAATAAGTCAAGTAAGAACTTTTGATGTTCCATTGCACGTGTTAATTTGTTTATTGCTTCAAAATCAACACTTTGTAGTGCTTGACTTTCCATCTCAGTTATTTGCTCTGAATATGGATCAGTTTCTGCGTCTTTATTTGCAATGCTGTTCAATAAGTTTTCAACTTTAGACCTGTGTTCAATCGCTTGAGTTTCAGTATCATAAATTGTGATTGGCATGGGACCCAGTGTAATTACTGTTAACTCTTTAAGTTGGTCAGAATAAGGATCTGTTTCTTTTTCTTTTTCAAGTATCTTTGTGCGAATGTTCTCAGCATTACTACCATGACGAATTGCTTCTGCTTCTGTCTTGTAATGTGTCTTGGGCTTATCACCTGGGACAACATCTTTATCACTTTGCTCTTTATATTGATTCAACAATGTAGTTACGTGATTATTTGCCTCAAGCAACATATATTCTTTATCATGTAGAACTTTGGTATGTTGTTCATCGTGAAAATCTTGACCACAAGCATAACAGGTGTGATTTCGTAATGTTTCAACTTCCGCTTCAAGTTTTTTAATTAACTTGTTTTCTTTATCAATATCTTTCTGTAGCCTTGCTAGTTCTTTATCACGTGCAGCTAACTCAGCCGTTTTTGTATTGTACTCAGCTAATGCCCTATGTGCAAGTATCTCAGTTACAATATCAATGTGGTTTAGTTTAAATAAACTATCTTCTAAATCATACAAGTCTTTATCTTGTTTTTGTTTCCAAGCAACTTGTCTAGCCAATAATGCATTATATGCATCCTGTTGCTTTTTCTTTTCATTCCAAACTACTAAATCTTTGTGTGCTAATAACTCTTTGTCAATATCAATTTTACTTAGTTCATCATATTGTGCAACTAGATATGCCAAGTCACTAGTATGTTTATTGGTCCATAATGTTTGTCTGCGTTTTAGACTATCAATTTGTTCTTTAACACGCTTGTTAGCCTCATCCACCGCCTTAACACGGAATTCTTCAGCTTGTATATTATCTTTGCTATTACGAATCAGTTCTTTAACCACATCTGCTTTTTCTGAAAGCAACGTAATACCCAATAACTGTTCAATGATAGCACGTTGTTCATTATTTTTAAGTGCTAAGAATGGTTCTGAATATGTATTCAATGCTACAATATGACGGAACATGTCAACACTCATATTGATGACTTTTTCAATATGTACTTGTGTTTCTTTGTTCTCGCCCTGTGCATCGTCTGCACCTTTTTGTTGGTCGTTCACATAGAACTTTAACAAGTTTGGTTTACGACCACGGTCAATCTTATATTCAATGCCATTTACACTAAACTCTAAAGTTACTAACATCTTAGAACCGTTAGTTCTATTAACTAAGTTATCTTTACGAATGTTATTGATTGGTACTCCAAACAATGCATAGCACAAGCCCTGAATCAATGTGGTCTTACCAGTACCGTTTCTAGCACCGTCGCCACCTAAGTCTAGGTTCTCACCTAAAATTAATGTTAGTTCTTGTTTGTCAAAGTTAACTGCTTGTGTTACTTGCCCAATTGAAAGGAAGTTTTTTAATGTAATGTTCTTTAATAATATCATTTTAATTTTCTAAAAAAACTATCTTTGGCTAATTTTTCAGCCTGCAATGTTCGTTCTATTATACCTTCTAATTTCAGTTTAACTGAAATCAAGGTCTTTTGTTCTCTTAAACTACCCAGATAGGAATGAGTATTAGTTAACTCAGACAAAGCAATACCCAAATGTTTGTTTACTTTTATCAATGATTCTAGTTCTCTAACTTCTCTAGGTATCTTCATAGATTGTTGTAAATTTCCAATAACATCTTCTTGTCAAAGCCTTGACTTTCAATTGAATTGATTTGGTCAATAACAATTTGGTCTACACTTTCAAACTTAACGCCGTCCATGTTTGCTTGCTCGGCTTGTTCTACCTTCATGGGGATAAGTGCCATTTCACGTAGTTTGTATTCGGGTATCCATGTTTCACGTAAGAAATTAGCCTCTTCATAACTAATCTCGGTGTCTAAATGTATTCTAACATAACTATCAATCAATAGCAAACCTTGTTCATTGTCTAATACATCACTAAGTTTATGTACACGGAAAACTGGTTGTCTAGGCCATGCATGAAAAACAGGTTCGCTACCCCATTCTAGTATCATCATGCCACGTGCATCATCGCCAGCGTCAGCGTAGTTGTGCGGGAAACTGTTACCTATATACCAAATATTTTTACGTGCTTGTCGTTTATGAAAATGACCTGAAAATACTTTTTCAAAGCCACCCATATGATTTTCATTAATCTCACCGTGATCGGGCATTTCTACCATAGCATTCATATAGAATCTAGGTAACTCTAAATGACCAAACATATATTTGCCACTTAGTTTTTGAACTTTCTTGTAATCGTCTTGTACTAGCCACGGAGTAATAACTACATCACCTTCACTATAAAAGTCATTGACGATTGTAATGTTTGGAATATGTTTAGCCCACTCAGCACTATGTACATCACGCTTGTCTCTGTAGTAGAGGTCGTGATTACCGGGTATAAAGAATACCCGATCAAAATTCTTGCTTAATTTTTCTATTGCCTGCAAACTAAACTGTAGTGTGTGCAAGTTGATACTGGCTCTGTGATGATGCCAGTCGCCTAAAAAGAAACAAGTTTCACAATTCTCTGATTTGGCTTTTTGTATAAACCAATCAACGAATCCCTCACAATCTAAATTGTGCTGTAAACTGTTGCTTTTTAGACCAAAGTGAATGTCAGTAAAGACTGCGGCTTTTTTAAATAAATTACTCATCAAGTGATTGTATACTTTTCTCTATACGAAATCAACAACGTTGGTAACCTATTCTTCATAAACCGTACTTGAAGTACCCTGACGACTCCAACTTGGGTTTAGTCCATTCATTTCTAAAATGTCATCCCTTATATTCTGGTTACGCTTTTCACTGTTTAATACACGACAGAAACTATTTGTAATTGCAGCTGTGTAGTATGCGAAAGGATTGGCACTTTTTGCTTCGTTGAATCGTAACCCAACATATGTAAGCTGTAGAATGGCACTGTTACGCATTTCATCGTTGTATGTATATCCGCGCCAATTGAATTTCATAGCATACTTTTCACACATCATAATATACATACGGGCAAGTTTGTTAGTAATATTACCTTGGTCTTTACTGAATTCACCTTTTTTCAAATCACCAATCCAATGACTCTTACCAATACACTTGAATGTGTTGTTCTTGTCTAGTCGAAAATGTTGGAATGGTGGGAAATTAACTTTGACATGAACCATATCATCAATTTCTTTTATAGTAGCTGGATCTTCTAAGTCTGAGAAGATTTCATCTTGGTCACTGTCAAACTCAAAGAAATCTTTTGCAGTTTTCTTTTTATCTACTTTGCGGGGTTGTTTTGGTGCGACCGGAATATGATCCCAAGTCATTACCCTAAATACTAAATCTGTCATTGGGATACTTAATGGATCTACTGAATCCTTTTCCCCTGCCTCTAAACTCAATCTTGTGGCCCTAGTTTCGCGGGCTAATTGAATATTTTCTGGCTTATATGCGAACTCTAAACTTTTTTCCATAGACTCAGTGGGCATGTCTACTATGAAATCGTATCTATGGTCCTCTGGTTTTAAGAATACACAATATGTGTTTTTGCTTGAATGAATCTCTTTTAATATGTCTTTATTGTTTAAATAGTTGACTGGTTTTTTGCTTGGTAAACTCATATTTCTCCGTAGTTTTGATGAATTGAGTATAGCATAACGGTTGTAGAAATACAACAGTATATGGTAAAAAATGGTGATTTTTTGTGCGATAAATACTATTTAGTAAAGGTTTAGACATGGATAATCAAGATATTAAGAAACAAGCCCAGGGTCAAGTTGATGCTGCCTATGAGTCTATACGAGTTGCCAAAGAAGCAAAGGCTGCCACTGACCAAAAAATAACCTTAACTTCATATGACCTAAAAAATGCTAGAGTGGTACAAGACACTGAGCGAACCAAGTTAGAAAATTATTCCGCACAGAGAGACAAATACCAAGACCTTTCTAATCAATATGCAGAAAAAGCAAAAAATGCGCCACCGGGTTCGCTTGAACGAGAACAACATCAAACCGTTGCGGATCTACATTACGATACTGCCCAAGCTGCGTCAAGAAAGGCAGACAAAGCACAATCAAAACTTGATGAGTATACAAATAAAGAACAAGAGTTATTAAGTGAAAGAAAACAATTAATAAAAGAGTATGATGACCAAACACGGGAAATAGCTAATCACGCTACAACCCTCAGGACAGCAGAGGCAAAAGTAAAAGAAGTAGATAATACTCCGGCTGGAGCAACCGCACAAGCATACGGCGATACTAATGGAACTTCAACTGCGACTAGTCCTAACTCAAACGACCAATCTGCAATAAAATCAAATTCTGATGCATCCATAGCAGGCAATATGGATTCTAAGGATACTTTTGCTAGAGCCAAAGAAATGGCAAAACCGCAAAATGAAAATGGTCAACCACTCACAGAAACAGTAACACCTGGCACTGGAAGTAGACCCGTAGCAAATGTTAATCTCAGTGAAACTGCTGTCTCAGTACCTAAAGTGGAGGTTTCGGGAGTTAATAAACAACCAGATGATTGGCGTGTAAGATTAAGTTTGGCCCCGGGAGCAGACTACTTATATCGTAGTTCGGATATATCATATAACGATGTGCTTTTTCCATTGAAAGATACTGATGGTGTTATATTTCCTTACTTACCACAAATTAACATGTCATACAGGGCAAACTATGCTCCAGTAGAAATAACACACACTAACTATAAAAATTATTTTTATACAAACAGTAGCCTGGATGATATCACAATAATTGCTGAATTTACTGCACAGGATAATGTTGAAGCAAAATATATGTTAGCAGTAATACACTTTTTTAAGAGTGTTACTAAAATGTTTTATGGACAAGATATTAATCCACGTGGTGGTACTCCTCCGCCTTTATGTTATCTAAGCGGATTTGGTTCATATCAATTTAAAAATCATCCTTTAGTATTAAGTATGTTTCAATATAACTTACCTAATGATGTTGATTACATACGAACTGAAACTTTTGATGCATTTACCGCTGGAGGAATTCCAGTTAGAAAACAAAACGCACAACAGAAAAAAAGTAATCCATTCAATGATTTTTTATCAAAGCATAGATTATCAGGCTCTAACTTAAATAAAAATGCAGTACCTTCAGGACCCAACTTTAAAAGTCTAACTTCTAGCGATTCACAAGTAACATATGTTCCGAGTAAAATACAAATTCAATTAACTGCACACCCAATAGTTACTAGGCTAGACATAAGCGAAAACTTCAAGTTAAATGGTAAAAACAGCTATTCATCTGGTGACTTGGTTAAAACACGAGGAATGTGGTAATGACTAATATAACATATCCACAAACAAGTCCGTACTATCTTACTAAGGTATATAAAAACGTATTTTTAGATAACATGGTTAATAGAAGTATACCACCGGACACCACTGACGTATATTGGCAGATAACAGTTACTTATAATTATCGCCCTGACTTGTTAGCACATGACTTATACAGTGACAGTAGATTGTGGTGGGTATTCACACAAAGAAATCCAAATACATTAAAAGATCCATTGTTTGATTTTACCACCGGTACATATATCTACTTGCCACAATTTAATAATTTAAAAAACGCTTTAAGTTTATAATATGGCCACATATAAGTATCCTAGTAGTAATCTATCATTTTCACAGACCGTAACTAAGGTTGCAGGAGACAACAGCCTTAAAAATGCTAATTTAATCACACCAGGTCAAACAATATCGTTACCTGATGGAAGTACTGTAACTGTACAAAAAGGTGACACACTTAGTGGCATTGTTGATAAATGGAAAACTAATGCAGAGTCGCAATCACAACCATCACCGCAACCTGATAAACCACCAGCGCCAGCACAACCAGTAACAATAGCTGAAACACCACCAATCGCAAACCCCGTTACCGATGCCCCGCCGCCGCCCCCGGCACCTGCAACACAGCCGGAAACTAATGATGATAATGCAGCTGAAACGGAAAAAAAGCCTACTGAAAATATAAATGTAGATAGTCCTAATACAGGCAGTAATAAAGTAGGGCCTATTAGACCTAATCCTCTATCAAAGTATTCTAGCAGCACATACAATATAAGTTTGTATATGATAAACCCAGATAACTTCAATTTATATAGTGAAGGTGGACAGACTATTCCTAAAGATTGGAAATTAATTTGTCGTAGTGGTGGTATCAATAATAGCGGTGATAATGGAGGAGGCCCGAATGCTGAAAATTGGAGAGCACCCGGGTTCGAGTTAGACTATTATATTGATAATCTAAGAATATCTACCGCAATTAGTAGCAAAGAAACATATAGCGCATCTAATGTTTTTGATATAAGTTTTCAAATACACGAACCTTATGGTTTTTCATTCCCTACAAAACTAATAAAGGCTGCAACTAAAGTACAGGCAGAAAGTCAAATACAAAGAGAAGTTAACGAAAGTATAACCGCGTTACAGACACATTATTTAATTGTTATAAAATTTTATGGTTACGACAGCAAAGGTAATGTGGTGTCAGAGGACGACTATCAACGTAGTTTCCCTATACAGATATATGGATTTGATTTTAAATTAGATCCTAAAATGGTTACATATAATGTAAAAGCTAAACTAGTTTCCGAACAAGTTGCTATGGGAAAAAGCAAATTAGAAATACCTGAAAATATAACCATAAAGGGTGAGACAGTAAAAGATGCACTTCAGGGATCAGACGGCAATAATAAAAATCCAAATGCTATTGGGTTAATGCAACGGTTAAATGAAATCCAAGATCAATTGTTTAAAGATGAACAGATATTGGTTAAAGACAAGTATATAATAAAATTTGAATCAAACACGGGCATAGATACGGCATTTCTAGTAGATGTTGATAATAATCCAAATGAAAAATCACCTAATACAGGTGTCACTAGCGCAGCCGGCTCTAATGTAAAAACTTCAAGTAAAGCACCAGTCATACAAAAAAGAACTCGTCCTATTAGTATTAATAAAGGTGATAGTATATTACAGGTTATAGACCAAATTATTTCACAAAGTTCTTATGTAACAAAAGCATTAAAAATAACTACTACTGAAGAATTTCAACAAGTAAAACAACAAGATGATGATTATACCAAAAATACTCCTGGTACTATCGGATGGTATTCAGTCATCCCACAAGTTACGTTATTGGGTTTTGACAAAAAGAGAAATGTGTTTGCAAGTGAAATAACATATATTATTAAACGTTATGAAGTTCCTTATATCAGAGGCTTACAATTAGGCAAAAGAACTCCATACTATGGCCCAGTGAAACGATATAAACATTGGTTTATGAGTAACGACTTAGACAAGGAGAACTCACAGCATCAAAAAGAAATTATAAGCTATGATGTAACATACAATTTATTGTATTTTAATTTAGCAGGCTATGGAACAGATGCACCATTAGATGAGACAGATGACAAAGCACCAGTTGCAAATTTATCAGGTGGAAGTAATCCGCAAGGAAAAGCTCCGGGGTATTTTGATAAAGCGATTGGACCATTTAAAACATTTCTTTATAGTCCTGCTGACCAACTTAAAGCTAAAATTGTTATATTAGGTGATCCTGATTATCTAATGACTAGTACTACTAAAGGATATCAGGAAGCTATTACTAAGTGGTTTGGTACTGACCAAAGTATTAATCCTAGTTCAGGTCAAGTGTTTATTGAAATTGATTTTAGAGATGCAGAAGACTATGCCGGAATCAATGCTAAAAATGCAGGATTGTTAAATCCTAGTCAAGACGGTGATATATTATTTTGGAAATATCCTGATAGTATTAAGAAAGACGTACAAGGCACCATCTATATGGTGTGGCAAGTGATTAGTACATTTAGCAGAGGTGTATTTCAACAAGAATTGAAAGTTTGTATACCGCCTTTTGTAAGTGACAAGCCTGCAAATAAATCTGAAATTGCTGAAAATGCTAGAGAAACTGACTCATTGTTAGCACGATATCCTGCACCAACACCTACTGGATTTGATACAGTGGCAACTACTAACCCTGAATCAACAGACAAGGCAATATCATCCAATACATTCACCCCTTCCGAAACAACACCAAGATTACAAGTTAGTGACCTTGGTCCATTGCGTACTACAATACCTCCAGAAAAACCAGAATCTTCTTTTAATGTTGCTAATGATGATAAGATGTTTTTAGTTAATGATAATGCCATAAATGAAGGCGGCCGCGAAGATAATTTTGCGTAAATTTAAGAGAGAATACAATGTCAGCTAATGAAAATAATATTAAACTAAGTGGGTCGTTTAATAGTAACAAAGATACTAGGGGCGGCGCACAAACCATACCCAGTGCAGTTATAGGCATTGTGAAAAACAACGTTGATCCAACTCGCTCAGGTAGAATAGAAGTTTTCTTACTAAGAGGGAATTCATCAAATCAAGATAGTCCGGCTAGTTGGACCCCTGTTAACTATATGAGTCCTTTCTTTGGATATACAGGTAATACATCTAGTAGTGATGATAATGGAAAATATTTAGGTAATCCCAATAGTTATGGTATGTGGATGACACCTCCTGACATTGATACAGAAGTATTATGTGTTTTCTTAAACGGTGACATTAACTTTGGTTATTATATTGGCTCATTACCTAAACCGGGAATGACACACATGGTTCCTGCAGTAGGATCGAGTGCTAATGTTATAGCTAATGAAGGCGAAGCAAAAAGTTACGGTGGCGCAAAATTATTACCAGTAACGGAAGTAAACAATGCAAAGAAGTCAATTAAAGATAGTCCTACAATTGCAACTAATCCTAGACCAGTTCATAGTTGGCAAGCAGACATATTGTTCAATCAAGGATTAATAAAAGATCCAGACAGGGGAACCATCAGTAGTTCAAGTATGCGTGAAAGCCCAAGTCATGTGTTTGGGATAAGTACGCCCGGTAGACCAATATATCAAGGTGGGTATGATGACAAGAGTATTGGTGACGCTATCAAAGCAGATGCAAAAGACGAGAACTTTAAAATTATTGGTCGCAGAGGTGGACATAGCCTAGTCATGGATGATGGGGACTTATATGGTAAAGATCAACTTATAAGACTACGCACGGCAACAGGTCACATGATATTAATGAATGACTATGCTCAAACATTAATGATAATGCATTCTAATGGACAGAGTTATATTGAATTAGGTCGTGAGGGCACTATTGATATGTACTCTACTAATAGCGTTAACATAAGAACTGAAGGTGATTTAAATTTACATGCTGATAGAAACATAAACATTAATGCAGTTGGTGATTTAAAGATGTCTGGTAAAAATACTAAAGTTGAAGGTTTACAGACAGTAACTCAATATGCAGGCGACACACTACAGAGCTATTCAAAGGGTGACTATACAATTAAAACTGAAAGTAATTATGCCGTAGAAGCAGCTGGTGATATAGGAACTAAAACAAAAGGTACCGTTTATATAAATGGTGGAAAAAAGAAACCAAACGTAAAAATTAACAGTGGTGAAATTTCTACAACACCTAAAGAAGTTAAACAAATTGATGTAAGCGTACTATCCGATACACTACTTGATGATAGTAAAGGATATAATCCTGCCCCGGCTAAATTAGCAAGTATTGTTAACCGTGCTCCGGCTCATATGCCATGGGCAGAAGCAGGTAAAGGTGTTGATAAGAAAACAAATAAAAGTGCAAGTGATGCATTTCCGTCTTCACCCAGTTCAGCAATAAGTTCAGTAAATGCAGCAGTGCCCCAGTCACCTGACAATGTTACTAATAGTACATTCGCAGCTACAGTTCCTGGAATAACAGATGTTACTAATCTTACTAAAGGATTAGCCACTACACTAAGTAATCCTGCAGTAACTAGTATGGTTAGTCAAATGGCAGTTCAAGCTGCATTGGGTCCACTAGGTCCTGCAGTACTTAATGGTGGCGCTGGAATTTTAGATAACGGACAAGGTATAAAAGTAGCCGGTGTAGGTAGTTTTGGATTAAACGCTACTCAGATGAGCAACGCTGGTATAATTAAACCAGGCAGTGACATTGCAGTTAATTATGCATTGAATAGTGGTAAAACGTTAGAACAAGCAATGCCTAATAATATTTTTACGGGTCAAAATGGTGTCACTAATTTGAATCAATTTTTAAATGACACTAGTTCACAAACTAAAGCTGCTGCGTCATTATTAGTAGATGGTGAAAATAAATTAAAATCTTCTGGTATAATAAGCGGCAATGAACATTCAACTCAAACAGCAGGATTGATTATGAGCACTGCATCTTTGGGACTGAAAGCCACTTCAAACTTTTTAGCATCTAATTCTGCATCAGGTTCAGTTGGATTGAGTCCAGCAGAATTAGCCGATAAGATTCCTGGAGGTATGGCCGGCTCAGCAAGTCAAATTATCTCAGGTGGTAATTTTGCAGCTGGCTTAGCAGACAAGTCTCTAGTTGCACTTAGTGGAATTAAGTTAGGTGGAATTGACGTTGCTAAAGCAGTTAAAGGTTTTGCTTCAAGTCTATATTCTAGTGTAGTGTCTGCATTTAAACCATTGAAGCCTAATGTTCCTCAAAATTTAAATGCTATCAATGCACCGCCTGATCCAACAAGTGTAGCCAGTGCGGCAGGAGATGTAACTGCACTTGCCAACGCCGCTGGCACGGCGGCTGATGCAGCAGTAAAAATTGCAAACGATCCTCAAGTACAAGGATTAGCAAAGACTGCATTAGAAGCAAGCGTACCGGGCGCAGGCCTTGCAATTACAGCGGCATCTGCTGCCTCAAGCGGACAAGGTATAAATGCTAATTCATTAGTGCAGTCTCAACTTGATTCAGCAATACCCGGAGTTAACGTATCTAGCTTAGGAGGTCTACCGGGCGGCATGGATTCTATAACTAACAACTCTAGCAATCCGGTAACTAGTACAGGGATGAGTAATATATCAAGTGCAGTTAAAAACATAGCAGGAAATGTAAGTGGTAGTCAATTTGGTTCTGAATTAGCTGCGGCCAAATCTGTAGTGGGAGGAGCCTCACTTGCAGCAGTTGCTATGAAAGGTCTTGATCCCTCAAAATTAAGTAGTTTAAATAGTTTGTTTAGTTCTATTGGTCACGGTGCCCTAAACATTTCATTGCCTAAGATATCATCAGATACTTTTAACGTGAGCGGTTTAAAATCACAGGCTAAGTCATTATTAGGTGACAGTAAAATACCCTCACCTTCATTTGGTACTAATAAAGCTCCTGAACCCAATGTTTCTGCTGAAACTAAATTAGCCAGCATATCAGAACAATTAGTAACTGAATTGGCTAACTATGAAAAACTAAATGAAAAGTACGAAATTGCATCATCTAAATATGGAGCTGACAGCGCACAAGCTAAAACTGCATATAACTCGCTACATTCAAGTGCAGAAAAACTAGATAAATTAACAAAACAAGCAGAAAAAATAGTAACAATTTAAAGGAACAACTATGCCAATATACATGGGATTTAGTACACAACACGTGGAAAATGTAAGAACAGCCGGATTTGTTAGAGGTATTAATCAGACAGTAGGTAACACCGATAAAATTCAGCGTTCTGGTAAGAAGTTTAGGACCACTGATGAAGAATTAGTAATGCAAGATTTGTTAAATTCTTTTAATATCGTCCAGGGTCAAAAGCCCGGCAAACCTGAATATGGTACAACATTGTGGAGTTATATATTTGAACCAAACACAGTAGATGTTAGAAAACAACTTGAGCAAGAAATTGCAAGAGTAGTTCAAATGGATCCTAGAATTATATTAAACAACATACAAACTACCAGTACGGAATCAGGAATATTAATTGAAATGGAATTAGCTATAGCACCCTTTAACAATGCTACTCAGATGGCTGTATTATTTGACCAAGGTTCAAAAACTGCAACATCAGTATAAAAACACGGTTTTTTTGTACGATAAATATGTAAGAGAGATTAAATATGGCCACAAGTTCAAGACAAAGTAGTATTTTTGGTGTCAATGATTGGAAATCAATCTATAAAACATATAGTCAAGCTGATTTTCAAAGCTATGATTATGAGTCCCTACGTAAAACTTTCGTAGATTATCTCCGCGCCTATTATCCAGAAACATTTAATGACTATACTGAGTCAAGCGAATATGTAGCATTATTAGATATTATGGCATTCATGGGCCAAGCCATGAGTTTTCGTGACGATTTAAACACACGTGAAAATTTCATTGATACTGCCGAGCGCCGAGACTCTGTAGTAAAATTAGCTAATTTAGTTGGATACACACCTAAACGTAATATTGCTGGCCAGGGCTTTTTAAAAATAACTAGTGTACAAACAACTGAACAATTAAAAGATATTAATGGTCTTAACCTAAGTGGATTAACTATACTATGGAATGATCCTGCAAATCCAAATTGGCAAGAACAATTTAATACAGTAGTTAATGCAGTATTGATTGATAGTCAACGGGTAGGTAAACCTGGCAATAGCCAAACTTTATTAGATGTAAAAACCGATGAATATTCAATAAGGATTCCACCAGGAGCACTACCAACTAGTAGTTTTGGTGCCACTATTGATGGTGTTAGTATGGTATTCGAATGTGTCAGCATGACTAGTATGAATAGTTCATCACTATATGAAAAATCACCAGCACCAAACGGCACCTTTAACATGTTGTATCGTAACGATAATTTAGGATTTGGTAGCCCTAATACTGGTTTCTTTATGTACTTTAAACAAGGTACATTGGGTACATATTCATTTAATGTACCTGAACAAGTAAGTAATCAAAAGATTGATATCAATATTCAAGGTGTCAATAATACAGATACGTGGTTATATAGCATTGATACTACAACAAATGCATATATTCCATGGACACAAGTGGACAGCATTTACTCGCAACAAACTAAAAACATTAACAAAAAGATTTATAGTGTCACTAGTAGATTTAATGACCAAGTTACATATAATTTTGGCGACGGTGTGTTTGGTGAAATACCGACAGGTAATTTTGTATCATATGTAAGAACAGGTAATGCACTAACGTATACAATTGATCCAACTGAATTCACCGGGATTATAATTAATATTAAGTATATTACTAGAACCGGACGTACAGAAACATTGTCAATGGCATTAGAATTGCAGTTACCAGTTACTACTGCACAACAACGTGAAACATTACAAAATATCAAAACACGTGCACCGCAAAGATTCTATACACAAAACCGTATGGTTAACGGAGAAGATTATAATAACTTCCCATTCACATTGTATAGTTCAATCATCAAGAGCAAGGCACTTAACCGCGTTAGCGTTGGTGTAAGTCGTAACTTTGACTTACAAGACCCAAGCGCAAAGTATAGTTCAACAAATGATTTTGCTGATGACGGTGGCGTGTTTGTTGATGATAGTTTGGGTTTTATAACCTTCTATCCGTCTAGCACCAGTGAAATTGTAAATTTCCTTACAGAAACATTGAGTACAGTTTTGAATAGTAGTAGAGTGTTGCAATACTATGTAGAATACTTTCCATGGATATTTCAACCACTTACCTATAGTCCATTGTACACATATATGTGGCATCAAACTAGTTTCAATTCAGAAGAAACAACTGGATATTTTTATAATGCAGCAGGTCCTGTACAAGTAGGTATATATAGCGGTGGAAATACATCCTATATTACTGAAGGTGCATTATTAAAATTTGTTGCACCAAGTGGTTATTTCTTTGATAGCACTAATCAATTGGTATCAGGAATTCCTGGCCCAAGCGATATTACGTATATTTGGGTAAGTGTAGGAAGTGTGACCGGTGACGGAAGTAATAATGGATTGGGTAACTTAAGTAATGGTATTGGCCCGGTTGCATTAACAAGCACAGTACCATATGGATGTGTATTGGCTACCATTGTTCCTAGTTTTACTAATCTGATTCCTAACTCTGTAGTACAAGAATGTATCGCATTAATAAACTTAAATCAAAATTTCTCATTGGTGTTCAACAATACATTACTTGCTAATCAAAATCGATGGAGTGTAGGTGATTACAATGATACTAGCTCATTTGTTAGATTTCAAAGTTTAGGTGGTTCTAGTTATACTGTAACATATCGCTGTCTTGCATATTATTTTGCTAGTGTAAAGCAAGTTAGATTTAATTATGACAGAGAAAAAGTTATATATGATCCACTAAGTGGTAAAATTATGCAAGATTATGTTAGTATAATGAAAAGCAATAGCCAACCATTTAGTAATTGGCCGTTAGCTAAAGACAAAAAATTATATGTAGTTGGTCAACCAGTTGAGTCAGACGGTTATGTTGATGATTATGCCGTTGAAATATCTACTATAAATGCTAACTTGCCGGGAACATTAAGCAATCCTGATTTCTTTAGTGAAGTGACTGGTTATAGTACTGGTACAACAAATATTCAATTCTTTGTATTCTTCCAAACAATCACTGATGCTAATATGTTGACTAGAAAAGTAATAATACCTAGCAGTGAAATAATTTATAATTATGGCACTATCTCTGATGTTAATGTAGTAAAATACGAATATCCATTAGGTACTATCTTCTATGCAGTATTTGAAAATAATTTTTATCAAAGTGTAACTGACCCAACTACTAGTGCCAATATATACAATTTAACAATATTGTCTACGTATAGCGCAATGACAGGTCGTCAGGGCCTATACTTCCAATATAAACACATAAGTGATAATACTACACGTATTAATCCCGCCAGCACAAACATTATTGATTTGTATCTAGTTACTCAAAGTTATTATACTCAATATCAAAATTGGGTCAAAGATACTACTGGTACTGTTATAGAACCAACTGCACCTAATATTAATGAATTAACACAATTGTATAGTGATTTGAATAATTATAAGATGCTAACAGATAGCGTAATTATGAATAGTGTTAAATTTAAACCATTATTTGGTATTAAAGCAGAACCTAACTTACAAGCTACTATTAAAGTTATTAAAAATCAAGGTACTACAGCCAGTGATAGTGAAATTCGCACAAGTGTATTAGCAGAAATGAATAATTATTTTAGTATTGACAATTGGGACTTTGGAGATGTCTTCTACTTCAGTGAATTGGCAGCATACTTACATAATGTATTAGGTGATTATATCAATTCAGTTATATTAGTACCTAATGATCCTAATTTAGTATTTGGAGATTTATACGAGATACGTTCAGCACCATATGAAATATTTGTAAACTGTGCTCAGGCTACTGATATATCAATCATTTCATCACTAACACCGGCGCAGTTACAAACTAGTGCATATACGAGTTCAATTTAACAGGCATAGATAATGGCAACAAGAATAAGAACCATTGATTTCTTACCAGAAATATTTCAAACAAACACCAATGACCAGTTTTTAGCTGCAACATTGGATCAATTAGTTCAACCGCCGGACTTCAGAAAAGTACAAGGATACATTGGTAGTAAGTTTGGATATGGAGTAAAGTCAACGGATCAGTACGTACAAGAACCCACCCTTGATAAAACCAATTATCAATTAGATCCAACTGTTGTAATAACAGATTCTGTTACAGGAAAAGTAAAAGACGCAATCACTTATCCAGGCATCATTGATGCACTTAGATTAGAAAGCGGATTGCAACCTAATCATAATAGTTTGTTTAAGAATGAGTTTTATAGTTGGGATAGTTTTGTTGATTTAGATAAACTAATTAATTTTGGTCAATACTATTGGATTCCAGAAGGTCCTGAAAGTGTTGATATTACAACCGAAACAGTATTAGAAGTTGCAACTATTAAAGTTATTTCTAATGTCAACACATACCAATTTGAAGTTAACGGAAAATTATTACCTACAAAAAATCCAACGTTGACATTAGTTCGCGGTGGTACTTATACATTTATAGTTGATGATACAAGTAAATTTTGGATTCAGTCATTACCTGGCATGGACGGTGTAGATCCAAATAAAACTAATTTTAGTACTAGAGATATTAGTGGTATTGAATTTAACGGTTTAAGTTCAGGAAGATTTGTATATAATGTGCCTGAAAGTGACGCACAAGATAGTTATAAGTTTCCTGGTTTAATACCTGTAGATTTAGTATCTACATTGAGTTTTGATAAAGTTAACGGTGTAGCACTAAGTGAAATTAAAAACATTGACGGAGTAGTTGATATTAATGGTAAAACATTAATATTCTACGGAGAAGATCCTAACAATAGAGTTGCTATTGGTGAATTTTTTGATAGTAATGGATTTGATGATTCTAATTCTCCTACACCGGGTTATGATGGTTATGAAAATGAACCCGTAACAGGTACTGTATTTAAAATCACATTAGTAGGTGATGACGCTTATCCAGTTGTTAAACTAATCCCTAGTAGTGTCATTGCAGATAATAATAATATTGTAATTGGTAGTGGTGTAGAATATATAGGTAGAAGTTTTGTTAAAAATAGTTATGGTGAAATATTATTGATTCCGCCTAATACCGCAACACTTAGTACTCTATACTACCAGGACGAAGCTAGCCCGAATAAATTTGGTAAGATTAAACTTATAGATAATGCTGTTGATGCAGTAATTGATATATTTGATATAATAGGTCAAAAGTCATACACCAGTCCTAATGGCATTAAATTCTCAAACGGACTAAGAGTTAAGTTTACAGGAAATATTTTTCCAACTAATTATTTAAATGATTCATATTATGTAGAGGGCGTAGGTACTAGTATACAACTTATACCTAGTAGTGAGTTAATTGTTCCAGAATTATATAGTCAAGCATTTGGGGCTCCCTTTGACGATCCTGCAAGTGCATTTGACCAAATTGGATTTAGTGATGTAATTAATTTACCTTATACTCCTGATTATATTACTATCAATCGTAGTAGCCTTGACAGAAATGGTTGGACTAGGGGTAATCGTTGGTTCCATGTAGATGTATTAAAAACAATCGTAGATAATAACCTGCTAAGTCCTATTGCTAATAAAGCATTGACCGCTGGTTCTAGTAGAGCAAAAAGACCTATTATTGAATTCTATCCAAATTTAAAATTATTATATCACGGTAACTTTGGTAAAGCCCCAGTTGATTATATTGATACTACAACCATTGATGCGTTAGCTACTATAACAGGCGGAGGCTTTGATGATTATTTACCGGACGGTGAAGATTCAGCATTGTTTGATGGATGTAGAATTATATTTGCTAATGATGCTGATATAGAAGTAAGAAATAAAATTTTTGTAACAACTATTGCAACAGTTAATAATGCTAGAGTTGTTACATTAACTAAAGCCAGTGACGGCGACATTTTGTTTGATGACCAAATAGTAATAGTTAACGGAGTAACTAATAAGGGCTATAATTACAAGTACGACGGGTATGGTTGGATAGTTAGTCAAACTAAAACCACGGTAAATCAAGCACCATTATTTGATTTGTTTGATAGTAACGGTATAAGTTTTAGTGATGGTAATTATTATCCAGGAACAGATTTTAATGGATGTACCTTATTCCAGTATAGTGTTGGATCAGGAGTTAAAGATCCTGTATTAGGTTTGCCTATTCAATATAGTGGTGTAGGAAATTTAAACGATATTAACTTTGAAGCTACTTTGAATAGCAAAACATTTAATTTTGTATATAATGGTCAAAGTATTAACCAACCGGTAAACTACGGCTATGCATATCAATACGTAGATAAAACACATTATATTAGAAAAATAGGATGGGAGACTGCGGCTGATACGAGTTTTCAATATCAAATCTTCAATTTTACATTCTATAATAATAACACAAACAATACATTTGTATTAGATGTTCCAATTAAAGATAGCTTCTCTACTGCTTGGCCTACAAGCGTAGTTTATGTAAACAATGCTAGGATTTCTGAATATACTACCGCTATAGTAGGTGATGAAACACATGTGACTATTACAAAAACTTTAACTCCTGGTGACTCGGTAACAGTTAAAGTATATAGCGATAGCGTAAGTAATATTGGATACTATGAGGTACCAAGTAACTTACAACAAAATCCATTCAATTATCAAACCACTACAATTAATGCAGGTGACATAAGAGGCCACTATAAGAGCATTTGTAATAATATACCTAACTTAGCCGGCGAAAGTTTTGGTGCAAATAATTATAGAGATTTAGGTAATCCAGTACCATACGGTACTAGAATTATTCAAAATAGCGCATCTATTGTAACATCAGCAGCATTTATTCGTAGACAAGACACAAACTTTTTTAATAGCCTTGGTTATAATGCAACCGAGTATGTAAAGTTTAAATCATTATTAGTTAACACAGTAAACTCACAAGACTATACACCTTACGATAGTGCTAGTAATATGCTAGATGATGTATTAGACATTATATCTAGTTCAAAAACTCAATCAACCCCATTCTTTTGGGGAGACATGTTACCGTGTAAAACTCCTACTGTCGTAAACAGTTATACGTTTGCAATTGGTATTAGTAATACAGTTTATCCGTTATCAAAAGTATACAACTTTACTATTGCAAATTATGAATCGGTATTAATTTATGTTAGTAAAATGGTTAACGGAATAATGCGATATTCACAATTATTAAAGGATGTTGATTATTTTGTTAACGAATCTCAACCATATCTAATAATTTCGACTCAGTTACAAGACGGAGATGTTGTAACAGTTAAAGAATATAGTCAAACATATGGTAGTTATATTCCTAACACTCCTACCAAATTAGGACTATATCCTAAATTTATTCCTGAAATTATCTTAGACCAAACTTATTTGAGACCTACATATTTTATTAAGGGACATGATGGTAGTCTAACAAAATTATATGATGGTTTTGATGATTATGGTAATCTAATTGATTTTAGGGATAAGGTATTATTTGAGTTTGAATGCAGAATCTATAATAACATTAAAGTTGATGCTAAAATCCCATTAACATATGCAGATGTGTTCCCGGGCCAATTTAGAACTACAGATTATACGTATGACCAAGTTATGCAATTATATACTACCAGTTTCTTAAACTGGATAGGATTGAATCGTGTAGATATTGCAGTACAGTACTATGATACTTCAAATGAGTATACATGGAATTATAATAAAGCAAAAAATAAAGTAGATAACACAGCTTTCAAACAAGGTAACTGGAGAGGTATCTATTTATGGTTCTATGATACTGCATCACCTCATGCCACTCCCTGGGAGATGTTAGGCTTACCAGTTAAACCAATATGGTGGGACGACCGTTATGGTCTAGGCCCATACACAAGTGATAATTTATTATTGTGGACTGATTTAAGTAACGGCTACATATACAATAATGGTAATCCATATGTTGATGATAGATATGCTCGCCCTAAATTATTAGACGTACTACCGGTCAATAGCAAAGGTGAACTAATAAGCCCGTTTGAATCTGTGGTTCGTAACTATAGCAAAATGACATTCAATAATGAATGGGCAATCGGTGATGTGGGTCCAGCAGAGTATAGCTATCTAAAAAGTTCAACATGGCCATTTGATTTAATGCGAATATTTGCATTAGCAAAGCCAGCACAATTCTTTACATTAGGTTTAGATTTAGATGTTTACAAATATAACTACGAATTCCGTCAATACTTAGTTTACGATAGATTTAGAAGTACGGGTGTACAACCTAAACTATACGGACATGATGATAGAAGCGTCAAACACAGTTATACGAACTGGATTATTGATTATCTATACCAATATGGTTTAGCAGGTACTACTATTATTGAAGATTTACTTGCATATGTAGATGTTAGATTGTCGTATAGAATTAGTGGATATACCGATAAAGACAAAATAAACTTCTATATAGAAAAAGGATCACCGAACAGTTCTAATACTTCATTGGTTGTACCTGATGACAGCTACACCATTTTACATTATCAAAATGAACCAAATGATAGTATCATTTATAGTTCTGTTATTATACAAAAAACTGAATATGGTTATAGAGTATATGGAAATAGTCAAAACCAAACATACTTTATTTCAAGTGTACCTAATCCAAAAACAAAACAAAAATTAATAAAAGTTATTGATTTACTAGTTTATGTAGATACTGATTTTTCAACCCAACTACAGTATGTAACGTATGGACATCAATTTAAAACTATAACAGAGTTAGCTAATTTCTTAGCAGGTTATGGTAACTACTTAGAGTCCCGCGGTGTAGTGTTTGATGATGTAGAAAATAACACAGTACTTGACTGGAATCAAATGATAGCAGAAATGCTATATTGGGTTCGTACTGGTTGGGAAACAGGAAGTGTTATTAATTTGAATCCATGTTCAAATTATTTTCACGTAGAAAAAGAAGTTGGAATTCTGCAACCATTTACATTGTATCAACAAAACTTTGTATTGAATCAGAATTTAGTACCTATAAAACTAAATGATTTGGCTATCTACAGAAAAAATACCACGTTTCAAATGAAGGTACTTACTAACGGGGATACAATTAGTTATCTACGTGCAGATACTAGTATTTCAGAACACATAGTTATTTTTGATAACCAGACAGTATTCAATGATATTCTCTATAATCTAATTACTGGATTGCGTCAGCAAAGATTGTATATCAGAGGAAATAAAACTAATCAATGGGATGGCACATTATATGCACCTGGCTTTATTCAAAATCAAAATAATGTAGTCAATTGGAAAGAAAATACTAAGTATACCAAAGGTACAATTGTATTGTACAAACGCAAATATTGGATGGCTAATAAGTTAGTAATAGTCCCAAGTAATGTTTTTGATTATAACGATTGGATATTGACTAGTTACGATAAAATTAGTACCGGTATATTAGCTAACCCTAGCACACGTGCAAGCGAAGCAGAGTATTACTATGATACACATAGAAGCAACATTCAAAATGACGGAGACATATTAGGATTCTCGTTGATTGGTTACAGACCACGTAGTTACCTTAGCAGCGCAGATTTGGATGATGTATCTCAGGTAAACATATACAAAAATATGATAGCAGAAAAAGGAACATTAGATGTTGTCAACATGTTCCAAGGCGCTACTATACAAAACAATAATCTAGCATACGATGTAAAAGAAAATTGGTCTATTAAGACTGCCGAATATGGAGGCATACTAAACCACAACTTTATAGAATTTACCTTAGACGAACACCTACTAACTGGTAACCCGGCTATTGTTAGTATAACAAGAGGCAATCATGTAGACATATCACAACAACAAGTGCCGCTTTATACTATAAAGAATTATGGCAGATTAATAGCGAATTCAAACATATTACCTACTGTTACTGATAGTAGCATAACTAAGTTACCTAGTGCAGGCTATGCTAATTTAGATGACGTTAGATTATATTCATACACAGTTGAACGTATATCTGACAGTGTAATCAATTATGTTTATAAAAATGATTATATTTGGATAGCAGATAAACTAAATGATTGGAATATTTACACTCCAGTTGGCTTGGCTAATCGTCTTGTGTCACTGGTCAACAATTTAAATGATACTTGTATTTTAGTATTTTTGTTACCACATGGCTTAGTTACAAACGATGTTATAGCAATTGTTAACAGTGATCCTATTACTAACACTATTGTAAATGGATTTTATATTGTACAGCAAGTTGTAAGTAATACAGCAGTATCAATTAATCTTTCATTACAATCTAATGTAACAACTATAACATTTACCAAGCAGTCATTGTTATATAAGTTCCAGTCATTAAGAATTAGCTCACCAACTAAAATAAACACATTGCCATTGATTAATTTCGAATATGACAGTGCAAAAGTTTGGATAGACCAAGCATCAATAAACAATTGGGCAGTTTATCAAAAGACTAATAATTATAAAGATATTGGTTTCGATATATTTGATATTAATAACGGTTCATTGGGTGCAGCAGTAGCATATATGCCACCTTTAGGTTACTATATAAGTGATCCAGGCAAAGGTAAAGTTTACAAATACATTCGCAGTGGTCAGGGTGATTTGAAAACTGATACAATAACTCATGGCGTAGGTTACGGAACTGCTATGGCTCGCAATAGCGAGTTTATGATTATTAGTGAACCAAGTGACACAGTAAGTAAATTACACATTTATAGAATTGTTGCACTACCTGAGGTTGAAGCATTAGTTGCTGAACAAGTATTAACAGTTAGTGGAACCTATGTTGGTACTAGTATGGCGTTCAGTGGTGATAGTAACTATCTGTTTGTTGGTGCACCTAAAATCAATAGTGTGTTCTATTTCCAGAAACAAGTTGATTATACATTATTGCCAGCCGCAGTTACTAACAGTTCTCTATTAGCTATAAGTAGTGTAACCGCAAATACCCCTACAGCAGGTACAATGACTTTCCGATTTGCTGGTACTAGTTTTGCACTTACTAGTAAGGTAAATGTTGGTACTACTGTAACATTATCAGGATTTACTCCTGCAGTAACTAGCACCGGCGTAAAAATTAACAAAAATCATGTTGTTACTGGTATTACTACTAAGCCAGGTTTTGCAAATCAAGTAATTTCAATTGAAGTTACTATAGCAGGTACATGGACTAAAGGTGAAAATGGTACATATGGAACAATGACATATGACCCTCAACCAGAAGTAGGACAATTGATAGCTACTACTAATCCATTGGATAAATTCTTTGTTGTTAAAGGAAACGCAGTTAACGCTATCCCTGCAGGTAAACGAATTACATTCTTGCAATATAGACAACTTGAAACAAGCACCGGTCTAAGTGTATTGCAGGGATTTGGATACGATAATAATTCAATCAATATACAAATATCTGTAACAAATGGTAGTTCTATCACAACCAGTACATCATCTACTGTTAGCACTGCTATGATAGGTAGTGCAATTAGAATTAGTGGTAATAATTACACTATATCTAATGTAACCGGAACTACTACAAAAACCATAACATTAAACACTAATTATACAGGACAAACTGGTTCGGGTGAAGCATCTGTAACCTGGTCTACCAACGCAGCAAAGGCTGCTACTATAGATTCAGCTAATGGAATCTTTGGTACAGACCGTAGAAAATATTATGTCGTGATTACCGGTGATATAAGTGAATCGGGAACCCACTTTGCGTTAGATCCCTCTGTTGATAATAAAGATTATGTAACTACTAAGAATGTTAATGCTTTTTATAGTAGTGGTAGTAATACCACAAAGGTATACATTAATGAATTTTTTGCAGCCGTCATGTATGCACAATTATTCATAGCTTTGGATCAGTACGCACAAACGTCATTTACTGGACTTTCAGCTAAAGTATTCACATACACCAATATGTTACCTACGTATTTGACAGTATTGACTGGTGAATATGATGCAACTACTGACACGACTAAAATTCATACTGTAGAGCGTATTGGTTATAGCATTAGCATTACACGTATACCTTCATTAGATGGTAATACTCCTAATCCAGAAAAGTACGTATATGACACGTATATCAATACAGTAAACAATCAATTTAATTTCATTGGTTCTTTCAATATGTTAAGTTACGATGCGTTTAACTTAGGTAAGAACCCCGGTGATTTAAGTGATCCTGACGATCCAACAAGCAATTCAGTAATACATCAGAGTGATGACAACTTTGGTGCAACTATTGCTGTAAACCATGATGCAAGTAAAATATTCATTGGTTCGCCTACTTATCATGTAAGACTAAGCCCAGATGTACAAGTTCCACCTGTACCGGACGTTGGTGTTGTTTGGGTATTCGATAGATTAATAGAAACATTCCAAGTTCAATATACCCCTCAAGAATTTGAAGATTTTGCAGTTGTATTGCCGTGGAACTTTGCTCCAACTACTATTGTAACACTAAACGGTGTGCCATTATCAAGTAAACAATATGCAATTGTAGGTGGCATTGCTATACAACTTGCAGTTAGAGTTAAAGCCGGTGACCTTGTTACTGTAAGCAGTCCTAACCTAGTGTTGATGCAAGTAATGTCAAGTTATGAAGATATTAACGGTGTTATACCTAGTCAGCGTTTTGGTACTAGTATTGCAACGAACACAACCGGTAGTGAAGTATTGATTGGTACTCCATACGACCACACTGTTCCTGGACAAGAGGGAGCAGTATACCGCTTTACTAATGAAGGCAAGCGTTATGGATATATGATTGCATTGATAGGAGCAAACATAGCGCATATCAATAGTGATGTTACTTACTTGTTTATCAATGGATACTCAGTATACTTAGATATATCAGTTGACCGTGATGCATATTACATTGCGGATCAGATTAATAATACTCAAGTACCAAATGTATTTGCTTATGTAACCGAAGATGGTAGATTAGTAATACGTTTATTAAACGTTGAATTGGGTTCTGACAATAACAAACTTAACGTGACCGCATTTAATGGTAACTATTTCTATGAATTAGGAATGGCACCTTATACTAAAACTCAAATAATCAGAGAACCTCATCCGCAGCATAATAGTATGTTTGGATATAGAGTTGCGTTTAATGAGCAAAACAGTTTTGTAGTTACTGCACCGAAATCAAATCGCTATGCAGGCACATTCTTTGACAAATTTAGTGATGATATACATTATAATACTGTGTTTGATTTGAATCTTACTACGTTTGAAGATGTATTCTATAACGCAGGCGCCGCATATATGTTTGATTATATCAAACCATATAATGAAAGTTTTGCAAACTCAGGTCAGTATGTTTACGCACAACCAGTCAATGATAATACACTAGTATATGGTGCTGAGCCTTTATATGGTAATAGTGTATCATTCAATGATAATATCGTAATGATCGGTAGTCCTGGTTTCAGAGAAGGAACAATTGGTGGAAGAGTTAATGTATTTGAAAATACTTCTGGAAATCAAAACTGGAGCATACACAGAACTTCAACAAACGTTGTAGATGTAAATCAAATACAAAAGGTTCAATTATATAACAACATTACAGATGCAAATCTAGTTAGCTTAGATTATATTGATCCGTTACGTGGTAAGTTATTGGGTGCAGTAAGACAGAATTTAGATTTTATTGGCATCACTGATCCAGCAGGATACAATACTACTAATTCAATGACTAACTCAATGTTATGGAGCATCAAGCAAGTAGGTAAAACTTGGTTCAATACTAGTACAACTAAGTTTTTAAACTACCATCAAAATGATTTGGCATACAACGCTAAGTACTGGGGTCAAATATTCCCGGGTAGTGATGTAACTGTATATACTTGGATTGAAAGTAGTGTTACTCCTGTAAATTACACAGGACCAGGCACTCCCTATAATCTAACAAAATATGCAACTGCGTATGGTGTTAATAACAATAACGGTTTAGTGCAGAAATATTTTTATTGGGTAAGAAATACTAATAAGTTACACGGTGACAAAACGTTAACTGATAGCATCCTAGAAAGATATATTACAAGTCCTCAAAATTCAGGAATTGCATACATGTCACCTTTACGTAGTGATACCTTTGCATTATATAATGTACGTGATTATATTAATGGTGTGAATACAAATATGCATCTTGGGTTTAGCACTGGAACAAGCGAGTCAACAATACAAAACCAATTTAGATTGATTCAAAGTAATAGTCCTAGTGACTTCTTACCTGGATTGCCAAACTATGCTTTTGGACAAATTAACCCTGAAGGATTGTATAATAGATTCTTAGAAAGTTTTGCTGGTATAGATGAGACTGGTGCTAGCGTACCTAATTACACATTACCGGACTATATGCAAACTGGTATTGGTGTAAGACCAAGACAGAGTATGTTTATTGATAGATTTGGAGCATTAAAAAATTACTTAGAATACGCCAATGACATACTATCCAAATACCCCATTAATGAGTTTAGTAATCTAACATATTTGTCAGCAACCGGTGCTTATTTTGATGCTAGTATATATTGGTCAAATATATACTGGTGGGCAACCGGTTATGATAATAAGACGAAGACAAAAGTTGAAGTAGGTATGTACTCTGACTTATATAAGTTAGATGCAGTTGAGGGGTTGATAGCCGGCGTAGCTAAAAATGGTCAAGGCAAACGTGAAGTACATTTGTACACAAACGGTGCATGGAAACGTATTGGTTTACAAGATGGTACAATTGAATTCTCAAATAAATTATGGGATTACCAAATTAATAAGATTGGATTTGGAGACAACTTCTTTGATACTGATGTGTTCGATACATTCCCTGCAGTAGAAACTTATTATATTATCCGCGCTTTAAATGAACAAATCTTTACCGGACCGTTACTAGAGCATCGTAACAAGAGTTTGATATTGATGTTTGAATATATTCAAAGCGAGAACGATGATGGAAATAACTATTTACCATGGTTGAATAAAACTAGCTTTGCGGATGTAACATACACCGTACGTGAATTACAACAAGAAGTAAACTATCATGTAGATAACACTACTTTATTGGGTGATTATATCAATGAGGTAAAACCATACCATACTGTTATCAAAGACTTTGATTTAAGATATACTAATACTGATGTAGTGTATTCTAACACCAGTGACTTTGATATACCCCCAGTTTATAATTCTAAAACAGGTAAATTCACAAGCCCGCAAATGAAATTTATCAATCCAAATAATTATAAAAATGAATATAATGTAGGTGATGCTGTATGGAATGATAGTAATTATATCAATTGGTATAATCATTATGGATTAGCATTGAATGGTATTCCTGGATTTGAACTAGGTGTATTAACTTTCTACATGACTCCTACTAGCAATACATTAACGATTGATAATGCTAGAGGAATGCCAGACACAGGTATATTATACATTGAAAATGAAATTGTTGGTTATGCTAGTGTCAATAGAGAAACTGGATTAGTGTCAGGTTTAACTAGAGGTATCAATAACTCATTCGTGTCAGACCATTATCCAGGATTAATAATTACAACAGACTTGCCCGGAGCTGTAGTATTAGATTCTGGTAGAGGCTATATTGACCCGCCTAGGGTAACTGCATATATTGATACAACTAAATATCCAGCACCCACACGTGAAGCAGTATTGCAACCTGTTATGTCTGGTGGAAAAGTTATTGCAATTGATATTTTAGATCCAGGAGAAAATTATTCCGTAACTCCTGAAATTTTATTTACTAGTAGCTATGATGTATCTTTTACACAAACTAATCTTAACTTTATAAATAATACTATTCTTATTCCTAGTACTATACTGGATACCGGTGATCTAATCAAAGCTAAATGTATAGATGGGGTCGGATCTATTAAAGATGGATATTATTATGTGTATGTTATTGCACAACTTGAAGGTCAAGAATTAATTTCAATAACATTACATAAAACATTAAGTGCAAGTTTAATAGGTAGCAATAGGATAAAACTTAATCCAGGTACGGTTAATACAACTATTACCGGTAATGAATATGTGTTTAGTATTACCGCCCGAGCCATTGCAATTACTACTAATTTAAATGTTCGTGGCATACGAAACACACTACGTTTTGATAGAACAAGTTATATACCAAAAGTTGTGCCATGGGAACCTAACAAGTTCTGGGGAAGCCAATACTTCCAGTATGGAATTGAAAATATTAATTCTACTAGTAGCAACGTATCATTGTATTATGGTAAACCGTATCCCGGTTTAACTGGCACTGTAACTAATCCAGGAAATAGCACCGGTACCGGTGCTATATTCACAGTAACTAACGTATTGTTAGGAGGCACGTACAATGCAACAATGACAAACAGTGGAAGTAATTACGGAGTATTTGATAAAATTACTATACCTGGTTCAACTTTATCTGGTATAACCCCTACACACAACTGTTATATAAATGTTAGCACGGTATCTTCATTTTACCGTGATTTATTACAAGATACTACAACTGGTACTGGTACTAATGCTAGATTTAATATTACAGTGAATGGTTATAGTGAAGAATTAACTGGAACACTAACCGTAACTAACGGTAGTATTACTGTGACCGGCACTAATACATTATTTTATACTGAAGTAGCTGCTGGTTCTATTATACATATTAATGGAGTGCAATGTACGGTGGCATCAGTACCGGCTAATGTAAGTAGCGATCCTGATTTCAATGTTAAACTTACATTAACTACTGGATACACCGGAGCTTCGGGTACGTATACTGCTAGAGTTGCAGTATCAGAATATGTAGCAGAAATAGATAGTGTATTCTATCCTGGTTCAGGTTATGCTCAAGGTGATACTATAAAAATTACTGGTGATAGATTGAATGGCACTAGCCCTGCAAATGACCTAACTATCAACGTCAGTAGGGTTGATGGTAACGGTAAAATTTTACTTGCGGCAGCTGCAACTGGATTGGGCTTGGGCACTGCGGTCATGAAGGGTTCTATTAAAACATTTACTGTAAGTGGTATAGCATTAGATAGTAACTTTGCTAGTTTGCAAGGTGCTGTTATGCCTATATTATCAGTTAATAATGACCATGGTGTGACACAAGATATATCTGGGAATGTAATTGTTAGATTAGACTATTTCCCTAGTTCGCTAGAACCAGGTCAGATTCAAGGTGCAAAAACATATTTCTATCACAATTCAGCACCTTATCTATATACTGATACAGATGGTACACGTATAGAAATAAATAGACCTAAGTTTAATCCATATGATGTAACTCTTGGATACTTCATTAAAATTATCAACGGTGGTTCAACATATCATGTGAACCAAGAAGTAATTGTGCCAGGTGCATTATTAGGTGGAACAACCGGATTAAATGATGTAATTATTACTGTACAACAAATAAGCGATCCAGTATCTAACCTTACATATGGATTTATTGGTGGCATTGCTGAGGCAACAGTAACTGGAATAAGTGCTAAAGTATTCGATATCTATTACGTTCATCCTATTAGTTTGTCAGAAGTACAAGTGTTTTCTGATCCTGGAATGATGAGACCAGTTAAGTATAATGATTTTAATTACAAACATAATATTGATTTTGTTGACTATACCCCGGAGACCGCCGGCACTGAAGTAGACTACTTAGTAGAATATCAAACTCATGGTTTAACCAACATATCTGATTTTGCATACATACCAGAACCGTTTACGCTTGGCTTAAGCTATAAGTATGATTTTAGTTCTATTGTAACATACGCTAATAGAATTTGGCGTTGCATCGATAGTAATAACGATACGTTTTTTGATCCTTATAAGTGGGTAGAATTGAGCAGTGATGACCGATCAATTAATGCATTAGACAGAATTGTTGCATATTATACACCGGCAATTAATATGCCAGCTAAAGATTTGCAACAGTTGGTCAGAGGTATTAGTTATCCGGGTAATGTTTATTACGGTAACAGTTTTAGCCCAGAAGATATTATTCCAATTGATGTAACCTTGAAGGGTCAAGAATTATATCCTAGAACATTGAACATTAAAGTTATTATTAATAACACGATATTATTAACCGGGGCACTATCTTTAGTAAATGGCAGTTCCGATGTAACAGGTATAGGTACATTATTTAATGCTGAGTTGTCATATGATGCTAGTATATACATTGATGAAGTTGAGTATGTTGTTGTTGATGTTAGAAACAATTATAGTATTACGTTAGCAAGTCCTTATATTGGTGATAATATAATAACTAGTGCATACAAGTACCAATATGTAGCGATTGGTGAAAGTGATACAAATTCATTATTCTTGACCAGTGTAGATGGAATATCATGGAATAGTCATATTTTATCAGAAAATTCATTGAATGTAACTGATATCATTTATGCTGATGAGAAATATCTAGTATCCACAAGGTCTACCAACAATCCAATGTTAATTAGTTACAACGGAACTACGTGGGCGGGTCAAGGTGAAGCAACATTATTTGATAGCAATATAGGTTATGATAACGATAATTTTGACAGTAGTCCTCAATCATATCCGGCTGATAATGTAAACAAAGTAATTTACGGTAGTGATAATTTCTATTACGGAGTAGGCTCCTTCGTTACACGTAGTGTTGACGGAATTGTTTGGTATAAACAATATGATTTTGGTACTAAAACTTTAAACACTATCTATGATATAGCTGAAGTGAATACTGCAGCCTTTAAGGGTTTTATTGCAGTTGGTTCCGGCAATCAAATATTATCCGGAGCGGACACCGCAGCACCTACTGTCACTAAAGCTAGTGTAATTATTAATAGCCTTGATGGAAGAGTGTGGACACTACAAACTCCATATCTAACTCCATCAGCGTTAAACTTAGTAATTAGTAATAGCGATGTTGTTGTAGTTGGTGGGTCAAATGGCAAATTATGGTATAGTGTTAACGGGTACAATTGGTTGTCATGTATAATTGCTGGTTCGCCTATTACATATACATTAAATTCAGGAGTATATCAAAATAGTAGATTCATTGTTGTGGGAGAACACGGAACAATACTTACTAGTACAGATGGTATAAATTGGACACAACGTACAGATAATTCATTGACTGTAGATAATTTATCTAATGTGATGTATGACGGACTATATTATTACATTGTTGGTAATAATGCAACTATTATTAGAAGTTCAAATACTATCAATTGGGTAAATGTTAGTTTGTTAAATCCTGCTGAACCGGATAGTGTTGTTGCTGGTGATGATTTCTTATATGGATATGGTCCTGAAGAACTAGTGCCTGGCTTAATGACAGAATCATTATCAATTAAAGTTGTAACTAGTCCCGGTGCAAGTTGGGATGATACTCCGTTACTACCAGCGTCAGCCTATTATCAAAATACTAGTTTTGGTATGAAGTCTATCACTAGTACAACTAATACTGTTAACTTTGGTAAGCTATTAAAGAATCCAGCACAGGTTAGCGTATTCTTAATCGATAGTGTAACTAAATTAGGTAATAGAATATATACCGGGTACACCGTTAATTGGATTACTAAAGTAGTGACACTAACTAGCAGCTTACCAGCTGGCAAAACATTAATGGTTGAAGCATATGAAGTAGGTAACGGTAAACAAACTGCTAGAGGTAGCACTACATATACTCCATTGCGAGTTGATAGTAATACCGGTTACTCAGAAGTATACATCAACAAACCATTTGCACCGTTAATAATTGCCCCGGTCGTATATCATAATGGAGTACAATTATTATTCCAAACAGACTATGATTTAAGTTTCACCGAAGATATTAATCTATCAAAATTAGTTTTCCATACACTATATGATGAAGATACTGATTATATTACTTGGACAATACTTGATACTAGTATTAGTGACTTTAGAGATTCTGAAGTAACATATAGTATTCCTGAAACACAAACATTTACAGGAAGTACAAGTAAAACCAAACTATTAACTAATAATTTGGGTGGTTCAAATATTGATAATGCTATTGTTGAAAAGAACGGATTACGATTAGTACCTGTTGTTGATTATTCAATAGACTTTGCAACAAGTACTATGACATTAGTATCTAATCCAATAACTTCAGATACAATTTCAGTAACAACCTTCAATGAAACTGATAGACTGTTCTTAGAAACAATGATTTATACTGCTACCGCAAGCCAAACTGTATTTGATTTAGAACAATTTGTAACTGATGTGACTAAGGATAATATTTATTATACCGATGTCAATAAAGCATGGGTTACTATTAATGGAAAAAGAGTAGGATCAAGTAAATTAAGTTATGACAATGCAAATCATTTAACAATTAATGCATCTATTAGTGCCGGCGATATTGTTATGATATCTGTAACAACTGACGGTGATACTCCAAATAGAATGCAATTTAACATAGATGTTGATAGATATGGACAAACAACTGTCTATCGTACCAATGACGGTGATGGTACTTGGTTAACTGAGGACTTTAATTTAGGTGATACAGTTATGCACCTGCATGACGTTACCCCAATCATGGATACAGTAATTCAGGATTCTACTGTTATTTCTGAGGACTCATTAATAATTGCGTATATTGAGTGTGACGCAACTCAAGTAAGACGTTCAACGGTGCGTGATGTGACTACAAGTAGTATTGTTACTAATTATAATTTACAAGTTATACGTGGTAGATCGGCACTAGTATTTGAGAATACTAGTCAAGTAAGTTTAGGAGATCAGTTATCTGTAACCTTAAATATAGGAAATACTATAGAATTGAACGGAGAAAAGATACGCTATACTCAAGTTGACTTTGTGCTTAATACAATCGGTGGACTAACCCGAGGTGTTTTGGGTACAGGACCAGTGCTATATAATCCAAGATATAATGAAGTCTATGGGCTGACTAAAAATCGCACATTAGATTCAAAATATAACTCAGTTATATGGAATTCTAGTAATTATGCAGATAATTTTGGAGATCCTTTACAAATAAGCAACACTAAAGCGGCTACATTTCTGAGATACGGACATTATTAAAAGATAAATAAATTATGAATGAAAATTTAGATAAGGTGGAAACACCAAAAATACAAGCTGAAAGACAAGAATCCCCGGTAGATGACAAGGGCGGATTTGTATTCAGTTCAGCAATAAAGATATCTGATCCTAATACCAAAGAAATATTAGTGCAAATGCGAGGCGATTACTAATGTCAACAGTTAATATTCCAGTAGAAATTCGTGGATTTTTAAAAGTTTATGATCCAAACAATGGCGAAGTCTTTTTTGACGGAACCAATGCTATCCATTATGAAAATATCAGTATTGCAATCGCAGACGCACTAAGTAGCAGAGGTGTCGGTAATATATTCAAATTGGCATTGGGGAACGGTGGTAGTAGTGTAGACCAGACCGGTATTATTACATATTTACCTACAAACACAACTGGTCAAAACGCTAGTTTATATAGCCAAACTTATTCAAAGATTATTGACGATACTAGCATTTTAAACAATAATCCTATTAAGAATAAGATGAGTGTAAATCATTCTACTGGTAAAGTATACACAGACATTGTTGTTCAATGTTTATTAGATTACGGTGAACCAACCGGACAATATGCATTTGATAATGGAACATCAATGGATAGCTCTTTTGTGTTTGATGAAATCGGGCTATTATCAAATTACGGTACAGATGATGCAGGGAATGAATTAACTAAGTTAATAACTCATGTAATTTTTCACCCTGTGCAAAAGAGTTTAAACAGACAAATTCAAGTAGACTATACAATCAGAATACAGAGTCTAACGAACTTGGTGACAATTTAAGATAAATATTCAATCGGAGAAATCTAAAAATGGCAGGATATACAATTATAAGAAGCAATGGTAGCACACTTACTACTATTCAAGACGGTACTATTAATACTGTTAGCAGTTCATTAAGTCTACCCGGTAGAAACTACGCAGGATATGGACAAGCAATTAACACAAACTTTGTGAGAATTACTGAGAATTTTGCCGCAGACGTTCCTCCAGCAAACCCAATCAAAGGTCAGTTATGGTTCAATACTACATTGAATACATTGAATGTTTGTCCTAGCGATAATCAAACTAATGCACTTGCTTGGTTGACATTAACTTCAGTTAATAGCGGTGGTAGTACTACATTAGGTAACGTAACTGTAACAGGCAACGTAACAACAAATAATATTGCAGTTACAAATGCATTCAGTTCTGATATATTAAGTGCTAGATTAGCTACTATTAGCGATACTATCACTGCATGTACTGCAAGTTTTACTAGTGGTACTATTCAAAGTTTAGTCACTCAAACAATTACAACCGGTTCTGCCGGAACATCAGGTACATTAACTGGTACTTGGTCAGTAATAGGTAACGCACAAACTGGTGGAAATGCATTTGCGGTTCAATCAGGAAATATTGCATTCACTGCACAGAGCGTTAATGGTATCAAATGCGACAACTATATGTACGCAAACGGTAACCCATTCAATCCAAGTGGAACTTTCACAAATGCTAATGTATCTAATTATTTGACTGGTACTAACGGAGTATCCCAATTTACTGGAAACATTGCTCCAACTAAAGTTACTACAAGTCACTTAGCAGGTGGCGGTGATATCTCCGGTGTATGGACATTAGCAAGTGGTGCACGTATTCAAGCAACATACGCTGACTTGGCAGAACGCTTTCATGCCGATGCTGAATATGATGTAGGTACAGTTGTTGAGTTAGGCGGTGAGAAGGAAGTTACCGCAGTTGTAGCTGAATTAAGTGATAATGTATTTGGTGTTGTTAGTAAAACTGCTGCATACTTAATGAACGGTCCTGCAGGAACAGATGAGACTCATCCACAAATTGCTCTTGCAGGTCGTGTTACTGTTAAAACAGTTGGCAAGGTTGTTAAAGGTCAACGATTGGTGAGCGCAGGTAATGGTAAAGCACGTGCTGCTCAACCAGGTGAAGCAACTATGTTCAATACTATAGGTCGTGCATTAGAACACAAGACGGTTGAAGCTGAAGAATTGTTATTAGCTGTAGTTGTTATTAAATAAGGATACGTAATGAGTGTACTTGGAAACACAGTAACGGCGGCGGACTATAACTCCATAATTGGATATGATCCCACAACCAATCTAAATACGTTTAACGCAGTTTGGGGAGTTGGAAGTGGTAAATTCGGTTATGGTCAACCCGCATTACCTAATTTAGATAATCCTGCCGTCACTCTAACTGATGATATTATTAGATCCGACAAGTGGGTTAATTTGGTTGATGCAGTTGCTCTGTCCGGACTACACCAAGGAACATCAATAATACAAATTCAAAATACTCCCTTGATGCCTAATCAAGGAGCTTTGATTCAAGCTGAAGTTTATAATAGAACTAAAAATAGTATCGTAGATTTATATGATAAACATTTAAATGCAGCCGCTCAAGGTACAAGTGCAAACTACCCGGCAGTCAATAGTAGCATATGGAGAGATACGGTAACGTTCACTCATACTGTTACTTTTGCAAATGGTGAATCTGCGAGATATTTCTTTAATTGTGGCGGACAATTAGCACTGACATTTTCTTCACCTCCTGGGATAAAAATTAATGCACTAATGGCGGCATTAGGACAAAATGCAGGTACAGTAGTTATTAGTAGCCCTAACATAGAAACTATAAAAATTGCCAATACAAATTACAAGGGTGTTACTAAAATAGGTGGTGCAGCCCCCGCATCGCTAGATCCAAGATATACTACAGAACGTTACGGTGTGCAATCATTCAATGAAATATTAACAACATGTGGATATTATGGAATGAGTTCTAGTTATCAAGATATATTCAAACAAAGTGTAGGTGGCTTTCCTAGTAGTGCTCCAAGATATCATTATTATGACGGGTCGTATATTCTAGTAAGGGCTAAATCTAACGGACCTCAAGGTACGCATGGAGATAACGGCAACATAATTACAGTCTCTACTACTTGGGAACAGATACCAAATGGATTGCAAGTTACCGCTGGTACTACAACTACGTTAACTGTTCGCCCACCATTCTTACGTAACGGTATGACAAAATCTTGGACTGATCCAGTCGTTAGTGTAGCAGTATCAGGTAGTTAAAATTATTAGGGCATAGGTATCATTATTAAATACTTTTAGGAGTATTTATGGATACTAAACAACTAATCAATGATGTAAAGGCACGTTTTAAACACAACAGTGCCAAACAATATCTCAAAGACAAATATCAAGCAAAACTATTAGTCGCACATCAAGGCGGACTTTGGAAAGCCACACCTGAACTACTAGGATTTTTGTCCATTAGTGACAGAACACATGGTGTTGTATTAGACGCATACGAAAATCCTATAGAGGTAGACATTAATCAATTACAAAAAAAGTTAAGAGAAACATATAATACTGTAATGGAAGAATGGCACAAAGAACTTACTGAACTAGAGAAGAATAGATGAGTAAAAAGGGAGTGTTGTTATTTGCGTTTAATATTGAAAATGTCAACTATTATGAAATGGCAGTTTCCTGTGCAAAAAGAGTGAACTATTTTTTAAATCTCCCCGTCACCCTAATAACAAATGAACAATCATTACCTAAAATTCAGCAATACGAGTTTGACAATATAGTCATTGCACCTGAGGATAACACTAACAAAAAGGGTAAAAACATTTGGCTAAACAAAGGTAGATATAGAGCATACGAACTTACCCCGTATGATGAAACTATATTACTTGATACTGATTACTTAGTTAATAGTGACAAATTAAACCATCTATTTGAATTATACGATGACTTCATGTGTGCAAAAGATGTAAGTTTTTTAATGAGCGATCGGGATGAACAAGAAGTGATAAGTCCTTATAGTTTTACAACAATGTGGGCAACCGTTATTATATTTCGTAAATCAAGTAGAGTCAAGCAAATATTTGAATGTTTAGAAATGGTACAAAAGAACTATGAGCATTATGCAAGTCTATATCATTTTGCTTCTGGAATGTTTCGTAATGACTATGCGATTACAATTGCTCTGAGAATCGTTAATGGAAATACTATTAACAAAAAGGATTATATGCCTTGGTCACTAGTTCATTTAGGTAAAGAAATTAAAGCACATAGAGTATCTGATATGCCTTTTAATACTGAGTATGTGTTGATTAACCATGATGAAAAACGAAAATATATAAAAATAAAAGATACTGATTTTCATTGCATGAGTAAAAGCAATTTTATGGAATTAGTAGATGAATAAAGGTTATGTCATATTGGCTCAGAATACTGTATCAACCGACTATGTTGGTTGTGCTGAAGTATTACGTAATAGCATATATAGGGTAATGCCCAACGCAAATGTTACTATTATCACTGATTTACCACACGGAGATCAAGCACCGGACAGCGATTGGAAACTAATCAATGATTGGCAAGTCTATGAAGCAAGTCCATATGAGTATACAATAAAACTAGAAGCAGATATGATTGTTCCATATAATATTGATTATTGGTGGGACATATTATGTGATAGAGATTTAGTAGTCAGCAATACGATACGAAACTATAAAAGCGAAATTTCTGACTGTAAGGCATATCGCAACTTCATTACAAATAATGAACTGCCGGACGTATATAATGCAGTTACATATTTTAAGAAAAGTGAAACAGCAGAAAAATTCTTTAAACTTGTTCGTAATATATTTGAACACTGGGAAGAATACAAAGTTATCTTTAGGTGTAATACCGGCGAACCGGCCACAACTGATTGGGTATATGCTATTGCTTGCCACATTATGGGAACAGAAAATACTACACTACCCATGTTTACTCAATTTTCAATGGTACATATGAAACAACATGTCAATGATTTGATAAGTGATAATTGGACAAATGAATTGGTGTATGAATGTGAGGATCACTTAAGAATCAATACATTCCCGCAATATTATCCATTTCATTATCATATCAAAAACTTTAGTAAAGTTTTAGGTGAATATTATGGTTGAATTCAGGTTATATTATGATGACAATGGCGACTGTATATGTTATACTTGTGAAAACCTTGAGGGGAATTATGTAATCGTTGATAGTGCAACTTTTGCCGAAGGCAGACCGGATGTACGAGTTATTAATAGAGAAGTAGTTAAGCCCAGCAACATTGTTAACGTAGTAAAACTTGTTATCGGGGATGAAGGAGCTACATGTGCAATTGAGGATATCGGTATTATAGTAGATAAAGAATATATAGGTCCTATATTGAAATGGAAAGAAAAGTTATATGAATCAAGACGTTATTGATGTTTCAGATTTAGATTGCATCTATCTAAGTTATGATGAACCACAGAAAGAAGAATTTTGGTTAAAGATTAAGAATATGGTTCCATGGGCAAGACGAGTTGACGGGGTAAAGGGTAGTGATGCCGCACACAAAGCAGCAGCTCAAGCAAGCGATACAGAACGATTTATATTAATTGACGGTGACAACTTACCTGATTTAAAATTCTTTAATCTTGTATTAGATTATACAGATAAAGATCCAGTATTTAAAAAAGCACAATATCGTTGGAGAGCAATAAACGCTATCAACGGATTACGTTATGGTAACGGTGGTATCAGTTCATGGACAAAAGACTATGTAATGAATATGAAAACACATGAGGCTAGTGACGGTAATGATAACACTACGGTTGACTTTTGTTTAGACTATAGCAATAGTATATACTGGAGTATGTACGATTGTTATTCAACTACATATCCTAACTACTCACCGTTTCAAGCATGGAGAGCAGGATTCCGTGAAGGTGTTAAGATGTGTTTACTTGCTGGTAAGAAACCTAGTGTGGAAGATTTTAAACGTAATGTTCCCGGACGTAACTTCAATAACTTAACTATATGGCACAATGTAGGACTAGATGCTGATAACGGTGATTGGGCTATATATGGTGCAAGACTTGGAACTTTTATGACCATGCTATTAGATGATTGGGATGCACAAAATGTTCAATGGTTTGATAATTACCCTGAAATATGGAATGAATACTGTGAAGGTAAAGATCCTAAATACTGTGCAGAAGAAGTAGGTAGTCATTTAGAAAGTAAACTGGGGTTGCCTATTTGTACTTTATCTAAAGAACAAAGCAGATTTTTTAAACGTCACTATAACAATGACAAACACAATTTGGGTCCGTTAACTAGAGAGATGGATGTAATAAGAAAGATTGAGGGATGGTAATGCAAAGAACAGAAGAAGACAAATACGGCGAACATTTAGAGAATACTTATATTGCTATCAATAAAGTAAGTCCTAGTTTTTGTGTAGCTAAGTGGAAACAAGTAACTATGCACTTGCAAAATGGACACACACATAGTTGCCATCATCCTAACACGCATATAGTTCCGTTAGAAGAAATTAGACGCAACCCAACTGCACTTCACAATACAGAGTTTAAAAAGAGTCAACGTAAACTAATGCTTGAGGGTGAACGCCCTAGCGAATGTGATTATTGTTGGCGCGCCGAAGATAGTGGTAATCGTTACAGTGATAGAACATATAAGAGTTCGGATAAAACATGGGCAGTGCCGCATATTGAAGAAATTGCAACCACCCCATGGGATGCTAACATTGACCCTAGTTATGTTGAGATTAGTTTTAGTAATGTATGCAACTTCAAATGCAGTTATTGTAGTCCCAACATCAGTAGTCAATGGATGGAAGAAATTGAACGATATGGGCACTACCCTACATCACAAAAATTCAATAACCTAGAGTGGTTCAAACAGAATCAACAAATGCCTATTCCAAACAATCAAGATAACCCATATGTTGATGCGTTTTGGAAATGGTGGCCCGATATGTATAGCCAACTAAAACAGTTTAGAATAACCGGCGGTGAACCGTTACTAAACAAGAATACATTCAAAGTACTTGACTATATTATTGAGAATCCTAACCCTAATCTAACATTTAGCGTCAACACTAATATGAATGTACCCGATGAATTGTATGACAAGTTCATTGAAAAACTAAAGATTATAGAAGAAGGTAAATTGATACAACGATTGCAAATATTTACATCAGCCGAAGCCTATGGTAAGCAAGCAGAATATATTCGCAATGGTATGAACTATGACCAATGGATCAGCAACATAGAACGTATGTTAGAAGAAGTACCTAGTGCAGTTATTAGTATAATGAGTACCTATAATCTATTAAGTGTACCAACATTCAAAGATTTCTTAGCAGATATGTTAAGAATTAGATTGAAGTATAGACCGCAAGCATACAAATATCATAGAATGCCTATCGGATTAGACATGCCATACTTACGTCATCCTGAACATCAAACATGTTATATCATGCCAGAATACTTGATACATTATGTTGAAGAACAACTTAAGTTTATGGAAGATAACAAAGAAAGTAGAATCCCCGGTGAAGAGTATACGGGTTTCTATGACCATGAAATCTACAAATTACAACGTATCTATAATATTATTACGAGCGAATTTAAAAATGTTGATAGCAATCGTGATAAGCACCGTAAAGATTTTGTCATCTTTGTTGATGAACATGACCGTAGAAGGGGAACAAACTTTTTAGAAACATTTCCCGAACTAACACAAATGTATAATGATTTTAAGGGATTGTAATGAATTTTTTAATCAGGTCATCACATGAAAATTTGATTGATGTTGAAGTCCCTTTTGCACACACAGATTCAGAGGAAGCATTTAAACTTAATCTAAAGAAATATGGTAGTGATTGGTACTACGCTAAGAATCCTATTACCTATAAATTTAACAGATTAGGTTATAGGATGAAACAATTAGAAGATGTTGATTACAATAACTACTATGCTTTTTTTGGGTGTAGTTTTACTGCTGGATTTGGGTTAAGACTAGAAGATACGTATGTATATAAAATAGCAGAACAAGCCGGTGTTGATTACGTTAATGCAAGTATGGGCGGTAGTAGTGTTGATTTTGTATATTACAATTTTGTAAATCTAATGAACAAAGCGCCAAATAAACCAAAAGCAGTAATTATAAATTGGCCTAGTGTGTATCGCACGTTTTATTGGATTGACGAAATACATACTCAATTTATGCTACCAAACTTGATTGATGATGGTCATTGGAAAAGGTCATATCAAGATTTTATCGTAATGGATCATCAAGTTTTTAACAGATTTGATATTATACGAACAACAATACAAGTAATTTGTAAGTTGTCTAATATACCGTTGTTTGAAATGAGTACTTATCAGGATGTTGTTAATGATACATTTGGTAATAAATATCCTGACATTATAAGTGATTTACCAATGTCACAAGGAATATTTGAAAACGTTCAATGTCTACATTTTAATAGAGCAAGAGATATTAGTAGTATTAAAAATGTTGACACCTCACATCCGGGGTTTCTGCATCAAGATTCAATAGTAACTAAATTTTTTGAGGTAATACCTAATGATTGATTTTTTAAAAAAAATATATGACAATATAGTTAGAGAGTATAAGTATCGTAAACGACTTAAAGAAAAACTTAAAGAGTTAAAGAAAAAAGATCCATTTATATATTGATATGTATTACATAGGAATTAGTGCTGGGTTTCACGATGCTAGTATAAGTGTTATTGCCGGCGGCAAAATACTTTTTGCCGGGCATTCAGAACGATATAGTAAAATTAAAAATGATAAAAATCTACATCCAAGATTGGTAGAAGACGCACTATCATATGTAAAGGGTGATTATGAACTTCACTACTACGAAAACCCAACGTTAAAATATCTACGACAACTCCGAGCAGGACAGAATCCAAGATTCAACACATTATTTGCTAAGAATATTATAGGTAAAGATATTCATAATATGCTTTACAATAAAAAGATTCATACTCATAGCCATCATTTAACACATGCGGCAGCCGGATTTCAAACTAGTGGTTTTGTTGATGCAACGATAGTAGTGATTGATGCAATAGGAGAATTTGATACTATCAGTATTTGGGATGCACGATATACATCTAAAGGTCCTAAGTATAAAAAACTATGGAGTCAAAAATATCCTAATAGTATTGGATTGTTTTATAGCGCAATGACTAAGCGTGTAGGATTAAAACCCAACGAAGAAGAATATATCTTAATGGGTATGAGCGCATACGGGGATCCTAAATACTATGCCCAAATGCATCAAGACATGTTGAGTTATAGTGTTGATTTAGAATTCAATGATAATTTACATCTAGGTGTATCTGAAACGTACATGCAAGATGCTGACAAAATGGATATTGCTGCAAGTAGTCAAGTTTTGGCTGAACAACTAATCTATAATGTAATGCAACGTGCAAGAATTCTTGGACATAGTAGAAATCTAGTATATGGCGGCGGTGTAGCATTGAATTGTGTTGCTAATCAACATTTAGGTAAACACTTTGAACATATATGGATTATGCCTAATCCGGGCGATGCAGGTAGTAGTTTAGGCGCAGCCGCACTTGGATTTAACTATAGAGTTAACTGGAATAATGCCTTTCTTGGTTATAATATAGAGGGTAAGTATCCTACTAATAAAGCACTTGATGCACTATTACGCGGAGAAATTATTGGTATTGCTAGTGGTCGTGCAGAATTTGGTCCGAGAGCATTGGGTAATAGAAGTTTATTGGCAGACCCTAGAGGCAATGAAATTAAGGATAGAGTAAATGAAATCAAACGTAGACAAAAGTTCAGACCCTTTGCTCCAGTTATTTTGGAGGAGTATGCTAATAAGTACTTTAGTATGCCTAGCGGTTTCGATAACAGCAGGTATATGCAGTCAGTTGCTAAGTGTAGGTATCCTGACTTATTTCCTGCTATCGTTCATGTTGACGGGACTAGTCGTGTACAAACTGTCCCTGATGATGGAAGCGGAATTAGAGAGCTCCTTGAAAAATGGTATGTGATGACTGAATGCCCTATGTTACTTAATACAAGTTTAAACATACGAGGTGAACCAATGGTCAATGACAAGGGTGATGCTAGACGTTTTGAAAAACTGTATGGTATCAAAGTGTATACATGATAGATATTGAACGTAGATTAGAATTATTTAAACAGGGGTATTGGGAAGTCCCTGATTTTTTAGATACTACCAATTTTGATTTTGATTGGAGACCCGAACCATACGATAGACCATATACACATCAGTTTGGTACACAACATCAAAAGACAGGTGGTCCAAGATTTGTTATACCTGAAAGTGAAGGTATCAAATATCAAAATCATCAAATAGCAAAGAAACTACCTGATAGTAATAGTAGATGCTATAGAAATTTAGTTAGTAACATCAACTTTGATTATAGCTGGCATCCAGATGACACTGAACCACCATTCATATACGTATTTGGTAATCAATGGTATGATAGTACAACAATGCCTACCGTTCAGTATAGAGTTAAAGGTGCCATTGATAAAAAGTATATAGATAACATCAAAGCAACATTATTGCCTGAGATAGAAAAATGGTATATACCTGAGGGTCTAAGTGAAGATTCATTTGACTATAGCTGGAGACCCAGTCCACATGAACCTAATTTGATACATCAGTTTGGAACGCAATGGCAAAAGACAGGTGGACCAAGATACACACCTGATAATGCTGAGATTGTAAAATACAATGATACTCAGATTGCTATACGATTACCTAATTTAAGACGCTGGTCAATACCTGAAAGTATTGACATGGATAGTTTTGACTTTAGTTGGCATCCTGATGATACTGAACCACCCTACATGTATGAGTTTGGTACACAATGGCAAAAGACAGGTGGACCAATATACAGTATGCGTAATGCAACAATTAAGAAGTATTGTGACGCACAGTCCAGTATTCGTATTCCTATGTCTAAGAAGTTTAGAGTTATAGAATCAGTAGTTGATTTTGACTATAGTTGGCACCCGGATGAAACAGAAGAACCATATACATATGTATTTGGTAATGAATACTTTCCTCCTGAAAATATGCCAACCGTCATTTATAGACAACGTGATAGCGTGGGTACAAAGTACATGACTGATGTAGTTGCTAAATTAGATATACCTAAAGTGCGGGTTGAGGATAGTATATTTGATGCAGTGGTAAAACATTTATATTCAAGTAAGTATGTTCATTTTTATGTAGACAAGCCGACAATAGATTACCAAAAGATATTACCAAACATGGAACACAATCCATATTTACATATACTCAATGAGTATGAAGCAGTAGTACCTAGCGATGTTGTGTATAAGTTATATGACAAACTTTCAGACTATTCATATGTATTTCATCATCGATATCCGACTAAAATAGAACCATTAGATATTGTATTTTTTAGCAACGGTGAAAGTTGTGCGGAAGATAATTATAATCATTTATTAGAGATTACAAAAAATTTACCTAATAAAGTACACAGAGTTGATAGAGTAAATGGTCGTGTTAAAAGCCAACATGCCGCGGCAAACATATCAACAACGCCGTGGTACTTTCTAGTTAATGCTAAGTTAAGAGTAAGAGATGACTTTGACTTTAATTGGCAACCAAACAGAATGAAAAGTAGCCGTCACTATATCTTTACTTGTACCAACCCTGTTAATAGTTTAGAATACGGACATCAAGCAATAGTAGTGAATAATCGTAAACTTACATTGAATACAGAGGTCAACGGCTTAGACTTTACTATGGATAGCCCAACTGAAATTGTAGATATTAATTCCGGTATCAGTACATATAATTCTAGCGAATATGATACTTGGAGAACTGCATTCAGAGAAATGATTAAGTTATGTGCTAATACTGACCAAGAATCAATTGATAGGGGTTCTGCTTGGTTAAACAAAGGTAATGGGAATTTTGGAGAATACAGTAAAATGGGTGCAAGAGATGCAGTCAATTACTATCAACATGTTGACGGGAACATGGAAAAACTCATGTTAAGTTATGATTGGGAATGGTTAACCCAATATTATCACAGTAAGTAAAGCCGATAAATACTAATAGGAACTATTTTGGTCCTATTGGGGTTTATGATATATCTATTAACTGACGCTACTACAAAAAATAAAACAATCATTGTCAAGGACATGAGATACCTTCCTTTTGATGACCAGTATAATATATCTCATGAAAACGGTAAGCATTTTTTTATGGTAAATGATAGTACTTTTGCAGACATAGTAACGATACCTAACGATGTATCGGGCACTGATGATGAAGTTCGCATCATTGTGCAACATTTTTTTAAAAACTCTATGGTTAAAAAATTTGATAGTTTGGATTTTTTCTCTGCATATCTTATATACATAATGAATAATTAATATGAGTTATACACCAAATAAACCAATAAGCATGGCAAATCTTAATACTGCCTTAAATTACGGCTATAATTCACGTATTAGTTTGAATGACAGTATGGTTAGGAGATTACAAGTGGCTACTAGTGGAATTGCATGCGGTACGCCCAGCCCCGGTAGTAGTTATATGTCAATGGATAGTCTTAGAAATAAACCAGGTCCTGATCCATATGGAACTTATTCATCTCAGTATTGTACTAGTGGATACACGTTAAACATTGTAAATAGTAATGGTAACTATGGTACATATGTAGGCTCATCTACACCTAATAGTACTACGTGTGGATATGTTGCAACTGTCCCCGGTAATCTAGTTTTTACTGCAACTGGTAGCTATACACTTCCTGATTGGGCCGGTACATCTATAAACATAATAGCATGTGGCGGAGGTGGTGGCGGAGGTGGTGGGTCTGGGCGTACTAGTTGGAGTGGTTACTTTACTGGAGGTGGAGGTGGAGGTGGAGGTGCTATTTCAGTAGCATATAATGTACCTATTACTAGAGGACAAGGTATTAGTTGGCAGATAGGCACCGGTGGTGCTGGTGGAGGCCCTTGTGACGGGCAATACGGCGGGGGTAGTGGGGGAGCCGGCGGCGGAACTACTACTGTTTGGGTTGGTCCAAACCAAAAATGTCAAGCTACTGGTGGATGGGGGGGCGGCCGCGCCCCGGCTACTAATTCATACGCTAGTGCAGGTTATGCAAGTATAGGTAGTAGTTTTATGACACCTGGCCAAGGCCAACCTCCACCAACAGGTACTACTGGTGGAGGCGCCGGCGCCTATGGAATAGTAGCCGGACCTAATTACGCATCTCCTCTTGGTAACGGTTTTTATAATTGGAATGTTAATTATGGTGCCTATGGTAATGGTCCGTCATGTACGCAAAATTCAGGAGTAACTCCCACTGCGGGAACTGGTTTTGGCGCCGGCGGAAGTGGTGGAGGATGTAATCAATCTGACGTATATAGGGGTTCAAATAACATTCTAACTGGTGCAGCTGGCACCGGTGGCATCGTTTTCATATGGTGGGGGTATTAAATGATATATTTGGTGAAACATTTATCAAAGACATACGATATTGTTGTAAATGATATCAATCAGTTACCTACAGATTCAACATATAATGTTTTAGATTCTACATATTATATTGATGATGATATATTTGCAAATATAATTTATATGCCAACTGAACCAACACAAGGTTCGTCTAAACCAGCAGATAAAAATATGTCAATAATCATTGACCATTTATACTATGAAAACCGCGAAGAAATACTACAACAGAACAAACATAAATTCATAATTGCAGTAATACGATTCAACACTGATAATAATAAAGAAATATTATACACTAACTCTTATTTCAATTTACTGGAGAGTGCAGATGAATACAACAAATTACCAATGAATAATCCAATGCATCATTATGAAATTTTTAACTATAAAACTGAAAAATTTGAAGTCTTCATTACCAAAGATAGTGCTATAGAAAAATTGTTAGAATACATTGATAAGTTTATTATTGAATGTAAATCACATATAGTGAAAAAATTTTTGACAAAAGAAGAATTTATAGAGTATATTAAATAACATGCCTACCCCAGCCGCACCCAATGCTATAAGTGTTAAGAATGTAGAGACTACCTTAAACGAGGGATTATCTACTAATTACCCAAGCGCCACGGCTGTACTAACATTTAATGATTCATTGGTTAGAATATTGGCTGGAAAACCCACTGATAAATCTACCATTTCAATGAGTGATATGCGTAACAAAGCCGGCCCCACAGCATCCGGAACAGTTTTAAGTAGCATTTGTGTCGGTAGTACCTTAAGGCAATCAATAGCAGACGGGAAATACGGTTCTACAATAAATGATATAGCAAACAGCCCCAGTTGCGGATTTACTTATAATTATACTATTCCAGCAAATACCAATAATTTTGACTTAAGAAAAGCTATAGTAGATGCTGGATGGAATGGTACACAAGCAGTAAACGCAACTCTTACTATTGCAACCGGCATATACGTTACCTCAATTAGTACGGGATCTTATGCAGTCTATATATCTCCTACATTTCCTGCAGGTTCAAGTTTAACACTCATAAATAATGGTTATATAATTGGTAAAGGTGGTGATGGCGGCATTGGTGCCGGTGGCGCCGCCAGAATAACCGGCAGTGCCGGCACCGCCGGTGGCCCTGCATTATATGTGGGATATAGCACATCAATAACTAATAATGGTACTATTGGTGGCGGAGGAGGCGGGGGCGGTGGCGGCGCATCCGCCTAAGGAACAATATTAATATGAATACAGATATTATAAAAAAACGTAGATTGATAGCATGCGGTGCATGTGCGTGTTATTGGGGCGGAGGAGGAGGGGGAGGAGGTGCCGGCAATGGGCTTGGCGCGACCGGAGGTGCGAGTCTCGTAACCGTTACCATAAATGGCAGTACCCGACCAACTGGCGGCACCGGAGCGAACGGCACAGCAACAGGAGGCGGCGCCGGCGGTGCCGGTATTACCGGTGGTGTAGCGGGGTATACAGGAGGTACCGGTGGCACCGGCGGTTTCTTAGGCACGTCTGGTGCAGCGGGCGGCAACAGCACTGGTAATGGTACTGGCTATGGTGGTGCAGGTGGTGCGGCCGGTGCTGCAATTGTAGGTAACAGTAATGTAAACTGGATAGTAACCGGGACTAGGCACGGAGCAGTGAGTTAATTTATTTAAATGAGGATAGTACTATAAGGATAAATACTTTAATGAAAGTATTTAGAAATTCGATATTAGATATATTTTTAGTGCTATATGCATTGGTTGGGTTTTTGTTACCATTTGGTATTGCACTCTACATTGAAAATATTTGGCTTTGGGTGTTGTTAACTCCATTTCAAATAATATACACCGTGGTATTGATGAACACATCAATGCATCATCATACCCACACGCCCATATTCAATAGTAAAATTTTTAACAGAATATATGAGATATTTGTGGGGATGCCCTCAACTATTCCATTCCAGTTATGGAAGTACTATCATTTAACGCATCATAGATACAATAACGACATGCAGAAAAACGGTATAGTAAAAGATCCTATATCCTTTTATCGTTATGGTAAAAATGGTAAACGTGAAAATGTTTGGTCATATATCGTGTATGGATTATATAGAGATTTGTCTGGTATTTCTGAACGTGACATAGAAAATACATGCTCTACTAAATTTAAAACCCTTGATAGAAAAAAACTACGCATAGAAAATACAATGATAGTATTATATTTCTTATCTATCATGTTTGTAAATATTTGGTATTCTTTGTTTTATATCATGGTAATATTTTTAACATTGGTTGCTAATAACGCAAACAGTTACGGAGAGCATTATAATGCAGTAGACCATAGTAATTTTAGATGCGACTCTATAGGATCATATGGTAAACTCTATAATTTTTTCTGCTTTAATAGTGGTTATCATCAAGAACATCATGTAAAGCCTAGTTTACATTGGACAAAACTTCCAGAGATTACTTGTACCCTCCCAGAGAAAAGAACACAAATACAGGGGATGTTTATGTTTAATGCACCTTTCCTGAACGACTTGAAAGAATTATTTAAAAAATGAAATACAGCAAATTTAAAACAACATCAGGTATAGAATTCTACTATGATAATGTAAATAACAAATTACATGAACTTGACGGCTCACGTATACAATTGACTCCTGACCAAGATTGGAGCGAATATAGTAAGTTTGCAGTAGATACTTATAACTCACGTAAAAAACACAATAAGCCAATTGCATTGCGTATCTTAATGGGACATGCATGTAACTACAGTTGCACTTATTGTATGCAAAAAGATATAGGTAATCCTAATGAATTACCAAAACGAGAAAACTTAGAACGATTCTTTCAAAACATCAAAGATAACTTAGACTTGTCTAATTTAAAACGTGTTGAACTTTGGGGAGGTGAACCCTTCTTATATTGGAATGACATGCAAGAGATAATGAAGTTCTTTGAAAATGAAAATGTAACCTTTGTTATCTCTACTAATGGTTCAGCATTGTCTCCAAAACATGCTGAGTTTTTTAGAACAATAAAATGTTATATGATTAACATGAACTTGTCACATGATGCAGAGAAGCAACAACAATTACGTGGTGATGAAATTTTTAACAGACCTCGAGTAATTGAAACATTACGTATGTTTGATGAGATACCTCATATAGTATACGGCTTCTCTTGTTCAGTAACAAATACTAATTTTGATTTGTTTGAGATAAATGATTTCTTTAGAAACAAAATTATAGAAAACGGTCTTAAGTCTCGTTCACTTCAATTTTCGTTGGGTAGAACATACCAAGAATCAGCATCATATAATCCAGCAAATGCTTTGGGTTGTAACATCATTGATAATGAAGTACCCACTGAAGGTCCAAAGAGTGAGAGTTTCACACACGTAATACATGGTGAGAATCTTGATAAATTTAGAATGATATTGCGTGAATTCTTGTCACAACACTATAAACAATATATTGAAAGTTTTGTAGACGGTGCACCTACAATATATGAAAAATCAGTTGAAGAACTTCCGCTATTATTGTGTGATTTAATGGAAGAACAAGTCGCATATTCTGCATTAGAATTTGCTAGGAAATTGATTCAAGGTGAACCTATATTAGAAAAAACTAACTGCGGTGCTGACATGCAGGACGTGATTTCATTAGACGTAGATGGTATGATACGTACTTGCCCCCATACAGACAAAGACCATATATACGGGTCACTAAACAATATTAAAGGTATTCGTATACTATCATTGTCATTAAATGATAAGCAATCACACTGTGGCAATTGCCCTAATAAGTTACTTTGTAGAAGCAGTTGTCCTATAAAGTTACCGGATGAAACGTTTTATACAAATTGTAAAGTTGAAAAAATTTGGTATGGAGAAATTCAAAAAGCATCATTTAGGATTTTGTTTAATGAAGATGTAGAATTAATAGAATACGGCATACATGAAATGCCAACACTAGTTACGGAATAACAAGTTAATGTATAGCATTTTAAATTTTATTGAAGAAACTGGTCAACTAATTGTAAAATTTGACGCACTACCTAATCCTATTGCCATTGACCTACCAATTGAAAATAATCGTTATCTTGAGGGCGAACCACTGGTTCGATACATTGAGGGATTTAATCCTGTTTGGGCGGTAGATAGGAAAAAAGCTATTATTGAAGGTATAGAAAATATTGATTATATACGTTCATTAGATACCAGGTCTATTGATGAATTAAGAATGGATAAAGCAAGAACTATTCGTGCTGAACGTGATGAAAGATTACGTGCTAGTGATTGGTTAATGATGTCTGATGCTGGCTTTTCAGATGAAGCTGTTGCACGATTTAAAAAATTTAGACAAGAACTGCGTAATGTACCTCAGCAACCAGGGTTCCCCTACGATATAATATGGCCCACTGCGGAAGGTGAATGGCCAAATAAAAAATGAAATTGTCTATGGTGCACTTACAAATTGAATTTTGTAATGTTGAGTATAATTTTAATCAAATAAAAAAAAGTTACATAAGGTCTGTACTAAGTGGATCAGAATTAGTTGTATTCCCTGAATTTGCACTTACCGGATATTGTGTGTTATCATCAGATATAACTATAGAGGTTATAGGATGCAACACCCAATCATTGGAAAAATTTCATATATTGTTACATAACTTAGTTAAGCAATACTGTGTTACAATGGTCATAGGATCATTTGCATATAACAATCATACAGATAGTGGAACAGTTTCTGCATACTACTATATCGACAAAGATAATTTTCAACTTATTAAAGAAAAAAAACAGCACAAAAAACTATCACATCCTTATTGTATAGACTTTAAATACGGCGGAGTAATTTCTAAACAGTTTGAATTAAACAACATAAAATTTAATACATTGATATGTAGCGAGACTATGGATAATACACTAGTTGATTATGTACTAGATGAAAATTGCGATATACTATTGAACCCATCGGCATTTGGTGAAATTCAACCTTATGTAAACTACCCCATAGAGTTTTCATTAAGTAACAAAACTAAGTTTGATAATCTATTAATACTGACGCCCAACCAAACGATAAATACAGACAAGTATAATTTAGGAAGAACCACTGTCCGTAAAGGCAATAATATAATATTTGAATTTTCCTCCATACACACTACTTTAATTCATATTGAAAGTACCACAAATGACATTACCATCGATGATAACATTTAAAAAAAACAAAATCATATACAATTATGACCTTAATCTAGATCCGATATTATTTGACTGTCCTCAGGAGATGTATGAATCCTTATCCAGATCTGGAAAGTTAGAAGAATATGTTTTGGGATTGATTAATGGTAATATCATAGAATATAAAAAAAACCAAATTTGTAAAAAGTCAAATGAAAATCCAGGATGCGCTTTGGTATACATAGATGATACTGATTTTACTAAATATCCATATTTGGTAGATATACTACTTCCATTAGTCAATGATAAACGAGTAAAATTAATTTATAATCCAGTATCACTCTACGATAGATTCATTTATATTAATTATAAGTCTTTTAAGTATTTTTCAGAGAACGCAAGATATAGAATAGCTGATTTGGGTGGTGACTTAACTATTACTAATAAAGCAATATTAGCACAGTACTTGACGCATACTTGTGAAAAAAACTTAAACATTAGGCAATTAGAATTTGTTGTTCCTTCTAATAAAGAACAGGCATCAGATTTCATAGCTAAACATAAAAAAGTAACATTAACACCTTTATATGATTATTGTCAATCATGTACTGAAAATACAATTTCTTATGAAAGACAAATAACAAATTCTTATTCAAATAATTTTACATGGGACGAATATTTGTATAGTGAGGACACCGATTCATTGTGTCCCTTTATGTTACGAGAAACTGTTGCAGGAAAGAAAATTGTTGCAATCGGTAGTGTTACGCATAGTTTAGATTTGAGTCAAGATACTGTAAATTTTGTATCATGTCCTGAACACCTTAAATCTATATTGACTGAAGTAATTGTTGGCTTAGGAATTTCATCTACTTTTTTCACACTAACTGTTTTAGAAAAAGAAGGAATCATATACCCGATCAATATTGATTTGCGTGTACCTGAAGTTTATTTAAATAAAAATTATTTGAATGTAGATTATACTAATGAATTTGCCAAAGTCTTTAACGTAGCACTACCCTACCAAACTGTTTAATTTCTAAATTAACCGATATCGGATTAGTAAATATAGGCCCGTCATAAACAAAAGTCTGTAACAATCCAGATGGACCAAATGGATTAGATGAAAGTGCAAGACCATGTTCTTCTGGTGGATAAGATGATAATACTTCATTTAGAATTTTTCTAGTATAATCTTTACCGGCGTATTCAGCTACTATAGGATCGTCAAACCCTGCTACAACAAACCGAGTTATTATAAATTTAAAATTATTGTCAAATAATTCATTCATCAAATCAATGGTAGGGATAGTAAACACTGGTAATATAGGTTTGACTTTTAACGTTCGGCACATATCCCTAAACCAAATTATATTAGACATAGAATGACCTTCGCCGTGGATTACACAATCGATATTTTCTTTGTCAATCAATTCTTTGAGTTTTTGTTCTACTGCGATTTGAAACGTAATTAAATCGGAATATAGTATTATACTTTCTAATCCGACTGCTGCAGTCTGTGCTTTAATCGTTTCTTCTGTAGGCGGAACCAGCATATCTCTAAAGTAACCGGTAATAGCGTACTTTACATCGATTCCTTGTTGCCGCGCCTTATAGAGTGCATATGCACTATCTTTGCCACCTGACCAAATAATAACTGCTTTCATAGTTATATTTATAACCTACCCTAACATGCTACTTCAAAATAGTCAAGGTTATTATTTAATAAATATAAGATGAGTACTACTCCATCCGGAATAATAAGAGCAAGTGACGTTAGAACAGCACTAAATGTGACTAATAACGCCAGTGGCTCCACTAATTATCCAACAAATACTATATCATTCAATGATTATCTAGTTAGAGTACTAGCGGCTAGACCATCTGGTGCTATCTCAATGAATGACATGCGTAATAAAGCCGGTCCTGAACCGTATGGTACATTATTAAATCAAGTTTGTAGTGGCAGTACGTTAGTTCGAACATTATCGGATGGTAGATTTGGATCTTATAATAGTAATATTGCAAATAGCCCTTCGTGTCTGACTACCCTTTCATATCTTATATCAGGTACTACGTATAATTTTGATATGAGGGCTACTGCTATATCATTGGGTTGGGGAGGATCATCACCTCTAGCATTTACGGTTACTATTGATGTGGGTCAATTTGTGGTATCATCTAGTACCGGTTCGTATGCGTTCTATATATCACCATCATTTCCTGCAGGTTCAAGTTTAACGCTCATAAATAAAGGTTGTATAGTAGGTAGAGGCGGTAATGGCGGTGCTGGCGGCAATGGACCAATTGGTGTTGCAGGAGGCAACGCCGGAGCTTCGGGTGGTGGAGGTGGACCTGCATTATATGTGGGATATAGCACATCAATATCCAATCTAGGTTTGATTGGCGCCGGTGGTGGTGGCGGTGGCGGTGGTGGTGGAGAATACTAATATGAATTCAGATAACATAAAAAAACGTAGATTGATAGCATGCGGTGCATGTGCGTGTAGTGTTGGTGGGTCCGGTGGCGGCGGCGGCGCTGGTGGAGGCTTAGGCGGCGGCGGTGGCTCGGGTACGTATCCGGGAGGCACGGGGAGTCCGGGCACGTTTACAGGCGC